>VOFG01000809.1_pt1 | contig 46001 bp, 56 predicted proteins | sample 5384171 | NCBI WGS metagenome assembly VOFG01 (sample SAMN12384726, study PRJNA508395) | human gut metagenome | isolation source: healthy gut F | host: Homo sapiens
CGACGAGGCACATGCCGCCGCCGATCACCTGCGAGGCGCGCAGCGCCGTGCCGGGAATGAGCAGGGGCGAGGTGCGCAGCGGCTCGAGCAGGAAGCGGATGAGGCCGTACCAGACAAAGTACAGAAGCGTCGCCTGACCGTCGTACTGCCGTTTTCCCTTCCGCGTCCATATGGCAAGGAAAATAAAGCCCACGAGATTCCAGAGCGATTCATACAGGAACAGCGGGTGGACATAGTACGTCGTGCCGCCGGTCGTGAGCCCCATGCGGCAGAAGATGTCCGTCACCTCGCCGATGTACCTCGCGGTTCATAAAGTTCGACCAGCGCCCGATGATCTGCCCGATGAGCAGTCCGAGCACAACGCAGTCCATGATCGCGCCGAAGGGGATCTTCTTTTTTCGCGCGTACAGCCATACGCAGAACGTGGCGAGCAGCAGTCCGCCGGGGATGGCCGTGCCGCCCTCCCAGATCTTGCACCAGTTCCAGAGCGTCTGCCATACGGTGTCGCCGACATAGTTCGACCAGTGGCAGAAAACGTAATACAGCCGCGCGCCGATGATCGCCGTGGGGAGGCCGATGAGTACAACGTCGGTCAGCGTGTCGCCTTGAAATGCCGAAATCCTTCGGCGCGCGCCGCATGCAGTAGAGCGCGGCAAGGATAAAGCCGAGACCGATGATCGCGCCGTACCAGTAAAACGTATGGCCGAAGAGCGTGTATGTACCGCTCGGGTTGAGAAAAGCTCTCGCCGAGCATGGGAAACGTGATGATCGCGCCGGGAAATGCTTCGGGCATGGGAAAAACTCCTTTCGCTGCGGGAAAATCAGGCGTTGGGACGGATCACGGAGAGCGCCAGACGCTCACGCGTGAGATTTTCGCAGAGGAACGCCTCGCACTCCGCGAGAGTGATGGATTCAAGCACGGCGAACGCGTCGGGCGCATCCCAGCCGTCGAGCTTGCTCTCGGCGAGCGAGATGGCATAGTCAGCGAAGGAATCGAGCGAGCCGAGAAGCTGGCCGTACTTCGCGCGGCGGCAGCGTTCGAGCGCTTCCTTATCCAGTCCGCGCATCGCAACGCCGGACACGGCCGCGTACACCGCCTCCGCCACGGCGTCCGGATCGCGGCCCTGCGCGCCGAGGACCAGCATGGCTGTCCCGGCGGAGGAATCGTATTCGACAGAGCAGTCGCCGTTCAGAAGTCCGTTGGCATAGAGATCGTTGAAAAAGGCCGAGGCCTTGCCGAACAGACACTCGCCGGCAAGCTCCGCGAGGAGCTTCTGCCGCGCTCTCTCCGCGCCGGTCGCAGGATACGGCAGCTTCACGCCGAGCAGAAACTGCGGCGCGGAAACGCTCATCGTTTTTTCCGCGCGCATCCGGGCGGGCAGAAGCGTTTCGGGCGCACCGTAGTCGCGCTCCGGCTTTTCGCCGGGCGTGTCCGGCAGTATCTCGCGGGCCGCCGCCGCGATCGCCTCGGGGTCTACATCGCCGACGCAGCAGAGCACCATGTTTGAGGGATGGTAAAAGACGCTGTGGCAGTGGTAGAGCGTTTCGGGCGTGATCTGCGCGATGCTCTCCACGGAACCGGCGATGTTCTCGCGGATGGGGTGGTGGCCGTAGAGCGCGCTCAAAAGCTGGAAATATCCGGCATAGCCGGGCTGTCCTCGCCCATGCAGATCTCCTGGCCGATGATGCCCTGCTCCTTGGCGACGCTCTCCTCGGTATAGTACGGCGTGGAAACGTAGGTGAGCAGCAGCCGGAGATTTTCCATAAAGTTCTCCGAGCCAGTAAAGTAATACGCCGTGTGGCCGGTGCCGGTGAAGGCGTTGGGGCTCGCGCCGAGCGCGGCGAAGTCCGAAAGGACATTGCGTCCGTCCGGCATATCAAACATCTTGTGCTCGAGGAAATGGGCTACGCCCGCGGGCGTATCAATCCACTCGCCGTTCACCTTGAAGCGGCGGTCCGCCCCCGCCGTAGCGCGTGGCGAAAAAAAGGCCGCGTTTTTGCAAAAGCCCGGCTTGACCGCAACAAGAATGGAAAGCCCGTTCGGGAGGGCTTCCTCATACAGCGTTTCGCCGAGATGCGGATATTCGTGCTTGTTCATTCGACCTCGGCCTCCTCTCCGCGGAGAAAGTATACGGCGTCCAGCTCCACGCCGCGCGCGATGGCGGCAACATCCTCCGCCGTGACGTTCTCGGCAAGCGCCGCGATATCGTCGGGCGTGGCGTCCGTCCCCTGCACGGTCTCGCGCAGATAGAAGTCGGCAAGATAGTACGGACTGTCCGCGCCGGTGCGGAGATCGTTCTCCACGCTGCGCCGCGCCGCGAGCTCGGCCTCGAGATATCGCCCGCGCGCACCGCGTCGAGCTGAGCGAGGATCTCGCTTAAGGCTTCGTCGTACTTATCGACCTCGATGCCGGAGAGCACTGCCATAATGCCCTTGAGCGTATCGATGCTCGAAAAGGCGTAATAGCAGAGTGAGAGCTTTTCGCGGACATTCTGAAAGAGCTTTGAGGTGACGCCCGCGCCGTACACGGCGTTGAACACGGCGAGCTTCGCCGGGTCGGGATCGTCCATGCACTCGCCGAGCCGGAAGCCGACGGCGAGCACGCCCTGCGAGATCTCGTCCTCCTCGGTAAAGTACCGGGGCTTTTCCTCCACGGCGTTCATACGGATATCGGTACCGAGATCCAGGTCGATCTCGCCGCGCGGCAGCAGCGCGAACGCCTCGCGCAGCATCGCCGCCACTTCCTTTCCCGGACGGCTGCCGCAATAGAAGATCTCCATGGGGGAGACGGCCAAAAGCTCCTTATAGTGCTTCGTGAGCTTCACATAGTGGATGCTCCCGGCCTCGTCCGCGGTGCCGTAAGCGCCGGTCGCATAGTCCTCGTAGGCGCACATATTCTCCCGCAGGCGCCGGAAGGCCCAGCTGCGCTTGTCATTTTTCACGCGCTCGATACGCTCGACGAGCTGTTCGCGCTCGGAATCGACGTGTGCGGGAAGAAACAACCCGCCGCGCGTCGCCGGGGAGAGCCACAGCTCGCCGAGCAGGGATATGACCTCGTCGAGCACATTTGTCTTGCCGGGGAGAAAGGCATCCTCGGCAAAGCCCGCATAGAAGCCGACGGCCTGAATTTCGCCGAGCTTTCGCACCGAGGGCTCGATCTCCGCGCCGTAGAGCGCGTCGAGCCGCTCGGAAATGCGGCGCATGTCCGGCAGCGACTTTGTGCCGCGGCGCAGCACATACGGCAGCACGGCGTTTTCCGCCGCCGTTTCGCGGTGCAGCTGTGTGAGAAGATAGGCGGTCATACAGCCGGTTTTGAATTTGTCGGTCTGCACCGCCGTCAGCGATACGCAGGGGAACAGCTCTTCGCGGAAGTATTCCATACGGTCACGCCCCTTTTCCTTTGGTTCAGGCTCCCTTTGTGCAAAGGGAGCTGTCAGCCGCAAGGCTGACGGAGGGATTGTTTTTCTTGAGTATAGCACGTTTTCCCCCCGTTCATAGCGCAAATGTGAATTTTTTCCTCAAGGCTCCGTGCCGTACAGCTCACGCAGCAGTCGGAGATGCCACCCTGCCGCGCCCGTATACCAGCTCCACCCCCCGCGCGCCCTTCCTTTCCGGGCGCGTACGCGATATCCGCCGGAAGGACGAACGGCTCCGCGCCGTACTCCGGCGCGGTGAGCGAGAGCGCCATGTCCTCCGCGAGCGCGGCCGCTTCCTCCCGCCGCCCGGCGCGATGCAGCGCCAGCGCGAGCCACACCGCCGCGTGGGTGTACTGCCCGCCGTTTTCCCGAAAGCCCGGCCCGTAGGTCGAAACATACCCCGGCGCGCGCTCCTCCGGCAGGAACGCCGGAGCGTAGATGCGGATAAGCCGTCTCTCCCTGTCCCGAAGCCCGGCGAGCGCCGCGGTGAGCGCCATCTGCACGCGGTCTCTGTCGGCATAGGGCGAAAAGGCGGCGAAGCTCTGCGCCACGGAGTCGATGCGGCACGCCGCCGCGCCGGACGCGCCGAGCGGTGTGCCGTCGGCATAATACCCGCGCAGATAGTGATCGGTGTCCCACGCCTCGTTCGCCGCCGCGCCGAGCGCGGCCGCGGCGGTCTCATAGCGATCCGCGCCCGATTCTCCAAGTTTCGTGAGCAGAGCGGAAAAATCGTGGAACACACCGGAGGCGAACCACGTGAGCCACACGCTCTCCGCGCTCTCGCCCATGGCGTCAAAGCCGTCGTTCCAGTCGCCGCCGCCCATCCGCAGCAGACGGTGCTCTCCGATACCGCGCCGGAGCACGAGCGCCGCGGCGCGGTGTGGCAGTGGTCGAGCACCGTGCCGGTCTCGCCGGAGAGCGACGGCGTTTCGTACCGGCTGTGCTCGCCCCGCGTGAGCGGCGGCGAAGAAGATACGGCGCGGTTTCCGCGCAGAGGCTATCGTCGGCGGTCGCGCGCACATATTCGCACACTGCCCACGGCAGCCAGAGAAGATCGTCGCTGCAGTCGGTGCGCACGCCCTTGTCGGTCTCGCCGCCGGTCGGATGGTACCAGTGCTGCACGTCGCCCTCCGCGTACTGGTGGGCGCAGCACGCAAGGATGTGCGCTCTCGCGCCCGCGGCGCGTCGACGGGCAGGAGATTGATGCGGTCCTGCAGCTGATCCCGGAAGCCGACCGCGCCGCCGCTCTGGTAGAGGCTTCCTCTGCCCAGCACGCGGCAGCAGAGCGCGGCATACGCGCTCCACGGCGCGAGACGGCGCACGCTCTCCGGCATGGCGGCAGAATACTTTTCGCCCCGCACGCGCTGCGCCCACCACGCCTTTGTCTTTGCCAGCGCTTCTCTGGCCCGCGCGATGTCGAGCAGTGCGGGGACATCCGCCGTGCCGAGCAGCATTACCGCCTCTTTTTCCAGCCGGAACGCCCCGGCCAGCGCCGGGAAGCCGCGGCGGAGAGCGCCGGAGTCTTCGCCGCAGAGGAAGCGCGCGTCCGTTCCGGCTGAGACCCACGGCGCGCTGCACCGCAGCGTCACGCGCACATCCTTATACGGGCAGCGCGGGTTTTCCGCGCGAAGGGCGCTCCCGTCGCGCCAAACGGACGCGGAAGCCGCGTCCTCTTTCTCCGGCGCAAGCTGCACGGGTGCAAAATACGCCATGTTGCACGGCTCGCCGCTCTCGAGCAGGAGCACACGCACCGGCGTATCGGGCACGATGAACGCCGTGACCGAAATGCGGTTCCCGCCGATAGTTCTCTCCCAACGGGCATAGCCGAAGCCGAACGTTACGCTGCACGCGCCGCCATCCGAAAAGAGACTCTCCGCGCCGTGCTCCGTTTCGATCCACAGCCGTTCCGCGCCCGCCGCGGCGAGCGCGTCGCCCGACCACGGGACGATGGGGCACTCCCGGGCGTTTTCGTACCAGAGCGCCGCCGGGCCGCAGTCCGCCGCGGCGCAGCCGAGACCGCCGCCATAGAGCATATTTGCCCATGCGCGCGGCGGCAGCGGCGGCGTTTGAAAGCTCACCTCCCCGGTGTCGGTATGGGATACCGGCGGCGTGCCGGTCTCTTTCTCCGCCGTCGGGGGAAGGCGGAGAGCACGCGCCCGCACCGCCGGGAGGGACGTCCCCGCGGCGTCACCGAAAAGAGCTGCGGCAGCAAGAAGCGCCTCGCGCTCACCGCGAAAGGCGAAATATACCCCGCCCGGCAGAGAGCGTTTCGGAAAGGCGCATTGCCTCAAGCGCCGTTTCGATCGCCGCGCGCTGCTCGTTCCGGTAATCCCCGGCGGGCGCGGTGAGAAACACGAGATCGTACTCCACGCCGCACGCGCCGAGCAGCGCGTGCCGCCGGAGCTCACGGAGCGCGGCTTCCGTGCCGTTTTCCCCGCCGTCGAACACCATGACGGGGAGATCGCCGGAAATGCCGAGCCGCCAGAGCGCGTCCCGCGTCCCGCCCGGCAGGGCGCGCCCCTCGGCGCAGAGCTGCGGAAAGGTGAGCGCGCGGAGATATTCCATGGCCGCGGCGCTCTCGCCGCTCTCCATGCCCCAGATCGCGGCAGCGGCGTCTGCCATGGCAAAGCCGGAGCTCTCCCGGAGCAGCTCTCCTGCGCGCCGCGCGCGGCGGTGTCCGCGTCTCCGGCGACGCAGAGCGCGAGCGCAATTTCGCACGCGCTCCCTTCCGGAAGCGGCAGGCGCGCGGCGATATACGGCTCATTCTGCCAGCCCGTATTTTCCCGGAACTCCCCCGCGCCGCCGCGGGCGGGAAACTGCCGGAAGTCGGAGGAAAAACCCGCCTCCCCCGAGCAGGCGAGCGCAAGATACTGCGCGCTCTGGTTCCCCCGCGGCGCGCGGTACACGATGAGCACGCCGGAGCGCACCGATGTGCAAAGCCCCAGCCGGGCAAACGCCGGGTGCGCGGCATAGTCCCGCGTATCCAGCAGCACCGGCTCAAAGCCGAAGATGACCGCGTCCGGCGCGGCCTTCCCGGAGCGCAGCCGAAGCCGCCGCAGCTCGCCCGGATGCGTGCGCGAAACGGTGCAGCGCATATCCCAGAAAATATCCCCGCTCTGTCCCGCGAGGAGCGCTTCCCCGGCGGTGAAGCGCCGACGCAGTGCGCCCTTCTCCCCCGGCTTTGGCAGCAGCGGCTGCCGGACGCCGCCGCTCTCGGCCCAGAGCGCGATGCCGGGCGCGTCCTCCCACGGCGTGCGGGCGCTCCGGTACGGGATGAGCGTGCCGCACGAAGCGCGGGACATACCGTTCGCCGTCACGAGCAGCCGGTATGCGCCGTTCGAGAGCGCCGCGCCGTCCGGGAAGAAGGGATCCGCCCCTCGCCGGTCCGAGGCACGGCGTTCCCGGCGCGCTCCGCTCTTCCCACGCTCCCCGGCACGCGGCGGAGGAGCTTTCCGCCGGCGGGGATCTTCTCCTGCAAAAAAGCCCCGTGTAGGCGGCCATGGCCGGGTCGCTGAAAAACCACCGGCGCAGCACGCCGCCGCACAGCGCGTTTGCGATCGCGCAAAGGCTCATGCCGAGATGGTGCGCCATCACGCACCGGACGCAGACCGGCCCGCCGCCGGTACGCGAGGAAGTGAAATCGACCGCCTCCCACAGCCCGTAGGGGCCGGAGAGTCCGGTCTCCGCCATGCGCCGGAGGTTTTCCACCGCCGCGTGCGGCGCGGTGCAGAGCGCAAGATAGCTGCTGTAGGGGCGAGACGACGCTCATCGCCCCGATCGCGGCAGAGCGCGAGCGGGGCGCAGCCGTGCGCCTTGTAGCGGTAATGGTCCGTGGCGTCAAAGGCGTAAAAGGCGCTCTCGGAAATGCCCCAGAGCTTTTTCGCGCCGAACGTGCGCCGCCGCTGGACGTATACGGCAAAGCGGGCGCTCTCCCAGAGATGCGAGCCGCGGTACAGCGGCAGAAAAAGCTCCGGCATCAGATATTCAAAAAGGCTGCCCGACCAGCTTACCATGCCGCGCCGTCTCCGATAGCCCACCTGCGCGCGGCTGAGCTGCCGCCAGTGGCGGTGCTCGATCTGCCCGGAGGCGATGGTGAAATACGCCGTCAGGCGCTCTTCGCTCTCTAAAAGATCGTACCAGCTCTGCGCCGGAGCGCTCTCGCCGGGCAGAAGGCCGATGCGGAATAGCCGCCGTTTTTCATCGTAGAGCGCGCGAAAGTCCATCGCCGCGGCGGCGGTCTCGCGCCTGCTTTGCGAGAGTGGGCGCGCCGTGCGCGGCAAAGCCCGCGGCGCAGGCGGTGAGCGCGGCGGCCAGATTGCCGCTGTCCACGGTCGAAACATACGCCGGATCGAGCGGCGCGAGCGTTTTCGTATCGTACCAGTTATAAAGATGGCCTTTCCACTTGGGCAGACGCCCGACCGTATCGAGGATGTTTCCGCAGAGCGTGAGCGCCTCGGTCTCCGACGCGATGCCGAGCTCGAGCGCCGAGAGAGCGCCCGCGAGCGCCATGGCGATGTTCGTCGGGCTCGTCCGGTCCGCGCCCGACGCCGGGGGCGAGAGCTGCACGTTGTCCGGCGGCAGATGGTGCGATGCCGCCGTACAGTTTTCGCGGAAGTACCTCCAGATCTCCGCGGCGCGCCGCAGAAGAAACTCCCGCTCCCCGCCGTCGGGCGGCTTCTCCTTCTTCTCTCTTTTTGAGCCGGTGGGCGATGAGCGGCGTGAAGATCCAGCAGATGGCCGCAGCGCGTCCGGCAAACGTCTGCGAAAAGGCAAGCAGCAGCCCGGAAAAGTATACGACCGGCCACATCGCGGCGAACGTACCGGCAAGATCGGCGCTGCGGCGCTCGCTCTGCTCGGCGGTCTGCCACTGAAGAAGCCGCCGGTGCGAAACCCCCATCCGCCAGAGCGCGAGGACGATCGCGGAAACGCTGGTCCACGCCTCCGCCGCGAGAAAGAGCGCCCGCGCGAAAACGCGCGTCAGCTCGCCGCCGAAACCGTGCAGCGCGGCGCTTTTGAAGCGCACCTCCCGCCCGTCGCGAAAGAGGACGCCGAGGCAGTACCGGAACACCGGCAGAAAGAGGACGAGCAGCGCGCAGAGCACGGGGAGGCGTGTCACGGCGTTCGGAAAGAGAAACCATGCGCCGAACGATACGAACAGGCCCACCGGCAGCAGCGCGCGCCGGAAGGAATCGAAAAGCCGCCAGCGCTCGATGGGCGGGAGCGCTTTTCCCCGCCGGAAAAGCCACGGCAGATTCTGCACGTCGCCGCGCATCCAGCGGTGCGCGCGGGCAAAATAGCTCACCGCACCGGAGGGAAACCGTCGGTCAGCTCCACGTCGCTCACATATCCGCCGCGGAGAAACGCCCCTTCGAGCGCGTCGTGGCTCAATATGCGCCCTTCAGGGATGCGCTCGCCGAGACACGCGAGATACGCCCCCACATGGATGAGGCCCTTCCCGGCAAAGCCGCCGCTTTGAAAGGCGTCCATATACACTTCCCCGGCGTCCGAGCCGTAGGGATCGCCGCCGCCCGTGGGGGCAAAGAGGCGCGTGAAATCGTTCCGGTACGCGCTCTCGAGCGACACGGCGATGCGCGGATGCAGCACGCCGTGGCCGCGAAAAACGATCCCGCGTTTGGGATCGACCGCCGGGCGGTTGAGCGGGTGGAGCGCCGCGCCGATGAGTTCTCTGGCGCTCTCCGGCTCGAGACGCGTGTCGGCGTCGAGCGTGAGGATATAGCGCGTGGATCGCAGCTTCGCCGCGTCTCCGGCACGGACACAAAGAGCCGTGCTCTCCCCGGCGAGCAGACGGCAAAGCTCCAGCACCGCGCCGCGCTTACGCTCCCAGGGAGCAAATTTCCCGCTGTCCCGGCTGTAGAGCCGGTCGCGGGTGAAAAGATAAAAGCCCCCGCCGCAGTGCGCGTTGAGCGCGTCGGTCTTCGCGGCGGCATGATCGAGCAGAGCGCGGTCGGCGTGCGAGAAGCGTTTCGCCGCTCTCCGGAAGATCGCACAAAAGACCGAAGAGAAGGTTTTCCCCGCAGCCGCGGGAGGCCGCGCGAAATTCCTCAAGCCGCCGGGCGCGACGTTTGCTGCCTTCTCCCCGTGAGCAATACCGACAGCACGCAGACCGTCTTTCCCTCGGGCGGGACGCCGTCTTTCAGAGAGAGCCGCGGCAGATGGCGCGGCGGCACGGCGCGGAGCAGCGCGCGGTCCAAAAGTCCCTTCACGACCTCCGAGACCGGCAGCAGCGCCAGCACTCCGTGAGGACGCTTTTTGTCCACAGTACGCTCGCCGCGGAGAGCGCGTGAAAAGGACGTTTGCGAGAATGTACGCCGCGCCCCCTTTCCGCGGTACGCCTGCGCCGAGGGGTTTTCATAGAGCCAGTAGCCGATGTGGCGCCGCCGGACGCCCTCGGCGCGCTCGGCAAGGCGCAGCGCCTCCTCCGCGACGCGCGCCTCACTTTTATTTTTCCGCCGCGAAAGCGTTTCAACGCGCGCGCGGTAGTCCCGGCGGCTGCGCTCGTCCATGCGCTGGTACACCCCCGCCGGGTCACGCCGGAGGATGTGCTCCACGGCGTCGGCCTCTTCCAGCACCGCGTCCAGGTCGAGCGAGGCGATGTGCCGCAGCGCTGTAAAATACACGGCGGCCGACGCGCCGGAGGGCGTCTCACCCCGGTAGAGCTGCGCGAGCCGGACGAGGACCGCCGCGCGCAGCGACGCGCCGAGAAGGGCCAGCTCGCGCCCGGTGAGCGGTGTTTTCCGCTGAAAGCCTTCCAGAAATACGGCGATCCTTTCCTCGTCCACGCGCCCGCCGCCGGACGCGAGCAGCACCGGCAGAGCGCGGGGACGAGTGCCCTCGCATGTGGTGCGAAGCCGTCCGGCGGCATGGAACGCGGCGAGCGCGGAGGCTCCCTCCCGCTCGCACAGCCAGAGATTGTCGAGCAGCCACCGCGCTCCGCTGTCCGGCGCGGACGCATCCAGCCGCCGGCGCTTTTCGCGCAGAGCGCGCAGCGCGTGCCGGATCTGATCCTTCGCCACGGCGCGCGGCACCACGCCCGTCACGGGCATCGTGCGCGCCGTGCTCTCGGCATAATGCGCCAGCTCTTCAAGCGCTATCACGACCGTTTCCATAGTTTCCGCCTCCAAAGCATGACATTTACGGAACATTTTTCCCGAAGCGGCATGCGATATGCGTTTTCTCCCTGCTGTCAGTGAAAAACCTTGACAGGCTCGCTTTGGACGGGTATAATGTGCCGGTGACAGGGAAAAATCCTTGACAGAGGGAGGCAGAGAGTATGGAAGAAGCGCTCTTTCGCACGATGCTCTTTGACTCTTACGGCGAGCTGCTCACCGAAAAGCAGCGCGAGTACTTTGACCTGCATTACAACGAGACCTCTCTCTTGCCGAGATCGCGCAGAGCGAGGGCGTTTCCCGGCAGAGCGTGTGGGACATCATCCGCCGCGCCGAGGAGACGATGCGCCGGTTTGAAGAGAAGACCGGGCTGGTCGCGCGCTTCGCCGCCGAACGGGACATTCTCGCCGCGGCGCAGGAAAAAGCTCGCGCGGCTTGAAACCATGACCGAAGGCGACGCGCACATCTTAACGCGCGAGATCGCCGCCACATTACAGGAGCTGGGACATGGCATTTGAAAACCTTTCCGACAAACTCAATAACGTATTCAAAAGCTTCGCGGCAAGGGCCGTCTCTCGGAGGCGGACGTAAAGGAAGCGATGCGCGAGGTGCGTCTCGCGCTGCTCGAGGCCGACGTGAGCTACAAGGTCGTCAAGGACTTTGTCAAATCCGTCACCGAGCGCGCCACCGGCACGGACGTGCTGGAGAGCCTCAGCCCCGCGCAGATGGTCATCAAGATCGTCAACGAGGAGCTGTGCGCGCTCATGGGCGGGCAGAGTCCAGAAGCTCAACATCGGCTCCAAGACTCCGAGCGTTGTGATGCTCGTCGGCTTGCAGGGCGCCGGTAAAACCACGAACGGCGCGAAGCTCGCCGCGCTCATGCGCAAGAGCCAGAACAAGCGCCCCCTGCTCGTCGCGTGCGACGTGTACCGTCCCTCCGCGATCGATCAGCTCAAGACCGTCGGCAAAAAGCTCGATCTTCCGTATACGAGGAAGGCCAGGGCGACCCGGTGGAGATCGCCAAGCACGCCATCGACCATGCCCGCCGCCACGGAAACGATCTCGTATTTCTCGATACCGCAGGCCGCCTCCACATCGACGAAGCGCTCATGGACGAGCTTCGCCGCATCAAGGCCGAGACCGAACCGGCGGAGATTTTGCTCGTCGTGGACGCGATGACCGGCCAGGACGCCGTGAACGCCGCCGCCGCCTTTGACGAGGCGCTCGGCATCACCGGCGTGATGCTCACCAAGCTCGACGGCGACGCCCGCGGCGGCGCCGCGCTCTCCGTCAAGGCCGTGACGGCAAGCCCATCAAGTTCGCCGGCGTCGGCGAAAAGCTCGACGCCATCGAGGTCTTCCACCCCGACCGCATGGCGAGCCGCATTCTCGGCATGGGCGACGTGCTCACGCTCATCGAAAAGGCGGAGGCCGCCGTCGATGAGAAGAAAGCGCAGGAGCTCGCCGAAAAGCTCAAAAGAACCGCTTCACGCTGACCGATTATCTCGACCAGCTCAACTCCATGAAGAACATGGGCTCGCTGCAGGAGCTCGCCGGGATGGTGCCGGGGCTGGACGCCAAGGCGCTCGCCGGTGCGAAGATCGACGAGAAGGCCATGGCGCACACCGAGGCGATCATCCTCTCCATGACTCCCGCCGAACGCGAGAACCCCTCGATTCTGAACTCCAGCCGAAAGCGGCGCATCGCCGCTGGCGCGGGCGTCGGCGTAGTGGACATCAACCGTCTGCTCAAGCAGTTTGAAATGATGCAGACGATGGCGCGCCAGCTCTCCGGCAAGAAAATGAAGCGCTTCCAGCGCGGCGGCGGCAAAATGCCGTTTGGCTTCTAACAGCTTTTTGTTGCACAGCAATAGAAAATATAAAATTTTATTTATCTTTGGAGGAAACACATCATGGTCAAAATCCGTCTGCGCCGCGCCGGCGCCAAGAAAGCCCGTTCTACCGCGTCGTCGTGGCCGACAGCCACTTCGCCCGCGACGGCCGCTTCATCGAAGAGATCGGCACCTACGATCCCCTGACCGAGCCCGCCACCATCAAGATCGACATGGAGCGCGCCAAGTACTGGATCTCCAACGGCGCCCAGCCCACCGACACGGTCCGCGGCCTGCTGAAGAAAGCTGAAGCCTGATTCCGAGGGCTGCCGGAATGAAAGAACTGCTGACCTACATCGTGCAAAGTCTCGTGGAGAAACCGGACGAGGTCTCCGTGACTGAGCACGAGACCGGCGGCGAAACCGTTTTGAAGTGCGGGTCGCCCCCGGCGACATGGGCAAGGTCATCGGCCGTCAGGGCCGCGTGGTCAAGGAGATCCGCGTGCTGATGAAGGCCGTCGCCCAGCGACAGGGAAAAAAGGTCTCGGTTGAGATCCTCGACTGAGTCTCATACCAAACCCAAACCGCAGGGTGGGGCGCAGCCCCCGTCCCCTGCGGTTTCCATATCTGGAGGTTTACCTATGGCAAAGGAGCCGTATCTCGAAGCGGGAAAGATCATCAACACGTTCGGCGTGCGCGGCGAGGTCAAGCTCGACCCGTGGTGCGACAGCGCCGAGTTTTTAAAGCCGCTCAAAACGCTCTACATTGATGGCGCGCCGCGCGCCGTCGCCTCGTCGCGCGTCCACAAGGGCATGCTCATCGTCCGCTTTGCGGATGTGGAGGACGTGAACGGCGCGATGCTTCTCAAAAACAAGATCGTGTACTTCGCCCGCAGCGACGTGCGTCTGCCGAAGGGACGGCACTGTCGCCGATCTTCTCGGCGCGGCGGTCGTGGACGAGCAGGGCACGGAGATCGGCAAGCTCACCGAGGTGCTCGATATGCCCGCCGGGCAGGTCTACGTCGTGCAGGGCGAGACCGAGCACACGATCCCCGCCGTGCCGGAATTTATTCTCGATATCGACGCGGACGAGAAAACGATCCGTGTTCATCTGATAGAAGGGATGTGACGCCATGCGCATCGACATTCTGACGCTCTTCCCCGACGCGGTGGAGGCGTCGCTCAAGATCAGCATTCTCGGCCGCGCCGAGAAGAAGGGCATTCTGGACATCCACGCCGTCCAGATCCGCGACTATACCGAAAACAAACAGCAGCAGGTGGACGATTACCCCTACGGCGGCGGCTTCGGCTGCGTCATGATGGCGCAGCCGCTCAAATCCTGCCTTGACGATGTGTGCGCCAAGGCGGGCGAAAAGCGCCGCCGCGTCATTTACATGTCCCCGCAGGGCAAGACGTTCGACCAGAGCTGCGCGCGCCGTCTTGCCGCGGACTACGACCATCTCGTGCTCGTGTGCGGCCACTACGAGGGCGTGGACGAGCGCTTCATCGAAGAGTGCGTGGACGAGGAGATCTCGCTGGGCGACTTCGTCCTCACCGGCGGCGAGATCGCCGCCATGGCGGTGTCGGACGCCGTGTGCCGCCTTATCCCCGGCGTACTCGCGGATGAGGAGTGCTTCACCGGCGAGAGCCACTGGGACGGCCTGCTCGAATACCCGCAGTACACCCGCCCGGACATGTGGGAGGGGCGCGAGGTGCCGCCCATTCTGCGCAGCGGCGTAGACCGCGAGATCGCCCGCTGGCGGCGGAAAAAGATGCTCGAGCGCACGATGGACAAGCGCCCGGAGCTTTTTGAAAAGTTCGTACCGCAGACCGACGAAGACAAGGCCCTGCTCGACGAGATCGACGCCGAGCGCCATCCGCGCCCCGTGCCGCCGAAGATCGACTGCCGCCGCGCGGAGGAAGCCGACCTGCCCACCATTCTCGGCATTGCGGACGAGGCAAAAGCGTTTCTCGCTTCGCAAGGGGCTGGACCAGTGGCAGCACGGCTACCCCGCGGAGGAGGACTTCCGGCGGGACATCGAGCGCGGTGACGGCTGGCTCTTCACCGCGGACGGAAATCCGGCCGGTTATCTCTGCATCAGCCGCCGGGCGAGGCGGCATACACCGCCATTGAGGGCGAATGGCTCTCGTGCGCGGGGCCGTATCTCACGATCCACCGCATCATGGTTTCGGACGCCTACCGCGGAAACGGCATCGCCTCGGAAATGATCTCGCTCGCGGACGACTTTGCCCTGCCTACTGCTGCGCTGGCGTGCGCATCGATACCGCACCCGGCAACGAGCCCATGCGCGCCATGCTGCGCAAAAACGGCTTTGATACCTGCGGCACGATCCGACTCGTCGGCGGCGTGGACGACGGCGCGCTGCGCATCGCGCTCGAAAAGCTGGTGGAACGATGAATCTGACCGATTACCGCGACATAACGGCGCTATTGCAGCGCCACGGCTTTCACTTTTCCAAATCGCTGGGGCAGAATTTTCTGACCGCCGCCTGGGTGCCGCAGCAGATCGCCGCCGAAAGCGGCATCACGGCAGCCGACGGCGCGCTCGAGATCGGTCCCGGCGTCGGCTGTCTCACGGCGGAGCTTGCGAAAACCGCAGGCCGCGTCACGGCCGTTGAGCTGGACGAGCGGCTGCGGGGCGTGCTCGGCGAAACGCTCGCGGATTTTGATAATGTGTCGGTCGTTTTGCCGACGCGCTCAAGGCGGATCTGCCGGCCATCTGCGCCGAAACGCTCGGCGAAAGACCGTGGAAGGTGTGCGCCAATCTGCCGTACAACGTGACGACGCCGCTCATCACCGCGTTTCTCGAGGCAGGCTGCTTTGAGAGCGTCACCGTGATGATCCAGAAGGAGGTCGCGCAGCGGCTGTGCGCCGCGCCCGGCACGGGCGAGTACGGAACCTTCTCCGTGCTCGTGCAGTGGTACGCCGAGCCGAAGCTTCTCTTTGACGTGCCGCCGCACTGCTTCGTGCCGCAGCCGAAGGTGACGAGCGCCGTCGTGCGCATGGACCGGCGCGCCGCGCCCCCCGCGAGCGTGGACGACAAAAAGCTCTTCTTCCGCACCGTGCGCGCCGCGTTCGCCCAGCGGCGGAAAACGCTTTCAAACGCACTGCGTTCGGGCTTTTCCGAGCTCGACCGCGCCGCCATTGAGTCCGCCATGGAGGAAACCGGCCTTCCGCCCGCCGTGCGCGGCGAAACGCTCTCCATCGCGCAGTTTGCCGCGCTCTCGAATGCGCTTTTACGCAAGTTTGACAAATGAAAATTGCAAATTTCCTTACTTTTTTCGATATACGCCATTGCCAAACGGAACTTTTCCGTCTATTATGAATAATATAATGTAAAAGCAATGGGAGGCTCCGGGACATGGCATATACGATCAACCATTATATCACCGACTGGGTCGAGGAGAGCCGCGCGCTGATGCAGCCGGACAAGGTCCTCTGGATCGACGGCACGGAGACGCAGCTCGAGGAGCTGCGCCGCGAGGCGTATATCACCGGCGAGCTCATCAAGCTCAACCAGGAAAAGCTGCCGGGCTGCGTATACCACCGCAGCGCGCTCAACGACGTTGCCCGCGTCGAGGGACGCACGTTCATCTGCTGCAAAAAGGAAGAGGACGCCGGCCCCACGAACAACTGGATGGCGCCGGACGAGATGAAGGCGAAGCTGCACGATATCTATGCCGGGTGCATGCGCGGCCGGACAATGTATGTTACTCCCCTACTCGATGGGTGCGATCGGCTCTCCCTTTGCCAAATACGGCATCGAGATCACCGACTCGATCTACGTTGTCTGCTCCATGGCGATCATGACGCGCGTCGGCACGAAGGTCTATGAAGCGCTCGGCGATTCGCCGGACTTTGTCAAGGGTCTCCACTCCAAGGCCGAGCTCAACGCCGACAAGCGCTATATCGCGCACTTCCCGGAGGAAAACCTCATCATGTCCGTCAACTCCGGCTACGGCGGCAACGCGCTGCTCGGCAAGAAGTGCTTTGCGCTGCGCATCGCCTCCACACTCGGCCGCGAGGAGGGCTGGCTCGCCGAGCACATGCTCATTCTCGGCGTGCAGAACCCCAAGGGCGAGATCCGCTATGTCTGCGGCGCGTTCCCGTCCGCCTGCGGCAAGACCAACCTCGCCATGCTCATTCCCCCGGCGGCGTGGCGTGAGAAGGGCTGGAAGTGCTGGTGCGTCGGCGACGATATCGCCTGGCTGCGCCCCGGCCCGGACGGACGGCTCTGGGCCGTCAACCCGGAAAACGGCTTCTTCGGCGTCGCCCCCGGCACGAGCGAAAAGACGAACCCCAACGCTCTCGCCGCGACGCGCAAGAACACCATCTTCACGAACGTCGTCCTCAAGCCGGACGGCACCGTCTGGTGGGAAGGGCTCGACAAGAACCCGCCGACGGACGCGCTCAACTGGAAGGGCGAGCCGTGGGATCCCGCCTCCGGCGTGCCCGGCGCGCATCCGAACTCCCGCTTCACCTCTCCGGCGATCAACTGTCCGTGCATTTCCAGCGAATTTGAAAATCCGCAGGGCGTGCCCATCTCCGCCATCGTCTTTGGCGGCCGCCGGGCCAAGACCGCGCCGCTGGTGTACCAGAGCCGCGACTGGGGTAACGGCGTATTCGTCGGCAGCATCATGGCCTCCGAAAAGACCGCCGCGGCCGAGGGTAAGGTCGGCGAGACCCGCCGCGACCCGATGGCAATGCTCCCCTTCTGCGGCTACAACATGGGCGACTACTGGCAGCACTGGCTGGACATGGAAAAGCTCGTCACCAAGCCGCCGGTCATCGCAAACGTCAACTGGTTCCGCACCGACGACGAGGGACATTTCCTCTGGCCGGGCTTCGGCGACAACCTGCGCGTGATCGAGTGGGTGCTGCGCCGCGCCTTCGGCGAGGTGGACGCGCGCGAAACCACGCTCGGCTATGAGCCGTACCCCCGAGGATATCGATCTCGAGGGCAGCGGCGTGACGAAGGAAACGCTCGCCGATCTTCTCTCCGTCGATCCCGAGCTCTGGAAGGCCGAGTGCAAGGGCATCCATGAGTTTTACGCCAAGTTCGGCGACAAGCTCCCGCAGCGTCTCGCCGATGAGCTCGCCGCTCTCGAAGCGCGGCTCGGATAAGGGAATATACAAGAGCCGGGGCATGACCGCATTACCGCGTGTCATGCCCCGGTTTTTCATTGCTCCGATGTACCGGAGCTTTTTCTATTCATCGAGCACCCATTGCGCCATCTCACGCACTTCCGGCGATTCATCCCCGCACGCCTTCCGGATGACCGGCAGGTATCGGAGATCGCCGCTGTTCCGCATGGCGTTGAGCGCGTTCGTTTTGTACCGCCACTCCTTCCCCTTGGGGATGTACCACAGCTTCGGCTGCACAGCAGAGCGCAGCCAGTCGTAACCGGCAAGAACGATCTCCTCCAGCGCAGACTGTCCGGCCCACGCCTCCAGCCCCGGAAACTTCTCCGTATCCTTCCACGCATTCGTATTGTGCGGGCAGGCATCCTGACAGACGTCGCAGCCGAATATCCACGGTCCGATCTCGCCGCGCCGCGGCTCTGTCCCATATCCCAGGCGTCCCACGTCGTCAGGCAGGAAACGCAGGTATTCCGGTTCATCGTATACGGTGCTTCGAGCGAGTGCGTAGGACAGGCGCGTATACACAGATCGCAGGACTCCGCGCAGGGCCGAAGCGTGCTCTTCGCTGTGAGCTGCAGCGGCTCATCGATAAGGAACGCTTCCAGATACTGATACGAGCCCTTTTCCGTATAGAAGAAATTGTTTTTGCGCACGATCCCGATCCCCGCCTGCATTGCCGCCCAGCGCAGCGCGGTAAGCGCAAAATCGCGGTTGAACGCCACGCGCAGCCCGCTGTCCCGAAGATACTTCTCAATGCCGCGCCGGCTTTGTAGCCCTGCGAGTCTGGGTTTCGTCTCCCGTCCGTCAGATAGTACTTGGCAATATGCCCGCGCACGGCGGCAGGAATGCGGTACTTCCCATACCAAAACGACACAATCACAATGGCTTTTTGCCCACGGAAATTCCTTTTCCGGGTATGCAAATTTTCGGAAGCCTTCGTACTTCCTTCTCGTCTCGGGAAAATGCTCCATGCGCTCTTCGAGCTTAGCTTCATACCCGCGCATCATCTCCACGGGAATCATGCCGCATTTGTCATAGCCGAGCTCAATGGCCTTTTCTACGATCTCTGCTGCACTTACCGCCATAAGGACATTCTCCTCCTGCGTTTCGATTCACCGGGCTTTTTCCGGGTAACTATAGCACACTTTACGGCACATCACAAGGAGCTAAGAGCAAACAGAACCTTTTCATAGTCCTTTACATAGTACCGGATGTTTTTCGGCCTTTGGAGAGGATGGCATGTCCCTCCGCCTCCAGCTTTTCCTTCTGCGACTCGATGCCTCCCGGATATTTTTCGTTGAGTTCCCCGTTCGCCTTCAGCGTCCTCAATACGGCGTTTCGTCCCCGGGCGCTGATGGCTCGCCCACGCCGCGATGGAGACAAAGATCCCCGCTGTGATCGGCTCGGTAAAGTCCGCGCCGCTTTGTTTTGCGAAATACTCCCGTATCTCCCCGACGGTAGTCACCCTGCCGTAGGGGACTCTTTTCATCACGCGGTCATAATCGAGCGGCGGAGCGAAGTACATTTTGTTCCCGCCATATTTCTCAATGCTTTTCCGGTCGGTAATAATTTGTATCTTGGGCATGTCCTTGCTGTCATGCAGCATGGCGTTAAAATTCTTGGTGTCCTCGTTGGCCATTTCGCCACCTTCCGATGCAAGGATATCGTGTTTCGAAGCGCAATGCAATGAGACGGTTTAAAAAGTATTCTTTTTCGACTCCACGGTATTCAGGCACAGCCCCGCATGCAAAGCGCAAAAAAGCTGCTGTCGCTATCGCAACAGCAGCTTTTCGGTAACGTATCTTATTTCGCGTAATCGACAGCCTTGGTCTCGCGCAGGACGTGGACCTTGATCTGGCCGGGGTAGGTAAGCTCGTCCTCGATCTTCTTGGCGATGTCGCGCGCGAGCAGGACGATCTGATCCTCGCTGACCTCCTCGGGCTTGACCATAACGCGGATCTCACGGCCGGCCTGAATGGCATAGCAGCTCGCGATGCCAGGGAACGAGCGGGAGACTTCCTCCAGCTTTTCGAGACGCTTGACATAGTTCTCGATGTTCTCGCGGCGCGCGCCGGGACGGGCGGCGGAGATCGTGTCGGCGGCCTGCACGATACAGGCGATGACCGTGTGCGGCTCCACATCGCCGTGGTGGGCTTCGATGGCGTGGATAACGGCTTCGGATTCCTTGTACTTTCTTGCAAGGTCAACGCCGATGGTCACATGGCTGCCCTCGACCTCGTGGTCGATGGACTTGCCGAGATCGTGCAGGAGACCGGCGCGCTTGGCCAGGGCAATGTCCACGCCGAGCTCAGCGGCGAGCAGCCCGGAGATCTGGGCGACCTCGATGGAGTGGTTGAGCACGTTCTGGCCGTAGCTCGTGCGGTAGCGCTGGCGGCCGAGGAGCTTGATGAGATCGGGGTGCAAGCCGTGGACGTTCGTCTCAAACACGGCGCGCTCGCCCTCTTCCTTGATGGTCTGGTTGACCTCGCGCTGGGCCTTGGCGACCATTTCCTCGATGCGGGCGGGGTGGATGCGGCCGTCCTGAATGAGCTTTTCGAGCGCAAGGCGCGCGACTTCGCGGCGGACGGGATCAAAGCTTGAGACCGTGATGGCCTCCGGCGTATCGTCGATGATGAGATCGCAGCCGGTGAGCGTTTCGATGGAACGGATGTTGCGTCCCTCGCGGCCGATGATGCGGCCCTTCATTTCGTCGTTGGGGAGAGGAACGACGGAAACGGTGATCTCGCTCGTGTGGTCGGCGGCGCAGCGCTGGATGGCCGTGGCGATGACCTCGCGGGCCCTCTGCTCGGCCTCGTCCTTGAACTGGGCTTCAACTTCCTTGACCTTGGCGGCCATTTCGTGCGTGCAGTCGGCCTCAACGCTCTTGATGAGATACTGCTTGGCTTCCTCCACGGAGTAGCCGGAGATCTTTTCGAGCATGTCGAGCTGGCTCTTCTTGATGAGCTTGATCTCCTCCTGCTGGGCGTCGGCTTCCTGGAGCTTGCGGTTGAGAGTCTCGGTCTTCTTTTCGAGCGCTTCGGTCTTGCGGTCGAGATTTTCTTCCTTCTGCTGGAGACGGCGCTCCTGCTTGGAAACTTCGTTGCGGCGCTCTTTTCACTTCGCGGTCGCACTCGGTGCGGGTGCGATGGATCTCTTCCTTCGCCTCGAGCAGCGCCTCGCGCTTTTGTTTTCGGCGGCTTTAATGCCTTCGTTGATGATGCGCTTCGCTTCATCCTCGGCGCTGGCGATCTCGCGCTCGGAAACCTTTTTCCGGTACATGACGCCCAGCACAAAGCCGATCAGCAAAAACACCAGCACGGCAATGATGCTGGCGACGATCATCCATACGGACATTTGCGGCATAAGTCGGTCTACCTCCTTCTTCCTTAGTCTTCTTATGATAAAGGGTCATTTTGAAATTAAAGGAGTTCCCCATCTCTCCCATAATATCATAAGGTACATTTTATCGATTCTTTAACGTTATGTCAAGCGGTTTCTGCTGTGCAGGAAACAAAATATTACAATTTGTAATATGCAGGGCAAAACTGCACGCCGCAGCCTTTCCCATGGGGAAATTTTTGTATGTCAAGACCGAATTTTGCCAAAATTCCCGGCCCGATTTTCTACGCTTTTTCGCATTGACTTTCCATAATTTCCGCCGCCGGAGCCGGCGGAACGTGCCTCTTCCGGGAAAACGCAACCGGGATTTCAAAGAGTTATCAACATTTCCCACAGACTTTTCAACATCGATTTTTTCTTTGTATTTCAATGCTTCTCCGCAGAATATCCAGAAAATGTCAACCCCGCAAACGGCATTTTGTTTGTTTCCGGCTGCCGTTATCCGGTTTCCATAACGAACCGTCCCGCGCGATATGCAGGGAAAAATGCACGGCACTGCAAAACCGGCGAAGGCTTAAGCCCCGCCGGTATCAAATTTGAAGTGAGCTCTGTTTGATTTATCGCATGAATCCGCCCTCGCGCATGGAGACGTAGTCGTTTCCGGCGACGATGATGTGGTCGGAAAGCTCCCCGCCGAGCAGATCGAGCCCGCGGGCGAGCCGCGCCGTGGAGGTCTCGTCCTCCACGGAAGGCAGCGCCACGCCGCTGCGGTGGTTGTGCGCGAGGATGACGGCGCTCGCGCGGTACTGCAGCGCAAGCTCGGCGAGCCTGCGGGCGTTTACTTCGGCGGCATCCACCGTGCCGCGGCTTATCACCGCGCAGCGGATGGGACGCTTCCGCGCATCGAGCAGCAGCGCATAGACGGTCTCCTCCGTCTCGTACATAAACCGCGGATGAAATAGTGTCCCGCAGCCTCGGCGGAATCGATCGGCTCGTTCGACGGCGTCTTGTCGAGCAGGTACCGGCGGCTGACCTCCGGGATGAGCCGGAGAAGCGTCACGGCGTTCTCGCCGATGCCCGGCACCGCGAGCAGCTCCTGCTCGTTTGCCTCCAGCACGGCGGAAAACGAGCCGAACCGCTCGAGAAGCGCGTGAGCCATGCCGTTCGTATCGCGCCGGGGCGCGGCATAAAAGAGCAGCAGCTCCAAGGCGTTTATGTCGTTGAAGTTTTCGAGACCGTGGCCGCGGAAGCGTTCCTTCATCCGCGAGCGGTGGCCGTCGTGGACGCCCATTTCCCTCGCCCCTTATTTTTTATCTTATCCTATCTTATCCGATCTGCTTTTCGAGCGGCATCGTTGCGTAGGCGTTGAGCTCCGGCCCGGCGGTATGCCCGGCGAGGAACTCATAATAGCCCTGGCAGCCGATCATCGCGGCATTGTCGCCGCAGAGCCGGAGCGGCGGGACGAAGAGCTGCGCCCCCGCCTTTTCCGCCGCGGCGGCAAAATCGGCGCGGATGCGCGAATTTGCCGCGATGCCGCCCGCCACGGCGATCTTTTTTATAGCCGAGCTCGGCGGCTGCCGCCATCGTGCGCGGCACGAGCGATTCGCTCACCGCGCGGCAGAGCGACGCGGCGAGCCCCGCGCGGTCGAGCGTTTCGCCGGTCTTCTCGCAGTGGTGGGCAAGATTGATAACGGCGGTCTTGAGGCCGGAAAAGCTCATGTCATAGGGATTCTCGCCGACGAACGGGTGCGGCAGCGTGTGTAGGCGTCGTCGCGCCCCTCCTTCGCCAGCCGGTCGATCGGCGCGCCGCCGGGATACGGCAGGCCGAGCACACGCGCGGATTTATCAAAGCATTCGCCCGCGGCGTCGTCGCGCGTCTGGCCGAGAATGCGAAGATCGGTATAGTCGCGCACGTCCACGAGCATCGTGTTGCCGCCGGATATTGCAAGACAGAGAAACGGCGGCTCAAGCTCCGGATAGGCAATGTAGTTTGCGGCGATGTGGCCGCGGATGTGGTGCACCGGAATGAGCGGGATGCCGAGCGCCGCCGCGGCGCTTTTGGCAAAATTCACGCCCACGAGCACCGCGCCGATGAGTCCCGGCGCATACGACACCGCCACGGCGTCAAGCTCGGACTTTTTCACGCCCGCCGCCGCAATCGCGCGGTCAGCCAGCCGCGAGATGACCTCCACATGGCTGCGCGAGGCGATCTCCGGCACGACGCCGCCGTATACGGCGTGCAGGTCGGCCTGTGAGAAGATCTGGTCGGTGAGCACCTTTCGTCCATTTTCGGTCACGGCGACGGCGGTCTCGTCGCACGTGGATTCCACGGATAATATCAGCATTGCGTTACTCCGCCTCTTTTTGGAAGAATTTCGACATCAGAATAGCATCTTCCGCCGGTTTTTCATAGTAGTTTTTTCGTTTTCCCACGATCTCAAAGCCGTTTTTTTCATAGAGCCGCCGCGCGGCGAGATTGCTCTCGCGCACCTCGAGCTGTAAAACGGCGGCGCCGCGCCGCTCGCTTTCGGCAAAAAGCGCTTTCAAAAGCGCCGCGCCGATCCCGCGGCGGCGAGAGTCCGGCGCCACGGCCACGTTGCCGATATCGCCCTCGTCGAGCACGAAGCGCGCCCAGACGTAGCCGAGAAGGTCATTCCCTTCTTCGGCGGCGAGGATGACGCCGCCGTCCGTTTCCCAAAGGCGCGCGAGCATTCCTTCGTCCGCGCCGTCCGGAAATTCGGCGCGCTCGAGCGCGGCAACGGCGGGAATGTCGGAAAGCTCCGCTCTGCGAACGATCATGTTCCGTGCGCCTCCGCCCAGTTTCTGCCCCAGCCGGCGTCCGCGGTGAGCGGCACGGTGTAAGCTGCGGCATGTTCCATTTCCTCGCGCAGCACCTGCACGGCCTTTTCCCGCTCCGCTTCCGGGCATTCGACGATCAGCTCGTCGTGCACCTGCAAGATGAGCTTTGCCTTCATGCCCTCGGCGCGGAGCCGCTTGTCCACATGCACCATGGCGAGCTTTATAACGTCCGCCGCCGTGCCCTGAATCGGCATGTTGAGCGCGACGCGCTCGCCGAACGCGCGCAGCGCCGGAACGTTCAGTTCCGGCAGATACCGCCGCCGGTGGAAAAGTGTTTCGGCGTAGCCGAGCTCCTTCGCGTGCCGGACGGCTTCCTTCTGGTAATCGCGCACGCCGCGGAAGCGCGCGAAATAGGCGTCCATATACTCCTTCGCCTCGCCGTAGCCGACGCCGATGTCCTGCGCGAGCGAGAAGGCGGAAATGCCGTACACGATGCCGAAGTTCACGGCCTTCGCTCTCCGGCGCTCCTCGGCGGTCACGTCCTCAAGCGGCACGCCGAACCCCTGTGAGGCCGTGACGCGGTGGACGTCCTCGCCGGAGAGAAACGCCGCGCGCATCGCCTCGTCGCCCGAGATGTGCGCGAGCAGGCGAAGCTCGATCTGCGAATAGTCCGCGTCCACGAGCACGTTGCCGGGCGCGGCGACGAACATTTTGCGCAGTCCCGCCCCAGCTCGCGCCGGACGGGGATGTTCTGCAAGTTCGGCTCGGTGGACGAGAGACGCCCCGTCGCCGTGACGGTCATCTGGAAATTGGTATGGATGCGTCCGTCCGCGCCGATGACCTTCAAAAGGCCGTCCGCATAGGTGGATTTGAGCTTGGTGAGCTCGCGGTATTCGAGCACGTGGCGCACGATGGGCTCATAGCGGAGCTTATCGAGCACATCGGCATTGGTGCTCCAGCCGGTCTTGGTCTTTTTCCCGCCGGGGAGTCCGAGCTTTTCAAAAAGCACCGCGCCGAGCTGCTTCGGGGACTGGATGTTGAACTCTTCCCCCGCCTCTGCCCAGACGGTCTCGCGCAGCGCGTCGATGCTGCCCGTAAGACTTCACCGAAGGCGCGCAGCGCCTCCGCGTCGGCAAGGAAGCCCTCGTTTTCCATTTTGGCAAGCACCGCGCAGAGCGGCAGCTCGATCTTTGTAAAAAGCTCCTCCATCTGCGCTTCGCGCAGCTTGGGAAGCATGGTTTTCTCGAGCACCGCGACGCTCGCCGCACGCGAGGCCATCTCGCCGAGCCGGTCGGCGAGCGTTTTTCCCCTCCCCGCCGGAGAGGTCAAGCATGAGCTGATCGCCGCTGTCCGCCGCGCCGGACGAGGTATGCGGCGTGAAGCCGCAATAGGCGAGCGTGAGCTTTTCGATCTCGTACCCGGCGGCAGTCGCGTCGAGAAGATACCCGGCGAGCGCACTGTCGAACACCCAGTTTTCCAGTGCGTCCACGCCCCGCGCGAGCAGCGCGCGCTGCAGATTCTTCACATCGTGCCCCGCCTTACGGCGCTCGGGCGCAAAGAGCAGCGCGAGCGCCGCGGTATAGCCGTCCCGGTATGCCTCCGGCGTCAGGAACACCGCGAGCGCGTCATTTTCGGAAACGTCAAAATGCGCGAGCGTCTCGCCGCTTTCGGCATCAAACCAGTAATAGGCGACGGCGTCCCCCCGCCCGCTCCAGCGCGGCGCGGAGGTCTTTTTCCGTTTGCGGCGTCACGCTCTCGCATGTGCCATCGAATACGGTCTCTTCCTTTTTCTCCTCCGCGGCCGGCTTCAGGCCCCACTTTTCAATGAACTTCTGGAAGCCGAGACGCCGGAAAATTTCATATGCCGCGCCGCCGTAGTCTGCCGGGCGGCGAAGCTCGTCGGGGGAAATATCGATGGGAGCCTTGCGGTCGATCGTGGCGAGATAGTACGAATCCTCGGCGCTCTCTTTGCCGTTTTCGAGCTTTGTGCGCAGCGAGGCGCGGATGTCGGGATCGCTGATATGCTCGTACACGCCCCCGCGAGCGAGCCGTACTTCCGCACAAGCTCGAGCGCCGTCTTCTCCCCTACGCCGGGGACACCGGGGATGTTATCGCTCGTATCGCCCATGAGCGCCTTGAGATCGACCATGTGGGGTGCATCGAAGCCGTATTCCTCGCGGAAGCGCTCCGGGGTGTAGTTGATGGTCTCGGTCTGGCCCATACGCGTTTTTGACGTTGAGCACGCGCACATGCTCACCCACGAGCTGCAAAGCGTCCTTATCGCCGGTGACGACGACGCACTCCCAGCCCTGCTCCGCGCCGATGCGGCTCACGGTGCCGAGAAGATCGTCCGCCTCCCAGCCGGAGAGCTCGCGCCGCTCGATGCCGAGCGCGTCGAGCACGTCCTTCAAAACCGGCATCTGCGCGGCGAGATCGTCCGGCATGGGCTTGCGCGTCGCCTTATACGCCTCGCTGTGCTTGTGGCGGAACGTCGGCTCGCGGCGGTCGAACATGACGCAGAGCGCGTCCGGCTTTTCGTCGTCGCGCAGGCGCTGCAGAATGTTCAGAAAGCCGAAAACGGCGTTCGTCGGCGTGCCGTCGGGCGCGGAGAGCGGACGCACGCCGTAATAGGCGCGATTTACGAGGCTGTTGCCGTCGATGAGCATCAGTTTTGGCATAGAGTTTCCTCCTTAAGTTCCTTGGCAAGCGGGAGGTACACAGTGAGCATAAGCGTTGTGAACGCCGCGCCCCCGCCGAGCAGATCGCTGATCGGCTCGCTCCAGTACACGCCGTCCGCCCCGAGACCGAATACGCCCGGGAGCAGCAGCATCAGCGGCACGACGAGCACGATCTTGCGCAGCAGCGAGAAGAAGATCGCCTGCCGCGCCTTGCCGAGCGAGCGGAACGAGTTTTGCGCAACGAATTGGAGCGACATGAACACGAACCCGCAGAAATAAATGCGCACGGCGCGCACCGCCACGGCGATGAGCGCCTCATCCGGCGTAAAGATGCGGATGAGCAGTTCGGGGAAGAGCATGAACACCGCCCACACGAGCAGCGAAAACACCGCCGCGCCGAGCGTGCTGAACCGGATCGTCTCCAGCACGCGCTTTTTCTGCCCCGCGCCGTAGTTAAAAGCGAGCACCGGCTGGATGCCGGAGCCGAAGCCGTGGATGATCTCGGTGAAGATCGTCCGCAGCGAGTTTACGACCGTGATCGCGCCGACATAAAGATCGCCGCCGTACAGCCCGAGCTGGCGGTTCGCCACGGTCTGAATGGCGGAGTTCGTCGCGCCCATCACGAAATCGGCTACGCCGAGAGACATGATGCGTCCCATGATCTTCTTCGCGGCGCCATCGTCCGCCACGAAAGCTCGGGCGGCGTTTTGCTGCTGCGCAGAAAGAGGAAGCACCACGCGGCGCTCAGCGCCTGCGAGAGCACCGTGGCAGCCGCCGCGCCGCGCACGCCCATGTGAAAAACAAAATGAACAGCGGGTCGAGCACGATGTTCGCCGCCGCGCCGAGCAGCACCGTGAGCATGCCGCGCGTGGCGAAGCCCTGGGCGTTGATATACACGTTCATGCCGAGGGATACGAACGAAAACGTCGTCCCGATGAGATACACCGCGAGATACTCGCGCGCATAGGAGCTTGCCTCCTTGCCCGCGGCGAACACCGTTATCACCGGATCGAGAAACGCCCATGTAAGCAGCCCGAGCGCAACGGACGAAACGAGCAGCATGGAAAAGGCGTTGCCCATCACGCGGGAGGCCTCGTCGTTATCCCCGCGGCCGCGCGCCATGGAGCAAAGCGGCGCGCCGCCCTGTCCGAACAGGCCCGCGAACGCCGAGAGGATCGAAATGACCGGCAGCGCGATGCCGACGCCCGTGAGAGCCATGCTGCCGACATTGGGAATATGGCCGATGTAGATACGGTCCACCACGTTGTAGAGCACGTTCACAAGCTGCGCGGCGATAAGCGGCAGCGCCATGCGCATGACGACCGCGGGGATATTCCCCTTGGAAAAATCGTTTTGTACGTTCTTTTCCGCCATGGTCACTTCTCCCCGCGCAGCCGGATGATCTGATCGCGCAGCACGGCGGCATATTCGTATTCGAGCATCTGCGCGGCTTTTGCGCATTTCTTTTTCCAGCCGGTCGATCTCGGCCTTCCGCTCGCGGTCGGTCATGCGCATGCCGCGCTCGTCCTTTGCCCGCGGGGCCGGTGATCTCGAGAAGATCCCGGATGCTCTTTTTGATGGTTTTTCGGCACGATGCCGTGCGCCTCGTTATACGCCGTCTGGATGGCGCGGCGGCGCTCGGTCTCGTCGATGGCGGCGCGCATGGAGGGCGTGACCGTGTCGGCGTACATGATGACGGTGCCCTCGGCGTTTCGCGCTGCGCGGCCGATCGTCTGGATGAGCGATGTTTCGCTCCGGAGAAAGCCCCTCCTTATCCGCGTCGAGGATCGCAATGAGCGATACCTCGGGAAGGTCAAGGCCCTCGCGCAGAAGGTTGATGCCGACGAGCACGTCAAATTCGCCCCGGCGCAGATCCCGGATGATCTCCATGCGCTCCATGGCGCCGACGTCGTGGTGCATGTAGCGCGTTTTGATGCCGGCGTTGCCGAGATACGCCGTCAGGTCCTCCGCCATGCGCTTGGTGAGCGTTGTGACAAGCGTCTGCTCGCCGCGCTCGATGCGCGCGAATTTCGGCGATAAGATCGTCGATCTGGCCCCTTCGATGGGTCGCACATCGATCTTCGGGTCGGTAAGCCCCGTCGGGCGGATGATCTGCTCGGCGATCTGCCCCGAGCGCGTGCGCTCGTACTCGCCGGGTGTGGCGGAAACGTATATGACCTGATTTACCCGCTGCTGGAATTCCTCAAACTTCAGCGGGCGGTTATCGAACGCCGACGGCAGCCGGAAGCCGTATTCAACGAGCGCTTCCTTGCGCGCGCGGTCGCCGTGGTACATGGCGCGCACCTGCGGCAGCGTGACGTGCGATTCGTCGATGAACAGGAGAAAGTCCTTCGGGAAATAGTCGAGCAGCGTCATCGGCGCGCTCCCGACCGGGCGGCCGGAGATGATGCGCGAATAGTTCTCCACGCCGGAGCAGTAGCCCAGTTCCTGATCATCTCGATATCAAAATTCGTGCGCTGCGCGATGCGCTCGGCCTCGAGCGGCTTTTCGTGGTCTTTGAAAAACTTCACCCGCTCGTCGCACTCGCGGCGGATCTCCTGCCGACGGCGCGCGCCATTTTCTCCGGCGGCGTCACGTAGTGCGACTGGCTGGGGTGTGCACCGCCACGTGGCTGAGCGCTGCGGATGATCTCGCGCCGGTGACGACGGTTGATGTCGCGAAATGCGGTCGATCTCGTCGCCAAAGAACTCCACGCGCACGGCATGGTCCTCCTGCGGCAGAATAGGCCGGGAAAATGTCGCAAAATCGTGTCGCCGCGGACGCGGAACATATTGCGCTCAAAGGCGATATCGTTGCGCTCGTAACGGATGTCGATGAGCTTGCACATGCTCGCTCCCGGGGTCGCGCTGCTGGCCGGTGCGCAGGGAGATGACCATGTTGGCGTAGTCGATCGGGTCGCCGAGGCCGTAGATGCAGGACACGGACGAGACGACGATCACGTCCCGCCGCTCAAACAGGCTCGACGTGGCCGAGTGGCGCAGGCGCTCGATCTCATCGTTGATGGAGGCGTCCTTTTCGATGTACGTGTCCGTGTGCGGGATGTACGCCTCCGGCTGATAATAGTCGTAGTACGAGACGAAGTACTCCACGGCGTTGTTCGGGAAAAACTCCTTGAACTCGCTGCACAGCTGCGCCGCGAGGATCACGTTCGGCAAGTGATCCGTCCCGGCGCGCCGCAGAATATCCATTCCATAAAAAATCTCCGTATAACCCGTTTGACCGGTTATACGGAGATTTTTATATGCCGCCTCTTCCTTCTGTATTGGAGCGCTTCGGCAGGTTTTCACGCCGAAAACAAAATAGATCACATGCCCGACCCAGACGCAGGCGAGAATGATGCACAGGATATAGAGCTCCTTTCGCATCATCAGCGCGAAGCCGACGGCCATGAGCGCCGTAACGGTGAGCATGATGCGCCGTTTCGCCGCAGCGGTCATGCCCTCGCCGCGCACATAGCTTTCGAGATTGTTTTTATAAAGCTTCGTGCCGGTGAACCACGTGTGCAGCCGCTCGGAGCTTTTGGCAAAGCCGAGCGCGGCCAGCAGCAGGAACGGAACCGTCGGCAGCAGCGGGCAGCACCGCGCCGAGAGCGCCAAGCGCAAGGCCGATGCAGCCGAGGCAGAGCCATAAGATTCTCTTTATCTTCATTTACATTCTCTCCTCTCTCCCCCGCGCGCGGCAGGGGGGAACATCCGGCCGTTTTTCACGCCGTATACCCGATCGGCGATCGCCATCGTGGACTCGCGGTGCGACACGAGGATGATGCCCTTCTTATTGCGCAGCCGGCGCAGCGCCTGCAATATGATGCCCTCGTTGATGCTGTCAACGTTGCTCGTCGGCTCATCGAGCAATATGAGAGCGCTGCCGCGCAGCAGCGCCCGCGCCAGACCGAGCCGCTGCTTCTCGCCCGTGGAGAGATTGTCGCCGAGCGCGCCGACGCGCGTTTCGTACCCCTCCGGTAGCGAGAGGATGAAGTCATGGATCGACGCGAGCCGGCACGCCTCTTCGATCTCGGCGCGCGCCGCGCCGGGCCGGGCAATGCGGAGATTTTCCTCGATCGTCTCATCAAAGAGATACGTTGTCTGGCTCACCATCGTCACATTGTCGAGAAGGCTGGCCGTTTCGATTGCATCAATGTCCGCGCCGTTATAAAGAATTTCGCCGCCCTGCTTCTGCCAGAAACGGAGAAGCAGCTTGAGGAACGTGGACTTGCCGCAGCCGGATTCGCCGACGATACCGACGATCTCGCCTCTTTCGACGTACATCCATACATCGCTCAACACATTCGTCACGCCGTCGTAGGAGAATGTGACGCCATCTACCGAGAGATGGGCAAAGCCGTCGATCTTCTCTCCTCTCCCTCTTCCACCTCGCGCACGGCGCTCTCCTCTTCCAGAAGGTCGAGCACCCGCTCGCCCGAGGCGAGTGTCTGCGTGAGATTGCCCGGCAGCGCCGAAATGGCAATGACCGGCCCGAACGATCCGAAGAGCGCCGCGACGCCAAGGAGCATCGCGCCGGGCGTAAGCGCGCCCGTCACGGTGAGCGCCGTCCCCACGGCGAGCCCCGCAAGGATAAAGAGCGACACGCAAAGCTCCGTACCCGCGGCGGCGTGAGCCGTTTCGTGCTTCATTTTCTTCGTCTCAGCGAGAAGCACCTCCGAACGCCGGCCAACTTCCGCGGCGCGCTGCGCGCCCGCATTATGGAGTACAATGTCGCGAATGCCGCGGATACTGTCGAGGAAATACGCGCTGAACGAAGAAAACTCCGCGCGGTAGGCCTGTCCCGCGACGCGCACACGCCGGGAGAATACGAGCGGGACAAGAACGCCGATAGTAACATACCCCGCCGCCGCAGCGAGCGCCAGATACCAGCTCGATACGCAGCCGATGAACACCGTCATTCCCACGCTCAGCAGCACCGCAATGCAGATCGGCGAGATGGTGTGTGCATAGAACACCTCCAGCGTTTCAATGTCCGAGGTGATCATCGCAATAATGGCGCCCTTCTGCCGGGTTTCCAGCTTGGCCGGGCAGAGACGGCGCAGCGCCGTGAAGATCTTGTCGCGCAGCACCGCCAGCAGACGGAAGGCAATGTAGTGGTTGCCGTACTGCTCGGCAAACCGGAGCAGGCCGCGCAGCACGCCGCAACCGACAGCCAGCGCGATGAGCGCGCCGTAGGAAAGGGAGATTTCCTCGCCGAGCGCCTTGGCGATGGCCGCAGCGCCCGAGAGCGTCACGCCCATGGCGCACAGAAAGCCCGCCGTGCCGTTAATTACGGCGAGCAGCATAATGTACACGAGCGAACCGAGCAGAACGATGAGCTGCGCCATGATCTTCGCGCCGCTGCGGCGCGGTTTCGTTGTCGTATTCATTCCTCGTCCTCCCGGTATCCCTCTTCGAGCGCCTTCTGCGCCGCATAGAGCTTTGCATAACCGCCGCCGGAGGCCATGAGCGCGGCGTGCGTGCCGCATTCGGCAACCCCGCCAGATTCCATGGCATAAATTTTCTCCGCCGGAACAACGTTTGCAAGCCGGTGCGAGATGAGAATGACCGCCTTTTCTTTTTGCAAGAGCGGCAACGGCCTTCATAATAATCTCTTCGCTTTCGATATCGATGTTGCTCGTTGCCTCGTCCAGAATATAAATGTCCCGCTCCGCCGTGAGATTCACCGCGAGCGCGAGCCGCTGCTTCTGTCCGCCGGAGAGATTGGCGGCATCCTCGGCAATTACCTTGTCCAGCCCGCCGTTTTCCCGGACGAACGACGCGAGATTTACCGTTTCGAGCGCCGCCCAGATCGCCTCGTCCGTTACGGCGGCGTTGGCAAGACGGAAGTTGGCGCGGACGGTGTCGTTAAAAATGTGACTGCCGCAGCTCACCACCGCGAGATGAGCATAGTAGCTCTCTCGGGAAAGGCTCTCCATGCTCGCTCCGCCGAGCGTAACACGCCCGCTCTGCGGCCGGAGTGCGCCGGTCAGAAGATTCACGACCGTGGACTTTCCGCACCCGGACGGCCCGACGATCGCCGTCATACCGGTGCGGGGAAAGGCCATGGATACGTCGTGCATCACATCGCGCTGTCCGTCGTAGGAAAACGAGACGTTCTCCAGCCGCAGTTCGCCCGGCTGTGCCTCCGCTCTGCCCCAGACCGGCTCCGGCTCATCGAGCAGGGAGAGGATCTTTCCGCCCGCGCTCACGCCGTTCATCGCCACATGAAACGCTGCGCCGAACGCGCGCAGCGGCAGGAAAAACTCCACCGCCGTCAAAATCAGAAAGAGCGCGGCGAACGGCGAAAGCCCCCGGCGCAGCACGCTCGTCACCGCCACGGCAATGCCGGCGCCCGCGCCGCCGTAGGCCACAAGATCCATGATCGTTGTGCTCGCAAGCTGCATGGTGAGCACCTTCATCGTGATGCGGCGAAATTCTTCGCTCGTTTCGTTCATCTTTTTCGCCGCGCGGCGTCGGCGCGGAAAATTTTGAGCTCCCGCATCCCCTGCACGCTGTCGAGAAAGGCGTCGCCCATGGAGGTATATTTGCCCCAGTACTTTGCACAGATCTTCTTTTGCATATTTTGAGACCGCGATGATCGAAAGCGGAATGAGCGGCACGCACGCGAGCAGCACGAGCGCCGTGCGCCAATCCACCGGCGACGTAACGCAGAAGAGGATGACCGGTGCGGCCATCGCATAGAAAAACTGCGGGATATACGAGGAATAATAGAGATCCAGCTGCTCCACGCCCTCCATAGCCACCTGCGTGAGCCCGGCCATGCTCATGCCGTCCGCCGAGCGGACGCCGAGACGGACGATCTTGCCGTACACACGCTCGCGCAGCTCCTTCTTTGCCCGGCGGCCGAGCGTATCGCGCAGTTCCCCCGCGCCGCGGGATGCGGCATACCGCACCGCCGCGCCCGCCGCAGCAATCGCCGCCGGAAGCAGAAAGACGCGCGCAGTTTCGTATTGTTGAAATTTACCGCAAGCTCAATCGTGCGGCAGATGGCCACCGTGATGCTGAGATTGGCAAAAAGGCCGAGGATCATCAGCGCGACCGTATAATAGATGTACTTCTTGTTTGCGCCCAGAAGGGCGAGGAGCTTTTTGTCGATCATGCGTTTTCTCCGTTTGTTTATTAGTTAGCACGCGCTAACGCTTTAGCAGAAAAAGAGCAGCGGCACGCTTTGCGTTACCCGCTGCTTACTATCATATTTATATACCCATTTTTCGCCGCATTGTCAATCCGGTGAAGAGGAAGAAGAAAGAAAAACGTCGTCTTTTGGCAGCGGCGGGCACACCTGTGCGCTGCGCGCCGCACATTTTTTCGCGCCGCTCTTTCGCGCCGGGAAAAACTGTGATAAGATTGACCCGTGAAAATCATCGGGGAGGATCATCCCATGGGAAGAAAGAAGCGCCGCGCCGTGTCGCCGTGATCGGCGGCGGCGCGGGCGGGCTCTGCGCGGCGATCGCCGCCGGGCAAGCCGGAGCGGACGTTCAGATTTTTGAACAGGCGAACCGCGTCGGCAAAAACTGCTCAAAACCGGCAACGGGCGGTGCAATCTCTCGAATACGCACGTTTCGCCGGAGCACTATAACCGGCCGGATTTCGTCGCGCCAGTTCTTGCGGACATGCCGTGCGATGCGCTGTGCTCTTTCTTTGGCTCGCTCGGGCTCTGGACGGTCACGGATGAAGAAGGCCGCATCTATCCGCGCAGCGACACCGCCGCCTCCGTGCTCGACGTACTGCGTCTCGGCTGCGAGGCGCTGGGCGTTGCGGAGCGCTGCTCGGCGGGGATCGCCGCCATCGCCCCGCAGGGCCGCGGCTTTACCCTCACCGCCCGCACGGGCGAGAAGTTTTTTTGCCGACCGCGTGATCGCTGCGGCCGGCGGCGGAACGAGCCTTCTCCGTCCGCTGGGACACAAGATGATCCCCTTCTCTCCCATCCTCTGCCCGCTCAAGACCGACACGGAATCCATCCGCGGTCTCACGGGGCTGCGCTGCGCCTGCCGCGCAGAGCTTATCCGCCGCGGGAAGAGTGTTTACACCGAAGAGGGCGAAATTCTCTTCCGGGATTTCGGCGTGAGCGGCATCCTCGCGCTGAATCTCTCGCGGTATGCCCTTCCGGGCGACACGCTCTCGCTCGATCTGCTGCCGGAGCTTTCTTTGGAAGCACTCACCGCAAAGCTCTCGGCGCAGAAGGCGCTGCGCGGAGCTGACGCCGATCTCTTTACCGGCATTTTCCACCGGCGGCTCGGCGAGGCGGTAGCGCGCCGCGCCAAAAGCGGCGAGATATCCGAGCTTGCCCGCATCATCAAAAACTACCGTCTTTCGGTCCTCGGCCCGGGCGACACGCAGCACGCGCAGGTGACGCGCGGCGGCGCGGACGTCTCCGAATTTGACAGCAAAACGATGGAGAGCCGCCGCGCGCCGGGGCTCTATGCCGTGGGCGAAGCGCTCGACATTGACGGCGCGTGCGGCGGGTACAACCTGCACTGGGCGTTCGCCTCCGGGCTGCGCGCGGGAAGGAGTGCCGCGCGTGATTGAGGTTCGTGATGTAAAGCTCGCTCTTGACGGCGATCTCAAGACCGCGTGCGCCAAAAGCTGCGCGTTCCGGTTGGCGACGTACTGGAAGCAGCGCTCCTGCGCCGCAGCGTGGACGCGCGGCGCAAGGACGACGTGCATTTCACCGTGACCGCCGCGGTATCGCTCCGGCGGGGCGAGGAAAAGTTTTCGCCCTATACGCCGTGGACGCCGCCGCGCGTCGAAGTTTTAAAAAGAAGCCTGCCCTTCGTCCCGTTGTGTGCGGGGCAGGCCCGGCGGGGCTTTTCGCCGCGCTCACGCTCGCGCGCGCGGGCGCGGAGCCGATATTGCTCGAGCGCGGCAGCGCCGTGGACGAGCGAAAGGCCGACGTGGAAAAATTCTATCAGACCCGCGCGCTGGACACCGAATCGAACATCCAGTTCGGCGAGGGCGGCGCGGGCGCGTTCTCGGACGGCAAGCTCAACACCGGCACGCACGATAAGCGCGGCCGGCAGGTGCTGCACGATCTCGTACAGGCCGGAGCGCCGGACGAAATTCTCTGGCAGGCCAAGCCGCACATCGGCACCGACCGTCTGCCGGACGCCGTGAAGGGGCTTCGTGAAATGATTCTCGCCCACGGCGGCGAGGTGCGCTTCCGCACAAAGCTCACGGATATCGAGCTTTCCGGTGAGGCGCTGCGTGCGGTGCGTCTCGCGCACGGCGGCGCGGAGGAAGCGCTTGAGGCCGATTCGCTCATCCTTGCCGCGGGCCACAGCGCCCGCGAGCTGTTCGCTCTCTTGAAAGAGCGCGGCGCGCAGCTCGAACAGAAGGCGTTTTCCATGGGCGTCCGGTGCGAGCACCCGCAGGAGGTCATCTCCCGCGCGCAGTACGGCGCTTTGCCGCTCACCCGGCGCTGGGCGCTGCCGACTACCGGCTGGCGGTGCATCTGCCGGACGGGCGGGGCGTATATACGTTCTGCATGTGTCCGGGCGGGTACGTTGTCGGCGCAGCGAGTGAAGAGGGCCTTCTCTGCGTGAACGGCATGAGCCCCTTCGCGCGCGACGGACAGAACGCCAACGCCGCCGTGCTCTGTGAGGTGCGTCCCTCAGACTTTGGCTCCGCCGACCCGCTCGCCGGTGTGGAGCTGCAAAGAACATGGGAGCGCGCCGCGTTCCTCGCCGGAGGCGGCGATTACCGCGCCCCGGCGCAGCGGCTCGGCGATTTTCTCGCGGGAAAGCCGTCGGAGAGCGCGGGCAGCGTCGCGCCGACGTATCCGCTCGGCGTGCGCTTCGGCACGCTCGACGGCTGTTTGCCGGAGTTCGTGCTCGCCGCGCTGCGCGAGGCGTTCCCGCTCTTTGACAAAAAGCTGCGCGGCTACGCCATGCCGGACGCGGTCCTCACGGGCGTGGAGACGCGCTCGTCCTCACCGGTGCGCATCGTGCGCGGCGAAACGGGGCAGTCGAATCTCCGCGGGGTCTATCCCCTGCGGCGAGGGCGCGGGCTACGCCGGCGGCATCCTCTCCGCCGCCGTGGACGGCATCCGTCAGGCGGAAAACTGGCTTTCGCAGCACATGGAATAAAATAACAGACACCGCCGCGCATACGAGGCTTTTTGATAAGCCAAGCTATGCGCGGCGGAACCTTTTCCGGCAGAGCCGGAATCGGCTCTGCTTCAATATAGATGGGCGGGACAGCTTTCGCTGTCCCGCTTCCTCTTTTCAGGGTCGATCCTTCATTCTCGTTTTCATGGCAAAAAGCCCCGCGGCGGCAAGGAAACACGGAACGCCAAAGATCAGCAGCAGCCTTACGGTGGAATCAAACACTGGCATTTTATAGATCGCAACGTCCTCCGGCTCTTCCATGCGAACTATGCACGGCCGCAGAAACCGGTTTTTCATCCGGTACGCCGTGCCGTCCGCCGAAACATACTCATACAGCACCGACACGCTCAATCCGTCGCCGTGGATCTCTCTGCTTTCTATCCGCGCGCCGCCGAACCGATCCGTCCGGTATAAATACCCGCCGGTGTCGATCCAAAGCGTTTGATCCGCATCCATCGTGAATCGGTAGCCCCTGGAGGTGCAAGGGTCGATCCGCCGCAGCACATCGCCGTTCGGTTTCAGGACCTCGATCACCTGAGTCTTCCCTATATACAGATTCCCGTCGCCGTCCACGGCAAACCCTTGATAGAATGTGCAGGCTTTGCCCGTGATCACCGAGAAGGCAGAAAATACCACTGCACTCCCTGCGATCACCATGCACAGGATCGTCCGTCGGAATTTTTCTTTATGTATCATTACCGTTCGACCTCAGGCTTTATTCTGCATGAATGGCTCGTTCTCGTTGGTCTCATTATATTTTCCGCAACGGGAGATTGCAATACCGTACCTGCGCAAAAAGCCGCTTCTCTCCCGAATGGGAAAGAAGCGGCTTTTTGCTTATGCCTCCCCAAAGAGGGAGCCCTATATCAGAACTTGACGCGCTCGGCGATATAGTTCTTCACTTCCGCGATGGGGATGCGGACCTGCTCCATGCTGTCGCGCTCGCGCACCGTGACGCAGCCGTCGGCGGGCGTTTTCTCGTCGCCCACGGTCTGGAAGTCCACGGTGATGCAGTAGGGGGTGCCGATCTCGTCCTCGCGGCGGTAGCGCTTGCCGATGGAGCCGGCATCGTCGTAGTCCACCATGAAGTCCTTCTGCAGCTCGTGATAGAGCTCGCCGGTCGCGGCGGGGGCGAGCTTCTTCGAGAGCGGCAGCACCGCGCACTTGAACGGTGCGAGCGCCGGGTGCAGATGCAGAACGGTGCGCACGTCGCTTTTTTCGCCTCGTCCACGACCTCTTCGTCGTAAGCGTCGCAGAGGAACGCGAGCGCCACGCGGTCGCAGCCGAGCGACGGCTCGATCACGTACGGCACATAGTGCTCGTTCGCTTCCTGGTCAAAGTAGGTAAGATCCTTGCCGGAGGCCTCCTGATGGTGCTTGAGATCGTAGTCCGTGCGGTCGGCAATGCCCCACAGCTCGCCCCAGTCGGTGAACGGGAAGGCATATTCGATGTCGGTCGTGGCGCGGGAGTAGAACGCGAGCTCCGCCGGCTCGTGGTCGCGCAGCCGGAGATGCTCTTCCTTGATGCCGAGACTCAGCAGCCAGTTCTTGCAGTAGTCTTTCCAGTAGGCGAACCATTCGAGGTCCGTGCCGGGCTTGCAGAAGAATTCGCACTCCATCTGCTCAAACTCGCGCGTGCGGAACGTGAAGTTGCCCGGCGTGATCTCGTTGCGGAACGCCTTGCCGACCTGGCAGACGCCGAACGGGAGCTTCCGGCGCGTCGTGCGCTGAATGTTCGAGAAGTTGACGAAAATGCCCTGCGCGGTCTCCGGGCGGAGATAGCAGGTCGAGGAGGAGTCCTCGGTAACGCCGATGGCGGTTTTGAACATGAGGTTGAACTTGCGGATGGGCGTAAAGTTGTGCTTGCCGCACACGGGCAGACGATGTCCTCGTGCTCGGCGATGAAAGCGTCCATCTCCTCAAACGTCATGGCGTCCACGTTGACCTCGTGGTGCTCTTCGCCGATGAGCTTGTCGGCACGGTGACGCGCGCGGCAGGACTTGCAGTCGAGCAGAGGGTCGGAAAAGCTCGAAACGTGGCCGGTCGTGACCCACGTCTGCGGGTTCATGATGATGGCGGCGTCGAGACCGACGTTGCTACGGGCTCTCCTGCACGAACTTCTTGAGCCACGCCTTCTTGACGTTGTTCTTGAACTCCACGCCGAGCGGACCGTAGTCCCAGGAGTTGGCAAGGCCGCCGTAAATTTCGCTTCCGGCGTAGACAAAGCCGCGGTTCTTGCAGAACGCTACGATCTTGTCCATGGTTTTCTCGTTATGATCCATTTTTCTTTCCTTTCTCCCGCGGCCGGCTGCCGCAGGATAAAAATTATAGCCCAGATAGTGTACCACGCCGCGGCCCGATGTACAAGCCGCGGCGTGGATTTTTCTTTATCGGATAAACCGGTCGTTGCGCGAAACGATCTTCACGCGGCGGCTTGCCGCGAGGAACACGACGATGATGAACACGATAAAGATGAGGCCGCTGTAGTCAAAGTCGAGCGAGGCGAGAAAGTCGTACATGCCGTGGATCAGCACGGGCAGCCACAGTGCCCGGCGGCGGCACACGCGCTCGCCGATAAAATCGCCCTCGTTCGCGTAGCGCCGCGCCGCGCCGTACCAGATGCCCATGAAAACGCCGAAGCAGGCGTGGCCCGGCACCGCCGTCACCGCGCGCACCAATGCCGTGCCGAAGCCGTACATGGCAACATACCCGATGTTTTCCCACAGCGCGAAGCCGAGCGAAACGAACACCGCGTACACCACGCCGTCAAACTGGCAGTTGAAATTCGGGCTGCGCCACGTTGCGCCAGCGGAGCAGCAGCAGCTTGAAGCCCTCCTCCGAGAGCGCCACAACGATGAAGTTCGATAGGATCAGATAGCCGAGGTCGGTCTCGTCAAAGAACGAGAGCAGGATGTTCTCGCCGATCGTCTCTGTCACGATGGCGAGCGCCGTGGCGATCACGCCGAAAACGAGCAGCGAGATCAAAAGCCCCGTCGGTTCCTTTTCCAGCCGGTCGGCACGGTAGACCTGGAGCAGCAATATCACCGCCGGGATCACCGCCGCGGCGATCAGCACGGGATCCATTTCGCTTATGGTAGACAGCATAGCGTTTCCCTCTCTCTTACTTCTTGCTTTTTTCTTCTTTACTCTTTTTCATTTTTATAGCATACGCCGGGGCGGATTGCAAGACAGGCGGCATCGGTGCTATAATAAAAATTATATCTTACATTTCAAAGGAGGGAGCGCCATGCTGCGGCTGATTTTGGGCCGTGCCGGAACGGGCAAAACCGCGCTTCTGTTTTCCGAGATCGCGGCGCGCTGCGCCCGGAGGCAGTCCGGCAGCTTTCTCATCGTACCCGAGCAGTACAGCCACGAGGCCGAGCGCGAGCTCGCGCAGCGCTGCGGCGATACGGCGAGCCTCTATGCCGAGGTGCTTTCGTTCTCGCGCCTTGCCCACCGCGTCGCCATCGGCTGCGGCGGCAGCGCGCGCGTTTACATCGATAAGCCCGGGCGGTTTCTGCAGCTCTCGCTCGCGCTCGAGCAGGTGGGCGGCGCGCTCAGCGTATACGGCGGCAGCGCCCGCTCGCCCGAGCGCATGGTACAAGCTCCTCTCGGCGCTCGATGAGCTTCGCTTCGGCTGCGCCGCGCCCGACGCGCTGCGCAAAGCCGCCGAAAGCGCCACGCCCTCGCTCGCGGGAAAGCTGCGCGATCTCGCGCTTTTGCAGGAGGCGCTCGACGCGCTCTCCGCGCAGTCCGGCGCCGATCCCGCCGGGCGGCTCGACGTGCTGGCCGAGCAGCTTCCCGGCTGCGCATGGCTCCGCAGCGCAAAGTTTTATATCGACGGCTTCACGGACTTCACCGCGCAGGAGCGCCGCGTCATCCGCGCGCTGCTGCCGCTCGCGGACGTGACGGTCTGCCTCACCTGCGACGATCTCGCCTCCGGCAGCGAGGTGTTCTCCCTCGCCCGCCGCACGATGCGCGCGCTGCGCGACGCCGCCGAGGAGGACGGCGTGGCCGTAGAGATCGTCTCCGTGCCGCGCGGCGAAGATCGCACGCCCTTTGCGTTTCTTGAGGAGAATCTCTTCGGCTGGACGGACGAGACGCGCGACGCCGCAGGGAGCATCCGGCTCGTGCGCGCACCCGGTGTCGCGGCGGAGTGCGAGCTGGCCGCGGCGGAGATGCGGCGGCTCGTGCGCGAAACGTCCTGCCGCTGGCGGGACATTGCCGTTGCGGTGCGCGGCTTCGGGGATTACCGCGCCGCGCTCGAGGAGGCGTGCCGCCGCGCCGGTGTGCCGCTCTACGCGAGCGAACGAACCGACATTTTCACCCGTCCCCTTCCGGCGCTCATCGCCGCGGCATTCGATATTCTTGCCGACGGCTGGAGCTACGAGAGCGTTTTTACCTATCTGAAAACCGGTCTGACCGGCATCTCCCGCGCCGATTGCGACGCGCTGGAAAACTACGTTCTGCTCTGGTCGCTGCGCGGCACGGCATGGACGCGCGCCGAGCCATGGCGGCAGCACCCGGACGGCTTCGGCGGCAAGCTCACGCTGGAGAGCGACGCGCTCCTTGCAAAGATCGACACGCTGCGCCGGAGCGTCGCCGCGCCGCTCGCGGCGTTCGAGCGCCGCGGAAAGGAAGCGACCGACGCGCGCGGACAGTGCGCCGCGCTCGCGGCGTTCTGGGAGGACATTTCTCTGCCGGAGCATCTGGAGGAGCGCTCTCTCGCGCTCGAGGAGGCCGGAGAGCTTCAGGCCGCGGCGGAATACCGTCAGCTCTGGGAGCTGATCGTTTCCGCGCTCGAGCAGTGCGAGGCCATTCTCGGCGACATGCCGCTCTCGCAGGAGGATTTCGGGCGGCTCTTCCGCCGGATGCTCTCGCAGTACGACGTCGGCACGATCCCCGTGGCGCTCGACCGCGTGACCGCCGGAGACTTTGATCGTATGCGGCGGCGCAGCATCCGCCATCTGCTCGTGCTGGGCGCGTCCGACGAGCGTCTGCCGCGCGTTTCCGACGGGGGCGGCGTGTTCACCGACACCGAGCGCAGCGAGCTGCGCGCGCTCGACATCGAGCTCTCCGGCGGCGACGACGAACTCGACCGCGAATTCAATCTCATTTATAACGTATTCACGCTTCCCAAATCGTCGCTCTACGTCAGCCGCAGCGCGTTTGCCTCCGGCGAGAGCGAGACACGCCCCTCCTTCGTCACCGACCGGATCGCAAAGCTGTTCGCGCTTTGCGAGGAGAACGGCGACGTGCATGCCGCGCGAGCGCAGTCGCTCTCCGGCGCGCTGGAGCTGGCCTGCGCCGGAGACGCCGCGGCCCGCGAGTTTTTCGCCGCGCGCGGCGAGAGCGGGCGCATCGCCGCCATCGAAAAGGCCGCCGCGGAGGAACGCGGGCGGCTCTCCCGCGAGGGCGTGCGCGCGATCTACGGGCAGAAGCTCTATCTCACGGCCTCGCGCATCGATAACTTTGCCTCCTGCCGGTTCCAGTTCTTCCTGCGTTACGGTCTGTGCGCCAAGCCGCGCCAGAGCGCGCAGTTCGCCCCGCCGGAGCGCGGAACGTTTCTGCACTTCCTATTGGAAAACGTGGCGCGCGAGGTGTCGAGCGCGGCGGCTTTGCCGAAACGGACGACAAGACCGTCGCCGCGCTGACGGACAAATACGTCCGCGAATATGTGCGCACGCAGCTGGAGGATTTTCGGGAAAAGAGCCCCCGGTTCATCTATCTCTTCCGACGTCTGGCGGAGACATCGCGGCGCATCGTGCTCGACACGGCGCAGGAGCTGCGCCGCTCTGACTTCCGCCCGCTCGACTTTGAGCTGAATTTTTCCAACAAGGACAACGCCGATCTGCCGCCGGTCAGCGTCGGCAGCGGCGAGGACGAATTTGTTCTCACCGGCACGGCCGACCGCGTGGACGGCTGGGAGCACGGCGGCAAGCTCTACATCCGCATCGTGGACTACAAGTCCGGAAAGAAAAAAATTCGCGCTCTCCGATGTGTGGCAGGGCATGGGGCTGCAGATGCTGCTCTATCTCTTCACGCTGGAGAAGCACGGCGCCGAGCGCTACGGCAAAGAGATCGTCCCCTGCAGGCGTGCTGTATGTACCGGCGCACGATATCCTTGTGCGCGCGGACAAGCGCCTCTCGGACGAGGAGATCGTGGCGGAGAAGGCCAGAAAGCTGCACCGCAGCGGTCTGATCCTGTCGGAAACCGAGGTCGTCGAGGCCATGGAGCACGGCGAAGCGCTGCAATTCCTTCCGCTGTACCGCGGCAAGCTCGCCGCGGAAGCGCTCGCCACGGCCGAGCAGCTCGGCAAGCTCGCGGTTTCTCGAGGAGACGCTCTCGAACATGGCCGGAGAGCTCCGCGGCGGCAGCATCGCCGCCGACCCGTGGTATGAAAACGACAGAGCCAACACCTGCCGTACCTGCGATTACTGCGACGCCTGCCGCTTCAGCGAAACGGCCGACGGCTGGCGGTTCAAAAACAAAATTCAAAGCGCCTGAATTCTGGGAAAGCTCGAAAACGGAGAGGAGGAGACAGCATGCCCCTGACCGACCATCAGGAGCTCGCCGCCGAAAGCCGCGGCGGAGCGCGGCTCGTTTCCGCCGCTGCGGGCTCCGGCAAAACAAAGGTCCTCGTCGAGCGGCTCATGCGCTATGTAGACCGCGGCGCGGACATCGATCAGTTTCTTGTCATCACCTATACGCGCGCCGCAGCCGCCGAGCTGCGCAGCCGCATTCTCTCCGCGCTCGGCGAGCGCATCGCCGCCGACCCGATGAACCGCCGTCTCCGGCGGCAGACGGAGCTGTGCTGCCGCGCCTCCATCGGCACGATCGACAGCATCTGCGGTCGTTTTCTGCGCGAGAACACACACCTCGCCGGCATCTCGCCGGACTACCGTGTCATCGAGCCGGACCGCTCCGACGAGATCTGCGCCCTGTGCTCGATAAGCTCCTCGAAGAGCTGTATGAGACCATCGAAGAGGATGCGGGCGTACGCGCGCTCGTGGATTCGTTCGGCTCCGGAGACAACGACGATAGGCTCTCGGCGCTTGTTTTGCGGCTGTACAAATCGCTGCAGAGCCACGCCGACCCCGATGCGTGGCTCGCCGAGCAGCGCGAACGGCTCACCGACGCGTGGAACGACGCCGGCGATACGCCGTGGGGGCAGTATCTTCTCTCCCGCACGCGCTCCCAGGCGCAGTACTGGGCGGAGCGGATCGAGGAGCTCCGTCTCCGGCTGGACGAGCCGGATCGGGACGCGAAGATCAAAAAGGCGTACACCAATAATCTTGATTTCGCCGGTGACGCCGCGCGGGACATGGCGCGCGCCGCCGCGCTCGGCTGGGATAAGGCGCGTCTCGCCTGCCCCGGTCCTTTCCCTCGCCGCGGTATCTATAAGGGCGACGACCCGCTCGCGCAGCGGATCATCGCCGTTTGGACCGGCTTCAAGGACACCGCCGCGAAATGGCAGGAGCTTTTCGCCAACGATTCCGACGCGCTCCTGCGCGATCTGGCCGTCAACACGCCCGCCGTTGACGCGCTGCTCGCGCTGACGCAAAAGCTCGGCGCCGCCTTCGCCGCCGAGAAAAACGGCAGGGCGTGTGCGACTTCTCCGACCAGGAGCATCTGGTGCTCAAGCTGCTCACGGACACGTCCAACGGCCTCGCCGCCGCGCTTTCGAGCCGCTATACGGAGGTGCTCGTCGATGAGTATCAGGACGTGAACGCCTGTCAGGACGCACTCTTCCGGCTGCTTTCCGACAACGGGCGCAAGCTCTTCATGGTCGGCGACGTGAAGCAGTCGATCTACCGCTTCCGTCTGGCCGACCCGACGATCTTCCTGAAAAAATACGAGACCTGGCCGGATATCGAAACGGCGGAGCCGTGCGAAGAGCCGGGGCGCATCCTGCTGCGGGAAAATTTCCGCTCGCGCCCCGAGGTACTCGAGAGCGCGAACCATGTTTTCCGCAACATCATGTCCCGCGAGCTCGGCGAGCTCGAATACGACGAGGCGGCGGCGCTCCGGCCCGGCCCGGGGCGGGATTTCCCGGAGGGCGGCGGCGCGCCGACGGAGTTCTGCATTCTCACGCCGCCGGACAGCGGTGACGACGAGGATGAAGCCGAGAACGACGAGCGCCCCGGATAAGGTGCTGCATGAGGCGCGGTATATCGCCTCGCGCATCCGGCGCATGGTGGACGAGCGCACCCTGTCACCGAGGATAAGACGCTGCGGCCGTGCACCTACGGCGATTTTGCCATCCTTCTCCGCTCGAACAAGGCGGTCACGCCGCGCTACCGCGCCGCGCTCGCCGAACAGGGCATCCCGTCCGTGTCCCAGCAGGGCGGCGGGTTTTTCCGCTCCACGGAGATCACCTCGCTCCTCGCGCTGCTCGGCGTGATCGACAATCCCCATCAGGACGTGCCGCTCATCGCGGTGCTGCGCTCGCCTCTTTTCGGCTTCACGCCGGACGAGCTCTCCGCCATCCGCGCCGCGGACCGAAACAGTGACTATTACACCGCGCTCTGTCTCCGCGCAAAGGAGGATGAACACTGCGCGGCCTTCCTCGCGGAGCTGGAGAGCTACCGTGAGATCGCGCCGGACCTTTCCGTTGAGGCGCTGCTCGCGCGCATCTGCGACAAGGCCGGTGTCTTCGCCCTGCTCGCAGCGATGCCCGACGGCGCGGCGCGGCGCGAGAACGTCTGCCAGCTCATCGAGTTTGCCCGCCAGTTTGAGCAGGACGGCTATCGCGGCGTGTTCCGCTTCATCCGCTGGATAAAGCAGCTGGATGAGCACGGCAAAGAGCCGCGCACCGGTGCGCTGGAAAGCCGCAACGCCGTGCAGATCATCAGCATCCACCACTCGAAGGGGCTGGAGTACCCGATCGTATTTCTCGCCGACACCGCCCACAAGATCAACCTGCAGGACAGGAACAGCGATGTTCTCATCCACCCGTTGCTCGGCATCGGCGGCCGCGTCATCGACAGTTCACGCGGCATATCGTATCCCACGATCGCACTGCGCGCGATCGGTAGCACAGCGGACTCTGACTCCGTATGTGAGGGTTCGAATCCTTGCTGCTTACAGACGGTGATACGCCCCGTTTTGAAATCTATGCAGTCCCACGTCAAGCCCGTAGCTTCCGCTTCACGCAGCCCGGTAAATACGATCACCTTGAAGATGTCGCCGTACTCGTCCCGCTCGGCTGGGTGAGAAGCGCCCGTACCTGTTCGTCCGTCAACGGTACGATTTCCTTTTCTCTACGCGCGGCAGCGTCACACGGTCACACGGATTCAGTTTCAGATAACCCAACTCCACCGCGACGGAAAGCGCCTTTGTCAGAACGCCGTGAACGTTGCGGATCGTCTTTGCCGCGAGTGGGAGGTGTTCCGTTACCGGCTTTCCTTTTTCGTCCTTGTGAATGACTGTCCGCCCGCTCTTTTGGAGCTGATTATAGAAATGCTGTATCTCCTTCGGCGTCAGCTCTGAAATCTTCAACGCGCCGAGAGCGGGTTT
>VOFG01001318.1_pt1 | contig 46001 bp, 90 predicted proteins | sample 5384171 | NCBI WGS metagenome assembly VOFG01 (sample SAMN12384726, study PRJNA508395) | human gut metagenome | isolation source: healthy gut F | host: Homo sapiens
CACCAGTTCTGTCACCATCGCGCTGGTTGGCAAATATGTAGCTCTGCATGATGCTTATTTGAGCGTAGCGGAAGCCTTAAAAAGCACGGCGGCATCGCAAACCGCGCACAGGTCAACATTCGTTGGATCGATGCAGAAGAGCTGACACCGGAAAATCTGGAGGAATATCTGCACGATGTGGACGGCATTTTGGTACCGGGCGGATTCGGACAGAGAGGAACGGAAGGAAAGATTCTTGCAATCGGTTATGCAAGACGCAACAAAATTCCGTATCTTGGGCTGTGCCTTGGCATGCAGCTTGCGATTGTTGAATTTGCAAGAAACGTAGCAGGACTTTCCAAAGCAGCGAGCATTGAGCTCGACCCCGAAACGCCTGATCCGGTCATCGCTCTGATGCCGGAACAAAACGGAATACCAATCTTGGCGGTACTTTAAGACTGGGCGCATATCCCTGTGTCCTGCAGCCGGAAACACTGGCCCATAAGCTGTATGGAAAGACAGAGATTTCGAACGTCACCGCCACAGATATGAAGTCAACAATGATTACCGGGAAGTGCTGACGAAAACGGCATGGTACTTTCCGGACTGTCTCCGGACGGAAGAATCGTGGAGATGATCGAATTAAAAAGAGCATCCGTTCTTCGTTGCAACACAGGCACACCCGGAATTCAAATCCAGACCGAACCTGCCGCACCCGCTGTTTGAGGGCTTTGTAAAAGCGGCAGTAGCATATGAAGCGGCAGGCAGCAGCGCCGTTTAAATAAGGAGGACTACCATGGGAGAAAATCAGGTACAGCAGGGACTTTACAGCCAGAGCTTTGAACATGATAACTGCGGCATCGGAGCTGTTGTTAATATCAAAGGCAGAAAAGACCACCAGATTGTTGCAGATGCGTTAAAAATTGTAGAACAGCTAGAACACCGCGCCGGAAAAGACGCGGAGGGAAAACCGGAGACGGCGTCGGAATTCTGACTCAGATTTCCCATCGCTTTTTTTCCAGAGTATGTCAGGAAATCGGCATCGAACTCGGCGGCGAAAGAGAATACGGAATCGGCATGTTCTTTTTCCCACAGAACGAGTTAAAAGCGCAGCCAGGCGAAGAAGATGTTTGAGATTATTGTAGAAAAAGAAGGCATGAAGTTTTTAGGCTGGAGAGAGTGCCGACTGCACCGGAGGTGCTGGGACATAAGGCAAGAGAATGTATGCCTGTCATTTGCCGTAGGGCTTTGTCAAAAAGCCGGAAAATATTGCAGCAGGGCTGGACTTTGACAGAAAGCTCTATGTGGTACGCCGCGTATTTGAGCAGAGTAACGATAATACCTATGTGCCGTCCTTATCGAGCCGGACCATCGTGTATAAGGGTATGTTTCTGGTGGGACAGCTGAGAACCTTCTTTAAGGACCTGCAGGATGCAGAATATGATTCCGCGATTGCAATTGTCCATTCCAGATTTTCGACCAATACGAATCCCAGCTGGGAGCGTGCACATCCGAACCGGTTTATTGTGCATAACGGTGAGATCAATACGATCAAGGGCAATGCGGATAAGATGCTGGCGCGGGAGGAAACAATGTGTGCATCGCGGTTCTCGGCAGATGATTTAACGAAGGTGCTTCCTGTAGTCAATACAAATGGATCGGACTCCGCAATGCTGGATAATACACTGGAATTTCTGGTAATGAGCGGAATGGAGCTGCCGCTTGCGGTCATGATTACAATCCGGAGCCCTGGACCCACAATGATACGATTTCCCAGGAGGGACGCGATTTCTATCAGTACTATGCGACGATGATGGAGCCTTGGGATGGTCCTGCTTCCATCCTGTTTTCGGACGGTGACCTGATGGGCGCTGTTCTGGACAGAAACGGTCTGCGTCCCTCCAGATATTATATTACAGACGATGCCAGACTGATCCTTTCTTCTGAAGTCGGTGTCCTGGAAATTCCCGCAAGAGCATATTTTGAAAAAAGAGCGACTGCATCCCGGTAAAATGCTGCTGGTGGATACTGTAAAGGGCGAAGTTTTAACAGACGAAGAAATCAAGGAGACCTACGCGAAGCGGGAGCCTTTACGGCGAATGGCTGGATTCCAATCTGGTTACACTGCATGAGTTAAAAATCCCGAATGAAAGGATTCCTTCTTATAATAAAGAAGAACGGGCGCGTCTGCAGAAAGCATTTGGTTACACCTACGAGGAATACCGGGAGGGTATCTGCTCGATGGCGTTAAACGAACCGAACGGATCGGCGCGATGGGTGTGGATACACCGCTGGCTGTCCTTTCCAAAGAATATCAGCCGTTGTTTTATTATTTCAAGCAGCTGTTCGCGCAGGTAACGAACCCTCCGATCGATGCGGTCCGGGAAAAAATCGTCACTTCCACAACCGTATATGCCGGCAAGAACGGAAATCTTCTGGAAGAAAAGCCGGAAAATTGTCAGGTATTGAAGATCAATAATCCGATCCTGACAGACCTCGACCTGTTGAAGATCCGCACGATGAAAAAGCCCGGTTTTAAGGTTGTCTGTGTGCCGATCATTTTCTATAAGAGCACACCGATGGATCGTGTGCTGGAGCATCTGTTCGTACAGGTGGATAAGGCGTACCGGGAGGGTGCGAATATCCTGATTCTTTCCGACCGCGGTGTGGATGAAAACCATGTTGCAATCCCGTCGCTGCTGGCAGTTTCCGCCGTACATAAGCATCTGGTCAAGACGAAAAATGTACGGCACTGTCCATTATCCTGGAATCCGGCGAGCCCAGAGAGGTGCATGATTTTGCGGCGCTTTTGGGATACGGTGCCTGCGCAGTCAACCCGTATCTGGCCCATTCCACCATCGCAGAGCTGGTAGAAGACGGTCTGCTGAACAAAGATTATTATGCGGCAGTAGAAGATTATGACCATGCGATTTTGCAGGGCATCGTAAAGATTGCGTCCAAGATGGGCATTTCCACGATTCAGTCCTATCAGGGTAGCCAGATTTTCGAGGCGATCGGCATTTCGCAGGAGGTCATCGATGCGTACTTTACCGGAACCGTCAGCAGGATCGGCGGTATTACTTTAAAAAGATATCGCAGCGCAGACGGATGCGCAGCATTCAAGGCGTTTGATCCGCTGGGACTGGCAACAGACCTGACGTTGTCCTCCATGGGCAGACATAAGATGCGCAGCCAGGGCGAGGAACACCGTTACAATCCCCAGACGATCCATATGCTGCAGCAGGCGACAAGGGATGGCAGCTACGAAAAGTTCTGCGAATATACAAAGATGGTGGATAAAGAGGAAACCGGTTATCTGCGCAGCCTGATGGACTTCAACTTCCCGGAGACTGGTGTTCCGATTGAAGAAGTAGAGAGCGTAGAGTCCATCGTAAAGCGGTTTAAGACCGGTGCGATGTCTTACGGTTCGATTTCCGAGGAAGCGCATGAAGCGCTGGCGATCGCCATGAATAAACTACACGGCAAATCCAACAGCGGTGAAGGCGGCGAGCGATGAGCGTCTGGAATCCAGGAACCGATCATGACAGAAGCTCTGCAATCAAACAGGTGGCGAGCGGACGTTTCGGCGTAACGAGCCGGTATCTGGTCAGTGCAAAGAGATTCAGATCAAAATGGCCCAGGGTGCAAAACCGGGTGAGGGCGGACATCTTCCTGCAAAGAAGGTATATCCGTGGATTGCGAAAGACACGTCATTCCACACCGGGAGTCAGCCTGATCTCCCCGCCGCCACATCATGATATTTATTCCATCGAGGATCTGGCGCAGTTAATTTACGACTTGAAAAATGCGAATAAATATGCACGAATTTCCGTTAAATTGGTTTCGGAAGCCGGTGTCGGAACCGTGCAGCCGGTGTTGCAAAAAAGCAGGTGCACAGCGTAATCCTGATTTCCGGTTATGACGGCGGTACAGGTGCTGCGCCCATCAACTCCATCCATAATGCAGGACTTCCGTGGGAGCTGGGACTGGCAGAAACCCATCAGACTCTATTGCAGAATGGTCTGAGAAACCGCGTTGTCATCGAGACAGACGGTAAGCTCATGAGCGGCAGGGATGTTGCGATGGCAGCCTTCTGGGAGCAGAGGAATTCGGTTTTGCAACTGCTCCGCTGGTAACCCTTGGCTGTGTCATGATGCGTGTCTGCAACCTGGACACCTGTCCGATGGGTATCGCAACCCAGAATCGGAGCTGCGCAAGCGCTTTATCGGAAAACCGGAATACGTCATTAACTTCATGACCTTTATTGCGCAGCAGCTGCGGGAGATACATGGCAAAGCTTGGCGTCAGAACTGTAGATGAGATGGTAGGGCGTACCGATCTGTTAAAGAAAAAGGATGGTCTGACCGGAAGAAAAGCGACGATCGATTTGAGCAAAATCCTGTATGAGGGCGCAAAGGCGGAGAGAAAGGACAGTGTTTTTTGATCCTGCATGTGCATATGATTTCAAACTGGAAAAGACAAAGGATGAATCCGTTTTATTAAAGAAGAAAGAAGTAAAGACAGCCATTGCGGAAGGAACAGGAATTTCCTGCAGCGTGAAGCTGACCAATACCGACCGTACCTTCGGCACACTTCTGGGCGCAGAGATCACAAGACAGCATCCGGAAGGGCTGCCCGAGGATACCATCACGATCCATTGCGAAGGCGCGGGCGGACAGAGCTTCGGTGCATTTTTTGCCAAAAGGTCTGACCTTATCGCTGTGCGGTGACAGCAACGACTATTTCGGCAAGGGACTTTCCGGCGGCAAGCTGGCAGTCTTTGCACAGGAAAAAGCGAAATTTAAACCGGAAGAAAATATTATTATCGGCAACGTTGCCCTTTACGGCGCAACAAGCGGGGAAGCTTTATATCGCAGGTGTGGCAGGAGAACGGTTCTGCGTCCGCAATTCCGGTGCAACTGCTGTTGTAGAAGGCGTCGGAGAGCATGGCTGCGAGTATATGACTGGTGGTCATGTGGTTGTACTGGGACCTACCGGCAAAAACTTTGCGGCAGGTATGAGCGGCGGCATCGCTTATGTACTGGATGAAGAAAGCTGTCTGTATAAAAACCTGAACAAGGAAATGGTACTCATGGAGAAGGTGGAGACCAAGTTTGACCAGGAGGAGCTCCGTGCCATGATCGAGGCGCATGTGCGCAATACCGGTTAAAAAGGGGCAGGAGGTACTGGATCACTTTAAAGAGTATATGCCGAAGTTCAAAAAGATTATTCCTGGAGATTACAAGCGGATGCTGCAGCTGTCCTCCCAGTTTGAGGAACAGGGCATGAGCCGCCAGGAAGCGCAGATTGAGGCATTCTATGCAGTGTCGGCAGCAGAGCGTAACGGGAGGAAACAGTCATGGGGAAACCTACAGGTTTTTGGAATATGAGCGTAAAGACGGACCGGTGACGGCCCAAAGGAAAGAATCAAAAATTTTAAGGAATTTCACGGACAGCTGCCGGAAGAGGAGCAGCGTCTGCAGGGAGCGCGCTGCATGGAATGCGGCGTACCCTTCTGCCAGGCGGGTACAATGATTGCCGGAATGGCTTCGGGATGCCCGCTGCACAATCTGGTGCCGGAGGTCAACGATCTGGTCTGGCACGGCAACTGGGAACAGGCTTATGTCCGTTTGTCAAAGACTCACTGCTTCCCGGAATTTACTTCCAGGGTCTGCCCCGCGCTGTGTGAGGCGGCCTGTACCTGCGGGCTGCACGCAAAACCGGTTTCTACGAAGGAAAATGAACGTGCGGTCATTGAATATGCTTACGCGAATGGTCTGGTAAAGGCGAAGAACCAAAGGTACGCACCGGAAAGAAGGTCGCGGTCATCGGCAGCGGTCCGGCCGGATTGTCTGCAGCCTGGAACCTGAACAAACGCGGACACAGCGTAACGGTCTATGAACGTCATGACAGAGTCGGCGGTCTGCTGCGCTATGGCATTCGAATATGAAGCTGGACAAGAGCATCATCGACAGAAGAATCGAAGTCATGAAGGCTGCCGGCATCAAGTTTATCTGCAATGCAGACGTTGGAAAAGATATTTCCGGCAAGGAGCTGGAAAAAGAATACGACCGCGTGATTCTTTGCGGCGGGGCCTCCCATCCAAGAGATATCCATGTGCCCGGCAGGGATGCAAAAGGCATCTGGTTTGCGGTGGATTTTCTGGGAACTGTAACAAAGCAGCTCCTGGATACAAATTTTGAAAAAGTGCCCTATGAGCTGGCAAAAGGAAAAAATGTGCTGGTAATTGGCGGCGGAGATACCGGAAATGACTGTGTCGGAACTTCGATTCGGCTGGGTGCGGCAAGCGTGACACAGCTGGAGATGATGCCGAAAGCGCCGGAGTGTCGGGCAGCATCCAATCCCCTGGCCGGAATGGCCGAAGGTCTTAAAGACCGATTACGGTCAGGAAGAAGCGATCGATGTATTCGCTCATGATCCGAGACTTTACCAGACAACCGTAACAGAATTTAAAAAGAAAAAAAGACGGAACCGTATGCAGTGCGGTGCTGGTAAAGCCTTGAGCCGAAGAAGGATGAAAAGACCGGACGGCTTTCGATGGTTCCCATCGAGGGCACACAGAAGAAATTCCGGTGGATCTGGTGCTGATTGCAGCCGGATTTTTAGGCAGTGAGGGTTACGTTGCAGAGAGTTTTGGTGTAAAATTAAATGCGAGAACCAATGTGGAAACCGTAAACGGCTCTTACCGCACCGGAAAAAGAAGATTTTCACTGCGGGAGATATGCACAGAGGTCAGTCACTGGTCGTATGGGCGATTGCCGAAGGCAGGGAAGCCGCAAAGGAAGTGGACAAGTCGTTGATGGGATACACCTACGAGTGACATCACACCGGGTATCCAGTCCAAAAGCCGACCGTGCTTGCACGAAGAAGGCTTTGGGCTGGGAGACCCGCCGAAGCATTCGAAAATTCACAACAACAATTCAGGGAACAGGCGGACAGACTGTCTGCTAAGGAGAGAGAAGCATGAAAACCAGAGAAGAAATTCTGCAAATGGTAGAGAATGAGGACGTTGAATTCATTCGTCTGCAGTTTACAGACATGTTCGGCACGCTCACAAACGTTGCCGTGACCGCTACCCAGCTGCAGTATATGAAAGACAACCGCTATCTGATTGATGGTTCTGCATGTACGGAGAATTGAGAACCGGGGAAGAGGATATGTATCTGTGCCCGGATTTGGATACCTTTGTAATCCTGCCATGGAGACCGCAGCAGGGAAAAGTTGCAAGACTTTTTGTGTGATGTCTGCAGGGCAGATGGAACACCGCTTGCGGTCAGTCCGAGAGAAATCCTGAAAAAGACGATAGAAAAGGTCGAAAAGGAAGGATATACGTTTCAGATTGATCCGGAATGTGAATTTTTCCTGTTCCACGAGGACGAAAACGGCGTGCCGACAACCGTAACCCATGAAAAGGCCGGATATATGGATATCAGCCCGCTGGATCTGGGAGAAAATGCCCGCCGTGATATGGTGATGACGCTGGAAGATATGGGGTTTGAAATCGAATCCTCCCATCATGAAAAGGCGCCCGGGCAGCATGAAATTGACTTCCGTTATGCGGGTGCGATGGAAACCGCGGACCGGATTGTGACGTTCAAGACGGCAGTGCGTTCCATTGCAAAGCGGTTCGGTCTTTATGCGACTTTATGCCGAAGCCAAAGGCTGGTACAGCGGTTCCGGCATGCATATCAATATTTCCCTGTTTCAGAATGGAAAAAATATCTTCAGCGATCCGGAAGCGGAAGATGGTTTAAGTCAGGAAGCAAAATGGTTCATGGGTGGTGTTATGGCCCATGTCAAAGGCATGTGTGCTGTGACGAACCCTCTGGTCAACTCCTATAAGCGTCTGACCTCCGGCTGTGACGCGCCAAGAGATATCATCTGGACAACCAAAATCATAATACCCTGCTTCGGATTCCTTTTTATGCGGGGAGAGGATACCAGGATCGAGCTGCGTTTTCCCGATCCGTCTGCAAATGCGTATTTGACGATTGCTCTCTGCATGGCCGCAGGGCTGGATGGAATTGCGAAGCATCTGGATCCCGGTGCGGAATCTGCACGACTGTTTGCAAGCAGAACGGAGGCGGAAAAGGCTGCAGCCGGTATCGATCATCTGCCGGATACGCTGCGTGAAGCAGTTGCGTTCATGGAAGAGGATTCTTTTGTAAAAATGGTTCTCGGACAGGAGTTCGTGGATCTTTATGTAGAAGCAAAAAAAGCTGAGTGGAATGAGTACATGTCCCAGGTATCCGAATGGGAAGTAGATAAATATCTGTATCGCACTTAAAGGAGTGACAGGATGAGCAGCATCATAATTGTTTTGCCGAAGCTCGAGGACGCAAAACAAATCAAAGACATCCTCGCCCGACGGGGACTGACGGCTGCTGCACTCTGCACAACAGCTTCCATGACGCTTTCACAGGTACACCAGCTAGACAGCGGTGTCGTGATCTGCAGTTATCGGATCAGGGACATGCACTATACACAGCTGGCGGAATATCTGCCCGATTATTTTGATATGCTGTTGCTTGTTTCTACGTCGGAACTGGAAAGTGCACCGCACGATATGGTGACATTGACATATCCGATTCGTCCAAACGATCTTGCCAGTACTGTGGAGATGATGCTGGCACAGCTGGACAGACGGTTAAAGAAGCGCAAAAGCCAGCCGAAAAAGAGAACGGAACAGGAACAGAACTATATTAACAATGCAAAATGGTTGCTGATGGAAAGAAATCATATGACAGAGCAGGAGGCGTTCCGCTATATTCAGAAAAGCAGCATGGATTCCGGCACGAACATGGTTGAAACCGCGCAGATGATTCTGCTGCTGATTTATGACGGATGAGGAAAAGAACATGTTTACAATCAATGAAAATTACTTAAAACTGCAGGGAAGCTATCTTTTTCCACAGTAGCAAAAAAGGTGGCTGCCTACAAAAGCATGCATCCGGACAAAACAGTCATCAGTCTCGGGATCGGAGATGTGACGCTGCCGCTTGCACCTGCGATTATCGAGACGCTGCAGAAAGCGGTTGCCGAGATGGGCACAAAGGAAGGCTTTCATGGCTATGCACCGGAGCGGGGCTATGATTTTTTTTATTAAACGCGATTGCAAAGAGGATTTTGCAGCACGGGGCTGCGAGATTTCTCCGGATGAGATTTTTTGTATCGGACGGTGCAAAGTGTGATGTCGGAAATATTCAGGAGATTTTTAAATCGATAATCTTGTTGCGGTCTGCGATCCGGTTTATCCGGTCTATGTGGATACGAATGTCATGGCAGGCAGAACCGGTGTATATGACAAAGCGCTGGGCACATATGAGGGACTGGTATACATGCCCTGTACCCAGGAAAACGGCTTTGCACCGAAGCTTCCTGATAAGACACCGGATCTGATCTACCTGTGCTTTCCCAATAATCCGACTGGTGCGGCGATTACAAAGGAAGCACTGCAGAAATGGGTCGATTATGCAAATGAAATTCATGCGGTCATTCTTTTTTGATGCGGCATATGAAGCCTATATCACGGAAGAGAATATCCCGCACAGCATCTATGAGTGTGAGGGTGCAAAGACCTGTGCCATCGAGATGCGCAGCTTTTCCAAAAACGCGGGCTTTACCGGACTGCGTCTCGGTTACACGGTTGTTCCCAAGGAACTTGTCAGCAATGGTGTGTCCTTAAATGACTTATGGCTTCGACGTCACGGCACGAAATACAACGGCGCGCCTTATATCGTCCAGCGCGCAGGTGAGGCGGTTTATTCGGAGGTAGGAAAGGCGCAGATCAAGGAGCAGATTGCCTACTACATGGAAAATGCCCGCCAGATACGCGAGGGCTTAATTGCAGCGGGTTATCAGGCCTTTGGCGGTGTCAATTCTCCCTATGTCTGGTTAAAAACCCCGGACAACCTGACCTCCTGGGAGTTCTTTGATAAGCTTTTTAAACGAAGCACAGGTAGTCGGCACGCCCGGCTCAGGATTCGGCGCAAGCGGCGAAGGGTATTTCCGCCTGACTGGCTTCAACCCATGAAAATACAAAAGAAGCGATCAAACGGATTCAGGCTTTGAAGACGAAATAAGGATTCAGCTTTTGATCCAGAGAAAAGAAATAAAAAACAACAGAATGTACGATCTGCGGACACTCTGTTATCGGGAATTGAGAGGTTGTCGCATCTGCGGCAGCCTCTTTTTATCGCATAGGAAACTTCGTTTCTATACGATAAAAAACGCTCCGCGAGGATGCGCACTCGGCGCAAGGGTAGATGGTTGCCGAAGCAACCGCGCCTCGGCGCGAGAATGTGCCAGGGCACATTCTTTTTCATCGTATAGAAACGCATTTATTTCGCAGTTGTCTCGTCCTGCCGGCTTGCCCTGCGAAATGCGCTGGGGACATTCCTGACAGCTTTTTAAAGGTCTGGGAAAAATAGCTGGAAGAGGAAAAACCGCAGGAGCGGCTGATGACGGAGAGGGAAAAGTCTGTTGTGGAAAGCAGGGTTTTCGCTTTTTCGATGCGGGCGCGCATCAGATAGTTGATCGGAGAAATGCCGTACACGTTGGAAAACGCATGCACCAGATAATATTTGTTGACGTGTGAAAACTGCGCCAGCTGCTCCAACGAAATATCCTCACTGCAGTTTGCGTCGATATAGCGCCGGACAGATTCACACAGGTGAGAGGATTTTTTATTGGTTGGCGTCAGGATGGTCTTAAAGTTTGTCTGTCTGCCAAACAGCACGATCAGGATTTCCATCAGATCCTGACAGACTGCCTCATAGCCGGGCGCACGGGTTTCAATTTCCCGGAGCATCATTTTCAGGTAAAGTTCATCGTTTCTTTGATCTCCCGAAAGCTGACGATACAGAAATTTTCCCCTTCATTTGCGACGGACAGCTCCAGGTTTTCAATCCCCAGGACGATATATTTAAGCGGATTTGCATGAAAGCCAAGCTCTGTATGGGAAACGTTTGGATTGATAATGACGAGATCGTTTGCGGATACTGGGAAAATCCGATCCTCCACCTGAAACTGACCGACGCCGTCTAAAAACATAGAACAGCTCAGAACAGTAATGTGTGTGGGGCGTGGAGATCCAGTCTCCGCCGTAGGTAGAGGAAGAGACATAAAGAAGCTTCGCCTTATCTTTCATGAAATAATCTTTTGGAATACTCAGATCATGCCGGCTATTACCCATCGAAAAAATATCCTCCTATCAGAACAAATAAAACTGTCAGAACAAACAATAGAATGCACGCTCTGCGAGCATTCTATTGTCATGAATAAAAAAGGAAATCCTGATTTCATTATACTATAGAATGTATGGAAACCGGTACAATATATTGCCCTAAAATATTAAAATATTGCGCAGCAATAAAAGAAAATATATGGAAAAATGATGTGCAACCTGTATGTTGAAAAAGCGTATTATAGAAAAAATAAAAAATATGACGAATGGAAAAGCTGAAAAATGCATTTTTAATAAAAACAGCAATATAATAATAAATTATAACAACATAGAAATTGAATCGCTGCCCAGGGACAGATATAATAAATACATCAACAAGTGATGGAACGTTTACAAGGAGGAACGGGTATGAAAAAGAAATTAGTAGGCGTGTTATTGACCGCAGCAATGGCTGTATCGGCACTGGCAGGCTGCGGCAGCAAGCAGGCGGCAGCACCTGCAGAAAGCAAGGCTGCAGAAGAAAAGACAGAAACTGTGCAGGAAGCGACAGAAGAAGCTGAGGCTGCAGAAGGGGAAGAAGTCCTGACTGTATGGTGCTGGGATCCTAACTTTAATGTATATGCAATGAAGCAGGCAGAAGCACTTTATCAGAAGGAGCATCCGAATTTCAAGCTGGATATTCAGGAAAAGGTATATACCGATATTGAACAGAGTCTGATCACTGCAGCAGAAGCTGGAAACTTCGATACTATGCCGGATATCTTCCTGATGGGATTATTCCTTCCATAAAGATGTTGCAAACTATCCGGAGATCTTTACAGAGCTGACAGATTCCGGCATCGATTTCTCTCAGTTCTCCGGCGGTAAGCTTGCAGATTCTACCGTAGATGGCAAGCATTACGGAATTCCCTTTTGATAACGGTGCAACGATCATGGCGATCCGCTCTGATATGGTAGAAAAAGCAGGACTGACGGTAGAAGATTTCAAGGATACTACCTGGTCTGAATTTATGGAACTTGCAAAGAAGGTAGTAGATGCCAATGGCGTACCGATGCTGACAAGCTCCGGCGGTTCGAAATCGTAATTGAAATGCTGCAGTCCGCAGGTGCGTCTCCCATGCAGGACGGTGAAGTGAAGCTGGTAGATAATGCAGCACTGAAGAAAGCGATCGAAGTATACAAACAGCTGATTGAGGAAGGCATCATGGTAGATTACACAGACTGGGATCAGTACATCGCTTCCATGAACAAAGGCGAGGCTGCCGGTGTGATCCAGGGCTGCTGGATCATGTCCTCTATTCAGGCTGCAGAAGACCAGAGCGGCGAATGGGCGATCGTGAACATGCCTGCACTGGACGAAATTGACGGCGCAACCAATTATGCAAACTGCGGCGGCGCAAGCTGGGGCAGTATCCTCTAACTGCAAAAACACAGAGCTTGCATTTGACTTCTTAAATGCAACCTTTGGCAGCAGTGTAGACCTGTATGACGAGCTGCTTCCGAATGCAGGCGTGATCGCAAGCTACCTGCCTGCAGCAGCTTCTGATGCATATGGCGAAGCTTCTGAATTCTACGGCGGACAGGCTGTTTATAAAGGATATCGTGGAATTTGCAGGAAAGGTTGGAATCGATTACGGCGCATATTATTCTGATATCAGAAGCGCGTTGACTGACGCTATCACCAATGTCGTACAGAATGGTGCGGATGTTGAGACAGAAATCCAGAATGCACAGGATACGGTAGAATTTAACATCAGTGAATAAACATATGAACCAGTACCGGGAATGCAGCGTATTGCGTTCCCGGTATTTTTATCCAGGAAGTATACAGGAGAGAGCAGTATGCAGAAAAAAGCGAAGATGAGTCTGGAAAAAAGACATAATCTGACCGGTTGGGCTTTTCTGATCCCGGCGGCACTTCTGATCTTTATTTTTTGCTTTTATCCGATGGTGCAGGCACTGATCCTTTTTTTTTCCAAAAAAGGAACGGGTGGGAGCACCTTTGTCGGATTGGCAAATTACCAGAGAATTTTAAAGGATAAGACATTCCAGCAGTGTCTGTTCAATACCGTTTTTTATTTTATCATTCAGGTTGGTGATGCTTGTGCTGGCGCTGGGACTTGCACAGCTGTTAAATAATCCCAAGATCAAAGGAAAAGGTATTTTCCGTACGCTGATCTTTTTTGCCCTGTGCAACATCACTGGTATCCTATTCGATGATCTTTAAATCTTTGTTTGCTCAGGATGGACTGGTCAACAATGTGATCACTGCCATCGGATTTTCCAGAATAGACTGGTTTCAGAATGCCCTGGGCAGCCCGCTGGGTGATCATCCTTGCACTGATCTGGAGATGGACAGGCTACAACATGGTCTTTTATCTGGCCGGACTGCAGAATATTGACTATTCCGTATATGAAGCGAGCTATATTGACGGAGCGACACCGTTTCAGCAGTTTTTGAAGATTACGGTTCCGCTGCTGAAGCCTACGATTTTGTTGACTGCGATCATGTCCACATCATAACCCTGCAGCTGTTTGATGAATCGGTCAACCTGACAGCAGGAGGCCCCGGAAAATCGACGATGACGCTGGCACATTATATTTACAATATTTCCTTTGTAGAAACGCCGAAATTTAACTATGCGGCGGCATTATCTGTGTTTATCCTCGTCAGCGTAGCAATTTTGTCAGCCATTCAGATGAAAGTAGGTGACAAGCGTGACTAAAGTAAAAACAGCTTTTTCTTATGTGATTTTAATTCTTGCCAGTTTTTTGTCGGCATTTCCGCTTTACTATATGATCTGCGGGGCAACCAATACCAGTATCGACATTGTGCGCGGAAGATTACTGCCGAACCCATCTTCTGGAAAATTTCCAGACACTGATTGCGACGCAGAATCTCGGACGTGCGATGTTTAATTCCTTCCGAAATGCCATTATCATCACGGTAGTTGCGCTGCTGGTCTGCTCGATCGCAGGCTATGGCTTCGAAATCTACCATGATAAAGGAAAAGATATTTTGATGAGCATCCTGCTGCTGGCAATGATGCTGCCCTTTGTTGCAATCATGATTCCGCTGTTTAAAATGTTTTCTGCATGGAAGCTGGTCAATACCTGGATTGCGCTGGCACTGCCGTCGATTTCGACGCCGTTTTTGATCATGATGTTCCGACAGGCTGCACGCTCTTTTTCCACATGATATCATCGAGGCCTCCAGACTGGAAGGACTCAGTGAGATCAAGATCTTTTTTCACGATGTTTCTTCCGATCATGAAGTCTACTTACGGAGCAGCAATGACGGTAACATTCATGAATGCGTGGAATAACTATCTGTGGCCGACGATTATTTTACAGGATAAAAATCAGATTACGATGCCGATGCTGGTTGCCAATTTAAAGAGCGGATACAGCGTGGATTATGGAATGCTGATGCTTGGAGTCCTGATCTGTACCCTTCCGACCGCGGTCATCTTTTTATGTCTGCAGAAGAGCTTTGCAAACGGAATTGCAGGAGCAGTGAAATGAGAAGAGCATACGCGTTATCAGAAGAGGAATTTTGCCGGGCAGAGGCAGAGCTTGAGCTTGCGGTATCACTGGGGCTGATTGGGCAGGCGGGCTTTGATGCGCTGGAACAGCGGCATGCCTGCAGAAAAACGAAGAAAACCGCAGAAAAAAAGCTGCCGGAGAAATTTTTACGGACCTGCAGCTTTACCAGACCGATGTATCTGCAATATGAGCTGACCAGATTCCGACTGGAATTTGCTCTTCCTTCCAGGACAGTACGGGATTCTGGATATTGCCCTGAGATAACAGAAGCACAGAAAAGGACATTTTATCAGGAAAATCAGGATCTGCTGACGCGCGCGCAGGGAGATCTGTTTTCCTATGAAGAAATCGAAGCAGTGATCGAAAAAAAGACTGAGGGAGGCGGCTTATGACAGACTTGTGCAGGACATATTATGTCAGTCAGAAACACGGAATGACCAAAACAGCGGAAGAAGCAGTGCAGAGCCATATGCCAGTCTTTTTTTGCGATCAACCGTTTGAAGCTGCAGCCAGGCGACCGGATTTTGCTGGAAAACAATTCCGTATTTGCTGGACAGTTTTTTACAGATTACGGACAGCGGGACGAAGGATTTACCGATTGTGATCGGTGCATATGAGGATCGGACGCAAGCAGAGCAGCATCCGCCGGTTATCGCAGCAAACGGGCAGGGAATCTGGTATCAGGATTATGGATGTGAGCTGGATTCCCCGGCACATACCAGGAGCGGATATGTATCGTCTGCGGTATTGTTGTATGATGCAGAATATGTGACGCTGCAGGATCTCGAACTGACAAACAGCGGGCAGGATATTATCGGGGAACGCTACAGTGCACCGGATAAAATGAACCGAACCGGAGTTGCCGTCGCTGCGAGGGATAAAGGTGTCAGAAGCGGGATTACGCTGCGCAATCTCGTCATCCACGACATCAATGGAAATGTGTACGACAAGCATATGAACAACGGCGGTATCTATATGACGGCGCTGAAGCCGATCGCAAGGAACACAGAAGCTGCGCGTTTCCGGGATGTGACAGTAGAAGGCTGTTATGTAGACCGAGTGAGCCGCTGGGGAATTGCAGTCGGCTATACTTATGCGCATGCCGCTTTTGCCGGAGCAGAGCTTTCGGAAGAAGCGTTTTTAAAGTATGGACACGAAAATATTACGATTCGGGATAATTATGTGAAGCGGTCAGGAGGCGATGCGATTACTGTAATGTATGCGTTAAGACCTGTGGTGGAGCATAACTGTTCGGACAGCGCGGCGCAGGAGATCAACGACCGGATTTACCAGGGCCCCAGAAGCGGGGAGGAAAAGTGGCAGCTGCGATCTGGCCATGGAAATGTAAGGACGCGCTGTTTCGGTTTAATGAGGCAGCAGATACGAGGCTGAATCAGGATGGAATGGCATACGATGCGGATTCCGGAGACGGACGGTGTATGAACATAATTTCAGCAGACAGAATGAGGGCGGCTGCGTGATGTTCTGTCTGGAGGAAGCAATTCACAGCCGGTTTTGCAACAATGTGAGCTTCGATGACCTTTCCGGAACGATCAGTCCGGCGCAGAATCCGGATGCCCTGCTTTCTCACAACAGGTATTATGTCCGGAAAGGAATACCGTTTGTCCGAAAAAAATATGGACGGCGGAACGTATACGCAGAAAGCGGATGAAATTATTTTGCTGGAGGAGGAAGAACGATGAGGGAGCGGACAGGGAGAGTGACGATTCCGACAAATCTGGACGTCGTGCCGGAAACGATAGAATTGATGAAACGATGGGGCGCAGATGCGATCCGGGATTGTGATGGAACAGAATTTCCCAGGGAGCTGGTTGAAACCGGTGCAAAGATTTATGCGACCTATTATACGACCAGAAAAGACAATGAATGGGCGAAGAAAAATCCGGATGAGGTGCAGCAATGCTATATCATGTCGGCTTTTTTATACGGCGGTTGATAAAACGCTGAAAATTCCGCTGATGAAAGGCATTTCCAAAGAGTTGATGGAGGTCAATACACGGGATGATATTCGGCGCTGGTGGGAGGTAATCGACCGCTCGACCGGAGCTGTTGTGGATTGCACGCAGTGGGAATACGAGGAAGAAAGCGGAAATGTGATCATTCATGACGCAGAGCTGTTCCATGAATATACCGTCAGCTTTTTAGCCTATATCATCTGGGACCCGGTGCATATGTACAACGCCGTGACGAATGAGTGGAAGGATTTTGAACATCAGATCACCTTTGATGTCCGGCAGCCCAAAACCCACAAATATTCGATGGAGCGGTTGAAAAAATACTGTGAAGAGCATCCGTATGTGAATGTCATCCGCTATACGACGTTTTTCCACCAGTTTACGCTGTTGTTTGACGAATTAAAACGCGAAAAATATGTGGACTGGTACGGGTATTCCGCGTCTGTCAGCCCGTATATTTTAGAGCAGTTTGAAAAAAGAGGTTGGCTATCGGTTCCGCCCGGAATTTATTATCGATCAGGGCTATTACAACAACCAGTATCGCGTGCCTTCGAAGGAATTTCTGGATTTTCAGGCATTTCAGCGTCGGGAAGTCGCAAAGCTTGCAAAGGAAATGGTGGATATTACCCACGAATACGGCAAGGAAGCGATGATGTTTTTAGGCGACCACTGGATCGGAACAGAGCCCTTTATGAAGGAATTTGCAACGATCGGTCTGGATGCGGTAGTAGGAAGCGTCGGAAACGGAAGCACGCTGCGCCTGATTTCTGATATTGAGGGCGTAAAGTATACAGAGGGAAGATTTTTACCGTATTTCTTTCCGGATACCTTCCATGAGGGCGGCGACCCGGTAAAGGAAGCAAAGGAAAACTGGATCACGGCGCGTCGTGCGATCTTGAGAAAGCCCATCGACCGGATCGGGTATGGCGGTTATTTAAAGCTCACGCTGGATTTCCCGGAGTTTCTGGATTATGTGGAAAGCGTCTGCAACGAGTTCCGGGAGCTGTATGAGAATATTCGCCAGACGACGCCGTACTGCGTCAAAAAGGTTGCAGTGTTAAACAGCTGGGGAAAAATCAGGAGCTGGGGCTGTCATATGGTGCATCATGCACTGTATCAGAAGCAAAATTACAGCTATGCCGGTATTATTGAAGCACTCAGCGGTGCACCCTTTGAGGTATCGTTCCTTTCGTTTGACGATATTTTAGCCGATCCGAGCCTGTTAAAGGAAATCGATGTCATCATCAATGTAGGTGACGGGGATACAGCGCATACCGGCGGAGCAGCGTGGGAAAATCCTGCGGTAGCGGCGGCAATCCGGAAGTTCGTATACGAGGGTGGAGGCTTTATCGGAGTCGGAGAACCCTCCGGACATGCATATCAGGGACATTATCTGCAGCTCGCTGACCTGATCGGTGTGGAAAAAAGAAACCGGATTTACCTTAAACTATGACAAGTACAACTGGGAAGAGCATCCGGAACATTTTATCCTGCAGGATATCACAAAGCCGGTGGATTTTGGCGAAGGCAAGAAAAACATGTACGCCTATGCCGACACTGAGATTCTGGTGCAGCGCGACCGGGAGGTGCAGATGGCTGTCAATGAGTTTGGAAAAGGGCGCAGCGTTTACATCAGCGGTCTGCCCTACAGCTTTGAAAAACAGCCGGATTTTGTACCGCAGTATTCTGTGGAGTGCCCACGGTGAGGACATCCTGCATTGCTGGTACAGTGAAAACTTCAACGTAGAAGTGCATGCATATGTGGAAAACGGAAAATACTGTGTGGTCAACAATACCTACGAACCGCAGGAAACGACTGTATACTGCGGAGACGGCAGCAGCTTTTTTCCTGAAGCTGGAAGCTAATGAGATTAAGTGGTATAGCATCTGAGGCTGCATGTAAAGGTAAAATTCGTATCCAGGCAGGAGACTGAGTTTGGCTTCTGCCGGGACGGTGCAAAACAGAAAAAAAGGAAAAATGGAAACCGGCAGGGCTGATTAGGACCTGTCGGTTTTTATTTCCTGTTGTGTAAAAAGATAAAAACGGTGCATAATCGTAAAGAGACGGGTTGGCGCAGATCTGGCGCAGACCCGTCGTCGGGAATCGTATTTTCGGCAGCGATTAGCGGAGTTTTGCGCAGCGCCGAAATCATATTTTTGGCTGTACGGCAGCGGGAAATCAATTTTGGGACAGGAATTTTGACATGACACAACAGGAAGCATATAAAATCCTTGGAATCACGGAGGAAGAAATCGAGGCGGCCGGGGCAGTGCCGGAAGGTACAGAAGCAGCAGGAGTGAGTACGGAAACGTCCCAAAGCTTTGACAACGCGTTTCAGAATTTTAACCGACAGGCAGTTGAGCGCCTGATCAAGAAAAAAATATCGGCAAAGGATACTAAGCGCACATCCGGACGTCCAGCCGGAGGAAGAGACGGAATACAGTGCGCAGCTGTTAAATTATGCGTATGCGTATTTGAAAAAAGAACGGCTGGTATGATGGACATGTGTCTAAAAAGTCGTATCAGGTGAAATCCCGTGCGTCAAAAACACAGGTCTGGGATGCACCAGTCAACCTGCGGGCGTGGCGCGAACGGGAAATTTATTCCTATGCGGAGGACAGTGAAGGCGAGAAAATCGGGTATTTTAAAATCGCAGCAGGAAAATATATCTGGAAGACAGAAGAGGATTTTTCCCTGTTCCAGAAAAGCATTTTCGCCTGCGCATCGCAGATTTTGGAAGAAGTAGAGCGCAAAAACAGATATATAAAAGTGAGCGGCTCCGCATACAGACGCTGGCGGCTCTGGTTTATTTATTGGCACAGCAGTTTCTGAACAGCACGGCGCTGTTAAAAGAGCTTGGACAGGAGCAGAAAGCGGACGCAGAAGGCAACCGGATTTTTCTGATTCCGGCGATGCTGGAGCTGACCGGAAACATCCAGGCAGCCGAGGGTGAAGTGATCTCCCCGAAGCGCCTGACCAAACACCGCCTTTATGTAAAAAACAGCCAGGGCGAAGAACTGGGCTACCTTTCGTTTCGGGACGATTGCATGTACTATGTTGTCATCCCGCTGATGGAACAACGCCGTGTAAAGGTTCGCATGAAAGCTGCTGAGGGCAAAAAGGCAGCCTGCCAGAAGCTGAATTTTTATGTAAAGCTTTTGGAAAAAAGATACGGCAGGCATGCCGGAAAGCGTGAATCTGCAGATCGAACAGCTGCTAAACGACTATACGAGGTAGCGCGCAGCAAAAGAATGTCGCTTGCCCGAAACCGGAAAGCATAGTATGATGATATCAGGGATCAGTTCAGAAGCCGCTGTGCTTGCACGGGGCGGCTTCTGAATTTGGATCCCGCAAGACATGAGGAAGCAGCGATTTACGAAGTAAATCAGCGGATTCCGAATGTCATCGGATTGCGGAGCAATCCGGTGATATCATTCGCAACGCAAAGGCAAGTTCAGAAGCCGCTGTGCTTGCACGGGGCGGCTACTGAATTTGGATCCCGCAAGACATGAGGAAGCAGCGATTTACGAAGTAAAGCAGCGGATTCGAATGTCATCGGATTGCGGAGCAATCCGGTGATATCAATCGCAGCACAAAGGCAAGTTCAGAAGCCGCCGTGCTTGCACGGGGCGGCTTCTGAATTTCAAATAGAAAAGGAGTATACGCATGTCAGAAAAAAACTCAACGGAACTGTCATTGTAACCTACCGCTGTAACGCGAGATGTTCGATGTGCAGCCGTTATAAAAAACCTTCCAGACCGGATGAGGAAATTTCAATCGAAACGATAAAAAAAACTGCCGAAAATGTACTTTACCAACATCACCGGCGGGGAACCGTTTATCCGCACGGATTTAAAGGACATTGTCCGGGAATTAAAAAAGAGCGACCGTATTGTAATTTCCACGAACGGATTTTTTACGGATCGGATCGTTGATCTGTGCAAGGAATTTCCAGACATCGGCATCCGCATTTCGATCGAAGGGTTAGAGCAGACGAATAACGAAATCCGCGGTCTGCAGGACGGTTTTAATAAAGGGATATACGACCCTGAAAACCCTGCGGGAAATGGGTATGAAGGATGTCGGCTTTGGTATGACGGTGCAGGATAAAAACGCACCGGACCTCGTTCCGCTGTATGAGCTTTCCAACGAGATGGGCATGGAGTTTGCAACGGCGAGCCTGCACAACAGCTTTTATTTCGTGGAAGCCAAAAATATCATTCATGACCGCCCGATGGTGGCTGAGAATTTTGAAAAGCTGGTCAACGAGCTGTTAAAATCCAACAGCCCGAAAAAGTGGTCCGCGCGTATTTCAACCACGGTCTGATCAATTATATTTACGGACAGAAACGCCTGCTGCCGTGTGATATGAGCTTCGATACGTTTTCATCGATCCCTATGGAGATGTCATGCCCTGCAACGGTAAAAAGGACAAAGAAGTGATGGGCAATTTAAACACCCAAAGCTGGGATGAGCTGTGGAGTAGCCCGGAGGCGGAAGCCGTGCGCAAAAAAGGTGCGCTGCTGTGACAGAAACTGCTGGATGATCGGTTCAGTTTCCCCGGCAATGCATAAATATATCTGGGTCCGGCAGCATGGGTAATCTGGCACAAATTCAAAGCCCTCTTTATGAAAAAAGCCTTACTCCATGTATGAAAATAAAATTGTCCGCGACTATCGGGACGGCAAAGGTGACCAAGGAGCAGCTGGACCGCTGCAGCACCTGCGACCAAAATGCAAAGGTAAGCGATGGCTTAAGCGCCGCATCCCGCGCACAGCTGGCGCATCAGACCGGAGAAGAAATCGTGGACGCAGATATCGCAAGACAGACTGTAGAGCAGAAAAAGCAACAATAGAATGCACGCTCTGCGAGTATTCTATTGTTAGGAATAAAATGCACGTTCTGCAGGTAGATCGAAAGGGGAGGTTTGTATGCTGACCAAAAAGAAAGAGCTGTATAACCGCAGAAGGCAGAGAAGTGAGATTGACCGGATTCTGCAGAAGCAACGCGCCTTTTTGCAGAAGGAAAGACCTATGAGATCCGTTTCAGAAAGGCTGCCCTAAAACGGCTCGAGGCTTCGATCCTGGCGCACGAAAAGAAGTCTGTCAGGCGTTGACAGAAGATCTTGGAAAATCGGAAACGGAAGGCTATATGTGCGAGGTCGGGCTGACGCTTGCGGAAATCCGCGGGCTGTACCGGAATGTCAAAGCCTATAGCAAAACAAAACGTGTCCCGGTCAGCATGGCGAATTTTCCGGCAAAAGGATATCTGGTGCAGGGAGCCATACGGCGTCACGCTCGTGATGTCCCCGTGGAATTATCCGTTTATGCTGGCGATGGAGCCGCTCGCCGGAGCAATTGCGGCGGGAAACTGCTGCGTGGTAAAGCCGTCCGCCTATGCACCTGCAACTTCGGCTGTCATTGCAGCGATTGTAAAGAATGCTTCCCGGAAGGCTATGTTGCGGTTATCGAGGGCGGCAGGCAGGAAAACCAGGAGCTGCTGGAACAGCGGTTTTGACTATATTTTCTTTACGGGAAGTGTCTCTGTCGGAAAGCTTGTTATGGAAAAGGCAGCAAAGCATCTGACGCCGGGTTTTCCCTGGAGCTTGGGGGAAAAAGCCCGTGCATCGTTGACCATACGGCGAAGCTGTCGCTGGCAGCAAAACGGATTGTATTTGGAAAATTTTTAAACTGTGGGCAGACGTGTGTTGCACCGGATTATGTGCTGGTGGAGCGCCGGGTGAAGGACGCATTTTTAAAATATCTGATCTACTGGACGAAAAAATGTACGGCGAAAATGCGTTTGCAAATCCATCCTATGGACGAATCGTCAACCGGAAGCATTTTGACCGGATCAGCGGGCTGATAGAGGAGAACAAAGTTGTTTACGGCGGCAGGACAAAGGAAGAAACATTGCAGATCGAGCCGACGATCCTGTTTCCGGTTTCTGAAAAAGATGCCGTCATGCAGGAAGAAATTTTCGGACCTGTTTTACCGATCCTTGTCGTGGAAAATATGGACGAAGCGCAGCGCTTTGTGCAGAATCGGGAAAAACCGCTCGCCTGCTATATCTTCACTTCGAGCAGAAAGACGCGCAGAAAATTTGTCTGTTATACGTCCTTTGGCGGCGGCTGCGTCAATGACACCGTGATGCACCTGACAACGCCTGAGCTGCCCTTTGGAGGCGTCGGAAACAGCGGCATGGGCGCTTACCACGGCAAAAAGGAGCTTCGAAACCTTCAGCCATCAAAAAGAGCATTCTGGACAAATCTCAAATCGTGGACATTCCGTGCGCTATCAGCCCTACCGGATGTGGAAAAGGCGGTCATCCGGCTGATTGGGACGAAGTGAGGACATTCAAACCCGAATCAAACAATAGAATGCACGCTCTGCGAGCATTCTATTGTCATGAATATCATTTTATAAACACACTACCGGATTTCTTCCGATAGTGTGTTTTTCTCGTGCCGGATTCCCTATCATAAGCTGTCCTTTTTTGCATAGGTTGTACCTGTAAACAGAAGTGTTCAGGGCAGAGTCGGAGGAAGCATGGTACAGAAACAGGAATTTTACCGGCAAACGATACAGGAGGCTGCAGCCAGCCTGCATACCGATCCAAAGCGGGGACTTTCTGCGCAGGAGGCGGAACGCAGGCTTTGGGAAAACGGAGAAAACCGACTGCCGGAGGCAGAAAAAAAGTCGGTGCTGCAAAGCTTCTTAGAGCAGTTAAACGATCCGTTAATCTATGTGCTGCTCGCAGCAGCGCTTATTTCCATGTTGCTTGGAGAATACAGTGACGCAGGAATTATTGCATTCGTTGTTTGCTTGAATGCTGCGGTCGGAGTTTTGCAGGAGGGGAAAGCGCAGCGGGGACTGGATTCCTGAAAGCAGCTGATGCAGCCGCGTGCGGTCGTGATCCGGGACGGTTCAGAGCAGGAAATTCCGGCGGCAAAGCTTGTTGTGGGTGATCTGGTCTGCCTGCAGGCGGGGGCGATGGTTCCGCGGATCTGCGGCTTGTGGAGGCGGAGAATTTACAGCTCCAGGAGGCGGCGCTGACGGGGGAAAATCTTCCGGTGCAAAACAGACGGCGAGCCTTTCCGGAAAACAGGGCGGCAGGATCCCGCGGGACCGGAACAATATGACGTTTTTATCGACGATGGTGAGCGCAGGGCGAGGGACGGGGATGGTCTGTGCGGTGGGTTTGCAGACCCAGATTGGAAAAATCGCGGCGCTGATGCACGAAAGCCGGGAGGAGACGACGCCGCTGCAAAAAAGCTGGGAGAGCTTGGAAAATTCTTAAGCCTGGGCTCCCTTGGAATCTGTATCGTGTTGTTTTTGCTGGCGATTGTGCAGAAGCGTCCGGTGTTCGATATGCTTCTGACGGCGATTTCCCTTTGCGGTGGCAGCTGTCCCGGAGGGACTTCCGGCGGTGGTCACTTTGTGTCTGGCACTGAGCGTGACGCGGATGGCAAAGATCAATACGATCATCCGTCGTCTGCCGAGCGTGGAAACATTGGGCGCGGTTTCTGTCGTCTGCTCGGATAAAACCGGGACGCTGACGCAGAATAAAATGACGGTGGAAGCCTGTTTTGCAGATCAGAAGCTGTTGCCTGCAGAGCGGATGAACGTAAAAGAAACAGGGATCTGTTTCTGGCGATGCTTCTCTGCAACGACGCACAGATTGAAAAAAGCAGGGTAGGAGATCCGACGGAGCTCGCACTGTTGGATTTCGGGGCGAGATATGGATGTGAAAAAACGCACTGGGAACTTCTTTTGAACGGAAAAAAGAGAATGCCTTTGATTCTGACCGGAAAATGATGTCCGTGCTCTGCCGGGAACAGGGAAAGCTGACATGGTATGTTAAAGGCGCGGCGGATCGGATTTTAAAGCGCTGCAGTCAGTTGATGGTGTGGGGACAGCCCGTGCCGATGACGCAGGCGCACCGGCAGCAGATTTTGGCAGGAGTGGAAAAGATGGCGGCAGAAGAGCTGCGGACGCTGGCGTTTGCCTGCAGACCGTATCAGGAAGGGGAACCGGAAAACATGGCGGAGACGAACCTGATTTTTCTTGAATAACCGGTATGCGGGATCCCGATCCGCCCGGAGGCAATCCGTGCGGTGGCGGATTTTCAGAAGGCGGGCGTCAGCACGGTTATGATCACAGGAGACCATGTAGCGACAGCGTTTGCGGTCGGGAAAAACTCGGAATTGTATCAAAACAAAGCCAGTGCATGACGGGAGAGGTATTGTCCGGATTGTCGGAGGATGATCTTGCAGGACATCTGGATGAGATCCGGGTGTTTGCGAGGGTTTCCCGAAAGATAAGGTGAAAATTGTGCGGGCGTTCCAGAAACGGGGGGCAGATCGTGGCGATGACAGGAGACGGAGTCAACGATGCGCCGTCGTTAAAGGCAGCGGATGTTGGAATTGCGATGGGAAAGGGCGGAACGGATGTGGCGCGGCAGGCGTCCGATATGATTTTAACAGACGACAACTTTGCGACGATTCGCAGGGCGATGGAGGAGGGCAGGGCGTCTATGAAAATATCCGAAAATCAGTGCTGTTTCTATTGTCCTCCAACCTAGGGGAAATCCTGACGATGTTTGCAGCAGTGCTGATGGGACTTCCCTCGCCGCTGCAATCCGCACATATTTTGTGGATCAACCTGATTACGGACTCGCTCCCGGCACTGGCGCTCGGTGTTGATAAAAACGATGGAAAAAAGTTGATGGGCAGACCGCCCCGAACAGCGTCGGAAAGCCTTTTAGCAAACGGCGGACTTTCGGCAAGCTGTTTTTACGGCGCACTGATTGCCGGCATCAGCCTGACGGCGTTTTTTACCGTCCCGTATATGCTGATGAAACAGGAGAGGGCGGATTTTTCGGTTGCTGTGCTGGCTGCGTTTCTGGAACAGAAAAAGGTGTTAAAACGGGCGCAGACCTATGCCTTTACCGTGCTCGGCATGTCGCAGCTGTTTCACGCGGTCGGAATGCGGGATGTGAGGCAGAGCATTTTTTTCGCAAAGGCCCTTTGAAAACCGGCTGATGCTGGTTGCCGTTGGGATTGGATTTTTTGCTGCAGGCAGCGGTGACAGAGCTGCCGTTTCTGACCGGGGTGTTCTCAACGGGCAGACTCTCTGTAGGGGAATGGCTGTATCTGGCGGGGCTTTCCTGTTTTCCGCTGCTGGCCCATGGGCTGTTTGTTCTTTTGGAAAAGAACGGTACTCAGAAACCGATGGAAAAATTTGGGAGGGATGCGTATGAATCAGACAGAGATCAGGAAAGAGCCGCGTGACTGTTTTGCAGTGCTGCAGCTGTTCCCAGAGCCATACCGGCAGAAGGTCTGCACGGCACTGGAGAGCGCCGGAGGCAGGGGTGTGCCGGACAGGCAACCGCTCAGTATCGGCGGCGCGTCACACAGCCGCCAGCGCTACACCTGTGGCCTGCAGGAAATCCGCTTCCGCATCGGACGTCCGGTTTTGTTTTACATAGACGGCGAGGAATGGTTCGCAACGGAGGACGGCAGTTTGCAAAAGACACTGCAGCCTACGCTGCAGTGGATCGCCAGCCGGAAGGAGATTTTGCAGATCATTCAGCACATCTGCCGGTATTCCATGTATGCGTATGAAGAGGAACTGGGAAAGGGGTTTATCAGCACGGCGTTTGGCTGCCGGGTCGGCGTCGCCGGGGAGGTCTTAATGGGAACGGACGGCAGTGTCAAAAATATCCGCTGCATTTCCAGTCTGAACATCCGCGTCGCCCATGAAGCGAAAGGAATCGCGGGCGCGGTGCTGCCCTATTTATATGAAGAAAAAAGCTATGCAGTACGTTGTTGATTTCTCCTCCGGGCTGTGGAAAAACGACGCTTCTTCGGGATATCATCCGGATGGTTTCCGATGGAAACAGGCTGGCTGGTGGAATGACAGTCGGTGTTGTGGATGAGCGGTCGGAGCTTGCAGGCTGCTGTGATGGGATTGCGGTCAATGATCTTGGAATGCGGACAGATATTTTAGACGGGTGTCTAAAAGCTGCCGGAATGCTGATGCTGCTGCGTTCCATGGCGCCGGATGTTGTGGCAGTGGATGAGCTGGGAGACCGGGAGGATACCACTGCGCTGGAGCAGGTGCTCAAATGCGGGTGCAGCGTGCTCGCTACGGTTCATGGAGGTTCGTATGAAGAGTTGAGCCGGAAACGGTTTTACAGCCACTTTTGCAGGCTGGCGCGTTTCAACGGTATCTGGTGTTAAACACTGCGACGGCACCTTTTTCGTCGAGCAGGTACGGGACGGAGACGGACAGCTGCTGGCGTCCGGTCTGGCATGCTGCGCCTGATGGGCATCTGCCTGACGCTTGCCGGGAGCTTCGGGAGCGGGCTCGCCTTTTGCCGGGAAAAAAGCAGACATGCCGGAACGCTTTTTTTGCTGGCGGAGCTGTTTTGGCGGATGGCGGAGGAAATTGGCTACAGCGCAGAGCGCCTGCCGGACGTATTTTCCCAAATGTCAGTCTGGCTGGCAAAGGACGCAGAAAACGATAGTTTCGGAAAAGAAGAAGCGTCAGCGCTTGCAGAGGCACTCCTTCACTGTGCAGACCGCCTGGAGCAGGAGCGCAGCGAGCCACTGGAAGTAGTGTGGAACGCAGAACTCGGTGCATGGGCAGCTCAGACGGTGCTCGAGGGGAAGAAGCTGAAAAGCTGCTTTCCTTTGCAAAGGAGCAGGGCTTTCCAGACCGGGAACGACAAAGACAGTGGATGCTCAGGCTGTCCGGCGAATTCAAAAGCCGGGCGGAATCTGTTTTTTGAAAAGGCAGCGTCAGAAAAAGGATGGTGTTGTCTGTCAGCCTGGCAGCTGGAGCGCTTGTGGTTGTGCTTTTTGGTAAAAACAGATCATCTGAAAGAAGGGTGCAGGGACTAGATGGAAGTTGGACTGATCTTTAAAATAGCGGCGGTGGGGATTTTAGTGACAATTTTAAGCCAGGTGCTCAAGCATAGCGGCCGGGAAGAACACGCATTTTTGCTTTCCCTGGCGGCGCTGATTCTGGTGCTAAGCTGGATTGTACCCTATATTTTCGATCTGTTTTCGACGATTCAGACGTTATTTTCCTTATGAATTTCTGAAAGAAAGGAAGGGATGCAGATGGAGCTGGTGAAAGTGTGCGCGTTCGCTCTGATGGGAGTGCTTCTTGCACTGCAGTTTAAAGGTGGAAAACAGGAATATGGCATTTATCTGGGTGCAGCATTGGCGGTTGTGGTATTTTCCTGCACCCTTTCCTATATGGGACAGGCAAAAAAACAGCTGATGGGATTATGGCAGCAGCTTTCCGGTGGGCAAAGTTATCTGACACTTCTGTTTAAGGTGGTCGGAATTACGTGGATCAGCGAGCTGGTTTCCGGAATCTGTAAAGACAGCGGTTACAGTGCGGTTGCATCCCAGGTGGAGCTGTTTGGAAAAATCGCTATTCTGTTTGCCGGAATGCCGATTTTCCTTGCACTGGCGGAAACAATTGCAGGATTTGCAGGAGGGTAAGGGGTGGAACCTGGGAATACAGAGCATTATCTGGAACAGTTGAATCTCACAGAGCTGATGGAGCAGTTAAACCGGTGCTTTTCTTCTGCGTTTTGGCAAATTTTAGTCTGGAGCAGCTTTTTTCAGATATTCTGTCCGGAAATGGAAAGGAGGCACTGCAGCTTTTGGGGCGGCAGATCGCAGGCAGCGTGGGGCAGGAGTTTTCCGGGATGCGGCAGATTTTATCGGTTTTATTGCTGCTCGGCATCCTGTCGGTGCTGGTCTCCTGCCTGATGGGAAGCTTTGAAAATCAGCAGGTGGCGCAGATCGCCCATGATATGTTTTTTTTGTTGGTGTTGACCGTACTGTTAAAGGTATTTTCGGCGGTGTACCGGATTACCGGCAGCACGCTGGAAACGCTGAAGCAGTTTTCGCACCTGACCCTGCCGGCGCTTTGTCTTTCGTTGGGACCTGCAGCGGGCAGTGTGACGGCAGCAGGGTATTATGAGCTTACGCTGGGGTTCATTTTTCTGATAGAACGGTTCCTTACTGGGTTTTGTCTGCTGCTGCTTCCGCTCTGGATGCTGCTGGTCGTGCTGTCCGGCGTATGGGAGGAGGGGCGACTGAGAGCGATGATGGAGCTGGTGGAAAAATCCTTGTCCTGGATTTTGAAGTTTTGCCTCGGAACGGTGACCGGTCTTGGCGTGCTGCAATCGATGGTGGCACCAGCGCTGGATGCCTGGAGGCGGACGGCTGCGCAAAAGGCGATTGCTGCAATTCCAGGTCTTGGTGATCTGGCAGAAGGAACGGCGCAGGTGCTTTTAGGTTCTGCGGTTCTGGTTAAAAACAGCCTCGGCATGTTCGTCGGAATTTTGCTCGCTGTCCTGCTCGTCGTCCCGCTTTTAAAAATCGCGGCATACGGTGTGGTGCTAAAAGCTCGCCGGGGCGTTTGTCGGACTTGTGGCGGACAAACGCCTGACCGCCTGTATGACAAAACGGCGGATGTGGTGTTTTCTTCGCTGAAGCTGGCGGGCACCGGCGCAGCATGCTTCTGGATACTGGCGGCGATTGTGAGCTGCCTTGCAGGAAGGCTATAGAAAGGAAGAGCATGGAAAATCTGCTGCAGGTATTAAAAGAGGCAACCCTGTTTATTCTGACGGCGCAGCTGTTTCGTCATCTGCTTCCCGGCAAAAAAAATATCTTCCATATGAAAATGTGATTTTATCGATGGCAGTGCTTTCGATGCTGATTGTGCCGATCCTGTCTGTCGTAAACGCAGATCTTCCGGGAGAATTCGGGGGAGAGGGTTGCTTTGCTGGAGACGGAAAATGAGATGTTTTCGCAGCATCTGGAGAAGCTGGAGGAACAGGAAACGGGATTGTTTCGTAATAATATGGCAGATTCGATCGAGGTGCGTGTGCAAAAGGAGGCGGAGGCGGCAGGCGTCAGAGTAAAAGGAGTGCGGCTGCTGGAGGATGGGACGGTTTTATCAGCGTTTCCGGGCAAAAGCACGCAGAAGGTGGAGGTCAGGCATCCGGCGCGTCTACTCTGAGCAGGGAAGCAGGGGAAGGTCAGGACTCCGGCATATCGGTCGAGCCGGTCAGACCGGTCGGGGAGCACCAAAGCCCGGCAGGAACAGTTTGTCTGGCGGCGGATGGGGAAGCTTTTAAAAGGCACTGCGCGGGAGGATTTAAAGGAGCGGTTTGCCGCTGTGATTGGAATCGGTCAGACCCAGCTGGAGGTGGTAGAAGTTGAATAAGCTGTTTTCCTGGTGTCGGAAAAAGATGACAAAAAAGAAAATATGATTGTACTGGCGCTGTCAGGCGTTCTTTTTGATGGTGGTCGCGATTCCGACCGGAAAAAAAAAATAAGACAGACGAAAGCAAGTCCGTTCAATTGGACACTCAGACGGTTACAATGGATTCAGAAAGCAACAGTGCACAACAGGAGGCGATGGAAGAAAAAGCTCGCTCAGTTTTTTATCCCGGATGGAGGGTGCAGGCAGGGTGGAGGTGCTGATCACCTACGCTTCCACAGAAGAACAGGTCATAGAAAAGGAGATGCCGTCTGTCACGAATTCGCAGACGAGTGAGAACGACGCAGGCGGCACGAGCCGGGTGATTTCGAGTCCTCGCGTCAGGAAAACACGGTCTATCAGACCGGCAGGGACGGCAGTAAAACACCGTATGTGACCCATACGCTTTCTGCAAAGGTGGAGGGCGTGACGGTGCTTGCACAGGGTGGGGATTCCCCCGTTTTGAAGAAGAACATTACCGAAGTCATTGAGGCATTATTTGATATAGAGCCTCATAAAATAAAAAGTAGCAAAGATGGCGGACACCCGGTAAGCCTGCTGTAATGCATACCGGAGGCGTGCCGGATCAAAACAAAGAGCAATGCGGAAGGGAGCAGGAATTGAAAAACATGTTCAAACGCAATCAGGTCATGATTACAGCGCTTGCTATTATGATAGCGGTGGCTGGGTATCTGAATTTTGCAGGGACAAAGGTTGGGGAAGAAGAGCTGGCGGACGTCGGGGCGTCTGCCGGTCAGGAATCGGACATGGAAGCACTGTTGGAGCTTTCAGATGAAGATGGAAAAGAGGACATCGCAAGCCTGGATTCGGATACGGAGGATGTGGCGGCGGAGAATTTCCTGAATGAAAATATGCAGACGATCAGCGATCAGGATGTTGCAGCACTGACGGATGACGCTGCAGATTCTGCGGAAGAAGCACTGGATGCCGAGGTGCAGGAGGGGAGATCCCGGGCGAAGCGGTCTATACCAACTCCGGCTCTGTCAGCAGCCTTTCCGGCGCGCGGCTTTTAAAAAGAACAGACGCGCGCCAAAAAATAAAGAGACGCTTTTAGAGATCATCAATAACGCTAATATCGCAGAAAATCAGAAGCAGGAAGCGGTCGATGAGATGATCGCGCTGACGGATCTGACAGAGCGGGAGACGGCGGCGGAAATTTTGCTGGAGACAAGGGGCTATGCGGACGCTGTCGTGACGATTACGGATGAATCGGCAGATGTTGTGGTCGGCATGTCCGTGCTGTCGGACGCGCAGTGTGCGCAGATCGAGGACATCGTGGCGCGCAAGACCGGAATCGCCGCGCAGAATATCGTCATCAATCCACTCTCCCGGTAGAGAGGCGCCAAGCGCGTTGTCCCAGGCAGAAAAAGCAGCGTTGTTACGGCTGTTTCGAATCCCCAAAAGAAATGCGTGCCAAACAGAAGAAAAATATGATACACTGATTCTAATTGTGCAGATATGCGGCTGCCTGCATGGAAGAATGGAGGCGGCTGGTTTGGATTATGAAGACAGGAGGCATCCGGCAGACGGTCCGGATGTTTCCTGATAGAAAGACGAGGAGAAATACGTTGGGCAATCTGAAAGAAGAAATCAACAGAAGAAGAACATTTGCAATTATCTCTCACCCGGATGCAGGTAAGACTACTTTGACAGAGAAATTCCTGCTGTATGGCGGAGCTATCAACCTGGCGGGGTCCGTGAAAGGTAAGGCGACAGCCAGACACGCAGTTTCCGACTGGATGGAGATCGAAAAGCAGAGAGGTATTTCCGTAACCTCTTCCGTCCTGCAGTTTGAATACGATGGCTTTTGTATCAACATTCTGGATACGCCGGGACACCAGGACTTCTCAGAGGACACATACCGTACCCTGATGGCGGCGGATTCCGCAGTCATGGTCATCGACGCGAGCAAGGGCGTAGAGGCGCAGACCCGAAAGCTGTTCAAGGTCTGTGTTATGCGCAAGATCCCGATTTTTACCTTTATTAATAAGATGGACCGTGACGCGAATGATACATTTGACCTGCTTGACGAGATTGAAAGGAACTGGGAATCGCAACCTGTCCTATGAACTGGCCGATCGGTTCCGGCAAAAGCTTTAAGGGAGTCTACGACAGAGAAAAGCGCTGTGTGATCACCTATTCCGATACCGAAAAGGGAACCAAGGAAGGGAAGGCGAAGCAACCGAGATTCCGCTTAGCGAGCTGGACAAGCTGACCGGCTTTGTAGGCGAGAACTTAAAGGAAAAGCTTCTGGAAGAAATTGAGCTTTTGGACGGTGCGAGTGCAGAATTTGACCTGGAGCAGGTACAGGCAGGCGAACTGACCCCTGTATTTTTCGGTTCTGCGCTGACCAACTTCGGCGTGGAGGACTTTTTACAGCACTTTTTACAGATGACGACGACGCCTCTGCCGCGCCGCGCGGACATTGGACAGATTGACCCTGAAGAGCATGACTTCAGCGCGTTCGTGTTCAAGATTCAGGCGAACATGAACAAAGCGCACCGTGACAGAATCGCATTTATGAGAATCTGTTCCGGCAAATTTGAGGCGGATATGGACGTCAAGCATGTCCAGAGCCAGAGAGTTATGAGACTTTCCCAGCCGCAGCAGATCATGGCAAACGAACGCAAGATCCTTGAGGAAGCCTATGCCGGAGATATCATCGGCGTATTTGATCCGGGTATTTTTCTCTATCGGCGATACGCTCTGTATGCCGAAAGGAGCAGTTCCGGTATGAAGGAATTCCGACCTTCGCACCGGAGCATTTTGCGAGAGTGCGTCAGGTGGATACCATGAAGCGGAAGCAGTTCGTCAAAGGGTATTACGCAGATCGCGCAGGAGGGCGCAATCCAGATTTTCCAGGAGTTTAATACCGGTATGGAAGAGATCATCGTCGGTGTTGTCGGCGTACTTCAGTTTGATGTCCTGAAATATCGTCTGGAAAGCGAATACAATGTAGAAATCCGTCTGGAGCCGCTTCCTTATGAGCATATCCGCTGGATTGCAAATAAAGAAGAGGTTGATTTGACGAAGTTAGTCGGACACCTCCGATATGAAGAAGATCAAGGATATGAAGGGCAATCCGCTGCTCCTGTTTGTCAATTCCTGGAGCGTCGGCATGGTGCTTGACAGAAATAAGGGACTGGAACTTTCCGAATTCGGGAAAACTAAACAGACCGGGAGATGCCTATGGAAAAAATCCTTGCAGGCGGAGCAAATACGGATGGAAAAGAAATCGCTGTCTTTGAACAGAAAGCTTTTTTAAAATTCGCGTTGTACGAAACGCCTACAGGTTCTGCAGTGTCATATTCACAGCTCTGCTGCTGTGCCTTGCAGGCTGCGACAACGTATGGGATGCGTCCAAAGACTTGACGATTGGACAAGACTGGCTTGAGGAAGCAGAAACGGATACGGCAGATCGACTGGAATCAGACCTGTTCCGGGAAGACGAAGGCAGCGAACCGCAGTCCGGCTGGACGAACACTGCCGACGGCGCTCCGTTTGGCGAAAAGGACCTGTCGGCACAGTCCGATACAGCCTTTTCCTACGGGTATTCGCAGCTGTCAGGAGATGAGCAGCAGCTGTACCGGGAGATTTTAAACAGTCTTTTAAGCTGTCAGGAGGAAACGGAGCTTTCCGTAAAAGATCCGGAAATGGTGGAGCGCGTGTTCCGGTATGTGATGGCGGATCACCCGGAAATTTTTTATGCGGACGGCTATGAGGTGACGACCTATCGGCTTGGAACAGAACTTCGCAGGATCACGGTTACCGGAACCTGGACGCTGGAATCAGACGAAGTTCTTTTTCGCGCCGGGCACAGCTGGAAGGGCTGCAGCGCTCTGGCTGGAAGGGCTGCCGGACGGGACGGACGATTTTGAAAAAGGCGAAATATATTTATGATGCGTTAATTTTGCGTACGGAATACGAACAGGGCAGTGCAGACAGCCAGACGATCTGCTCCGTTTTGTTAAACCAGCGTTCCGTCTGCCAGGGCTATGCCAAGACGTTCCAGTATCTGTGCCAGCTTGGCAGGGATACCTGCGATGCTCGTTACCGGAGATGTGAACGGGGAAGGACATGCCTGGAATATCGTTTTCCTCGACGGGGACTGGTATTACATCGATCCGACCTGGGGAGACGCTTCCTATCAGAGAAGAAGAAGGAAGAAACGCCAGCGCTGACGGAAACGGTCAACTACGATTATTTTTGCGTGACGACACAGGAGATCGAACGGACGCATTCGATGGATGACAACCAGCTGCTTCCGGTCTGCAATGCGGTGCAGGATCAGTATTACCGCCATGAGGGACTGTATCTGCAGAGTGCGGACAAAGAAAAAATCGACGAAATCTTTTGCACGCGCAGCGCAAAAGGGCGCGCCGATGGTTTGTTTTCAGTGTGCGGACGATACCGTTTATCAGGAAGTGTACCGGCTGTTAATTGAGGAACAGGGGATCTTCGCATATCTGCCGGAGTCGGAAACAACGGCAGCGTACCTTGATTCCGACAGAGAAAGGACGTTTTATTTCTGGTTTACAGAGGTCTCGTGACGGATATCGGACAGATTTCGTGCCTGTACAGGAAACGAAGTCTAGCCAAACCAGAAGGATTTTGTTATAATGAGATGTGAGAGTAAAGGATAAGGCTATTATGGGAAAAGAAACCGTTAAAATACCTATGTACTGCAGGAGGATGAAAATATCGGCACTGTTCAGATTGCTGATGAAGTTGTTGCAATTATCGCATCTTTGGCCGCTACGGAAGTAGAAGGTGTTTCTTCCATGGCAGGCAATATACCAACGAGCTGATGAGCAAGGTTGGCGTAAAAGGTCTGACAAAGGGCGTAAAGGTAGAGGTATCCAACCATCAGGTAAGAGCTGGGCTGGCTGTACTGATGGAGTATGGATACAACATTCCGGCTACCAGCCAGAAGGTACAGGAACGTGTTAAGAATGCAATTGAAAATATGACTGGTCTGGACTGTAACGGATGTTAATATCCGTATTGCAGGCGTGAATATGAGTGCCGGAAAACACTGATGCAGAAAGCCGGATGGGAGAACAGATGAACAGAAGAGAGCTGAGAGAACAGATTTTTATGCTGCTGTTTCGGGTAGAGTTTAATCAGAAGGACGATATGCCGGAGATCGCCCTTTTCCTGGAAGATGGAGATACCGAGATTTCCGAAAAGGATGCTGCCTATATCCGTTCCAAATATGAAAAAATTGCAGAGAAACTGCCAGAGATTGATAAGCTGATCAATGAAACAGCGATAGGCCGGGGATACCCAGCGTATGGGAAAGGTGGAACTGACGATCATCCGCCTTGCGGTTTATGAGATTCGGTTTGACGAGATTCGGTTGACCGGCGTTGCAAATCAACGAAGCAGTAGAGCTTGCAAAGAAATTCGACAGGAAGGTCCTCCGGATTTGTAAACGGTATTCTGGCGAAATTTGCATGAAAAATGTCTATACAGTAGCCCAGGTAAACGGATATATCAAAAAATATGTTTACCCAGGATTTTTACCCAGTCCATTCTGGTCAAAGGCGAAGTGAGCAATTGTAAATACCATTCTTCAGGGCATATTTATTTTACCCTGAAGGATGGAAAGGGCGCAATTGCCTGTGTTATGTTTGCCGGCAACCGGAGCGGACTGAAATTTCATATGCAGGAAGGACAGCAGGTTGTCGTCGGAGGGACGATCGACGTGTTTGAACGGGACGGCAGATATCAGCTGTACGCAAAGTCGATTACGCTTGATGGGGCAGGACAGCTGTATGAGCGTTTTGAGCAGCTCAAGCGGGAGCTGGCGGAGCAGGGGTTGTTTGCACCGGAATATAAACAGCCGATTCCTCGTTTTATCCGGACGCTCGGCGTTGTAACTGCACCGACTGGAGCTGCAGTGCGCGATATTATCAATATTGCGACGCGACGCAATCCATATGTGCAGATTATCCTGTATCCTGCGATCGTGCAGGGGAGAGCAGGCGCCTGCGAGCATTGTCAACGGAATACGGGCGCTGGAACGCTGCAAGGTCGATGTGATGATTGTCGGGCGTGGCGGCGGTTCCATTGAAGACCTCTGGGCATTTAATGAAGAGATTGTCGCACAGGCGATTTTTGACTGCAGCGTTCCGATTATTTCCGCAGTCGGTCATGAAACGGATACGACAATCGCCGATTTTGTTGCAGATCTGCGTGCGCCGACGCCGTCTGCAGGTGCAGAGCTTGCAGTTTACGATTATTCGCTGATGCAGACGCAGCTGGATGAGCTTGCACTGCGCTATACCAGACGGATGAAACAGCAGATCGCATCTGCGAGGATGCGCCTGTCGAACGACCAGATCCGCCTTTCCCATTTAAGCCCGGCAGGACAGATCCGGGAGAAGCGAAGCTATCTGGTTTCCTTGGAAGAAAAGCTGGAACGGCAGATGCAGGAAAAGCTTCGGGAACGCAGGTATCAGGTATCCTTATATGCGGAGAAATTAAAAGGCCTGTCGCCACTGGAAAAGCTCAGTCAGGGATTTTCCCATGTGGCGGACGCAGAAGGACGGACGGTAACCGACGTCAATCGGATACAGGTCGGAGAGCTGGTGACGATCCATGTCAAAAACGGACGGATTGTTGCACAGGTGAAGGAGAAGGAAGAATGGAAACAGCCGAAAAAAGAGCTGACGCTGGAAGAAGCATTCTTACGTCTGGAAGAGGTGACAAGGGCGCTGGAGGATGAAAATATCTCTCTGGAGGAGTCCTTTACCGTATACCAGAAGGGAATGGAGCTTTTGAAATACTGTAATGAAAGCATTGATAAAGTGGAGAAAAAGGTTCTCGTCTTAAACGGGGAGGGAAAACTGGATGAATTTTAAAGAAACGCTTGCGGAGAAAACAGTTCATGCAGAAGACGTTTTAACAAAATATCTGCCGGAAGAAAAAAAGGCTATCAGAAAAAGTCATCGAGTCGATGAATTACAGTGTCCTGGCGGGTGGAAAAACGCCTGCGCCCGATTTTTTTGATGGAAGAGAGCTTCCGGCTGTTTGGCGGGAACTCTGCAATTGTGGAGCCTTTTATGGCGGCGCTGGAAATGATCCACAACTATTCCCTAGTACACGACGACCTGCCTGCGATGGATAATGACGAATACCGCCGGGGACGCAAGACAACCTGGAATGTATACGGCGAGGGCATAGCGGTGCTGGCCGGGGATGCGCTGTTAAATAAAGCGTTCGAGACGGCAGCAGAAGCGTTTTCCATGATCGGGGAAGCAGCAGACATCGCAGCCCGGTACGCTGCTGTCGCAAAGGCACTGCAGATTCTCGCCAACAAAGCGGGCATCTATGGTATGATCGGCGGACAGTGCGCGGACATCTGCGCAGAAGAGCTGCCGTCAGATCAGGTGACGAAAGAGCTGCTCTGGTACATCCACAAAAATAAAACGGCAGCGCTGATTGAAGCGGCGCTGATGATCGGAGCCGTTCTGGCAGGAGCGTCGGACGAGGCGGTAAAGAAGCTGGAACAGGCGGCGGAAAATATCGGCATCGCATTCAGATTCAGGACGATATTTTAGATGTGACCAGTTCTCTGGAGGTGCTTGGCAAACCGGTTGGAAGCGATGAAAAGAATCATAAGGTAACCTATGTGCGGTTAAACGGACTGGAACAGTCGAAAAAGATGTGGAAGCACTGTCGGAAGAAGCACTGAAAATTCTTTTCTTCCTTTGACCGGCGAAATGAATTTCTGGAAGATCTGGTTCGCGCACTGATTACAAGAGAAAAATAAAGAGGGGCTGCTTTATGCTTCTGGAACAGATACAGCAGACAAATGATATCAAAAAAAAATAAATCCAAAGGATTATCCGCTTCTTGCAGAGGAAATCCGTCAGTTCCTGATTGAGAAGATCAGTGTAACTGGCGGGCATCTCGGCTCGAATCTGGGAGCTGTCGAGCTGACGATGGCGATGCATATCGCGCTGAATCTGCCGGAAGATAAGATCGTATGGGACGTCGGGCATCAGTCCTACACTCATAAGCTGCTGACCGGCAGACGCGAGGGCTTCGACCATTTGCGCAAATACGGCGGAATGAGCGGATTTCCGAAACGCAAAGAGAGCGACTGCGACAGCTTTGATACGGGACATTCCTCCACTTCGATTTCTGCCGGACTGGGACTTGTGCGCGCAAGAGATATTCAGGGCAAAACCAATACCGTAGTTTCCGTGATCGGAGACGGTGCGCTGACAGGCGGAATGGCATACGAAAGCGCTGAACAATGCGGCGAGGATGGAGACGAACTTTATCATTATTTTTAAATGATAACAACATGTCTATTTCCGAAAATGTGGGCGGTGTTTCCAAATATCTGAACAACATCCGTACTTCTAACGCCTATCTGGATATCAAGGACAATATTTACGACGCACTGCGCAATACGCGTTACGGAGACGGCGTTGTGACCGGTGTGCGCCGCGCCAAAAACAGCTTAAAACAGCTGGTGATTCCGGGTATGTGGTTTGAGGATATGGGGATCACCTATTTAGGGCCTGTGGATGGACACGATGTCAACGGACTGGTTCGGGTCATCCGCGAGGCGAAGCGGCGCAAAAACTGCGTCCTGATCCATGTCCTGACCCAGAAGGGCAAGGGCTATGGACCGGCGGAGAAACATCCCGCCAGATTCCACGGGGCAGAGCCCTTCGATCGAGGTGGCAACCGGTGTTCCGGTAAAGAAAAAAAAAAAGCCAACTATACAGATATTTTTCTACCGTCATGGTAAAGCTTGGCCGGCGCGCCATCCCGTGTAGTGGCAATTACGGCAGCCATGCCGGACGGCACCGGCTTAAAAGCGTTTCCGAAGGCATACCCGGAACGGTTCTTTGATGTTGGCATTGCGGAAGAGCATGCGGTGACCTTTGCAGCAGGTCTGGCGGTTGGCGGCACTGCATCCGGTTGTGGCGATTTATTCTTCGTTTTTGCAGCGTGCCTACGACCAGATTTTACACGATGTCTGTCTGCAGAATGTTCCGGTAATCTTTGCGATTGACCGGGCGGGGCTGGTCGGAAGCGACGGTGAGACCCATCAGGGCATTTTTGATCTGTCGTTTTTATCGTCCATCCCGAATATGCACATCATGGCGCCCAAGAACAAATGGGAGCTTATCGGATATGATGAAGTTTGCCTATGATTTCAAAGGACCGATCGCAATCCGGTATCCCCGCGGGAGGCGTATGACGGGCTGGCGGACAAGCGTGCGGACGTTGAAATGGGCAAGAGCGAGATGCTGTTCGAAGAAGAAAAGATTGCCCTGTTTGCAGTCGGCAGCATGGTAAAGACTGCGGTAGAGGTGCGGGAAGCATCTGAAAGAAAAGGGCATTTCAACTGTACAGTTCGTCAACGCAAGATTTGTCAAGCCCATTGATGAGAATATGGTTCGACTTTCGGCCTGTGCAAAGAACCAGACCTGATCGTGCCGATGGAAGAAAATGTGGCGAGTGGCGGTCTGTCTGAAAAGGTGTTACGCTGAATGACCACGGAAAAGCTGCCGATCGAGGTCATGGCAGCGATTCCGGACGAATATGTAGAGCACGGTAATGTAGAGCTTTTGAAAAAGGAGATTGGATGGAAAAGCATCACGCTGTCCTGGAAAAAGATTATAAATAACTGGAACGAAAATGAAGGAACGACTGGATGGATATGCTGTTAGTGAGCAGGGACTTGCAGAATCAAGAGAAAAGGCAAAAGCCATCATAATGTCCGGCAATGTCTATGTCAACGGACAGAAGGAAGACAAGGCCGGCACCGGATGTTTGATGAATCGAAGGTGACGATCAAGCTGGAAGTCAGAAATCATACCATGAAATATGTCAGCCGCGGCGGCCTGAAGCTGGAAAAGGCGATGGCGTTTCTGGAGGACGGACATATCTGTATGGATATCGGTTCTTCGACCGGAGGCTTTACGGACTGCATGCTGCAGAACGGCGCGAAAAAGGTCTATTCCGTCGATGTCGGACACGGTCAGCTCGCGTGGAAGCTGCGGCAGGACGAGCGCGTTGTCTGCATGGAAAAGACGAATTTCCGGTATCTGACGAGGATCAGATTGCAGATGACCTCGATTTTGCATCGGTGGATGTTTCCTTTATTTCCCTGACGAAAATCCTGCTTCCGGCATGGAGACTTTTAAAATGCGGCGGACAGATGGTTTGTCTGATCAAACCACAGTTCGAGGCAGGTCAGGGGGAAAAGGTCGGGAAAAAAGGGCGTTGTCCGCGATCCGGCAGTGCACCGATGAGGTCATTGCAAAGGTTATGGATTTTGCGGCGCTTTTACATTTTTCCGTGTTGGGGCTGACCTGGTCGCCGATCAAGGGACCTGAGGGAAATATTGAATATCTGATTTTTATACAGAAAGAAGAGCAGCCGGAAGCCTATGAAAGCGAACAGGCGACAGAGGCTGCACTGGAAGAGACACAGGCTGCTAAAGGCGGTATTTCCGAAAAGAAGAGAATCGCCTATAGCTGATTGCGAGCATCGTAGAGCAGGCACACGAAACGCTCAAAGAATAAAAATCCGGGCAGGGGAAAGAATTATGAAACACTTTATTATCATTACGAACCGCCCGAAAGATCCGGATCTGGAGATCACCCGGCGGGTGCAGGAGCTGTTGAAGCTGCGGCAGGCGTCATGCAGTGTTTATGCGGATGAAATTCCGAAAGAGGAATGGAAGCGGATTCTTCTGAGGGAGGGAGACCGGACGGATGCGATTTTTGGTACTGGGCGGGGACGGGACGATGCTGCGGGCGGCGCGGGATACGGCGGATAGCCAGATTCCGATGCTCGGGATCAATCTGGGAACCCTCGGCTATTTGACAGAAGTAGAAAAAATGGAATGGAAGATGCAATTGACCGGCTGATGGCGGGCAGTTATCAGGTGGAAGACCGAATGATGCTGTGCGGACAGATTTACCGGCAGGGTAGGATGGAAGAGGAAAACAGCGCACTGAATGATATCACGATCACGCGCTGCGGCCATCTGCGAATGTTGTATTTTCAGATCTATGTAAATGGAAAATTGTTAAAAGAATATCATGCGGACGGCATTATCATTGCGACGCCGACTGGTTCAACCGGGTATAACATGTCGGCAGGCGGTCCTCTGGTAGAGCCGGGCGCTCAGATGATTCTGCTGACGCCGGTTTGTCCGCATACCCTGCAGACGAGAAGCATCGTCCTGCGGGCGGCCGATGAGATTATTATCCGGATTATCGGCAAGGCAGGGGCGGGAAGAGACCGGGATTGAGGCATGCTTTGACGGGGCGAGAAACGTGGAGCTGGCTCCGCTTGACGAGGTGCGGGTGACCAAAAGCATCAAGACAACTTCGATTATCAAAATCAGTGAAGCCGGTTTTTGGACGTGCTGCATCGGAAGATGGGCGATTAACCTTCTGTAAGGGAGAAAACAGGAATGAAACAGAACAGACATCAGAAAATTGCAGAGCTGGTATCCCGCTATGAAATCGAAACCCAGGAAGAGCTTGCGGAAAAATTAAAAGAAGCCGGATTTACGGTGACGCAGGCGACGATTTCCCGCGATATCCGTCAGATGAACCTTTCCAAGCTTCCGACCGGAAACGGGCGGCAGAAATATGTGATTCTGAAAAAAGAAAATGAGCTGCTGTCGGACATAAGTATATCCGAGTGCTGCGGGACGGCTTTGTGTCGATGGATATGGCGCAGAATATTTTGGTCATGCGGACGGTTTCCGGAATGGCGATGGCAGTGGCGGCTGCGCTGGATGCCATTCATTTCGGGGAAGTGGTCGGCTGTATCGCAGGCGATGATACGATTATGATTGCAGTTCGTTCCGTAGAGGATACCCGGATTCTGATGGGAAAAATCCGGGAACTGATGAAACAGTAAAGGGAGTACAAGATTGAGCCAAACAATGTTAGTGAGTCTGCATGTCAGGAAACCTGGCGCTGATTGAAGAGACGGAAGTGTTCTTTCAGCCGGGGCTGAACATTCTGACGGGCGAGACGGGCGCCGGAAAATCCGTCATTCTTGGCTCGGTGGCGCTGGCGCTCGGTGCAAAGGCGGATCGGGATATGATCCGGACGGGTGCGGAATATGCGCTGATCGAGCTGACCTTTGAAGGGTCAGAAGAAGTGAGGGAGGCACTTCGCCGAATGGATCTTCCGGCGGAGGACAATCAGATTATTTTACAGAGAAGGGTCATGCCGAACCGAAGTATCTGCCGGATTAACGGGGGAGACTGTACCGATCCGCCAGATGCGCGAACTGGCAGGGCTTTTGATCGACATTCACGGACAACATGACAGCCAGATCCTCTTGCAGACGAAGAGGCATCTGGAAATTCTGGACGCATATGCGGAAAAAGAGCTGCCCCGTGTAAAAAGAAGCGTATGCTGCCTGCTGGCATGAGCACAGCGCGATTCTGCAGGAGATTGCGGAAAACGAGCTGGACGAACAGACGCGCAAACGGGAAATTTCCCTCGCAGAGTTCGAGAGGGATGAAATTGAAGAAGCAAATTTGCAGGCAGGTGAGGACGAGCAGCTGGAACGTGATTACCGTCGGATGGTGAACGGGCGCAAGATTGCAGAGACTTTGAATCTGGTACACGGACTGACCGGAGAGGAAGAAGGAAACGGGCCGGGGAGCTGACCGGGCGTGCGCTTCGGGAGCTGTCACAGGCGTTATCCTGTGATGACGGACTCGGACAGCTGGTACAGCTGCTGGCGGATGTGGACGGACTGTTGAACGATTTTAACCGGGCGGTTTCGGAATATCTGTCCGATCTCGAATTTGATGAAGAACAGCTTTCAGAGACGGAAAATCGTTTAAATACAGTCAATCACCTGAAAGATAAATACGGCAGCACTATAGAAGAAGTTCTGGCTTACGCAGAGCAGAAAAATCAGGAGCTGGATCGCCTGCTGCACCAGGAGGAATGGCTGGAACAAAAGCGCAGGGAGCTTTCGAGAACGAAAAAATGTTAGCGCAGCTGGCACAGAGTCTGACAGCGCTTCGAACAAAGGCGGCGCAGGGGTTTCAGAAAGACATGGAAAGCGCATTGCAGGATATGAACTTTCTGCATGTGGAATTTCAGGTTTCCCTGACGCAAAAAGACAGCTTTGGTGCAGAGGGAAAGGACGAGGTTGTATTTTTGATTTCGACTAATCCCGGAGAGCCGGTCAAACCGCTGGCGGCGATTGCAAGCGGCGGCGAGCTCTCCAGAATCATGCTTGCGCTAAAGACGATTACGGCGAAGCAGGAAAAGATCGGCACGTTTATTTTTGATGAAATTGATGCCGGAATCAGCGGAAAGACCGCCTGGAAGGTTTCGGAAAAACTGGGAATTTTAGGCAGAACGCACCAGATTATCTGCATCACACATCTGCCGCAGATCGCGGCGATGGCGGATCATCATTTTTATATTGAAAAAATGCAACCGACCATTCCACGGCGACGACGATCACAGAGTTGTCCGAGGCAGACAGCCTGAAAGAGCTTGCAAGGCTTTCCGGAGCGGCGCAGCTGACAGAATCGGTACTTTTGCCAATGCAAAAGAAATGAAGGATTTGGCAGAAAAAAGAAACAGAACTGAGCATACTAAAGAGGACGTCAGAGATGATGTTCTCTTTTTTTTTTATCGTATAGGAAACTTTGTATCTATACGATAAAAACGCTCTGCGGGGATCGCATATGCGGCGGAGTGGAATGATGTCGCTTATGCGACCCGCCGCAGGCGCAGGATTCTAGAGGCTATTGGAAGGAAATCAGAAAGGAGAAGCTGCATGGAGAAAAAAGACGTTGTCAAAAAACGGAATCCGGAAAACTGTATGCAAAACAGTGCAGCTTCGCTGCCCCATGCACCAAGCAGCGTTTTTTCTGCGCATGCAGCTGGGAAGAAACGAAAGCCTTGTCTTCGGAAGATTTTAGCATTCTGGATTTTGATGGCGGTGCTTGGTGGTGCTGGCGGCTGGATTTACCAGACCTGGCAGAAAATTCCCTCCTCCATCCGGATTCGCGCCGGAGAAGAGCAGGAGTTGTTTTTGGATGTGCCGGTGAGCGGAACGATTTACGGCGAAAAGACGGCGCAGAAGGACGTGATTCCGGTCAATTTGAACAGACCGCTGACCGTGCAGGCGAGTCAGATTCAGGATTACACGATGGATGTAAAGCTGTTTGGAATCGTGCCGTTCAAACAGGTGGACGTCCATGTGGTCGAAGGACAGCGGTTGATTCCGGCAGGCGTCCCGGTGGGAATTTACATCAAAACCGAGGGGATTTCTTGTGGATCGCAGAAAGCGATTTTGAAGGATTGGATCATAGCAGAAAGGCCAACCGGCAAGATACCTGTTGAGGGCGGGAGATTACATTTTAAAGGTGGACGGAGTAGAACTGGAAGGAAAAAGCAGTTCACTGAGCAAGTGGCAGCGTCGGAGGGAAAGGAGCTGTGTCTGACGATCTGTAGGGACGGACAGACCTTTGATGTGACGGTTACGCCGCAGCAGAACACAGAGGGGGTATACAAGCTGGGTATCTGGATTCGGGATAACGCGCAGGGCGTGGGGACGATGACCTATCTGGATGAGAAAAACGGCTTCGGCGCGCTGGGACATGGAATTAACGATACGGATACGGCGGATTTGATGGAGGTACAGAGCGGCAGTCTTTACAAAACAAAAATCGTCAACATTCGAAAAGGCATTAGTGGAACGCCGGGAGAACTGACCGGGTGATCGATTATAAGAAAGAAAACCGGATCGGCGCGATCTCCATAAATTCTGTCGAAGGAATCTTCGGCACCTGAGTCAGGAAGAAGCGGACGAAATACAGGGCGAAGCACTGCCGGTTGGATTGAAACAGGAAGTAAAAAAGGAGAAGCACAGATCCTGAGCTGCCTGGAGGAGGACGGAGCGCCGCAGCTCTATACGATCGAAATCAAAGCCCTTCACCTGGATCACGACAACATCAACCGCGGAATCGAAATCCAGGTAACAGATGAAAGACTGCTGGAAAAAAACCGGTGGAATCGTCCAGGGCATGAGCGGATCCGATCCTCCAGAACGGGAAAATTATCGGTGCCGTCACCCACGTCTTTTGTAAATGACCTCACGCGGGGATACGGAATCTTTAAAATATGCTCTCCCATTGAGCCGGGTAAAATACTGTCCAGATGCACCGCTGCAAGTTTGCTTGCAAGCGGTGCAGTCTGAACAGTATTTTAGGAGCGAAAAGGCCCACAGTCATCAAAGCGCCAACGGCGGTTTGATGACTGCTCGCCCGGCGGAGGAGGAAGCAAAAAGTCTGTCCAGATGCACCGCTGCAAGTTTACTTGCAAGCGGTGCAGTCTGGGCATTTTTAGGGGCGAAAGCCCCACAGTCATCAAAGCGCCAACAGCGGTTTGATGACTGCTGCCGGGGAGAGGAGGAAGCAAAAGTTTGTCCAGATGCACCGCTGCAAGAGTTTACTTGCAAGCGGAGCAATCTGGACAGTATTTTCAGGGCGAAAGGCCCACAGTCATCAAAAGCGCCAACGGCGGTTTGATGACTGCTGCTCCAAAATACTGTGAAACAGCAAGCTCCCTCTTTTGTATCGATGTCCTTTAATTCCTCCGAATAAGAAACCGGAAGTGTCCGGACGAGATTTGGATACCTGGAAACGATCACGTTCCCTCCCTTTTTTGGGAGGGAGATTTTTAATTCCTCAAAAAGCAGGACGGAAAGATCACCGGAGAACCGACTGTGTCGCTAGAGCAGGGGGCCGCCAGATAAAGCCAGCAGATTTTTTGCGCAAAGCAGCAGGGAAGCGATGGTTTCGGCAGGATCATAGGCTGGTCGGAGGGCAGGAAGGCGCAGCGATCGATAAAGAGCTGATTTCACCCATTCCAAGGCGGATCATGTCATTTCGGTCGGGAAAAGGATGCAGAAGAACCGGGATATCCTGAGAGAGACAGAGCTGTTCG
>VOFG01000089.1_pt1 | contig 46000 bp, 62 predicted proteins | sample 5384171 | NCBI WGS metagenome assembly VOFG01 (sample SAMN12384726, study PRJNA508395) | human gut metagenome | isolation source: healthy gut F | host: Homo sapiens
ATTGCTTATCCGCAGGAGCTGGTGGGAAAAATGACTGCCGGGCTTCCGCGTCGATGCGCTCGACGCGCTGTCGCTGGCCGAGCAGGCCGGCTCGAGCAAGGCGGTCAACCTCGTCCTGATGGGACGGCTTTCCAAATATTTTGATTTTACCGAGCAGGAGTGGAAGCAGGCGATCGACGCCAGCGTCCCGGCAAATTCAAGGAGATGAACGAAAAAGCGTTTGCACCGGCGCGAACGCCTGAGACCTATGGCAGAGAGATATTACCAACCCGAAATAGAAACGGCCTCTCGCGAGACGATCGAGGCCATGCAGAGCGAGCGACTCGTCGCGACGGTCAAGCGCGTCTATGAAAACGTCCCGTTTTACGCCGAAAAAATGCGCGCGGCGGGCGTGACGCCCGAGGACATCCACGGCGTCGAGGATCTGCATAAGCTGCCCTTCAGCTATAAGCAGGATCTGCGCGACACCTATCCCTACGGCCTGTTTGCCGTGCCGCTGCATGACGTTGTGCGCCTGCACGCCTCGAGCGGCACCACCGGAAAGCAGATCGTCGTCGGCTATACGCGGCACGACCTGGAGTCTGGAACGACTGCTGCGCCCGTGCGCTGACGGCCGCCGGCTGCACGGCCGACGACGTCGTGCCACATCGCCTACGGCTACGGCCTCTTTGCAGGGCGGCCTCGGCGCGGACGGAGGTGCAACGTCTCAGTGCGACGACGATTCCGTGCCAGCGGCAACACCCAGAGGCAGATCCACAATCCCTGCGCGATTTCGGCTCGACCGTGCTGTGCTGCACACCCTCGTACGCGCTGCATATCGCCGAGGTGCTGCACGAAAACGGCCTGACCAAGGACGACATCAAGCTCAAGGCCGGCATCTTCGGTGCCGAGCCGTGGACGAACGAAATGCGCCGCCAGATCGAGGAGGAGCTGGGCATTCACGCCTATGACATCTACGGTCTGACCGAGATCATCGGCCCGGGCGTGGCGTTTGAATGCTCGAGCAGGGGAACGGGATGCACGTCAACGAGGATCATTTCATCGTCGAGGTCATCGATCCGGACACCGGCGCGGTGCTTCCGGACGGCGAGCAGGGCGAGCTGGTCTTCACCTGCATCACCAAGGAGGCATTCCCGATCCTGCGTTACCGCACACGCGACATCGGCGTCATCCATCGCGGAAAATGTGCCTGCGGCAGAACGTTCGCCAAAATGACCAAGCCGCGCGGCCGCACAGACGATATGCTCATCATCCGCGGCGTGAACGTGTTCCCGTCGCAGATCGAGACCGTGCTCATTGAGCAGGGCTACGCGCCGGTCTATCAGATCGTGGTCGACCGAGCCAACAATTTTGACAGCATCGAGGTGCGCGTTGAGATCAGCAGCGAGATCTTCTCGGATACCGTGCGCGATCTGGCGCAGCGCGCCAAGGAGCTGAGCGCGGCGCTCAAGAACTGCTCGGCATTCACGCCAAGGTCCGCGCTGATGGGCAGATTCCGCCAGGCCATCGCGCGCAAATGCGGTCACTTCATGGGCCGCACCATCGACCCCGAGACCGAGATCGTCGCGACCATCGGCTCGACCGAAGCGATGGTCGACACGCTCTTCGCCCTGACGAACCCGGGCGACCGCGTCGTGATGTTCTCCCCGTTCTTCGAAAACTACCGCGCACAGGTCATCATGGCCGACTGCGAGCCGGTCTTTGTCCCTCTGAATCCGCCGACGTTCTCCTTTGACCCGAACGTGCTCGAAGATGCGTTCCGCGGCGGTGCGAAGGCCATCATCATCTGCAATCCCTCGAACCCGAGCGGCAAGGTCTTCACCGAGGAAGAGCTCAAGACCATCGCCGGCCTCTGCATCCGCTACGACGTTTACGCCATCATGGACGAGGTGTATGAGCACATCATCTACGACGGCCGCAAGCACGTCTACATGAACAGCATCCCCGGCATGTGGGAGCGCACGGTCTCCTGCTCGTCGCTCTCCAAGACCTACTCCGTCACCGGCTGGAGACTCGGCTATGCCATCGCGCCGGAGAACATCATGGCGCGCATCCGCCAGTACCACGACTTCAACGCCGTCGGCTGCCCGTCGCCTCTGATGGAGGCCGCCGTCGTCGGCCTCAACATGCCGCTGAGCTACTATGACGAGTTCGGCGCGCACTACGCGCACATGAAAAAGATCTTCACCGAGGGCATGCGCGACATCGGCATCCCCTTCACCGATCCCGAGGGCACGTACTTCGTGCTGGCCGACGTCCGCAGAAATCGGACAGCGCCTTCACGAGGAAAGCGCTGTCCGATTCCTTGCCGACCCTTTGAAACCATGAGAAGGCCGAGCAGATCGTTTTTCACCGTCTCACGGCTCGGGCTCGGCGGGCAGTGCAGAAAGTATTCCGGATTACCGGAATATAAATTCAGAATGGCGGGGATGTCCGCTTCGTTGAGCGCTCTTGCCGCATAGGGAAGAAAGGCACGTTCAGGGAACCTCTGAATAAATCGTTTGCGGCGCTCAGCGCCTTTTGCCCCAACTTATCGGTTTGAAAATCTTGAAATACACAAAGGATTCCTGTGATTTCCAAACCTCAATTTGGAACAAAATCCCTCGCTGACCACTTTTGCGATTTAATCAGAGGTTCCCAAGCTCCATTGTGTGGATCTCCCGATGATGATTTGCGTCGGGCAGGGAAGCGCTGCCTCGGCATCAGAAGGTCGCGACCTCGTTCCTGGCCGGTTCGGCTGGCTCGACGGAAATGGCCGTCAGAACGGGTCCTTTTCCGCGGTAGAGCGCGTTGAAGCGGTATTCGATGCTCGCCGTGAGCATGATCCAGTCACGGGCGTGCAGCTCGTCGGCGCGGTCATAGCGGCAGGGAAGCCCCATAAACTGGATGTCCTCGACGCAGCAGGTCATGACGAAGCGCCCCGGCGCAAAGAAGCCGTCGCGCTCCTTGCGCAGACGCGCGACCTGCGCCTTGAAGCGCACGGTCTTGCCGTGGTATTTCTTTGGCTCCTCGTTCATATCGCGGAACCAGAGCGCGTAATCGTCGTCGCCGATCTCGACGATCGGCGCGTTGAGGTCAAAGGGAGGGGATCCGATCTCGTCATACTGCGTCTTGCCGTCGGCGTATTCATACATGATTCCGACGCGGCGGTTCAGCGCGCGCGCCAGCTTGTGGAAGGGCATGACGTCCGCGCCGACGGGCATTCGGTTGAACACGACCATCTCGCAGCCGGTGAGCTTGTCCACGACCAGCGAACGCATATTGGCGTTATAGGCCATGATCGTCGTCGCGTCGGCGAACATGACCTCCTGCGCGAGCTGCCAGCTTTCGGGCATTTTCTGATAAAACGGCCCGATCTGAAGCATTCCGTTCAGCTCGACGACGACGCGCTCGGCCTGATGCTTGCGGAAGAGCGCCTCCAGCTCTGCCGTGGTGATCTGCTCTTGATCGATGACCTCGAGGAAAACGTCCTTGTGGGGATAGGGCTGGGGGTCATATTCCTCCTCGCCCTCCTCGCAGACCAGAAGCAGCGTCCGCTCCCCGGCGTTGAAGCGCGGGTCGCAGAGCGTCTCCTGAATGAATTTCGTTTTGCCGGATTCCAAAAAGCCGGTGAAGGCATAGACAGGATAGGGCATGATGAAAAACTCCTTTACACGCCGAACAGGGCGGCAATCGCCGATTCGTTGAGCTTCGAGCCGATCACGCACAGGCGGCCGGTGACGGCGGCGCTGCCGCTGCGGACGTCGATCTCACCGGGGACATGGTCAAAGTGCAGCCAAGAGCCGTCTTCGTTTTCCACGATGCCCTTTGCACGCAGAACAACGCCGTATTGCTCGCTGTCATCGAGCGCTTTCAGAATCTGGCGGAGCTTGTCTTCCGTGAATTTCTTCGGCGTCTCGACGCCCCAGCTCTGGAAGATCTCGTCGGCATCGTGGCCGTGGTGATGGTGATGATGGTGGTGCTCGTGCGCCTCGTCCTCATCGTGGTCGTGGTGGCCGCAGCAGCAGTGCCCGTCCTCATCGTCATGGTCATGATGGTGATGCTCGTCCTCGTCATGGTCATGGTGGTGATGGTGCTCATGCTCGTCCTCGTCATGATCGTGATGGTGATGGTGGCAGGAGCACTCCGGATCGTCGCATTCCTCGCCGTCCTCATGGGCGTGCTCATGCTCGATCATTTCGGCAAGCTCTGCCGTCAAATCGTGCTGTCCGCGCATGGCCTCGAGGATCTGCGCGCCGGTGAGCTGATCCCAAGGCGTCGTGATGATCACGGCGTGGGCGTTGTGCTCGCGCAGCAGGGCAACGGCCTGCTCCAGCTTCTCCTGCGGCATATTCTGCGTGCGGCTCAGGATAACGGTCGAGGCGGTCTCGACCTGATTGGTATAAAACTCGCCGAAATTTTTCAGGTACATTTTGCACTTGGTCGCGTCGGCAACGGTGATGAAGCTGCCGAGCGTGACGTCGTCGGTCGCGACGCGCTCCACGGCGGCAATGACATCGGAGAGCTTGCCGACGCCGGACGGCTCGATCAGGATGCGGTCGGGGTGATAGTCCGTAATGACCTGACGCAGCGCCTTGCCGAAATCGCCGACCAGCGAGCAGCAGATGCAGCCGGAGTTCATCTCGTTGACGCGGATACCCGCGTCCTGCATGAAGCCGCCGTCAATGCCGATCTCGCCGAATTCGTTTTCAATCAGAACAATCTGCTCGCCCTGGTAGGCCTCGCGGATCATTTTCTTAATGAGCGTGGTCTTGCCCGCTCCAAGAAAACCGGAATAAATGTCAATGGTTGTCATAATTTGCCTTGCTTCCTTTCGGGGCACGAATGCCCGCTGTATTTTCTTCCTGATATTATACCACTTTCGTCAAGCCTCAGAAAAAAATCAGCCGTCCAAGCGGACAGCCCGAAAATCGCTGCGATCAAGCGGCCAGAGCAAACATCATGAACGCGCTGTTGATGGTGTCGGCGTTCTGGGAGGAATAGGTGACGGTGTAGCAGATGCCGTCGTACAGGAAGTAGATCTGGGTCTGATAGACCGTGACGTCGTTCACGGTCATGGTCTGGTTGATGCAGGCCTTCTCAACGTCGCCGACGAGAACCTTGCCGGCCTCGATGTTCTCGACCGTATAACCCATGGAGGCATAAGCCTGCTCGAGCTGCGGGATCAGAGACTCGATCAGCTCTTCCTCGGTCATCGTGGCTTCCTCTTCGGAGAGGACGGACATCGTGGCGCCAAAGTTGTCGCCGTCGTCGTTGCCGGCATAGAGCGGTATGATCTGGGCGGTGCTCAGCGCGTCCTTGAGGTCGGCGGCGTCGACGATGGAGGTCAGGTCGATCGTGTTGAGCTGCTGCACCTGCTCCATGTCGAGCAGCGTCCAGCCCTCGGCCGGGGTGAAGCTGAAGCCCGCAGCCTCGTTGACATAAACGTTATTCTCAACGGTGCCGAGGTAGGAAGCGACTTCTTCGTTGATGGTCGCGGCGGGCTCCTCAGTGGACTCGGAGGTCTCCTCAGAGGTGGATTCGGTGGTGGACTCGGTGGTCGCCTCTGGTCGTGGATTCGGTGGTCGGGGCGGCCTTCTCGCCGCAGGCGGCGAGGCTCAGAACCAGCGCGAGCGCCATCAGAATCGCTAAAAACTTTTTCATTCTTTTTTCTCCTTTTCTTGCTGCTGAAGCATCAGCGCAAGTCCATTCTATCACCTGCATGAGCAAATTGCAAGTAAAAATACGGCAGATAATACTAGCGATTTTTTGTGAAATATGGTATGATAGAAATGAGGTGATTGAAATGGAAGAAGAAAAGCGCGCGATCGAGCCGCAGAACGGCGAAACGCCGGAGGAAAAGCCGCCCTTTACCCCCAGCTCCAAGAGCAAGCGAATTTTCGCATGGGTGCTGTTCGGCATCGTGATCATCGCGATCATCAACTGGCTGCTGTGCATCGCCATCCCGGACTGGCAGCAGACCGTCAAGAGCTGGTTTAGCGGCCTGTTTTGAGGCGCTGCCTTGCTGATTTTGGGAATCGACCCCGGCTATGCGACGACCGGCTTCGGCCTGATCCGCGCCGAGCGAAGCACCTATTCGCTCCTGCAATACGGCACCGTCACGACACCGCCGACGCTGACCTTTCCGCAGCGGCTGGCCATGCTGTATGACGACACGACGCGCCTGCTCGAGGTCACAAGGCCGGAGGCCATCGCGGTCGAGGAGCTGTTCTGGGGTCACAATATCACGACCGGCATCGGCGTTTCGCACGGGCGCGGCGTCATCCTGCTCGCCATCGAGCGGGCGGGCGTGCCGCTGTTTGAATATACGCCGATGCAGGTCAAGCAGGCCGTCGTCGGCTACGGCAAGGCGGAGAAGCATCAGGTCATGGATATGACGCGCCGCCTGCTCCGGCTGGACCGCATGCCCCGGCCAGACGATGCGGCCGATGCCATCGCCATCGCGCTGTGCCATGCGCGGTCGTCGACGAGTCTTTTGAATCGGAGAGAATAACATGTTTTATTATTTGAACGGGGAGATCACCCTTTTGGAGGAAAATCTCGCCGTGGTGGACTGCGGCGGCGTGGGCTTCGCCTGCCACACCACGGCCTATACGCTGTCCAAGCTGCGCGTCGGGCAGACGGGGAAGCTTTTCACCTACTGCAACATCCGCGAGGATGCGTTCGATATTTTCGGCTTCTCCACACGCGAGGAGCTGCGCTGCTTTGAGCTGCTCGTCGGCGTGACGGGAGTCGGCCCGAAGGCCGCAATCGCGATCCTGTCCTCGGCCTCGCCCGAACGCTTCACGCTGGCCATCATGACGCAGGACGAAAAAATGCTCACTGCCGCGCCGGGCGTCGGGAAAAAGCTCGCCCAGCGCATCATTCTCGAGCTGAAGGATAAGCTCGGCAGCGCGGTCACAGAGGTCGATTTCTCCGGAAGCGTCGGCGGCGCGCCGATCCCGGCGGCCGGGGAGCAATCTGGCGCTTGCGCAGGCTGCGCTGGCCGAGCTGGGCTACAGTGGAGCGGAGATCGCCTCGGCGCTCAAGGGCGTGCCGGTCGAGGGGCTTTCGACCGAGGAGATCGTCAAAAAAATGTCTGCGCGCAATGGTAATGGGGTGAGGCAATGAGCATAGAGTTTTCGCAGGAGCAGGAGGCGCCGATCGTCACGACCTCCTTTATCGCGGCGGACGCAGGAGAGCTGACGCTGCGGCCGAAGCATCTTTCGGAATACAACGGGCAGGAGAAGGTCAAGGAAAATCTGTCGGTTTATATCGAAGCGGCGAAGCGGCGAAGCGAGCCGCTCGACCACGTCCTGCTCTATGGCCCGCCGGGGCTGGGCAAAACGACGCTTGCGGGCGTCATCGCCAACGAGATGGGCGTGAACATCCGCATCACGTCCGAAGGCCAGCCATCGAGAAGGCGGGCGACCTTGCGGCGCTGCTGACGAATCTTGGCGAGGGGGACATCCTCTTTATCGACGAGATTCACCGCCTGAATACCTCGGTGGAGGAGATCCTCTATCCCGCAATGGAGGACTTTGCCATTGACATCATCGTCGGCAAGGGTCCCTCGGCCAACTCGATCCGGCTCGATCTGCCGCGCTTCACGCTTATCGGTGCGACGACGCGCGCCGGTCAGCTCTCTGCGCCGCTGCGCGACCGCTTTGGCGTGTCCTTCCGGCTGGAGCTGTATTCTCCGGAGGAGCTGAGGCGCATCATCACGCGCTCGGCCAATCTGCTCGGGATGCAGATCGACCCGGACGGCGCGCTGGAGCTGGCGTCAAGAAGCCGCGGCACGCCGCGTATCGCCAACCGGATGCTGCGCCGCGTGCGCGATTTTGCGCAGATCTATTATGACGGCGTCATCACGCGCGAGGCGGTCGACCATGCGCTGAGCAAGCTCGAGGTCGATCGGCTCGGCCTCGACGCAACGGATCGCCGGATGCTCACGGCTATCATCCGCTATTACGGCGGCGGTCCGGTCGGGCTGGAGACGCTGGCCGCGACGATCGGCGAGGAGGCCGTGACGCTCGAGGACGTCTATGAGCCCTATCTGATGCAGCTCGGCTTCCTGACGCGCACGCCGCGCGGCCGATGCGTGACCAAGCTCGCCTATGACCATTTGCATATACCGCACGGAAATGATGGGGAGCAACTGTCTTTTTGACCGAAATAATGTTCTTTAATTTGTGTAGAATAGATAAAGTTGTGCATTTCGGTAAAAAATCATTCCCGCAGTGTTGACAAATTTCGGAATCAAGTTTATAATATACAAGAATCAATTGAGATTCAACTCATTATCCACCCTGTGGCAAAACCAACTGTTAGATGGGCATCGCGTCAGGGCAAATTCCAATCAAGAGAGGTAACATCCAAATGTACGAAGACAAGACTTTAGTTTGCAAGGAATGCGGCGCAGAGTTCGTGTTCACCGCCGGTGAGCAGGAGTTCTATGCGGAGAGAGGCTTCCAGAATGAGCCTCAGCGCTGCAAGGCCTGCCGTGACGCTCGCAAGAATGCCGCCCGTGGCCCCAAGGAATACTTCACTGCTGTCTGCGCGAACTGCGGCGGCGAAGCTCGCGTTCCGTTCGAGCCGAAGACCGATCGTCCGGTCTACTGCAGCGAGTGCTTCGCAAAGATGCGCGAGAACGGTCTGCATTCCGGATTTTGTCCAATCCATACATGCACCGAAGCAGGCGTATCGCAGGAAATGGATCAGCACCGTGCGCTCCTTTTTCGTCGACGTGCCGGTCAGTGAGCAGGGTGTCGACGTGGATCTTTGCGGTGTGGTCGCACATTTTCATCAGGAAATCCTCGTAGGCCTCGCGGTCAACGGAATGATAGATGTGATAGATCGCGCGGCGGTTCTCCGTGGCGTAGCGGAAAGCGTTGTCCACGCACAGACCGATCGACTCCACGGTCGGGTTCTGCTCGATCAAGGACTCAGCTGCGTCGTGGATGATCTCCTCGAGCAGAGAGGGAATGTCCTGATAGTGATAATAGAACGTATTGCGGCTGATGTTGCAGGCGTCGACGATGCTGCGCACGCTGATTTTGTTGAGCGGACGTTCGTTCAGAAGCTGCAAAAAGGATTTTTGATCGCGTCTCTGGTGTAGTTATGCGGGCACGGCACGTCCTCCTTCGGCAAAATCCCAAGTTATTCGTATTATATCATTTTTTTGAAAAAACGCAAGAGTGAGAATTTTTACCCCGTGGATGCGAGAAAAACCATGCAAAAATTTTGAAAAAATATGCAGAACAGGACTTGACAAATCCGAAAACGCGCATTATAATAAACAAAAATCGATTAGAGGTCGCGGAGACGATCAGTACGTCACAGAGAAACGCCGGCAAGCGTCTGTGGCAGAAAGGCCGATCCGCCGAAGCGCATCGCGGTTGCCGCCGCCGTGTAGCTGGGGCTGCGTCGAACAGACGCAGAACTGTCGCATGTTCCCATGCGGAGGGCTGTCGAGGGCAACCGGCCTGCTTGGTCATTTAACGCCTGTGATTCCCTGAATGGGTCTCACAGGCGTTTTATTTTTTAGGAGGAAAGAACCATGAAAAGATTATTTTGCGGAATGCTTGCGGCAGTCATGCTGCTTTTAGCCGGGTGCGGCGGCACGAGCCGTGTCGACGTGAAGCAGGCCAAGACGCTTGCCGAGCTCAAGGGCGCGAAGCTTGCGGCGCAGGCCGGGACGTTCCACGCCGAGGCGCTCGAGCAGGTCGAGGACGTGCAGGCGTCGACCTATCCGGAGTTTTCCGATCTTCTGACGGCGCTCAAGAGCGGCGCGATTGACGGCTATGTTGCCGAGGAGCCGACGGCACTGTCGGTCTGCGGCGCGGACGATTCGCTGACCTATCTTCCGCTTAAAAATAACGACACCGGCTTCACGGCGACAGCGGCCGACGTCGGCATTGCAATCGGGCTGAAGAAGGGCTCGGAGCTGCGCGAGCAGCTCAACGCGATTCTGGCCGAGATCACGCCGGAGCAGCGCGCGGAGCTGATGGAGCAGATCGTCGCGCTGGCGGCAGGGAAGTCCGTCGAGGCGTTTGCGCTGGAGATCCCGGAGACGGACGGCGCGAACGGCGTGCTGCGCGTCGGAATGGAATGCGCCTATGAGCCGTATAACTGGACGGAGATGAACACGCCGAGCCTCGGCGCAGTTCCGATCAGCGGCGAGGGCAAGCAGGGACTCTATGCCAACGGTTACGACGTGCAGGTCGCACGCTATGTCGCCGCGCGGCTCGGGATGCAGCTTGAAATCTACGCAATGAGCTGGGAATCGCTGCTCCCGGCGCTGCAATCCGGGACGATCGACGTGATTGCCGCCGGTATGAGCCCGACGGCCGAGCGCGAGCGCGAGATCGATTTCACCGACACCTATTACGAGTCGAATCTGGTTGTGATCATCAGGAAGTGACGATATGAGCTTTTGGACAGACGTTTGGAATATTTTTCGGAATTATTATCCGCAGCTTTTGCAGGGCGTCGGCACGACAATCGCTCATCGCCCTGACGGGCACGCTGGCGGGGCTTCTTGATCGGCCTGCTGACGGGTGGTGCGGACGGCGCCGCTTTCACGCAGCTCCGTTCTGCGCCTGCTGCAACGGCTGCTGAACGGCCTGATCGCGGTCTATGTCGAGGTGTTCCGCGGCACGCCGATGATGGTGCAGTCGATGGTGATCTACTGGGGCTATGCCTTCGCGACCGGCGGAAGCACGCTGCCGCTGATCCCGTCCGGCATTCTGATCGTTTCGATCAACACGGGCGCCTATATGGCCGAGATTGTCCGCGGCGGCATCCTCTCGGTCGACCGGGGGCAGTTCGAGGGCGCGCAGGCCATCGGGATGCGCCACGGGCAGACCATGCGGCGGGTGATCCTGCCGCAGGTCATCCGCAGCATTTTGCCCTCGGTCAGCAACGAATTTGTTATCAACATCAAGGATACCTCGGTGCTGAACGTGATCGGCGTGACGGAGCTTTACTATTTCGCCGGGATCATCAAGCGGCAGAATTTTCAGACCTTCCAGACCTATCTGGTGGTCTGCGCGATCTATTTTGTGCTGACCTTTGCGGTCACGCGGCTGCTGCGCCTGCTCGAGAAGCGCCTCGAGGGCAAAAACAGCTATACGGTTTTCGGCTCACAGACGGATTTCAACGCCGAAATTCACATTCAAAAGGAGGCCTGAGCATGGCGGTCATCGAGCTGGTACATCTGGAAAAGCGCTTCGGCGCGCACGAGGTTTTGCGCGGCGTGGATCTGAGCGTGGAGCAGGGCGAGGGTCCTGAGCGTGATCGGCGCGTCCGGCTCAGGCAAGAGCACGATGCTGCGCTGCATCAATCTGCTCGAGACGCCGACGGCCGGACAGGTGCGCTATCGCGGACAGGCCGTGACGGAGCGGACGGTGAACCTGCCGCAGTACCGCGCAAGGGTCGGCATGGTCTTCCAGAGCTTCAATCTGTTTCACAACATGACGGCGCTGGAGAATTGCATCGTCGGGCAGACGAGCGTGCTCGGACGCAAGCGCCCGGAGGCGCGCGAAAACGCGATGCGTTATCTCGAGCAGGTCGGCATGACGCCCTACATCCACGCTAAGCCCGCACAGCTCTCCGGCGGGCAGAAGCAGCGCGTGGCCATTGCGCGTGCGCTGGCCATGGAGCCGGAGGTGCTGCTGTTTGACGAGCCGACCAGCGCGCTCGACCCGCAGATGGTCGGCGAGGTGCTTTCGGTCATGCGTGAGCTGGCGTCGCAGGGGCTGACAATGATCGTGGTGACGCATGAAATGGCGTTCGCGCGGGACGTTTCGACGCGCGTGGCCTTCATGGCCGACGGCACGATCTGCGAGAGCGGCACGCCGGAGCAGATCTTCCAGAACCCGAGGCAGGAAAAAACACGGGAGTTCCTTGCACGCTTCCGCAGCACATAGGCACAGACGGGAGGATCGAAAGGGTCCTCCCGTTTTCGGTGATTGTGACACTTTTTGAGCGCTGCACAAAATTTGGACACCGCTCGTGCGATTGTCCCTTTCAAAATTCGACCGTTTCCGCTATAATATCGAGTTATAAGGAAAATTGTTGCTTTTTGAAGGATGTGAAGCCGGTGACGGTTGATTTTACGAAAGAAATGAAGCGCGATTACACGATCATTGCGCCGGATATTTTCCCGACGCATATGGAGCTGATCTCCGAGGTGTTCCGCCTGTATGGCTATCGGCTCGTGATCGCAAAGTACGAGGGCAAGGAGGTCATCGACACCGGCCTGAAGTACCTGCACAACGACGTCTGTTACCCTGCGATCTGTATGCTCGGGCAACAGATCTATGCCCTGACCTGCGGCGATTTCGACCCGCACCGCTGCGCGCTGATCCAATTCCAGACCGGCGGCGGCTGCCGCGCGTCGAATTATATCTGTCTGCTGCGCAAGGCGCTGGAAAAATGGATATGGCCTACGTTCCGGTCATTTCGCTGAGCTTCGGCGGGTATGAAAAATACAGCGGCTTTCATATCACGCCCGGCATGGTCGCCTGCGCAATGCGGTCGCTCGTCTACGGCGATATGCTCCTGCTGCTGAAGAATCAGACGCTGCCCTATGAACAAAACGCCGGGGACACGCGCCGCACCGTCGAAAAAATGGATCGCGCGGCTGACCGACGATTTCCGTCACAGACGCGGCCTGACCTCGGCGGGCATGAAAAGCGCCTGCGCGCGATGGCTAAGGACTTTCACGACATTCCGAGAGAGCAAAAAAGCTGAAAAAAGGTCGGGGATCGTCGGGGAGATCTATGTGAAATACTCCTCCTTCGGCAACAACGGGCTGGAGAGATTCCTGCTCTCGCAGGGCTGCGAATATATGGTTCCGGGCGTGCTGGGCTTTTTCCAGTATTGCTTTGCCAACATCGAGACCGATCGCAAATACTACGGCGGCAGCCGCGCGATGCTGCTCGTCGGCAGGACGATGGAGCGCATCGCCGACCGCTGGGAAAGCGCCCTCATCGACGCACTCAAGCCTTATCCGGACTTGCCGCGCCGGTCGCCTTTGACCGCGTCAAAGGAGCTGGCCGACACGATCATCGACCGGGGCGTTAAAATGGGCGAGGGCTGGCTGCTGCCCGGCGAGGCTGCCGAGCTGATCGAAAAGGGCTATTCCAATGTGATTTGCGCGCAGCCCTTCGGCTGTCTGCCGAACCACATCGTAGGCAAGGGGACGATCCGCCGTCTGCGCGAGCGTTACCCGAACGCGAACGTTTTCCCGGTGGACTATGACGCCGGGGCATCGCGCGTGAATCAGGAGAACCGCATCGCTGATGCTTGCAATCGCGGAGGAAGAGGAGGCGGAGCATGAAACGGTTAGGGGCTTGACATCGGCTCGACGACGCTCAAATGCGTCGTTCTGGGCGAGAACGACACGATCGAGTATTCCGTATATCGCCGCCATTTCTCGCGCATCCCCGAGACGGCGGCGGAGCTGATCCGTGAGCTGCGCGAAAAATTCCCGAATGAGACGTTCTCCGTGACGATCTCCGGCTCGGCCGGCATGGGCATCGCCGAAAGGCCGGACTGCCCTTGTGCAGGAGGTCTATGCCGAAAAGCTTGCCGTGCAGCGCGCCGCGCCGGACACCGACGTGGTCATCGAGCTGGGCGGTGAGGATGCGAAGATTCTCTTCCTCTCCGGCGGCTTCGAGATGCGCATGAACGGCACCTGCGCCGGGGGTACGGGCGCGTTCATCGACCAGATGGCCGCGCTGCTGCACGTCACGCCGACGGAGCTGAACGATCTGGCGGCCAAGCGCGAGAAAATCTGCACGATCGCATCCCGATGCGGCGTGTTTGCAAAGTCGGATGTGCAGCCGCTGCTCAATCAGGGCGCGCGCCACGAGGACATTGCCGCCGGGATCTTTTATGCCGTTGTGAACCAGACTGTCGCGGGTCTGGCGCAGGGCAGGAGGATCACCGGCAGGGTGCTCTATCTGGGCGGGCCGCTGTATTTCCTTCCCGAGTTGCGCAAAAGCTTCGACGATGTGCTGAAAACCACGGGCACCTGCCCGGAGAACGCGCTTTTATTTCGTCGCGCTCGGCGCGGCGCGCTCGGGGACGGGCGCGGAGCTGACGCTTGAAGCCTTACAGGCCGCGCTCGAGCTGCGTGCGGATTACACGCAGAGCTGCCACGAGACGCCGCTTTTTGCAAACGGCGCGGAATATGAGGCCTTTGGGCGGCGGCACGAGGCTGCCTCCGAGGGCATTCGGGAGCTGGACGCGCCGCAGGACGAGATGTTTCTGGGCATCGACGCCGGGTCGACCACGGTCAAGCTCGTGCTCTGCGACCGCGCGGGCAACCTGTTCCGCCCGTTTTATGCGCCGAACGCGGGCAATCCCGTGCCGCTCGTGCGCGACTATCTGCAAAAGCTCTATGCGGCCTATCCGAAGCTGAAGATCGCCGGTTCGGCGGTCACGGGCTACGGCGAGGAGCTGATCCGCAACGCGTTCTCCGTCGATCTCGGCATCGTCGAGACGGTCGCGCACTATACGGCGGCGAAAAATTCCGCCCCGACGTCGATTTCATTCTCGACATCGGCGGGCAGGACATCAAATGCTTCCAGATCCGCAACGGCGCGATCGACAACCTCTATCTGAACGAGGCCTGTTCGTCCGGCTGCGGCTCGTTCCTGCAGACGTTCGCCGGGGCGCTGGGCTATACGACGGCCGAATTTGCGAAGCTCGGCCTTTTGCCAAGGCGCCCGTGGAGCTCGGCTCGCGCTGCACCGTGTTCATGAACTCCTCCGTCAAGCAGGCGCAGAAGGACGGCGCGACGATCGAGGACATCGCCGCCGGACTCTCCGTCAGCGTGGTGAAAAACGCGCTCTACAAGGTCATCCGCTGCGCCAATGCGCGCGAGATCGGCAAGAACATCGTTGTGCAGGGCGGCACCTTCCTTAACGACTGTGTCCTGCGCGCGTTCGAGATGGAGATCGGCCGCGAGGTCATCCGTCCGAAATTCGCGCCGCTGATGGGCGCTTACGGCGCGGCACTCTACGCGCTCGAGCGCTCGACGGGCAAGAGCACGATCCTCGACGCGCAGGGGCTTGCGGATTTTCAGCACAGCATCCGCGCCATGACCTGCAACGGCTGCACGAATCACTGCTCCCTGACAGTCAACACCTTCTCGGGCAACCGGCGCTACATCGCGGGCAACCGCTGCTCGAAGCCCTTGGGCAGAGCCAGGCAGGAGCATCCGCGCGATCTCTATGCCGATAAGCAGCGCCTGCTCGGAGCCTATATGCATGACGAGCCGCGCGCCGACCGGCGCACGGTCGGCCTGCCGATGGGGCTGAATTTCTATGAGCTGCTGCCGTTCTGGCACGCGTTCTGGACGAAGCTGGGCTTCAACGTGCTGTCTCGCCCTTTTCCGACCGCAAGCTCTACCGCATGGGGCAGGACACGATCCCGTCCGACACGGCCTGCTACCCGGCCAAGCTTATGCACGGCACATCGAATGGCTGCTCGCACACGAGCCGGACTTCATTTTCTATCCGGATATGAGCTATAACGTTGAAGAAGGGCTGGGTGTGAACCATTTCAACTGCCCGGTCGTGGCCTATTATCCGCAGGTTTTGAAGCTGAATATGCCGGGTTTACAGGGTGAAACGCCGTTCTTGTGCGATTTTCTGTCGCTTGCGGACGAAAAACAGTTTGAAAAGCGGATGCGCGCCGTGCTCAAGGCGCATTTTCCGGAGATCGACCGCAAAACGCTGCACGAGGCGGTGCGCGCCGCCTATGCCGAGCAGGAGACGTATCGCCAAACGGTGCGCGACATTGCCGCCGAATATCTCTGCGAGGCTGAGCGCGAAAACAAGCCTGTGATCGTGCTGGCCGGCCGGCCGTACCACGTCGACCCCGAGATCAACCACGGCATCGACAAGCTGCTGACGTCGCTGGGTGCGGTCGTTATCACGGAGGACAGCATCAGCGACCGCACGCAGCCGTTTGAGACGCAGGTGCGCAATCAGTGGACGTATCACGCGCGGCTGTATGCGGCGGCGAAATACATCGCGCAGAGCAAAAGAAGCTGTTTTGGTGCAGCTCGTCTCCTTCTGGCTGCGGCGTCGACGCGATCACGACCGACGAGGTGCGGTCGATCCTCGAGGCCGCGGACAGCCCCTATACGCAGATCAAAATTGACGAAATTTCCAACATGGGCGCCGTGACGATCCGCCTGCGCAGCCTGTTTGCGGTAATTTCCGACAAAAAGTGAGGGATGGATATGAAAATTCTTGCGGTTTTGCTTGCAATCGCCGTGCCCTATCTCGTCGGCGGATCAATCCGGCGATCGTGCTCTCGAATCTGATCTATCACCGCGATATTCGGCAGTGCGGCAGCAAAAATCCGGGCTTTACGAACTTTAAACGCGTGTTCGGCGGGAAAATCGCGTGGCTGGTCTTCGTGCTCGACATCGCGAAATCGGTCGCGGTCTGCCTGCTCGGCGGGTGGCTCTTCGGCCGTGCCTTCTGGGCAGCATCAGCTCGGCGTCGCCTTTGCGGGTCTGTTCGTGATGCTGGGGCACTGCTTCCCGGCGTGGTATGGCTTCCACGGCGGCAAGGCGTTCCTTGCCGGGGCGGGCGCGATCTGGTGCATCGACTGGCGCGCCGGGCTGGTTGCCATGTGCGTGCTGATGCTTGTTCTGTTCTCGCTGCATTATATGTCGCTGGCGTCCGTCTGCGCCGGGCTTTCCTGCCCGGTCACGCTGGCGATCGTCGGCGTGCAGACGCCGTGGGTGCTGGCGCTGTGCGTGCTGTCCGTGGCGCTGATGGTCTGGCGGCATAAGGCGAACCTTCTGCGCCTGAAGAACGGAACGGAATCGAGGTTCTATTTCGGGCATAAGTCGGAGGCTGCCGAGGCGAAACCGGCAGAAGGAAATTAAGCCGATCGGCACGCGTTGCTGCGCGGAACGGGGGAAAAACGCATGAACGAACCGGAATTTATCGTCGCGTGGTGGCAAAACCATGGATATTATCAGATTTTTCCGCCGGGGAGGGCGTCTTTCTGTTTTACCGCATCTGCGGCGAGCTGTCCCTGTCGTGGCAGACGCCTCGCATCGACCCGGCGGGGGCACTGCCGCCGCTCGGCGAGAAGGATGCCTCTTTGCGGCCTCGTCGATCACACGGTTCACGGTCTATGACGACCGCAGACGCGGACTGCGGCATTCTGTTCCGTGCGGGGCGGAAATGGGTGCGCCTGACGATTGTTAAGCCGACGGAGGGCGCGTGCCTGCCGTTTTTCGAACGGGAGCTCTCCGTTCCGATCCGCGACCGGCGGTTCAAACGTCGCGCCTCGCAGATCGACAAGCAACGCCGGGAGCGCCTAATCCTGCCGCTGCTGGGGATCACGGCCGCGACGGTGCTGCTGAACGTGGTCGATTTGTTCGTTCGTTTCTGGCCGCTCTGTATTCTGGCATTTTTGAGCGTGCCGGTTCTTTATGGAATTTATCTGCGTTTTCCGGACGAGCTGAGCCTCGAGAGTTTTTCAAAGTTCCGCAGGGAGCGTATCTGGATGACCGTGCCGATGCTCGTGAGCGGCGCAGCGACCTGCCTCACGCAGGCGCTGGCCGATCGGAGTGACACAGATTATCCGAGCGTGCTGCCGATCATACTGGTGAGCGTCGTGCTTGCCCCTGCTGGCGCTCATTCCGTATTTTTTCGCAGTCACGACTCCAAGGTGCTGGCGCTGCCGCTGGCGGTGTTCTTCGCTTTTTATTGCTTTGCGGCGGTCAGCATGCTGAACATGCGGCTGGATCGCACGGCGCCGTATCCCGTCGGCGCAACAATTACTGAAAAGGATACTCGCGACACGCGGTATGGCACGGGCTATGTCTGCGAGCTTGCGCTTGAAAACGGATCAACCTATTCGCTGTGGGTGTCGCAGGCAGATTATCAGGCGCTCAGACCGGGGATGAGCTGGAACTGACGCTTTCGGACGGAGCATTTGGCATCCCGTATATTCTATGGAACGGAGATGAATGATTCATGGATCAGAAAAACGGCTTTGAAGCGGCGTTTGCCGCGTGGAACAGGCAGGCGCTGCGGCCGCATGTTTTGCTGGATGCATCGACGAACGGCACAATGCGCACGCGCTTCGGCGGGGGCATCGTTGGGCAAAAGCGCCGCTCGACACGAGCGGCAGGCCGATGCGGATGCTCTGCGCGGTGTATTTTTCGGAGCTTCCGATGCTGCCGGATTTTCCGCAGACGGGACTTCTGCGCATTTATGTAAAGGACGATGCACTCTTCTGGCATGGACTATGACGAGCCGACCGCGCAGAGAGACTTCCGCGTGCTCTACGATGCGGACGGGAGCGGCCTGATGCCGCAGGAGGATCCGGGGGAGAGCGACTTTTCCCGATCCCGGCTGTGCTGCCCGTGCCGCGCCGCGACGCTCGAGCAGCAGCCGATCCCCTACGGGAATTACCGCTTTGACGAGCCGTTTTCTGCCCCTGCTGCGCGCCACGGCGTTGCGGACATCGACGGGGAGATGGAGTGCCGCTCACGCACGCGCGGGAGCTTCCAGCTGCCCGCGATCGGCGGCTATGCGTGGTTCACGCAGGACGACCCGCGCACATTCAAAAAAAAAGTGGCAGCGTTATGACACACTGCTCCTGCAAATTCCGTACCGGGATGAGCCGGACGCCATGTTCCGCATCGGCGACGGCGGTGTGATCAATTTTTGATCCCGCATGAAAAGCTGAAAAACGCGATTTTTCCGACGTCCTTTCTGGTGGATCGTTATTATGAACCCCTGAAATCGGCTGTGGCGCTCAGCGGGTCTTTTGCCCCAACTTGTCGGTTTGAAAATCTTGAAATACACAAAAGTATTCCTGCGATTTCCAAACCCTCAATCTGGGAACAAAATCCCCGCTGACCACTCTTGCGATTGAATCAGAGGTTCCTTAAAAACCGACAGGCGGCGTGGTCAAAGCACCACGCCGCCCCGTTTATGTCTCGACAGCTACACTGTCAATATAACAGCTGTCCGGGCATAAATCAACTTTATTACTCCAAACCAGGCTGCTGTTGATATTTGGATCAATATCCCACGAAACACAATGATTTTCGTCCAGATATACACGACTGAAGTTGCGCCAATCACGAAACGGGGCAAATACCGTTCCGGCTTGGAGCAGGGGACGCATATCGCCTTCGAGTCTCACAATTATTAAATGTTAAAAGCAATGTGAAATTCTTTTCGGGGACGACCTTCATGATTTGCTTGCGGCCATTTGCAAAATACGCCGCATGCTGCGGGTCAAACCCCTTAGAAAGATAGTATTCTGTGCTTTTGCCCATGTTTTTCACATCCTTTACAAAAAATTGCCTATGTGAGCGGTTCAATCGGGAATAACTTTGCTTTTTTTCTGCCAAATCCCAGTTATCCATAAGCTGGTCTTGACGCATTGCTGCCCACCCAAGAAGCATTTTCAACTGTTTGTTAGGGAAGTGTTCCGTCTAATACTTCCACGTCTTTAATTGAAACAATTACTTCCTCACCGCCGTAGGTTGCATGAAAGTGCGGAGGCATGTGATCTGCCCAGTACATAGTAATACGAATTCCACGGAACATTGATATTGTTGGCATGGAATGCACTTCCTTACTCATATTATATCAGATTTTTTCCAAAATCATACTAGAATCTGCTAAAAGCTGGAAGAGCTTTTTTAGCAGATTCCGCATGAGACGGCGCAGCTTGCATTCGCACGATGCGAGTGTGCGTAGCACACGGGATTCTTGATTCAATATTTTCATCAAGAATCAGTATCAAACCATGTCCGGTCAAACAGTTGTGAAAGCATCGCCGCGCTGCAAAAAGCCGGCGCGGCGATGGGTTCATAAGTTATTTGTTTTCGTATTCCGCTGCGGCAGCGTCGGCACGCTGGCAGAACAGGCGAACCTTGTCGATGTCCTTTTTTTCCATCACGCCGTCGCTGTATTTATAGCTGGTCTTGGTGAGGGAATCGACGCCGTAGGGGTGAATCTGACGGATGCACTCCTCAACATTATCCGCCCGAGGCCGCCCGCGACGATCACGGGGATGTTGACGGGAGCGGACGATCTCGGCGTCGATGCTCCAGTCGTGGGTCATGCCGCTTGCGCCGATGCCGGTGTCGGCGGCGAGGCCGGAGTCGGTGAGCAGGAAGTCGCAGAAGGTAGCGTAGTGCTTGGCACGGTCAACGGCGGCAGGACCGTCCACCAGAACCGCCTGCATCAGCTTCACGCCCGGGCACTCCTTATGCAGACGCTCGGCAAAGGCCTCGTCGGCGGTATAGTCCATACCGGCGATGTGCAGGATGTCGGGCTTCACGCGCTTGGCAAGGAAGATCATCTTCCACATCTTTATTCAGCATGATGGCAACGCATTTCACGCCTCTGCGCTTGGCCTCGGCGAAGATCCGATCCACCACGTCCAGCGGAACACGGTGGGCGGGCACGCCGCCGCTCTGCATGGGAACCAGACCGATGTGGTCGGCGCCGGCATCCATGGTGGCCACGCTCTCGTTGTAATTCACCAGAGAATAGATTTGTTTGATCATTGTCAATCACAGTCCTTTCGTTGCTTTCGGAAAATCAAATCAGCGCTTCCTCGCAAAGCAGGGAGACACCGTTTTGGACGTTTGCAGGGTCAGGCTCGCGGCCTTCTGCGTCATTTCGCCGATGCGGCGCATGGAGAGAGGGTCTTGCCAAAGCGGCATCTTGCCCAGCAAATCACGGCCATGCTGCAATCGCCCGCGCCGTTGACGCTGACGATCTCGGTCTTGACGATCGGCACCAGAGCGCTTTCGTCTTTGTTGCAGCAGAAGATGCCGTCCTTACCCATGGAGATGAACACATTCTGAATGCCGAGGCCGAGCAGCTTGTCCGCTGCCTTTTTTCGCGGAGGCCTCGTCGGTAATCTCAATGCCGGTGAGCAGCTGCGCCTCCAAGGCGTTGGGCTTGAAGCCCTCCAGACGGGACAGAAGCGGCTTCAGGCGCGGCAGCTTGATCGTGGAGACCGGGTCGGCGTACATCGGAACGGTGCAGTTCTCGGCCAGCCATTGAATGCTTGCCTCACAGATGTTCGCGTCGACGACGCAGAGCTCCGCACCGTTGATGAGCGCCTTGCGCTCCTCCAAAATTCCGGCGTGACGCAATCGATCAGCGCCATGGCGTTGATGGCGGACATCATTTCGCCGGTGCTGTCGGTGATATAGAGATAGGTGCAGCTTTTGCCGCCGGGAACCTTCTGCGCATAGTGCAGACCAATGCCGTCCTTTTTCGCACTCCTCTTCAAGAATGCGGCCGAAATGATCGTCGCCGAAAACCGTGACCAGCTCGACGGGGGACGCCCAGCTTGGCGATGTTCTGCGCGATGTTATGGCCGACGCCGCCGGCAGACAGCGCCACCGTGCCGATGTTGGAGTCCTTTTTCGCGGTAGACATGACCGCAAAGACCGGCAATATCCAGATTCAGGCCGCCGACGACGACCACATAGGGTTGTTTTCCATGGGAAAGCCTCCTTGCTGCGACGCGGACAAGACGATCCGCCGCTGTTCTTGTGCTACGGACATATTATACCATTCCTTCGACAGAAAAACAAGATTTTTTCTTCTGCATGAATGCTGAAAATGGATTGCAAACCGTGTCGAAGTGTATTATAATAGCGATGTGAAGGAATTCACAACGAATTTCAGGAGGTTCATTATGCAGTTTAAATTGGAACAAAGGTTCAGGTCGCCGTGACCTACGATCTTGCGGGCAGCGTTGCAGAAATCCTCTCAGCGCGCGGCTGGCATAAGCCCATGGTGCTTTGCAGCGGCTTCCAGCTCAAGCAGGAGCCGATCGCGAAGATGGTCGACAGCCTGACCGATTGCACGGTATTTGACGACCTCGTTTCGGATCCCCCCGCGCATTTTATCAACCATGTTGCCGAGCTTTTCACCGAAAACGGCTGCGATTGCCTGATCGCCATCGGCGGCGGCAGCGCGATCGACACGGCGCGCGGCGTGAACATCGTTCGCACGCTCGGCGGCAAGATCGAGGATTATGTCTCGAAGAAAGAGGTTTCGACCTATTGCCACGGCCTGATCGCCGTTCCGACCACGTCCGGCACGGGCAGCGAGCTGTCCAATGCACTGGTCGTCAGCGACGACGAGACGCACGCCAAGCTGGCGGTACTGTCGAACAACGCCGTGAGTGAATATGCCCTGCTGTGCCCGCCGCTGGCTGCGTCTCTGCCCGCGCAGATGACCGCCGCATGCGGCATGGATGCCTTTGCGCACGCCGCTGAGGCTTATACCTCCGGAATTTCCTCGCCGGTCACGGACTGCATCTGCGAGAAGGTCATGTATCTGCTTGCAAAGTATCTGCCGCAGGCCGTTGCAAACGGCTATGACCTCGAGGCGCGCGAGCGCGTGATGATCGCCGCCTGCCTCGCCGGCTGGATGCTCAACAATGCGGGCACGCATCTTGGCCATTCGCAGGCGCATATCCTCGGCGCGAAGTTCCGCATTCCGCATGGCTCGGCCTGCGCCTATGCGCTGCCCGGCACGATGCTTTACACGGCCGAGACCAACGTCAAGAAGGTCAAGGAGATCGGCCTGATTCTGGGTGCGGAGTTCCCCGCAGACCCGACCGACCTCGAGGTCGGCCGCATCACCGCCGATCGCATCCGCTATTTCCGCGACACCGTGCTCGGCCTGAAGCCGTGGAGCGAATACGGCATTTCGAAGGAGCAGGTGCTCGATTGTGCCGCCGAGGTCGCGAAGGAGCGCTTCGCCGGTAACTATCCGCAGCCGGTCACGGAGGAGCTGTGCCGCCGGATGCTGGAGCAGTGGGGCTGAGCCTCCGCTGAACCGATCGATCCGTCATAAAAATGAGCCGATGCAGAACCAGACTTCTGCATCGGCTTTTTATAATGGGAGGGGCGCACTGCAAAAATGCAGCGCGCCCCATTTATGACTGGTTACTTGGTGAGGTTTTCCACGAAACGCATCAGAAGCGTTGCGACCTGCGCGCGAGTGGCGTTGCCCTCCGGGTCAAGCACGACGCCCGCGCCGTTGTTGGTGCCCTTGATGAGCTTGGCGGAGACGGCCCAAGCCATTGCGTCCTTGGCGTATGCCTTGACGGAGCCCGCATCGGAGATGCTTGCCAGATCAGCGCGGCCGGAGACGTCGTAGCCCCTCTGCCCGGCATAGCGGAACAGAATGGCCGTGAGCTGCTCGCGGGTGACGTCGGCATCCGGCTCGAAGGTCGTTGCGCTCGTGCCGCGCACGATGTCGTGCTCTATAGGCTACCATGCGAGCGCGTCGCGGTAATAGCCCTTGCATCGATGTCGGTGAAGGGGACAGCCGGGGAGGAGGCAGGCTCATCTGCCAGACGCCACAGCACGGTGACGAGCATTGCGCGGTTCATCGCGGTTTCCGGCTCGAAGGTAGTCTCACTCGTGCCGCAGAACAGGTCATGCTTCACGGCAAAGTCGATGCCTTCATGCGCCCAGCTGCCGACGGCGGGCAGGTCGGTGAACCTTGCGCCCGGACAGTTGGCGGGGATGACCTCGCCCTGACCGATCACGACGCCGCAGACCGTGCAGACGAGATCGCCGGTGTAGCCGTTCTCGGTGCAGGTGGCGGGCTTTGCATTCACGACCTCGGTGGTCGGATGCGTGCAGGCGGCAGCATGGATCACGGTGACGCTTGCGACCTCGCTGACAAGGCGCTTGCCGGCGGCGCTCTTCGCGTCGAACTGCTCCTGACTGACGCCGTAGGCGAAGCGGATGCTGCCGGTGTTCTTCGCAGTGGCGGCTACCTCCTCAAGCGCGCCCTTGCCGGTGCTCCAGCTCAGAGCGAGCGAGGCGGGAACCTCGGTCTTGCTGCCGTTGGTGAAGAAATACTTGTTCGACTGGCTCTCGGCGTAGGTCAGCCTGCTGCTGAAGCCGTCGGCCGCAGCGGCCTGGAAGCGTGTCGTTCTCGGAGAAGGTCAGACCGGCGTCGGTGAGCAGGCTGTCGATCGTGACATATTCGGTCGCGGCAAGAATGGTCTCTTCGCCGTTCTTCCAATACTGATAGCCGACGGTGCCGGTGGTCTTGAGCGCGGCCAGCTCGGAGGGCCTATAGGACTTGACGACCTTGGCCTCGCCGCCTTCGGTCTGCTCATAGACGGTCAGGACGACCGGCTCGGCGTGCTCGCCCTCGGCCGGAGCGGCGAAGGCGGGCAGGGGCAAGCCCCTGTCATCATCGACAGACACAGCAGCAGAACCAGCAGCCGACGAAGGGGGTGTTTTCAGGTTCATGGTTTTGTCTCCTTTTTCTCCGTTGTTTTGTTTTCAGAACAACGGTAACTGAAAAATTCGGGTTTCCCTAGCAATATTCTAGAAGAAGAATAACGCAATGTCAAGACCGACTGGAAAAATTCGGCAATATCGAACAGAAACACGCTTTTAATTCCGTGAAAAATAAACCGCGGGGCTTGCAATTTTTCCGTCTTCGGTGTATGATAAGCATAACGAAATCGGATCGGAGCCGTTTCTTTTTTTTGAAGACGGTTATTCTCAATTATGTATCACGGGTTCAGGAGCGCTTATGAAACGAATTCTTGCTATTGTAATAGGTGTCGCGTTGTGCCTGTCTCTGACGGCCTGCGGCAGCGGCTATGACCCGCTGGAGGGGCGTTGCGACGCAGCAGTTTACGGACATCGCCGGGCGGGATGTTACGCTCCCACAGGAGATCACGCGCGTCGCTGCCAGCGGCTCGACGGCGCAGATGATTTTGATGACAATCGCGCCGGAGCTTCTGATTGGCCTTGCCAGCAGTCCGAGCGCGGCGCAGATGCCGTATTTCCCGGAGGATATGTGGTATCTGCCGACCTTTCGGCCAGTTTTTTACGGCAGCAAGGCAAACCTGAACATGGAGGCGCTGATCGACGCGCAGCCGCAGATCATCATTGACCTCGGCGACGCGAAGGAGAGCGTCGTCGACGACATGAACGGCATTCAGAAGCAGACCGGCATCCCGACGGTCTTCATCGAGGCGACGATCGAGACCATGCCGCAGGCATACCGCACGCTCGGCAAGCTTCTGAACCGGGAGGAGCAGGGCGAAAGGCTCGCGGAATTCGTCGAACGGACGCTCAATATGGCAGAGGAAAATTCGGCAAAGCTTTCGGAATCGGAGCGCAAAACCGTAATGTTCGGAACCGGCTCGACGGGCCTTGCCTGCAATGCGGCCGGGTCGGTGCAGGGCGACGTGATCGAGCTGGTCGGCGCGGTCAACGCGATCGAGTCCGGCGAGATCAGCAACCGCAACGGCGGCACGACGGTGAACCTCGAGCAGGTCTATGTCTACGACCCGCAGGTCATCATTCTCGGCCGGCGGGCGCCGTATGAGACGCTGCAGGACGGCGAGTGTCCGGGCTGACGGCGGTTCGGAGCGGCGATTATTATGAGATCCCGAACCTGCCCTATGACTGGATGTCCTCACCGCCGTCGGTCAACCGCGTGCTCGGTGTCTGGTGGCTGGGCAACCTGCTCTATCCGGAGCTTTATGACTATGATATGATCGCCGTGGCGCAGGAATTTTTTACAGCCTGTTCTGGCATTACGAGCTGTCCGAGGACGAGGCGCGCACGCTGATGGCGCATTCGACCTATCGCGGGGAGGCGACGCCATGAGACGCCGTGTTCCCGCGCTGCTGACGGCGCTTCTGCTGCTTCTGAGCCTTGCCGCGCCGGGTCTCGCGGCCGGGCAGGTGACCGACACGCTCACGGTCAGGGTCGGCTACTTTGGCATGGAAACGGGGCAATATGCGGAGGTCGGCACGTACCATTGGTCGGAGCTTTCGCAGAATCTGCCGATTGTCGAGAACGCGTATTCCTTCTTCCGCAGCGGGACGGACGGCGTTTACCGCACGGTGATCGATTCTGCGCGCGGCTTTTCCATCAGCGACCTGATGGACTATGTGAACATCAACATACAGGATATTCAGTCGATCCAGTTCTATACGAAGGATCAGGAGATCGGCTATTTCACCTCGTTCACCAACGCCGAGCTCTTCGAGACGCCGCGCTATTATTTCAACGATCTTTCGTCTCACATCGAGCCGGTCTGTAACGACGCGGGTGAGGTCGTGGAATTCAACGCCTATTCGGCGTGGAACGACTGCTGGGAGGTCGCGCCGATGCTGGCGCTCGAGGACAGCTGGGCAACCTATGAGCTGGGCACGGAGCACACCGCGCCGAACTACGAGAGCATGGGGACGGGCAACCGCTTCCGGCTGCTGTTCGGGCAGGCGTACCCGACGGAGGTGCGGACGAACCAGAGCGCGAAATACACGCACACCCTGTTCGTCACGCTCAACGGCACGCCGCCCGTGCCGGAGCTTCCGGAGCTGGACGGGACGATCGGGTCGCATACGATCCAGTTCGATATGTCGCTCAGCAACGGCACCCTGCGCGAGGCGCTCGCGCAGCTGCTGAACATCTCCTCGTCGGATTCCTCCGTTTTGAGATCAAGAGCGTGACCGTCACGCCGAGCAGCGAATATGTCGACCTTGCGACGGTCACGGTGACCTATGAGGTGCATAAGGAAGGGGCGGCGAGTCTGTCGATCGGGCTTGGCGGAGCGCCCGTGACGAGCAGCCCGACGATCACGACGCACGATCCGACGCCGATCGAGCCTGACCCGCAGCCCACGCTGCCGGTCTTACCGGACACGCCGACGCAGCCCGACAACGGCAATGGTCAAGGGAACGGCAGCGGCAACGATCAGAGCAACGGGAACGGCAGCGGCAACGGGAACGGTTCGATCCCGACCCCGACAACGCCCGCTCCGACGACCGCTCCGACCGAGGCGGCCGAGGCGACCACCGAGCCGCCGACCGAGCTTGGCGTTCCGGACGGCTTGAATCCGGCCGACACCGCGCCCGTCCCGCTGCCCGAGCAGATGGTGCGTATGTACGCGCTGGACGATTCCGTTGCGCGGCAGCTGATGCAAAAGGGCGAACAGGCAGTGCAGCCGGATGCGCAGAACGGCGGCACGGCGGCACACGCGCCGACGGTCGCACCTGCGATCGAGGAGCGGGACGACCGTCTGACGCTGCTGCTGGTTGCGCTCGGCGCAATCTGACCGCCGCTGCGGGCGGCGCGGCGGCCTGCGCTTATTATCAAAAACCATATCCACGATAAGAAAAGAGGTAAGGCATGAGTTCTGCATTTCACGAGATTCTGCGCGCGGTCGCGTCAGCCATGGAGCTGCCGGTCGTGCTGCTGCTGGTGCTGCTGCTGGCCTTCGCGGTGTTCACCGTCGGCTGGCTGCTGGTCGAGTATTTTACAGAGCACCGCCATATGAAGTTCACGCTGCCGGTTCTGCTTGAGACGCTCCGCACGACGGACGACGTCTCAAAGACCTTGAGCGCAGCCGCCTGAACCGGCGGCAGAAGGCACTTTGACCGAGCTGGCCGCGCATCCGGAGCTGTCGGCCGAGCTGCGCCGCTCTCTGGCGGACAATCTGCTCGAGCATGAGCAGGCGCACTATGACCGGCTCATCAAGCTGACCGATCTTGCCGCGAAGCTCGCGCCGATGTTCGGCCTGCTTGGCACGCTCATCCCGCTCGGCCCCGGCATCATCGCCTTGGGGCAGGGCGACACCTTCCACACGCTGTCCGTCTCGCTCCTGACCGCGTTCGACACGACGATCGTCGGCCTGATCGCGGCGGCGGTCTGCATGGTCGTTTCGACCGTCCGCAAGCGCTGGTACGGCGCGTATATGTCCGATCTGGAGACGCTGGCGGACTGCCTCTGCGAGCGTGAGGCGGCAGCATGAGAAGGCAGAGAAATCGCCGCCGCTTCGAGGACGAGGGCGTCAATCCGATGAACTACATCTCCAACCTGTCCGACGCGATGCTGGTTCTGGCCGTCGGCATGATGCTGGCGCTGATCGTCCATTGGAACGTGGACATCGGCTCTGGGACGGAGACAGGGCAGACGAGCGAGCCGACCTCGCAGACGCAGATCGACCGCGACAACGCGCCGAGCTTCACGGACGACGATCTGAAGGAGACGGAGCAGCCGTCGGAGAGCGGCGAGCTGGAGAAGCTCGGCGAGGTCTACTATGACGCGGCAACCGGAAAATACTACATCATTGAAAACTCGGGAACCTCTGAATAAATCAGCCGCGGCGCTCAGCGGGCCTTTTGTCCCAACTTATTGGTTTGAAAATCTTGAAATACACAAAGTATTCCTGCGATTTCCAAACCTCAATTTGAAACAAAATCCCTCGCTGACCGCTCTTGCGATTGAATCAGAGCTTCCCTCGAACGGAACGGAGGGCGGACAGTGAAACGTTTTTGGAGCATTCTGATCCTGCTTGCGCTGCTGGCGCAGGCCGTTTGTCTCGGCGCGTCGGCGGCCGGGCAGGTCACGGGCAAGCTGGAGCGGCGCGCGGGCTATGAGCTTGCGAGAGTGTGCGCTATGTCTTTGCCGACGGCAGCTACGGCTTTGCCGAGGTGCGCGAGACGGCCGACGGCTATGCCTATTCGTTTAGACCCCGGCACGGCGTATACGCTCGTGCCGGAGTATTTCTCCACGACCGTCTGGGACGGCGCGGTGGATCTTTCCTGGTACGACGCAGAGCAGACCGAATTTTATATCAGCACACCGGCGCAGCTTGCCGGTCTGGCGGCGCTTGTCAACGGCCGCGTGGACGCAGGCACGCCCGATTACCGCATCCGCGGCGACCGCAGCCAGCTCGTCAGCACCCGCGTGGACGATTTTCTGCTGATCGGCGCGGGCGGCGGCAACCTATACGGCACGGTCTATGTCGGCGATCAGGATCATGATTTTTCGGACAAAACGGTCTATCTGACGGCCGATCTCGATATGGGCGGCGAATGCAACTGGACGCCGATCGGCGGCAAATATCCCATGGACGCAGCCAACAGCGACTATGTGATCGAGGCCTTCTTCAACGGCACGCTTGACGGGCAGGGACATCGCATCACGAATCTGCACTGCGACCGCTACGCGGCGAAGGGCTATGCCTATTCGCAGGCGGTCGGACTCATCGGCTACCTCGGCGAGCTTTATCAGGACGAGGCTGCGCCAAAGGCCGCTCCGGCCGTGCGCAATCTCTCCGTCAGCGGCGATGTTTACGGCCGCCGCATGGTCGGCGGTATCGTCGGCCGCACGGGCAAGATCCCGACCGGCGTCTATCTGGAAAACTGCGCGAACCATGCGACCGTTCGCAACACGGACTCAAGGGCATCGGCGGCATTGTCGGAACGGGCTGGAGCACGGGAGCGATCGTGAACTGCTATAACACCGGCGTGATCTCCACGTCCTACGCCTGTCCGGCCGGCGGCATCGTCGGCAGCAACGGCGGTCTGGATGTTTTCAACTGCTATAACGTCGGCAGGATCGATTCCTCCGGCAACGCGCGCGGGCGCGGCATCGGCGGACATGACAGCGGCAGCTACACCGTTTCGGACTGCTACTATCTCGACGGCTGCGACGACGACCCGGCCTCGAACGGCTGGTACGTCGGCACGGCGCAGAGCATTCGGGTTTCCGTCGAGCGCCGAAGCTCGGCCGCGATGCAGACGCAGGACTTTGTCGACGCGCTCAACCGCAACGGTGAGGCCTATGTCTGCACGGCGGGCGGCTATCCGCGTCTGGCCTGGGAGGCCGGAGCGCAACGGCCGGATGCCTCCGTCCGCGTGGAGAAGCCGGAGGGCGGCGCGATTTCGGCCGACCGAACGGGAAGCGTTCCCGCCGGGACGGTTTTGAAGCTCCAACGCGCCCGAAACCGGCTGGACGCTCCGCAGCTATACGCTCAGCGGAAAGGAGCTGAGCGGCCGCTATGCGACCGTCACGGGCGAGAGCGTTCTGAGTGGACGTTTCGAGGCGCTTCAGGCGGGCGCGCTCTATATCGAGCAGCATCCGGCCTGCGAGCTGACCGTGACCAAAACCGGCACGGCGCTGCAAAACGGCGCGCTCTGTTCCGGTCGAAAATGCACCGGTGCAGGACGGCGACGCGCTCTATGAGGGCGACGTGCTGACCGTGAAGGCCAAGCTGGACTCCGACGCAGCGCCGGACGATCTGAACTACGTTTACAGCGGCGGCTTCCGCTATTTCTTCGCCTATCAGGACGGCAGCGGCGAAAAGGCGACTGACACCGGCAGCTTTACGGTCGGTTCGCAGATCACGGCCGCGCCGCTGAGCCTGCGCGTCGAGCCGTATACGACGCATAAGGTCTGGACGCAGCTGGCCGAGACCGATTGGTACAGCGACGGGCGCACGGAGTTCACGCTGACCACGGCGCGGCAGCTTGCGGGCTTGGCAAAGCTCGTCCGCGAGGGCAACCGATTCACCGGGAAGACCGTGAAGCTCGGCGCGGACATTTCCCTTGTGAACGACGACAAGACCTTTAACCGCAGCGTCCGCTGGTGGGACGGTATCGGCACGAATCAGAACCCGTTTTCCGGCACGTTTGATGGCGACGGCCACCAGATCACGCAGATGACGGCCGTCTCGTCGGGCAGCGGCGCAGCGCTTTTCGTTGCGGCGAAGTCCGCGACGATCCGGAATGTCAGCGTTTACGGCACGGTCGAGGCAAACGGCAGCGCCGCCGGGATCGTTGCGTCGGCCTCCGACACCGTTGTGGAGCGCTGCGACAACCACGCCGAGATCCGCTCGACCAATGTGAATGCGGGCGGCATTGCCGCCGTGCTGGACGCGGGCAGCAGCCTGCTGAGCTGCACAAATCGCGGCACGGTGAACGGGACGGACGGCGTCGGCGGAGTGGTCGGCGTTGTGCAGAACGCGAACAGCAGCCTGACGGACTGCCTGAACTATGCCGCCGTCGGAGCAGACGGCGCCAGCATCGGCGCGGGCGGCGTGGTCGGCCGCATCGGCGGCGCGCTGCTCCGCTGCGCCAACTACGGCCCGGTTTCCGGCGCTTGCTGGTACATGGGCGGCGTTGCGGGCGTGGCCAAGACGCAGAACGCCTCGAGGCTGACCGATTGCTACAGCGTCGGCGACGTTTCCAACACCCATTCCTATTCCGCAGCCGGGACCGGCGGCCTGCTTGGTCACGGCGACTTCTGCACGCTCGAAACCTGCTTCTCCTACGCTGCGGTCGCGGCGCAGAGCGGAACGGGCCGACGGCGCGATCGGCAAATATACGCGCCGCTCCACGAACAGCTGCAAAATGTATGGATCTTGGGCGAAGCAAGCGAGATCCCCGGCGTTTCCGGCCAAAGCGCAGCAGGCTTTGCCTCGGAGAATTTCTTGAATCAGCTCAATGCTGACCGCTGCTTCGTGCTGAAAAACGGAAAATATCCCGAATTTTCGTCGATCTACGGCGAGACGGTCTGCGTACACGCACATACCGAGCTGGTGAACGTCCGGCAGGCTGTCTGCGGCACGCCGGGCTACAGCGGCGATCTTGTCTGCACGGATTGCGGCACAGTTTTGCGCACGGGAGAGATGACCGCTGCGACCTGCCCCGGCGCAAGCTTTGCGGATATGCCCTCGGTCGGCAACTGGGCGCACGCCGGGATCGACTACGCCGTGACGCACGGCCTGTTCAAGGGCGTCAGCCCGACAAGCTTCGAGCCGGACGGCTCCATGACCCGCGCCATGCTGGTCACGGTGCTCTGGCGCGTCGAGGGGCAGCCGACCCCGTCTGAGCAGAGCCGATTCTCCGATGTGGAGCGCGGGAGCTGGTATGACAAGGCCGTGCTCTGGGCAGCGGAATGCAAGGTGGTCAACGGCGTCTCGGCCACGCGCTTTGAGCCGGATTCCAACGTGACGCGTGAGCAGATTGCGGTGATCCTCTATCGCTACGCGCGCTACAAGGGCTTGGACACGCGCGAGCGCGGCGAGCTGTCCGCCTTCCCGGATGTCTCTGCCGTCAGCGGCTATGCCGAGACTGCTCTGTCATGGGCGAACGGCGCGCGGCTCATCAATGGCACGTCGAACGGCTCGGTCGACCTGCTCGACCCGCAGGGCGACGCGACGCGCGCGCAGGTAGCGGCCATTCTGATGCGCTTTTTGAACCGATAAACAGAAAAACGCCTCTCCCATGTCGGAGAGGTGTTTTTCATGAATCCAACGGGATCAGAACCGTATGGCCGTCGATGCGCCGCACCTCGGCGCGGATGCCGTAGAGCCGCGCAAGCAGCTCCGGCGTGAGCGTGTCGGCGGTCGCGCCGTCGGCGATCACGCGGCCGTTCTGAAGCGCCAGAACCTGTGTGGCATAGTGCAGCGCGTGCTCCGGGTTATGCGTCGAGAGCAGGATCGTATAGCCGCCGTCGGCCAGCGCGCGCACCTGCTGCATCACGCGGCGCTGGTTGCCGTAGTCGAGATTTGCAGTCGGCTCGTCCATGATCAGAACGCGCGCATCCTGCACCAGTGCCCGCGCGATCAGCGCGAGCTGGCGCTCGCCGCCGGAGAGCTGCGCGATGCCGCGCTGCGCTAAGTCTGAAATACCAAGCTGCTCCAGCGCGCGGGCGCAGCGCTCCCGTTCCGTTCGGGAGGGCGCCTGCAGCGCCGAGAGCGCACCCGTCGTGCCCATGAGCACCGCATCCTCAACGGTATAGTTGAACACCGGCGTGCTCGACTGCGGGATATAAGCGGCCAGCTTGGCCAGTCTGCGCCGGTCGATCGCCGCCGTGTCCTCGCCGCAGAGGCGTATCGTCCCCGCAGACGGCTTCAGCAAGCGCAGAATGCAACGAAAAAGGGTGCTTTTGCCCGCGCCGTTCGGGCCAAGCACGGCCACGAGCGCACCCTGCCGGACGGAGAAGCTGACGTCATGCAGCGTCGGAACGACGCCATAGGAGAACGAGATGTTTTTTCAGCTCAATCTGCATGTCTGCCACCTCCGCTCAGGATCAGATAGAGGAACAGCGGCGCGCCGATGAAGGCGGTGAGGATGCCGAGCGGGATCTCGTTGGTCGTGACGAGGCGCGCGGCGTCGTCCACGACCAGCAAAAACGCCGCGCCGAGCATGGCCGACGCCGGAATGAGGCGGCGGTAATCATAGCCGAACAGCATCCGGCAGATATGCGGAATAATCAGACCGACCCATCCGATCATGCCCGAGACGGAGACGCTGGCGGCCGTGAGCAGCGTCGCGCAGATCACGACGATCAGGCGCAGCAGCGTGGTGTTCACACCCATGGCGCGCGCCTCGTCCTCGCCGACCGTGAGCAGGTTCAGCCGCCAGCGCAGAAGCAGCAGCGGCAGCATCCCGACCGCGAAGGGGATCGACAAAAACAGCAGGTCGCGCTGCTTGATCGACGTGAGGCTGCCGAGCAGCCAATAGGTGATCGCCGGGAGCTTTTGATCGGTGTCGGCGACGAGCTTGATGAAGGACGTCCCGGCAGAAAACAGCGAGGAGATCATCATGCCGGCCAGGATCATGGCCGTTGTCGGGTTCGTGCGGCTGACGCGGCTGATGAGATAGGCCACGAAGACCGCCGCCAGACCGAAGCAGAATGAGGAGACCGAGATGCCGAAATAGCTTGCGCCGAGCAGGATGGCAAGCGCCGCGCCGAAGCCCGCGCCGGTCGAGGCGCCGAGGATGTCGGGCGAGACGAGCGGATTGCGGAACATGCCCTGATAGCAGATGCCCGCGACGGAGAGTGCCGCGCCGACCAGCATCGCCGCGCCGACGCGCGGCAGACGGATCTCAAAAAACCTGCTGCGCGCCCTTCGGCACGTCGCCGCGCCCGGCAATGAGGTGCGCCAGCTCGGTAAGGCTCAGATGAAAGCGGCCGGAGACGATCGAGAACAGCACTGCGGCAAGCAGCACTGCGCCGAGGCAGAAAAATCGCGCGGTATAGTTTTTGTTTCTTGAGCTGCATGACGACTCCTGCCCTTCAAGCGTAATTCTTATATGAGATAACGCCAAGCACTATTCTAGCAAAATTCGACCGTTCTGTCAATGCGCCGGACGGGAAACGCCTTGCATTTTTCCGTTTGCGTGCTATAATGTAAGAAAAATGGGTGGTGGTGAGCCTATGAACCAGAATTATAGACCGCAGGACGGGTGGAAATCCTTTTCCGACCCGCAGCAGCCGGAGGTCGATCCCTATGAGCGCGGCTTTTCCGACAAGCTCTATGAGGACGGCTATGAGCCGGACTATACGGCGGACGGTGCGCAGCAGGAGGCTTGGCAGGAGCAGCCCCGTCAGGCTGAACCGGGGCGTCGGGAACAGCCGCGCCGCCGCGCGTATGACTACGGCTATTATCCTGAGAATGACCCACGCGACCCGCAGCAGGGCCGCAGACCCGCCGCGCCGCCCCGCGAGAGGCGGAGAGCGGCCGCGTCAGTCCGAGACCGTGCCGAAAACCGGCGGAAAAAAACGCCGCAGCCCGGTGAAGCGGTTTTTCAAGAGCCTTCTGGCCGTGCTTTTGGTTTTGGTGCTTGCGCTCGCGGCCTTTCTTTTCCTTTTTCCGAAGCAGCCGAAGGACGCCGCCTGCGACTGGGCGCGCAAGAAGGACAACACGACCATTTTGCTCGTCGGCACGGACAAGGCCGACGACAACACCGACACCATTATGCTGCTCAATATCGACCGCGCATCCCGCGCGATCCACCTGATGAGCATTCCGCGCGACACGCGGGTCGATTCGAGCTACTGGCCGCATAAGATCAACGGCGCTTACAGCGCCAACGGCGGCGGGGAGGACGGCATTGAGGCGCTGATGGGCTATGTGACCGACTGCGTCGGCTTCCGTCCGGACGGCTATGTGATGATCGACCTGTCCTGCTTCATCGATCTGGTCGATCTGTTCGGCGGCGTGGAATTCAACGTCCCGCAGGATATGTTTTACGACGATCCGGCGCAGGATCTGCACATCGCGCTGAACGCCGGAGAGCAGACGCTGGACGGCGAACAGGCGATGGGACTGGTGCGCTATCGCTATGGCTACACAATGGCCGACCTCGACCGCGTGAACGTCCAGCGCGCATTCATTCAGGCGGCGATCGAGCAGTGGGCGAAGCCGAAAAACGTCCTGCGGCTGCTGCGCGCGCTGTCCGTCGTGGAAAAGCATTGCACGACGGATCTTTCCGCGCGAAATCTGCTCTGGCTGGCCGAGAGCATGGCGCTCTGCGGCACGTCGAACATGCAGATGGAGACGGTTCCGTATTATCTGGACGATATTTATGTGAACATCGTGGTGAACGACGATTATATCTGGATGCTCAACGACCGCTATTGCCCCTATGACCGGTGGATCAGCTATGACGACCTGCACATCGTCAGCTGAGTGCGCGGTCGGGCGCTTTTGCGCCGAGTCCGTCCGGCCGGATGCACCTCGGGAACGTCTTCACGGCGCTGCTCGCGTGGCTCTCTGTCCGGAGCAAGGGCGGCCGTCTGCTGCTGCGCATTGAGGATCTTGACCCCGCGCGCTCCAAGCCAGAGTTCATCGACGCCATTTATGACGATCTGAGCTGGCTCGGCCTGACATGGGACGCCGAATCGCCGCGCCAGAGCACACGCGATGCAGCCTATGCCGAGGCCTTCTCGCGCCTGCCGACCTATCCGTGCTACTGCACGCGCAGCGAGCTGCTCGACGCATCCGCGCCGCACGGCTCGGACGGCCAACGCGTCTACGCCGGAACCTGCCGCGATCTGACGCCCGCCGAGCGCGCTGTCAGGACGCGCAGACCCGCTTGGCGCGTGCGTGTCCCGGATGAGACGGTCGGCTTTGACGACGGCGTGTTCGGCCATGTGGAGCAGTCTCTGCCGCGCGACTGCGGCGATTTTATCCTGCGGCGCTCCGACGGCGTCTATGCCTATCAGCTCGCCGTGGTCTGCGACGACGGCGCGTCCGGCGTGACCGAGGTGGTGCGCGGCTGCGACCTGCTCAGCTCAACGCCGCGCCAGATCTGGCTGCTGCGGGAGCTGGGCTATACCGCGCCGCAGTATTGCCATGTGCCGCTGCTGGTCGCCCCGGACGGTCGGCGGCTGAGCAAGCGCGAGCGCGATCTGGACATGGCGCATCTACGCGAATGCCTCACGCCCGAGCGGCTCATCGGCATCCTGGCGCACGCGGCGGGGCTGCTTGAGGCGCCGCGCCCGATCTCCGCGCAGGAGCTCATCCCGCTGTTCGCATGGGAGCGCATCGGCCGCGCGCCGATCCCGATTCCGGGGCAATTGGCGGTATGAACCGCGCGTAATACGGAAATACTTCCCATAAATGCTTTATGGGAGGTATTTTTTATGCAGGTCAAGGATTACATGACGAAGGATCTCGTCCGCATCGCACCTGAGGAGAGCGCGGCCGTCGCCGCGCGTCTGCTGGCGCGGCATAACGTCGGCGTTCTGCCGGTCTGCTCGAAGGAGGGACGTCTGCGCGGCGTCGTGACCGATCGGGATATCGTGCTGCGCTGCGTTGCAGCCAACGAGGACGCCTCGCAGGTCAAGGTGGCCGAGATCATGACGCGCCGCGTCATCAGCGTGGACAGCTCCGTCTCGCTCGAGACGGCGGCCGGCCTGATGGCGCGGGAGCAGGTGCGCCGTCTGCCGGTCGCGGACGGCGGCAAGCTCGTCGGCATGGTGACGCTGACGGATATTGCAAAAGCGCCGCACGGCAGCGGCGAGGCTGCGGCGGCGCTTTGTGAGATCGCTTCAAATATTTCGCCGAGATAACGGTCAGGGCAGGGAAATGCAGGACATCGGATTGATCGTCTCGCCGTTTTTGAACACGGTGAAGTGCAGGTGCGGACCGGTGGAGTTGCCGGTTGAGCCGACATAGCCGATCACGTCGCCCTGCGAAACGATCTGCCCCTCGTAGACGTTGAGGGCGGACTGGTGAGCATAAAGGGTGGAGAAGCCGTCGCCGTGGTTGATGACGACATGGTTGCCGTAGCCGTTGCCCCAGCCGATGCAGGCTGTCGTGACCACGCCGGACTTGCTGGCGAAGATCGGCGTGCCCGTTACGGCGGCGAGATCGACGCCGTTGTGCAGACGCGTCACGCCGGAGATCGGGTGTACGCGGTAGCCGTAAGGAGAGGTCATGCACTGATAGCCGTTGAGAGACACCGGGAAAAGGAACCCCGCCTCCGTTACGACCGGAACGTAGTTATTCTGCTGCTGTTGGCGGTTCAGCTCCTCCTCACGCGCGGCGATCTCCTTTTCGAGCGCGTCCATGTCGTCCTGAATGCGCTCCTGCTCCTCGACCAGATCCTGTCGGCTGGCGATCAGCTCGGAAATGGCCTGATCGGATTCGGCGCGCTTATGCTCCAGCGCCTCCTGCGCGGCAGCCTGCTCGACCTTCTTTTCCTCGAGCATGGCCTTCTGCTCCGTGAGGGATTCCTTCGCCAGAAGCACCTGCTCGGCGTTTTCCCGGATCTGTCCGAGCATCCGCTGGTCACTGGCGGCGATCTCCTCGACCATGGTCTTGCGCATCAGCATATCCTCAAAGCTGGCGGAGGAAACAGCACCTGCCAATAGCTGATGTTGCCGCGCTCTTGTAAGGAGCGCATACGCAGACGGAACTTCTGCATCAGCGTGTTTTGCATTTTCGGTCAGCAGCTCGTCCAGCTCGGCCTGCTTTTCGGAGACGAGAAGATTGTACTGGTGAATCTGCGCCTCCAGATTTTCAACCTCCTGCCGTGCAAGCTCGAGATCGTTGTCGATCCGCATTTTCTCTTCGGCAAACGAGAGCGTCTGCGCGTCGTTTTCGTCGATCTGATTCTCAATTTCCTTCTGCTGCTGCTCAATGCGGTCGGCCTCCTCCTTCAGGCGGTCGATCTCATCCTGAATGTCGGACGAATTCTCGGCGGAAACGGCCGGAAGCATGGCGCACAGGGCGGCAAGCACGAGCAAAAGGCGACCATTCGGCGAATTTTTTGCAAAAATACATGGAAAACCTCCTATGGAACCTCTGAATCAATCGGCAGCGGCGCTCAGCGGGTTTTTCCCAACTGATCCTTGAAATACACAAAGGATTCCTGCGATTTCATCAGAGTTTCCCTATCTTTTGATAGACAGATACCTTGTATTTTTAGCACAAACGGTCGAAAATTGCAAGCTCAAGAGGCGCGGAATCCCAGTACACGCAAAAAATTCATGGATGGTTCAAAATCATTGCAGCAGCGCGTCGTATTCCGGCTCAGAGCAGAACGTGACCGTCAGGCGGTTCGGCAGACAGACGATCGGCGCTCCGGAGCTCGCCGCACCGTGCCGCACGCAGTCCTGCGTCGGGCAGGAGGCGGCGGTCACGGATGCCTTGCCGCCGCGCACGGTCACGACGTTCCAGCCGTATTCGGATTCGATGCGATACTCACCGTCCACAGACAGGGGAATCGGTCCTGACCGGCTTGCCGTCGGAGCAGATCTCGATCGAATCCGCCTCGGGGGCATATTGCGCCAAGGCCAGCGCCGCAATGCCGCACAGCAGCGCCAGCGCAAGAAACAGCAGAATCCAATGCTTCGTTTTCATGGTTCGATCACCTGAAATTCACAGCCGCTCAGCAGAACGGCCGCGCCCTTTGTTGCATAGACCGTGCCGTCCTCCAGCACGAATACGGCCTCAAAGCCGCCGTTCCTGCGCCAGAATTCCGTCGCGCGCTCCAGTCCCATGACGAAGAGCGCCGTGGAATAGCAGTCGGCAGTCAGACCGTTGCCGCAGAGGACGGTCACGGAGCGCAGGCCGCTCTGCGCCGGATAGCCGGTTTTGGGGTCGAGAATATGATGATAGCGCACGCCGTCCTGCTCGAAATAGCGCTGGTAGCTCCCCGAGGTCACGACAGCCATCGAGCCGGAGAAGCGCAGCAGCGCCAGCGCCCGCGTCGGCTCGTCGGGGTCTGCGATGCCGACCGTCCAGTCTGAGCCATCGGGCTTCTTGCCGAGGGTCTGCACATTCCCGCCGAATTGCAGCAGGGCGCAGGAGACACCGCGCGCCTCCAGCAGCTCGGCGCACCGCTGCGCGGCGTAGCCCTTGGCTGCGCCGCCAAGGTCGAGCTGCGTGCCGCCGTCGAGCGTCACGGTTTGCGCTTCCATCTGAACATGCGCCGTGCCGACGGTTTGCAGCGCCGCGCGCAGGGTCTTTTCATCAGGCACGCGCTGCTGCCCGTCGGTAAAGCCCCATGCCTCCACGAGAGCGCAGACCGTCGGGTCAAAGCTGCCGTCCGTCTCGCGGCTGAGGCGTATGCATTCGCTCAGCAGCGCAATCAGCTCGTCGGAGCAGACGGCCGAGCCGTTCTGATTGAGCGCCGCGAGTGTGCCGCTGCCCGTGACGGAGAGGGCGGCGTCGAGCCGGTTGACCTCCTGCACGGCGGCGGTGAGATCATCCCGCGTGCCCCATATGCGGGCACGCATCAGCGTATCCATTGCAAAAAATCCTCCGAGACAGGCTCGGACGCCCCGCTGCAGCCGGTCAAAAGCAGCGGCAGGAGCAGAAGCAGGCAGAAAAGTCGTTTCATGGCAGCCTCGCAGTTCAAAATAGGTCGATTCTTCAAAAATATTATAGCAAAAACCGAAAAAATAGCAAATAGTATTTGACAAAACGGATTATGAATGATAAAATAGGAAAGCCGCATTGAAGAGGTTTTCAAGCTGAGCGTGCTCACACCTCCAGAGCGAGACTACAAAAAAGGTAGGTGCAAACAGAATGCAGGCAGTTATCGTTACCGGTGGCAAGCAGTACAGCGTCAAGGAAGGCGACATCATCTATGTCGAGAAGCTCGGCGCCGAGGCTGACGCAACCGTAACCTTCGATCAGGTGCTGGCAGTCGTGGACGGCGAGAATTCCAAGTTCGGTGCTCCCTGTCGTGGCAGGCGCTTCCTGTCGAGGCGAAGGTCCTGAAGAACGGCAAGTCCAAGAAGATCACCGTCTTCAAGTATCGCCCGAAGAAGGACTCCAAGTCCATCCGCGGCCACAGACAGCCGTACACGAAGGTGCAGATCGAAAAGATCTCTGTAATGACTAAGGTAGAGCTTTTCGACCAGAACGGAAGAATCAGTGGATTCTCCGTGTCGGGGCATAGCGGCTATGCAGAGGCGGGCAGCGACATTGTGTGCGCTTCCGTCACGACCGCCGTTAGATTCGCAGAATGTACCATCAACGACGTGCTCGGCAATCATTGCCGCTGCAAGGTCGACGAAAACAAGGACATGCCCCGCGTCACCCTCACACTTCCCGCAGTCTGCGACGACGAGGACGCCGTTCAGGCGGTGCTCGGCGGCTTCGTGCTGACCGTGTGCGCGCTGCGGGACGACTATCCTGATTATATCGAAGTTATGGAGGTGTAACAAATGCTGAAAATCGGTTTTCAGTTCTTCGCTCATAAGAAGGGCGGCGGTTCCACTAAGAACGGCCGTGATTCCGAGTCCAAGAGACTGGGCGTGAAGCGCGCGGACGGTCAGTTCGTCCTCGCGGGCAACATTCTGGTTCGCCAGAGAGGCACGCACATTCATCCGGGTACCAACGTCGGTATCGGCAGCGACGACACCCTGTTCGCCAAGGTTGACGGCCACGTCAAGTTCGAGCGCAAGGGCAAGGATCGCAAGCAGTGCTCCGTCTACGCGGTGGAGCAGTAAGATGCAATACGGAATCCCGAACATAAGACCCTTATGTTCGGGATTTTTTATAGAGGAGACGCGAAATGGAACGCAGGATCGAAACTGAGCGGTTGATCCTCCGCCCAATTGGCGTGGAGGACGCACTCGCTGTCTTTGCGTGGACGAGCGACCCGGAGGTCAACCGCTATATGCCCTATCCGCTGCATCGCGATCTTTCCGAGACCGAGGCGTGGATCGTCTCGATCCGTCCGGAGGATCTGGAATTCGGCTTTTTCCGTAAGGAGGACGGCCTGCTGATTGGCACGGGCGGCATCGGAAAGGGCAGCGACGGGTTTCATCATCTGGGATATAACCTCCGCCGCGATATGTGGGGCAGGGGCTACGCCACAGAGGCGGCGAAAGCTATGCTCTTGTGGGGACACCGGGAGTTTGGTATCTGCGATTTTGCCGCGGATCACGCGGTTGCCAACACAGCTTCCGGCAATGTCATCCGAAAATGCGGATTTCAACTTGTCCGCCGCGGAACATATGATAAATTTGACGGCAGCGAGACCTTTGACGCAGCGTTTTATGAGCTGCATCTGAAAGGGGAACCTTAAATGTTTATTGATAAAGCGAAGATCACGGTCAAGGCCGGCAACGGCGGAAACGGCGCCGTGGCGTTCCATCGCGAGAAATATGTCGCGGCGGGCGGGCCGGACGGCGGCGACGGCGGCCGCGGCGGCAACATCGTCCTGCGCGTGAACGACAATCTTTCCACGCTGATGGACTTCCGCTATAAGCGCAAATACACCGCGCCCAACGGCATGGACGGGCAGGGCAGCCGCTGCTCCGGCAAGCGCGGCGAAGATCTGGTCATTCAGGTGCCGCGCGGCACGGTCGTGCGCGATTCCGCGACCAACGAGGTGGCGGATATGTCCGACGATGCCGATTTTGTCCTCTGCAAAGGCGGACGCGGCGGCTGGGGCAACAAGCATTTCGCCACGCCGACGCGTCAGGTGCCGCGCTTTGCAAAATCCGGCCTGCTGGGCGAGGAGCACGAGGTCATCCTCGAGCTGGAAGCTTTTGGCCGACGTCGGTCTGGTCGGCTTTCCGAACGTCGGCAAGTCGACGCTGCTGTCCGTCACGTCGAACGCGCGGCCGAAGATCGCGAATTACCATTTCACCACGCTCTATCCGAATCTCGGCGTGATCTATGTCGAGGAGGGCGTGTCCTTCGTCATGGCGGATATTCCCGGCATCCTTGAGGGCGCGGCCGAGGGCGCGGGTCTGGGGCATGATTTCCTGCGGCACATCGACCGCTGCCGCCTGCTCGTGCACATCGTCGACGTCTCCGGCAGCGAGGGGCGCGACCCGATCGAGGATTTTGAAAAGATCAATGCCGAGCTTGCCGAGTATTCACCAGAGCTTGCTGCGCGGCCGATGCTCGTTGCGGCGAACAAGTGCGACCTGCTGCCCGAGGGCAGCGACAACCTCGAGCGACTGCGTCAATATGTGACGGAGCGCGGCTATGAATTCTATGAAATTTCCGCCGCCACGACGCAGGGCACGCGCCGCCTGACGCAGGTGATCGCCTCGAGGCTGCGCGACCTGCCTCCGGTCACGGTGTACGAGCCGGAATATGTCAAGCCGCTGCCCGAGGCGGGCGAGGCGGACGCGCTCACGATCGAGCACATGGACGATCTCTGGGTCGTCTCCGGCCGCTGGCTTCAGCAGCTCATCAGCGACATCAACTTCGCCGATTATGAATCGCGGATGTACTTCGACCGTCAGCTCCGCAAGAGCGGTCTGTTTGAAAGGCTGGAGCAGATGGGCATCGAGGACGGCGACACCGTCAGCATCTATGATTTTGAATTCGACTACGAGCGATAATTATTCTGAAAATTAACGCTTATTTTCAATTTGTTCCGTTTCTATTCATAATCTATTCATAATTATCGAGTATACTGCAAATGTAAGGACGAGGTGAGCCGCAACACCCACTCCTTGCAGTCCATCTTTTCATTTATCTCTCTTTTATTTTCTCTCTCTCATTTCTGTTGCGAATGCCCAGTCTTCCAACCCCCTCGGAAGGCTGGGTATTTGCATATCCATGCAACGAAAGCACCCCGCGCGGCCTGATTGATGCGAGCCGCGCGGGGTTTCGTTTGTTTTTGGCGGATCAGTCCGAAAGCTCGACCACGCCGTTTTCCTTGATCTCGACGGTCATGCCGTCCTTGACCTCGTTGAGGAACCCGTCGCCCAGTCCGTCGACCGTCGGGATGTTGTTGGGCGTCCAGACGGAGGCGAGGATCGCGCCGGCCGCCGCCAGCGAATCGATCGGCTTGGAGAAAAGCAGCGCGCCGGGATTGCAGTTGATGACCGCCGAGTTATACAGCACCATGCCGCCGGTGGTCGAGCCGATCGTCTGCGGCAGACAGAGCGCCACGCCGACCGTGCTCTTTCCATAAAGCTCGGGGTTGTTCTGGTCGGTGCAGATATTTTTGCCCTGCTTGCAGCCCTTATAGGACGCGAGGGTGTTGAAGCCTGCGTGCGAAACGAGCGCCTTGAGCGTGGCCGTTCCGGGCACGACGACGCGCCCCTGATATTGCTTTTTCATCGCTTGGCACCTCCTGTGATCTGGTCGAGAATTTCTGCGTCGGAATAATAGCGCGAGGTGGTGTAGGTGCGCAGCTTGTTGGAGTTCGTGATGACCGGCATCGTGGCGCACTGCGGATTGTTCATGTACATCAGCGGGCAGATATAGGAGAGCACCACGCCCATGGCGCGCAGCCGTTCAAAACGCTCCGTCTTGCGGAATTTTTCCAAAACGGCGGGAGCCGTCGTGAAGACGGTGCGGATGGCGACCTTTTTGCGCCCGGCGGACTTGAGCTTCTGCTCCAGACGTCCGTCCAGTCGTTGAGCTGGGAGAAGGTGAGGTGCGGACAGCCGATGAAGCAGAGCTTGGGCTTGGCGTCCGGATTCTTCCAGATCACGGGGTAGCTCTTGCGCACGCGCTCCAGCTCGGCGTCGTCGATGACATAGGTCTGCACGTTTTCCTTCAGCAGATAGGCGCCCTGCTCGACGGCCTCGGGCGTCAGATTTTCAATGTGGTAGAGGCCGACCGAGCCGTTGAGGCCGTCGCTGCGCCGAAATCCTTGAGATAGGCGCAGGTGTCGTCGTCCAGCTCCGTGCCGAGCCAGCGATCCAAGCCGCGGATATAGGGCACGTCCTCGAGCACCTTCATGCCGACGGCCGAGCCGAGCAGCTGCGCCTCGGGCTTTTTGCTCGTTTTGACCTCGACGATCCACGAGGCCTTGCGCCCTCGTCGGTCAAAAGGCCGAAGTAGGGGACATAGCCGACGATCGAGCCGAACATCTCGATGATGCCGGAGTTGCGGTTGCAGCGCGCGCCGAGCACGGAGTTTGCAAAATTCACCGCGCTGGATTCCGCCCACGAGAGTACGTCGCCCTTTTTCGGCCGGTTGCCGACCTCGGGGAAGTAGCACGCGCAGGTGAAGGCGTCGTCGCGGAGCAGGCCGATCTGCTCAAGCTGCTTTTCATAGCGCTTCTGCGGGCCGTACATGATCTTGAAGAACAGATCTGGATCGGATTGGCCGGGACGTTTTTGTCCACCGGGCGCGGATCGGCGGAGAATTTTTGCTTCGCCGTCACCCCGGCGTCGACGAGCTGATCCATCAGGTCAAAGACGCCCTGAATCAGAAAAATGCCGAAGCTCGTGACGATGTGGCCGTAGTCCGAGGTGATCGGCACCATCTTGGTCGCGCCGAAGGTCTCGCCGTACATGACGAGGGTCTTCATGATCTTGGCCATGACCTCGCCCTGCTCGCCGTCTAAGATTGCCTGTTGTTCGTGTGTCAGTTCCATGGATAGCCTCCTTTTTACAGCTTCATCGCGACGTCCCATGCGCGCCAGAGATGACGGTGCGCAGGTTGCCGACGGCGTTGCAGTCGCCGACAAGATGAATGCCCTTGCTTGCTCGCAGGGGCAAGCGGCGCGGGCTGATAGCCCACGGAGAGCAGCACCGTGTCGCCGTCGATGGGGAAGGTTCTGCCGTCCTTGACGCCGCGCACGAGCACGCCCGTGTCGGTGATCTCGGCAAGCGCGGTCTCAAGATGTACCTCGACCTCGTGCAGGGCGAAGAAATCGCGCAGGTAGGACGAGTTGGCAAGGCAGACGCCCTTGACGGCGATGAGGTCGTTTTTCATCTCGACGATCACGGGCGTCTTGCCCTTTTGATAGAGGTCGAGCGCGATCTCGCAGCCGGTCAGACCGCCGCCGATGATGATGACCCTTTGACCGACCTCGGCGCGGTCGAGCAGGTAGTCGCAGGGCCTCAATGGCGCGCTCTGCGCCCTTGACGGGCAGGCGGCGCGGCGTGCTGCCGGTCGCGACAACGATCTCGTCGGCCGTCAGCTCGCGCAGGGCGCGGATCTCCGTATTGAGCCTGACGTCGACATTCAGGTCGCGCAGCTCTTTTTCATACCAGCGGATCAGGTCGCGATCCTTTTCTTTGAAGGACGGTGCGGCCGCCGCGATAAAGACGCCGCCGAGCCGGTCGGACTTTTCATACAGCGTGACCTTATGTCCGCGCAGCGTGAGCACGCGCGCGGCCTCCATACCGCCGATGCCGCCGCCGATGACGGCGATTTTTTTCGGCTTGTCCGTGCGGCTGAGGAAGTATTTTTTCGACTGCATCGTCTCCGGATTCAGCGCGCAGCGCGCCATACCGGCGTTGTCGGAAAGCGTCTGGTCGTTGCCGACGCCGTTATAGTGCGCCATGTTGAAGCAGGCGTTGTGGCAGCAGATGCAGGGACGGATCGCGTCCTGCCGTCGTGCATCAGCTTCGTGACCCATGCCGGGTCTGCCAGGAACTGCCGCGCGACGCCCACGGCGTCGATCTCGCCGGCGGCGACGGCCTGCGCGCCGACGGCCGGATCCATGCGCCCGGCGCAGACGACGGGGATATCGACAAATTTCTTGATGTGCTTGACCTCGAAAGATTGCAGTTTTCGGGCATGTAGGGAGCCGGGTGCGCCCAGTACCACGCGTCATAAGTACCGTTGTCGCAACGAGCCGCCGTATTTGTCGGTGCGGTGGTTCCAGTTGGCCATGGTGAACTGGTCAAGCAGGTAGCCCTCGTGCACGGCGTGGATCTCCACACCGTCGACGCCGGCGGCGCGCAGCTTCTTGGCGGTCTGGCCGAAGGCGTAGACCATGTCCTCGATCTCCTTGACCGTCAGCGGGCGGGACATGACGTCCTCCTTCCAGCGGTTCGGCACCTCGGACGCGGAGGCGCAGATGTACTGCACGTCCACGATGGGGCTGGCGATCTTGTTGAGGACGTTGTTCTTGGCCAGCTTCGTCATCCAGCCGTTGATGGCCATGGAGCGGCCCATGCCGGCGGCGAGCTGGATGAACAGCTTCGCGCCCGTCTTGTGGAACTCGACCATGTACTCTTTGAGCT
>VOFG01000214.1_pt1 | contig 46000 bp, 63 predicted proteins | sample 5384171 | NCBI WGS metagenome assembly VOFG01 (sample SAMN12384726, study PRJNA508395) | human gut metagenome | isolation source: healthy gut F | host: Homo sapiens
CTGTACGGTGGCAGTGTTAACGAAAACAATGCTGCTTCCTTCAATATCAGCGGTATCGACGGTGTTTTAGTCGGCGGTGCTTCTCTGAAGGCAGATTCCTTTGCTGCTATTGTACGTAGTTTTTAATATGCTGTAAGTGGTGTGCAGTTTCTTCGGAGGCTGCACACTAGCTTGCTTTTACGTTATATTGGGAGGATGCGAAGTCTTAGAATGAAACAACCTGTACTTTTAATGATTTTAGATGGATGGGGACTTGCTCCTGCCGCTGATAATAATGCCGCAGCTGTGGCAAAAACTCCTAATCTGGATAAATATTTTGCCGATTATCCGCATACTACTTTGCAGGCCAGCGGCCGTGAAGTTGGTCTGCCGGCAGGACAGATTGGCAACAGTGAAGTAGGTCATCTGAATATCGGCTCCGGACGTATTGTTTACCAAAGCCTGACCCGTATCAGTAAGGCTATTGAAGATGGTGATTTCTTTACTAATCCTGTATTAGTAAATGTTATGGAAAGCACTAAAAAAGTAGGCAAAGCATTGCACCTTTTAGGTCTTTTATCTGACGGTGGTGTACATAGCCATATCACTCATCTCATTGCTTTATTAGAGATGGCTAAAAAACATGGCTTAGAAAAGTTTATGTACACGCATTTTTAGATGGACGTGATGTACCGCCGAAAAGTGCTGTACCCTATGTTCAAGAGCTGGAAGCAGCTATGGCAGAAATAGGTGTAGGTGCTATTGCTACTGTCAGCGGTAGATATTATGCTATGGACCGCGATAAACGCTGGGAACGTGTAGAACGTGCTTACCGTACTATCGTGCAAGGTGAAGGTCTACAGGAGAAAAGTGCTGTCAGCGGTATTGAAAAATCTATGCTGCTGATGTAACCGATGAATTTGTAGTACCCTTTGCTGTGCAAGGTGTGGATGGTCGCGTAAATGCCGGTGACGGGATGATTTTCTTCAATTTCCGTCCTGACCGTGCCCGCGAAATTACCCGTGCGTTGTATGATGAGGAGTTCCCATATTTTGAACGTCCTGTAGCTGCACGCCCTGTAAATTATGCCTGCATGACACAATATGATGCTACAATTACTGCTCCTATCGCTTTCCCGCCGGAAGATATTAAGGATACTTTGGGTGAAGTTTTAGCAAACAAAGGTATGCATCAATTGCGTATTGCTGAAACTGAAAAAAATATGCTCATGTAACCTTCTTTTTCAATGGCGGCGTAGAAGAGCCAAATAAAAATGAAGAACGTATTTTAATTCCTTCTCCTAAGGTTGCTACTTATGATATGCAGCCGGAAATGAGTGCTGAAAAAGTCACTCAAGCATTGCTGGAGGCTTTAGATAAGGACGAATTTGATGTTATTATCTTAAACTTTGCTAACCCTGATATGGTTGGTCATACAGGTGTGATGCGTGCTGCAGTAGCGGCAATGGAAAAGGTTGATGAATGTGCAGGTCGTGTGGTGGATAAGGTATTGTCCTTAAATGGTACTGTATTCATTACCGCCGACCATGGTAATTTAGAAAAAATGCAGGATGAGAATGGTGCTCCCAATACTGCTCATACTACTAATCCTGTACCGTTTATTTTAATCAGCAAGGAACAGCATAAACTGCACAAAGGTATTTTGGCAGATATTGCTCCGACCATGCTGGAAATCTTACATATTGAGCAGCCTGCCGCTATGACAGGAACAAGCCTGCTTGAGAAATAATTTATGAGGTGATAAGAAATGGCAATGATTACTGAAGTATATGCTCGCGAAATCTTAGACTCCCGCGGCAATCCGACTGTTGAAGTTGAAGTTTGCTTGGAAGACGGTGCTGTTGGCCGTGCTGCAGTTCCCTCCGGCGCATCCACCGGTGTACATGAAGCTGTAGAACTGCGTGATGGTGACAAATCCCGTTATTTAGGCAAAGGTGTTACTAAAGCTGTTGATAATGTAAACGATATTATCGCTGAAGCAATTATCGGCTTGGAAGCTACCCGTCAAACTGAAATCGATGAGCTGCTGATTCGTCTGGACGGTACTCCGAACAAAGGTCGTCTGGGTGCTAACGCTATCTTAGGCGTATCCATGGCTGTAGCTAAAGCTGCTGCTAGCTCCGTTGGTCTGCCTCTGTATATGTATTTAGGCGGTGTTGCTGCTAAAGAACTGCCCGTTCCGATGATGAACATTTTAAATGGTGGTCAACATGCAGATAACAACGTAGACATTCAAGAATTCATGATTATGCCTGTTGGTGCTAAATCCTTCACCGAAGCACTGCGCATGAATGCAGAAATCTATCATAACCTGAAAGCTCTGCTGAAATCTAAAGGTTTGAGCACTGCTCTGGGTGATGAAGGCGGCTTTGCTCCTAACCTGAGCTGCAACTCCGAAGCTATTGAAGTTATTTTGGAAGCTGTAGAAAAGCAGGCTATAAACCGGGCGAAGATATCGTTATTGCTTTGGACGTAGCAAGCAGCGAATTCTATGAAGACGGAAAATACAATCTGGCTGGCGAAGGCATTGTAAAAACCAGCGAAGAAATGGTTGAATATCTGGCTGAACTGTGCGAAAAATATCCTATCATCTCCATTGAAGATGGTATGGCCGAAGACGATTGGGAAGGCTGGAAAAAACTTACCGCAAAATTGGGCGGCAAAGTACAATTGGTTGGTGATGACTTGTTCGTAACTAACGAAGAACGTTTGGTAGAAGGTATTGAAAAGGCGTTGCTAACGCTATTTTGATTAAAGTAAACCAAATCGGTACTTTAACCGAAACCTTCAATGCTATTGAAACTGCTAAACGTGCCGGCTATACATGCATCATTTCTCACCGCAGCGGTGAAACCGAGGATACTACCTTGGCTGATATCGCTGTAGCTGTTAATGCAGGCCAAATCAAAACCGGTGCTCCTGCACGTACCGACCGCGTAGCTAAATACAACCAATTACTGCGCATTGAAGAAGACCTTGGTAAAGCTGCTAAATATAACGGCAAAAAACGTTTTCTATAATCTGAAATAATTTGAAGTACATAATTTGTGCGTAAAATTTACTAAATTATGTTGGCTCTTAGTTGGACGTTGTTCTGACTGGAGCCAACATTTTTTTATTTAAAGAAAAAAGAAAAAATATGTTACAGTTTGAAACAAGTTTTTTGTATACATATCTGTAAACTATGGTCTTCTGTTTACAAATTTACTGAAATATATTATAATTAAACTTATATTTTTGCAAAAAGCAACGAAGCGAGTGCTTTGCTCCGCTGCTTTTTTTATGCGTATTAATTTTATGCAACATATTCCGAATAGATTTATATTCCTAGGTTGGGAGGTACCTTAATGACAAGAAAAAGCTTGAAAATAATAATGCTTTTTGCTTTTGTTTTGTGCATTTATCAGCGGTTGCGGTAATAATGGACAAAAACAAGACTTGCAGGCAATTAATATAGCACTGCATCAGGACCCGCAAAAATTAGATCCCTATTATGCAGATACTGATGTGGAGAGCCAAGTATTTCAAAGTATTTTTGATAAATTGGTAAATCTTGACAGCCAAGGAAATATCATTCCGGAACTTGCAGAAAGCTGGGAAATCAGTGCTGATGGTAAAATTTATACATTCCATTTACGTAAGGATGTAACCTTCCACGATGGTACAACCTTTAATGCTAAGGCTGTAAAGTTTAATTTAGATCGTTATCAGGAAAAGGATTCAGAACGCTATAACGAATTAAAGGACGTTATTCGCGTAGATATTGTTGATGAATATACTGTGCGCGTAGTTTTACGCAAACCCTTTACACCGTTTCTACATATTTTAACTGATAAAGCAGGTATGATGTGCTCTCCTAGCGCCTTGAATCGTCAGGGTGTAAAGTTTATGAATGCACCTGTAGGTACTGGTCCGTACATCTTTAAAACACGTGTCCGCGGTACTTCTGTTACTTTAATTGCTAATCCGCATTATTGGCGTGCAGGAGCCGGCAGCTGATAATCTTACTTACAAGGTATTACCTAACGAAAAAACTGCACTTGTAAATCTGCGTAGTGGCATGATTGACTTTAGTGATAGTTTTCCTGTACGTGAGCTAGCTAATTATGCTAATCATGAAAAAATAACTGCTATTAATAGTCCGGGTATGGCTTATACCGGTTTAGCACTTAATAATATGCACAAATATTTTCATGATTCTAGAGTACGTCAGGCAATGGAATTATTAGTGGATAGGCAGCTTTTAGTAGAAAAAGTTTTAGATAAAGGCGCAACAGCCGGCAGAACACCTTTTTATGTATATTCTGTAGCTTATAATAAAGATATAGATAAGCCTACTCTTGTGGACGTAGCAGCTGCACAACAATTATTGTCTTCTGCGGGTTTTACTGATGGTTTTACGCTGACTTTGGATATTGATACAGCACCTCAATCTTTAGAAATTGCTAAAGAATTGCAAATGATGTTGCAACAAGGAAATATTAAAGTTGTCATTGAAAAACAAGATATTACTGCGTTAACTAGACGTATGGAAAGAGGCGAGTTTCAGGCTGCTATTGTGAATGGCAATGGCTATATGGATCCTGACCAAATTTTATACGAACGTTATCATACTAATGGTAGTTTGAATTATATGCGGTATAGCAATCAGCAAGTTGATGTAATGTTAGAAACTGCCCGTAGCTTACCGCAATCTGAGAAGAGAAATGTATTATACCAAGATATAATGTATCAGATTTTGTCCGATCATCCAGTAATTTATTTGTATCATAAACATAATGTTTATGGTGCTAATAAACGGTTAAAAAGGAATTAATAATTTAGCTGATGGTATGATTACTACTGGAAAATTAAGTAAATAGAGCATAATATAAATAGAAATACCGATTCTTTTTGAATCGGTATTTTTTTTTGTTTCTGTAAGAAAATATATTTTTTTGTGGTACTTTTGCATAAAATGAGTTCCTGTAGGTATTCTTATGCATAGATATTTATAGATAATCTTGTAATGCTAATATTCAAGAAAATAAGAGAACTTATTTTTAGTATGAATAGAACATAGAATATATTGTCAAACAATAGATTTATTTATAGAAAAATTTATTGTGTGTAAATTGAATTTTATTGATAAAGATAATATTTATTGGCTAAGTTTAGGGAATTAACATAAATTTAGCTAAAAAGTAGAAGGAAAATATTCATATATTAATAGCGTGCAGACATAAACAAATAGACTGATTTATTTGTAAAAAATGAACTGTGAAAGAAGATAGTTTATTCTAAAAATAAAGTAAGACCAATAGATACTAAATTATGAAATGGAAGTATAAAGGGAAAAAACATTTATTATAGATAATAGAATGGTGTAAAATGTAAATAAAAACACATTTTATACAAAAAAGACAAACACTTGACATAAATTTTTATAGCATATATAATTTTAAACGCAAACTAATATCAATAATAATAAATAAATAAATTAAACAAAAGAAAATATAAGAAAAATATTTAGGTGTAGAAGATACTTAATAGAGAAACAGGTTAAAATCCTGTGCTGTCCCGCAGCTGTAGTGTGGAGCAAGCCTTTTTAAGTCACTGGGAAACCGGGAAGACAAGGTTTGTGTTGAAGCTAAGCCAGAAGAACTGCCTAAATATCCGCGATAAATGCCTGCGATGTACAGGAACGCGCCCTTGTATAAGTGTGCCTTTCTGTCATTATTGCAGAAAGGTTTTTGTTTTTTGTGCATAATGTCAGCGGAACATGGATAGCGAGGCATTATGCGTAAAGATAAATATTTATAAGTATGTCCCATACAATCTCACGAGTGTTAATGAAGAAAGGAGGAGAAGCATGAAAAAGATTTGCTTACTGATTTTGATGCTTGTTATGATACCTAGTTTTGCTTTTGCTGCAGAAGTATCTTCAGATAAGATGATTTTGGATTGGACAACTACTAAGGTATGGCGTTCCGGTGATGATTTGTGCGTTACAGGAAATTTTGTTAATAAGCGTTCTGATTTGAAAATTACTAAGTTAAATGATTTTATTATGCGAGTAGTTTTTACCGATAAAGATGGCGTAAAAAAACAGTTCACAGGTCGTCCGATAAAAATGCCTATGTGTAAAATACCTGCTGGCGGTTCAAGAAAAATGAATTTTAATTTTGGTAAATTCGATCAAGAAATTCACGATTGGGTAACAGCACAAGAATACACGTTTACGTATATCAATGGAGCACGTTTTTAAAACATATTGAAATTTAAAGAGAAAGAAGTTGTTTGATTACATGAAGAAAATGCAATACACTGCTGCGGCAGCTATGATGATGGTAATGGGTTTATGTGCAACTGCTAATGCGGCATTTGACGAAAACTTGAATGATTATACTTTGGATACTATGGTTGTAGAAGCTGATGCTGCTAAAAATAAATTTGGCGATACCATCACTGAACAATCATACTACCGTACCGGTGGTGACGTTAAGGTTATTACACGTGAAGAAATCGAAAAACGTCATTACACCGATTTGACTGAAAGCTATTAAACGTATCCCGGGTGTAACTTTCCAAAACCCTGGTTATCGTGGTGGTGAATACGGCTATCAATTTTATAATAATGGCGTTTCCATTAATGGTGATACCCGTGTAATTATTTTGGTTGATGGTCGTCGTGTAGATAATGGTGCAAGTACTAGAGTTGGTGATAATACTAAAAAAGGTACTAAATCTACAGGTGTTAACTTAGATCAAGTAACTAATATGGAAAACGTTGATAAAATCGAAGTTATCAAAGGACCTGGTGCTTCTGTATACGGCAGTGATGCTTTAGGTGGCGTAATTAATATTATTACTCGTAAAGGTGCTGCTGATAACAAAGGTTCTATTGATTTAGCAACTGGTTCCTGGGATAAACATAAATATGCTTTAAGTTATTCTGGCAGTGCTGGTGAGGATAAATCTTGGCATTATTTTGTTTCTGCTAACCGCGATATGTCCGGTGATACTAAATATAAAGATGGTTCTGTTGGTGAAACCGGTACTTTAGGCGGCTCTAATTATAAAGAAGACGGTGTGAATATCCGTGTAGATAAAGACTTTAATGATAAACAAAGCTTAAAAGTTTGGTATAACTTTAAACAAGGTAGAGATGGTTACCCGATTGCTACTCCGAACTTAAAATATTGGAACGAAAAAGATTGGAAAGATATTATTTTTAAAGCGGCAGTAGGTCAACTTGATGAAAACAATAAATTAGTTGGCGGCCATTTATCCGGTGACTCCCGTAATCCTGGTTACCATAACTTATATGCATTAGATGGTGCTGTTTATGGTTCTTTCAGTAAGTTTAAAAATAATGACTGGGATATCCAATATACCTTTGATAAAGACAATGGCATGGAAAGCTTTTGTCCGTGTTTATGATCAAAACCATCGCTATGCACACAGAGATAAATTTAGATGGGGCATTGATAGCAATAAAATGACCGATGCTTATAAAGAAGCATTCCCGAATGGTGCAACTGATGCACAATTGCAAGAGTGGATTGATAAAAACCTGGCACCTTTCCCCGGCGGCGATAAAGATAAAATCAAAGAATGGCTGGAAAAAACAGGTGGTGCAGCAACCGAACCTACTAGTTGGACCGAAGAAAAAAAAAATCGTGGCGTACAATTGCAAGTAGCAAAATCTGTTGGTGTCAACGATATTATTGCTAGCGTAACTTACGATAAATCTAAAAACTTTAGCAAAAAAAAATAGAAGATAATGGTTCCATTAAAGAATCCCATGTAACTAGAAAATCTTTACAAAGCATATTTGCAAGATAAAATTCATATCAGTGATAAATGGGATATTACTCCTTCTATCCGCTATGCTAAATATAGCTCTTTTGAAACTACTAATGATAACGGTACTTCTCAAGGCAAAGGCGATACCCATCTGATTACTCCGGTTATCAACACTCAATATATGTTTGATGATACCAGCAGTATGTATTTTGGTTGGACTAAAGTATTCCGTCCGTTAAAAGAAGGTGACTATAATAGCGTTGATGGCGTTTTCAAAACTCCTTTAGAAGATGAAGAAGGCGATGCTTGGACTTTAGGTGTAAGAAAAGAATTATCCGATAAAACAAGTGTTGCTGTTCACTATGACTGGACTCGTATGAGCAATGCTATTGCAACTTTGCCTATTTGGGATGATAAAGAAGGCAAACTGACCAGTACTGCGGTAAATGCGAAGGAAGATAAACAATCCTTTAATATTACTTTAGATCATCAATTTGATGAACATCTGACTTTAAGTGCTTCTTATTCTCATATGAAAGATGAATGGAAAGCTAAATCTGGTTGGGTACTTGATCCGAGCTGGGGTTACAATAGACCTGATGATATTAATACTGCTATTAACAGCTTGCGTCCGGCTAACCATTATTCTTTAAACCTTTCTTATGAAAATGGCAAATTATATACTGGTTTATTAACTAACTGGTATACAGGCTGCAGTGATTATGCATTTACTGATAATGATTTCCTTGTTCTGGACTGGAACATCAACTATCAGATTACTGACGATATTACTGCTTATGCTTTAGTAACCAACCTGACTAATGAAGCATATGAAACTTCCTACAATGCTTGGAATGGCGTAGGTAGTGCAGCAATGCCTGGTCGTTGCTTCATGGTTGGTATGAAATATACTTTCTAATTTTATTTGTAAAACACTTCTATAATTTCGCTAAGGCACTACTGCATGGTCGGTAGTGCTTTAGCACTCTTTTTTCCTGGGGATGAAAATGCAAAAATTATTATTAATCGGTGTTTGTTTAGTAGCACTATTTTTTGCAGGGATGTGCAAGAAATATTTTTGTTTTACCTGTACAAGAAAATATTGCTGGTGTGAAACGTTTTCAACAGCAGACAGTTAGTGAATATAATAAGGATAATTATCCTTTAACTATTGAAAATATCAATTCTCGTATTGAAAACGAAGAATTAGTTTATAAAAGACCGCCACAGCGCGTAATTGCTGTATGGCAGAATTCTATTGAAACTTTATTAGCTTTAGGCGTAGGCGATAGGATTATAGCCGGGAATGGTGTACCGGATAAAAGTATTTTTTACCGCAATATCAAGAGGAATATAGTAAAATTCCTTATACCGGTATTCAATTGTTAGATTTAGAGACAACGATGATGTTAAAACCTGATTTTATTATAGGTTGGTATTCAACTTTTTCACCTAAAGTTTTGCGTGAAACAGAATTTTGGCATAAAAAGAGGTGTCAATACTTATATTTCTGCCAATTCTGTACCTAATAAGAGATATAAAACATTACAGAACGAATATGATGATATTTTAAAATTAGGCAAAATTTTTGATAAACAGCAACGAGCTGAAGAGATTGTTGGCAATATGCAGGCAGAAATAAATTTTGTCAAAAGAAAACAAGTCATATACAGCAGAAACCACGTGCTTTAGTAGTTGAATTTTTGGGCAAGGATGTGGGTGTATATAATGAAAAATCTTTGGCAGGTAATATTATAAACGAATTACATGGAGAGTTATTAGCACCAAAAGATTTAAATATCGGTATCGAACAAATTATTAATTATGATCCTGATGTTATCTTTGTGATTGTTATTGAAGCGTATTATGGAAGGGAAGAAGAAATGGTAAAACGCATTACAGAACATAACGCTCTCAAAAATTTGCGTTGTGTGAAAAACGGACGCGTGATACCTTTGCCGTTATATAATGTTGATAGTAGTGGTATACGTACTTATGATGGTATAAAAGCAATTTCCCGAGGACTATATCCGGAATTGTATAAGGAGCAGAAATAGATGAAATTTTTAAAAAGAACAAGGTTATCTAGTAATATGCTTGATGTTGCTAGTGTTTTTTAATAGTAGCTTTTTCTGGGCACTATCCATAGGTACAGTTAAATTTCCTTTAGCTGTCATTTATAATGCTGTTACCGAGCAGTTCACAAGTACATTGCCTATTGAATCACCAGGTCATACGCCGATACATGATATTATTTGGCTTTTACGTATGCCGCGTTTAGTATTGGCTGCTTTTGTTGGTATGGGATTAGCTGTTTGCGGTGTAATCATGCAGGCGGTAGTAAAAAATCCTTTAGCGGATCCGTATATTTTGGGTATTTCCTCAGGTGCTTCTTTAGGTGCTACGGCAGCTATTTTATTAGGTATCGGCATTAGCTGGAGTGAAAATTTTGTCGGTATTGCTGCTTTTATCGGTGCTTTTGCTATTTCTTTAGGTGTTTTGTTCATTTCCAATCTTGGTGGAAGAGCTAATTCAATCAAATTGCTTTTAGCAGGTATGGCTTTAAGTGCTGTTTGTGGTGCGTTTTCGAGCTTTATTGTTTATTTTGCCAATAATAAAGAAGGGATGCAGACGATTGCTTATTGGTTAATGGGTTCTTTTGCTGGTGCGAAATGGGATACTTTAACAATAATAGGACCCATAGTTGTATTGTGTACATTATTTTTTGGACACAAAGCCGTATTTTAAATTTAATGCTTTTGGGTGATGAATCAGCTTTAACTTTAGGTACTGATTTACATATTTACCGTCAGATTTATTTATTAGTCAGTGCATTAATAGTAGGTTTTGTTGTTTATACAGCAGGTATGGTTGGCTTTGTAGGTCTGATTGTTCCTCATGTTATCCGTATGCTTGTAGGCACAGATCATAAAAAGCTGATACCGGTTTCTGCTTTGTCCGGTGCAGTGTTTTTAGTAGTAGCTGACGGATTATGTCGTGTTATTATTCCTAGAACAGAGTTGCCCATAGGTATTTTGATTTCCTTAATAGGTGCTCCTTGCTTTGTCTATCTAATGATCAAGAGAACTTATGGTTTTGGAGGTAATTAAAATGGAAATCTTAGCAGAAGCCATAAAGATGGGGTTTGGTGACAAAGAAATTTTAAAAGGTTTTGATTTTGCCGTAAAAAACAAAGAATTTGTCGGTATTATTGGTCCTAATGGTAGTGGCAAAAGTACTTTTTTTTGAAATGTGTTTATCGCGTACAAAGACAGACGGAAGGAAAAATTTTTTTCAACGGTCAAGATTTAGATGAATTATCATATCGCGAATCAGCATTAAAATTGGCAGTAGTTGCACAGCATAATGCTTATAGTTTTGATTTTTCGGTTTTAGATATTGTACTTATGGGGCGTTCTCCGCATAAAAAGATGTTGGAACGTGATAATTTTTATGATTATCAGATTGCAAGGAAAGCTTTGCAAACAGTAGGTATGGCAGGTTTTGAAGAAAGGAGTTTTGCCACATTAAGCGGTGGCGAGCAACAGCGTGTTATTTTGGCTAGAGCTTTGACGCAGGAAACGGAATGTTTAGTACTTGACGAGCCTACCAATCATTTGGATATTAAGTATCAATTACAGATTATGGATATTGTCAAAGCATTGAATTTGACTATTGTAGCAGCTATCCATGATTTAAATATTGCGGCTATGTATTGTGACCGCTTAGTGGCTATAAAAGATGGTGATATTGTAGGTATGGGAACTCCGCAAGAATTATTGACGGAAGAATTTATCTATGATTTATATGAGGTAAGAAGCAGTGTTTATATTAATCCGCGAACTCAGAGAATGAATATTGCATATTTGCCTCAACATTGGCAGAAGCAGTAATATACTTTGAGTGTGAAGAGTGTATCGATATTATGAAAAATTTATTTTATCTAAGTGTATTAATAGGCATCTTAACAGTAAATATCGCTATTTATCCTAATATGGCAGCAGCGGCAGTTTCTAATGAGAAGAATGTTCGTGCTAGTGACGTTAGACAAAGACAGGGTCAACAAATAGACAATAAAGAGCGTGCTAGGCGTCTACATAAAGAATATGGTGTAGAAAGTTATCTTCTAGAACAGCTGTTGGATAAGGGGCATAAATATAATGAATTGACAACGGCTTTGTTATATGCGAAATTAGCCGATGCTCCTTTAGAAAAGTTTTATCACTGCATCAGCAGAGTACATGGGGACGTGTGCGGATATTATTAGGACTGACGGCAGATGTATTTGCTAAAAGAAATGCTGAGTATCAAATAAAAAAGCTTTCCGGAAATGATAAAAGTTTGGCCGAGAAAATAAAATATTATTATAAAGAAGGCTATTCTTTAAATGACATTAGAACAGCCAAGAATTTATCTGTTACCTATAAGCAGAATATAGGTGAGATATTACCATTGAAAACAGCTGTTAATTCTTGGGATGATATCGAAGCTGCTCTAAAACATAAACAGAGTAAGGTTATTGTAACAAAGCAAGAAGTTTCGCATCAGCGTTTTGGTGCAGGTTTTGCCGGGTTGCGGATTAAGAATCTGACAGAGGACGAGTTAATCAATATTTTGCATAATGATTATCAGTTTCCGAAAGAACAGCTAGCATTACTTTATAAACAATTAGGCTTTTATGAAACGGAAAATGTTTGCTTACATGCTTATATGGGACGTGTGCCTTTAGCAAAGGTTATGCAGCTGAGAGAAAAAAATATACATGGGATAAAATAAAATTGTTACTAGGCTTGACACCTAAGGTTTATTTTTCACGCTGTGTCGATTATCAGGCCAGACGCTTAGCTGAGCGGATGGATATACCTAAGCACGTAACTAAGAAATATATGTATCAAGGTTTTGCGATGCATTATATTAATACAGCATATCTTCTTTCTCTGGAAAGCGGCTATTCTATAGAAGAAATTATGAAGTGTAAAACTCCTTTTAATAGATGGTCCGATGCGGCTGTGCAGTTGGAGATAGATTTGGCTAAATTACAATCAGTGCAAGATAAAATTACTAAAGAGTTTAAAAGAGGATAATAATGAAGAAAATTGTTATTTTAAGATGCTTACAATCTAATGATGTTTGCACAGGAGCGGCTTGTCTGCATGCTTTTTAATAATAAAAGCGAAGCTTTTGCTCGGTATGGTGATGAGAATTACAGCTGGTAGCGTTCTTTTCCTGTAATGGTTGTGATGATTGTAAATTGAAGCATCAGGAGGGATTGGAGGAAAAGATGGAAAGAATTCTCAGTCTGCAACCTGATGCTGTACATGTAGATGTCTGTACGATTATAAAAAATGAACATGGTGAAAAAAGTAAGATGTGAGAAAATCATAGATATCTGGCAACGTTTGGAAAAGGCCGGAATAAAAGTTATTGATGGCACTCACTAAATACAAAAGCATCAGCAAAGCTTGTATACTTTGCTGATGCTTTTCTTTATTTCATATTAGTACGTGTATTATCAACTGTACGCTGCATATCACGTGTACGTTGATTCTGGATATCTGCTTGTCTGGTAATATTAATATTAGTTCTCTGAGTACCGATATTATTGGCACGCTCTGCAGGTAATTGATTCCGTGGCGCCTGGATGATAATCGGCTGATAATCATATAATTGTGTTTCCTGAGCTGTTGCAGCTAAAGGAAGTGTGCAGATAAATAAAGTTAAGGATAATATTTTCTTCATAATATATACCTCCTCTAAAGATAATTATAACGGAAAATTACGTCAGAAGAGTGTCTTTTCTTAAAACTTAGCTATGGTAATATTGCTGTGGTGCTGTAAATAGTTTTGCCTGCGATAGGCTTTTGTGATAAAAATAATGCATTATAGAAGTATAAGTAACGGATTTTACTATTTTTTGATATAAGGAGCGAAGTTTACTGTGGCAGCGAAAATCATCATAGGTGCAAACGAAGATGAAACACGCATGGGTTTAGTAGAAGATGGGCTCTTGAAGGAATATTTAGTGGAGCGTACTGCAGAACAGCATCTTGTGGGCAGTATTTTCAAAGGACGTGTGTGTAATGTAGTACGCGGAATTCAGGCTGCGTTTATTGATATCGGGTTAGAGCAAAATGCTTTTTTATATTTAGGTGAGGATACTAAGGTTACCGAGGGGCAGAGCATTATCGTGCAGATTAGCAAGGATGCCCGTGGTACTAAGGGACCTACTGCAACTCGTGAGCTTACTTTGCCGGGGCGTTATGTGGTATTATTGCCTTATGCTGATTATGTGGGCATTTCCCGTAAAATCAGTGACAAGGAGGAGCGTGAGCGTCTGCATTGTATTTGCAGCGAGGTACGTCCGCAGGGAATGGGGATTGTTGTGCGTACTGCGGCTGTAGGAGTTAGTGAGGAGCTGTTGAAGCAGGATATTGCCGAGCTGGAAACGGATTGGCGTGTTTTGTTGGCACGTGAGCGTATGGCAAAGGCTCCTTGCCTTTTGCGTCGTGAGCTTGATTTGGCTATTCGTATGGTACGTGATTATTTACGCCCTGATTTACAGGAGATTATTATCGACAACCTGGAAACATATAAGCGTATTGAAGAGCTGTTGAAGCAGATGCCTCAGGCAAAGAATTTGAAATTGACGATGTATCGCGGTGTGGAGGATATTTTTGCTTATAATAGACAGCAGGAGGCTATTGCCGGTATTTCAGACAGACAGGTAGCTTTGCCAAGTGGTGGTTATTTAGTTATTGATTATACGGAAGCAATGACTGTTATTGATGTTAACAGCGGTAAATTCAGCGGCCGTGAAAATTTAGAAGAAACGATTATGCAGATTAACCGCGAGGCGGCTGTGGAGATTGCCCGTCAGTTGCGTCTGCGTGATATCGGCGGTATTATTGTCGTTGATTTTATCGATATGCATACAGATTCACATAAGAAGGAAATCTTGAATGTGTTGCATCAGGCGATGAACGGAGATAAGATGCATCCCAAGGTGCAGGATATTACAGTATTGAATTTAGTAGAAATTACCCGCAAAAAATCACGTCAAAATCTTTCCAGTGTGCTGTATTCACCATGTCCTGTATGCGATGGTAGCGGCAGAGTACAGAGCAGGGAAACTTTATCCTTGGAGATTAAGAGGCGTCTGCGTACCTTGTTGAAACGACGCGGCAGTGCTAAGAGCTTGTTAATCGTGGCTAATCCTTGGCTTGCCGAATGGTTGTTAGGCAAGGATATCAAGGCCTGGGAACGCGAGCTGGCCTGCAATCTGAACGTAGAGAGTGATTCTTCATTACATGTAGAAAGTTTTATGATTTTAGACAATACCGGTGTTGACAAATAGCACCTGTATTGGTAAAATATACCAGTATGGACTGATTTTGGTCCGTCCCCAACCGCGCAGAGAGGTTCTTAAAAATCCTGCTGTGCAGGTACCGTATTTGGCGAGTCTATCATAAAGGGAGGTGCAATAGATGTACGCAATTATCAAAACCGGCGGCAAACAATACCGCGTAAGCGAAGGCGAAACACTGCAAGTTGAAAAACTGAACGCAGAAGTTGGCGCTGAAGTTGTTTTTGAAGAAGTTCTGACCGTTGTAAATGATGCTGATGTTAAAATTGGTAAACCGGTAGTTGAAGGCGCTAAAGTTGTAGCTAAAGTTGTTGAACACGGTAAAGCTGACAAAATCTTCGTTTTCAAATACAAAGCTAAATCCAATTATCGTAAACGTCAAGGTCATCGTCAACCGTTCACCACTGTTGAAATCACCGCTATCAACGCTTAATTAGCATGATAAAGGTTGATGTATTCAAAGACAAGCAGGGAATGATTGTTGGCTATAAGGTCAGTGGTCATGCCGGTTACAGCGAAGAGGGCTCAGATATTATCTGTAGTGCTGTTTCTGCTTTGACACAGGCTCCGTTGCTTGGCTTGGAAAGACACTTGAAACTCAAACCGTCCTATGTCGTTAATCAGGAGGACGGAATTTTAGAGGTAGCATTGAACAGTGCTCCTAATGACCTGACGCAAGCGATTTTACAGACCATGGTTTATGGTATTGGGTCGATAGAAAGTCAGTGTCCGCAATATGTTCGCATTCAAGAACATAGGAGGTGAAAGTAATGTTTGAAATTATCCTGCAATTACATGCACATAAAAAAGGTACCGGTAGCTCCCACAACGGTCGTGACTCTAATGCTCAACGTCTGGGTACCAAAGCTCATGACAGCCAATTGGTAACCGCTGGTAGCATCATCGTTCGTCAACGTGGTACCAAATTCCATCCCGGCTACAATGTTGGTATGGGTAAAGATTACACCATTTACGCTACTATCGAAGGTCGTGTTAAATTCGAACGCAAAGGCCGCGATAAACGTCAAATCAGTGTATACCCTGTTGAAGAAGCAGCTATGTAATCTTCATAAATTAATCCGCATCGTAAGGTGCGGATTTTTTTGCTTTCTAACAATTTTATTGTAAAAATTTATTGACAAAATCATAGAAATATGATAACATAACATACTACATAATTATTATATTTTTTAAAATTAGTAATGATAAATATTGCTGGGTCAGTGGTTGAACGGCGTATTTTTGCTTATAGTGAGTGAAGATGAGGTGCAGCAGCGCAGACAATAGACAAGGTCCTTGTGGTAAGAACCTTGTTTTTTTTGTCACGTATGAATGTGCCAGTTTTAATTTGTCTGATAGTAACAAGAAGGGGTGAGGAATTACATGTTTAAACCGGTTCCAGTGGGTGATAGGACTCGGTATAGTTATGCGAGAATCAATGAGATTTTACCGATGCCGCATTTGATTGATATCCAAAGAAAATCTTATGAATGGTTCATTAAAGAAGGCCTCAACGAAATTCTCCATGACATTTCTCCTATTAAAGATTTTACAGGTAATTTAGAGCTTTCTTTCGAGAGCTTTGATTTAGGACAACCTAAATATGGTATTGAAGAGTGCAAAGAAAGAGATGAATCCTACTCTGCACCGATGAACGTTAAAGTTCGTCTGTTATATAAAGATACCGGCGAAATGAAGGAATCTTCCGTATTCATGGGCGACTTCCCGTTAATGACCGAAACCGGTACTTTTGTAATTAATGGTGCAGAACGCGTTATTGTCAGCCAATTAGTACGTTCTCCCGGTGTATATTACAGTGTAGAAATCGATCCCAGCGGTAAAAAACTGTATGGTACTACTGTTATTCCTAACCGTGGTGCTTGGATTGAATACGAAACTGATATTAATGATGTATTTATGCTCGTGTTGACCGTACCCGTAAACTGCCGGCTACTGTTTGGTACGTGCATTAGCTTTGGGATTTATCCTCTAACGAAGAAATGGTAAAACTGATGAAGATGGTTTCCAGTATATGATGAACTTTACGTTCGCAATTTGGAAAAGATACCACTAAAAACAGAGATGAAGCACTGCTTGAAGTTTACAAAAAACTGCGTCCTGGCGAACCGACTATCCTGTAGAAAATCTGCTCGTAATTGTTCGATAACTTGTTCTTCGATGCAGTCGTTATGACTTGGCGCGTTGGTCGTTACAAATTAAATAAAAAATTAGGCTGGCGCAACCGCCTGATGGGCGTTGTTTTAGCTGAACCAATTGTAGATGAAGAAACCGGCGAAGTTATCCTTGATGCAGGGTACTAAAGTTGGGGAAGAACAACTTGATATCGTTGCTAAAGCCATGTATTCGATAATGAAGGTTTTGCTGAATTCTTAAAATAAGATGGTGTAGAGTCTAAAGTTATCTGTAATTTAATGCAACACCATATTCCTGAAAACCGTACAGTAACTGCGAAGATATGATCGCTAACATCCTTCTTACTTGCTCAACCTTATGGATGGTGCAGGTCATACAGATGATATCGACCATTTGGGCAACCGTCGTGTACGCTGCGTAGGTGAACTTTTACAAAACCAATTCCGTATTGGCTTAACTCGTATGGAACGTGTTGTTCGTGAGCGCATGACAATTCAAGAAATCGAATCCATTACGCCTCAAGCGTTGATCAATATTCGCCCTGTAGTGGCAGCAATCAAAGAATTCTTTGGTTCTTCTCAATTGTCTCAGTTCATGGACCAAACCAACCCATTAGCGGAATTGACTCACAAACGTCGTCTTTCTGCCCTTGGCCCTGGTGGCTTATCTCGTGAGCGTGCAGGTTACGAAGTTCGTGACGTACACAATTCTCACTATGGTCGTATGTGTCCTATTGAAACTCCTGAAGGTCCTAACATTGGCTTGATTAACTCCTTGTCCAACTATGCTAAAAGTAAACGAAATTTGGCTTCATCGAAGCACCATACCGTAAAGTAGAAAAAGTCTATGGTACAGGCAAGGATGCTGACAAAGTTATCAAGGTGCGCGTATCTGATAGCGTAGTATACATGACAGCTGATGAAGAAGAAGGCATGACAATTGCCCAAGCGAACTCTCCAATCGATGCTGAAGGTTACTTTACTAATGAACACGTAGCTTGTCGTCGTGGTCATGATGTATTGGAAGTTACACCAGATAAGGTTGACTATATGGACGTTAGTCCAAAAGAAGTTGTATCTATTGGTACAGCTATGATTCCATTCCTTGAAAACGATGATGCGAACCGTGCTCTGATGGGTGCGAACATGCAACGTCAGGCAGTACCCTTCTGCGTGCCCAAGCTCCTATTATCGGTACCGGTATGGAATATACAGCAGCTTCGACTCTGGTGTCTGCGTATTGGCTAAGCGTGAAGCAGGTAAAGTTGTATCCGTTGCTGGGGTAATGAAATCCACGTTCTTCGCGAATAGCGATGGTCGATATTCATACCGTTGAATAAATTCCTTCGTTCTAACCAATCCACATGCTTTAACCAAAACCAATCGTAATCAAAGGCGACCATGTTACTAAAAAAACAAGTTCTGGCTGACGGTCCTGCTACAGATCACGGCGAATTGGCATTAGGCCATAACGTTCTTGTAGCTTATATGCCTTGGGAAGGCTATAACTACGAAGATGCTATCTTGCTTAGTGAAGAACTCAGAAAAGCTGATATCTATACTTCTATTCATATTGAAGAGTATGACTGCGATGCACGTGATACTAAACTGGGTAAAGAAGAAATCACTCGTGAAATTCCGAACGTTGGCGACGAAGCTCTGAAAGATCTGGATGAACGTGGTATTATCCGTATCGGTGCTGAAGTTCGTCCTGGCGATATCTTAGTCGGCAAGGTTACTCCGAAAGGTGAAACTGAGCTTACTCCAGAAGAACGTCTGCTGCGTGCTATCTTTGGTGAAAGAAGCTCGTGAAGTACGCGACAGCTCCTTGCGCGTACCGCATGGCGAAGCTGGTAAAGTAGTTAGCGTAAAGTATTCACTCGTGAAACGGCGACGAATTACAACCAGGCGTAAATAAACTTGTTCGCGTATACATCGCTCAGAAACGTAAGATTTCCGAAGGCGATAAGATGGCAGGCCGCCATGGTAACAAAGGTGTCGTTTTCGCGTTATGAGAAAAGAAGATATGCCATTCCTTCCAGATGGTACTCCAGTACAAATCGTATTGAACCCATTGGGCGTACCTTCTCGTATTGATGTAGATAAATATGGTATGCCGAAAACCGTAGAAATCGATAAATTCGGCGACAAGAGCATTAAAGCAGTACAAATTTCTGTACCTGTATTTGATGGTGCTCATGAACAAGATATTGCTGATGCACTGGAATTAGCAGGCATTGATAAAACTGCTAAGACTACACTGTATGATGGTCGTACCGGTGAACCTTTCGATAATAAGGTAACCGTTGGTCTGACCTACTACCTCAAACTTCACCATTTGGTTGATGATAAAATCCATGCCCGCAGCACCGGCCCGTACTCTTTGGTTACCCAACAGCCTCTGGGTGGTAAAGCTCAGTTCGGCGGCCAGAGATTCGGTGAAATGGAAGTTTGGGCGCTGGAAGCATACGGCGCAGCTTATACTCTGCAAGAAATTCTTACCGTTAAGTCCGACGACGTTGTTGGTCGTGTTAAAACTTACGAAGCAATCGTTAAAGGCGAAAAATGTTCCAGATCCAGGTATCCCCGAATCCTTTAAAGTATTGGTTAAAGAATTGCAATCTATCGGCTTAGATATTAAAGTTCTCAACGAGGACGAAGAAGAAGTATCTCTGCTGGATGATGAAGATCTCGATATCGATGCTAAAGCTCGCGAAGTAGATCTGAACATTGAAGGTCAAGTTGTAGAAAATACTCCTGAACAGCCTGTAGATGACTGTGCTGAAAATGACGCTACCGAGGATGAGCCTGATGTAATCGCTGATTTGGGCAATTTCTCCATTAAAGATACCCCTGACGGCGATTTGGATGATTCCGATAACATGTAAGAGAAGGGAGCGAATGATTCTTGATCGATGTAAATAATTTTGTATCTATGCGTATCGGTCTTGCTTCTCCTGAAAAGATCAGAGAATGGTCTTATGGCGAGGTCAAGAAACCTGAAACCATTAACTATAGAACTCTTAAACCAGAACGTGATGGCTTGTTCTGTGAAAGAATCTTTGGCCCTACTAAAGATTGGGAATGTCATTGCGGTAAATATAAACGTATCCGCTATAAAGGCATTGTCTGCGATAAATGCGGCGTTGAAGTAACTCGTAGTAAAGTTCGTCGTGACCGTATGGGTCACATCGAACTGGCTGCACCGGTTTCCCATATTTGGTACTTCAAAGGTATCCCGAGCCGTATGGGCTTGATTCTGGATATTTCTCCGCGCAGCCTGGAAAAAGTCCTGTACTTTGCTAATTACATCGTATTGGACCCGGGCGATACCCCGCTGGCTAAAAAACAACTGCTGACTGAAGCAGAATATGTTGAAGCATGTGATAAATATGGCGATGGCTTCCGCGTAGGCATGGGTGCTCAAGCTGTTAAAGAATTGCTGCAAGAAATCGATCTGCAAGCTTTAACTAATGAGCTGCGTGCTGAAATGAAGGAAGTAAGCGGCCAACGTAGAATCCGTGCCGTACGTCGTCTGGAAGTTTGCGAAGCTTTCTTAAAATCCGGCAACCGTCCTGAATGGATGATTCTGGATGTAGTTCCGGTTATTCCTCCTGAACTGCGTCCTATGGTTCAATTGGATGGCGGTCGTTTCGCAACCTCCGATTTGAACGATTTATATCGTCGTGTAATCAACCGTAATAACCGTCTGAAACGCCTTTTAGAACTGCATGCTCCTGATATCATTGTCCGCAATGAAAAACGCATGTTGCAAGAAGCGGTTGATGCTTTGATCGATAATGGTCGTCGTGGCCGTCCTGTTACAGGCCCCGGAAACCGTCCATTGAAATCCTTGTCCGATATGCTTAAAGGTAAACAAGGTCGTTTCCGTCAAAACTTGCTCGGTAAACGTGTTGACTACTCCGGTCGTTCCGTAATCGTTGTAGGTCCTGAATTGAAAATGCATCAATGCGGCCTGCCGAAAGAAATGGCTTTGGAACTGTTCAAACCTTTCGTTATGAAACGTTTAGTAAACAGCGGTGCTGCTAGCAATATTAAGAGTGCTAAACGCATGGTAGAACGTGCTACTAACGTTGTTTGGGACGTTTTGGAAGAGGTTATCAAAGAACATCCTGTATTGTTGAACCGTGCACCGACTCTGCATAGACTTGGTATCCAAGCTTTCGAACCTATCCTGTCCGAAGGCCGTGCTATTAAACTGCATCCGTTGGTATGTACTGCATACAACGCCGACTTCGACGGTGACCAGATGGCTGTCCATCTGCCTCTGTCTGTTGAAGCTCAAGCAGAAGCACGTATGCTGATGATGTCTGTAAACAATATCCTGGCACCGAAAGATGGTAAACCTGTTGCTGTTCCTACACAGGATATGGTATTAGGCTCCTACTATCTGACCATTGTTAAAGAAGGCGCTAAAGGTGAAGGCAAACGCTTCAGCAGCGTAAACGAAGCTCAATTGGCTTATTTCCACCATGCAGTTGACCTGCAGGCTTTAATTAAAGTATATATTCCGAACAGCGAAATCTTCGAAGAAGAAAGCAATGAAGGTTTGTCTTTGGTAACTACTACTGTCGGCAATACTATTTTCAATGGCGAGCTGCCTTTGGAAATGCGTTATTTCCATAAAGAAAAAAGACGCAAACGGCAAAGAAGAATGGCATCTGGGCAAATTGATTAACAAGAAAGAATTAGGTAAACTGGTTGCTAAAGCACACAAATTGTACGGCAACCTGCGTACTGCTGAAATTCTGGATATTGTTAAGAAAATGGGTTATGACAATGCTTGTAAAGCAGGTATTTCCATTGCAACTTCCGATATCAAGATTCCTGCTGAAAAACAACAAATCCTGGACGCAACAGAAAAAGAAGTCGATAAGGTTGAACGTTTATTCCGTCGTGGTTTAATGAGTCCTGATGAACGTTATCGTAAAGTTATCGAGCTGTGGAATGAAGCAACTGATAAAGTTACTGAAAAACTGATGGCAACCACCATGGATAAATTCAACTCCGTATATATGATGGCTGACTCCGGTGCGCGTGGTAACACCCAGCAGATTCGTCAGTTGGCTGGTATGCGTGGTTTGATGGCCGATCCTTCCGGTCGTATCATTGACCGTCCTATCAAAGCAAACTTCCGTGAAGGCTTAACCATTTTGGAATACTTCATTTCTTCTCATGGTGCTCGTAAAGGTTTGGCCGATACCGCTCTGCGTACCGCTGACTCCGGTTACCTGACCCGTCGTCTGGTAGACGTTGCTCAAGATGTAATCGTTCGTGAAGATGACTGCGATATCATCGGCATGAATCTGGTTAAAGAACGTAACCGTTTGAGCAAAAATGTTCTTGGTGCAAGCCAAAACAAAATCAAAAGAGAGTTCTGGGACGCGTTCTGGCTTCCGGCGTAATGGATGCAGAAGGCAACTTAGTTGCTGAAGCAGATACTGCTATTACTGAAGAACTGCTGAACAAACTCAATGACGCTCATATCGAAGAAATCAAACTCTATTCCAACGAAGACCTGAACGGTGAAGAAGTTGAAACTGTACGTATCAACATCAGCGAAAAAATTTGCTCATGATGCTTTGAAAGAAGCTATGATGCACAACTTCAATGATAAAGAGGTTGCTGCTGATATTGTTAACGGCGAAGGACATATATTTGTTAAAGCCGGCGACAAGATGACTGAAGCAATTATTGACGCAATTCTGGCAGACGGTACTGTTAAAGAAATGCGTATCCGCAATAATGAAATCGTTGGCATTGAAGTTGAAGCTATTACCGAAGGTAAAAAGAAACAAACCATTATCGAATCCCTGCATGACCGTATCATCGGCCGTAACCTGGCTGAAGATATTCTGGACGAAAACGGCGAAGTTCTCTATCATATCAACGAATATGTTACCGAACCGATGGCAGAACGTATCTGCCAGCTGCGTGAAAAAGTTAGAATCCGCAGTGTCCTGACCTGTAAATCTAAATACGGTGTTTGCCGTAAATGCTATGGCCGCAACCTGGCAACCGGCAAAAATGTTGATGTTGGTGAAGCAGTCGGCACTATCGCTGCACAATCCATCGGTGAACCTGGTACTCAGCTGACCATGCGTACCTTCCATACCGGCGGTGTTGCAGGCGGTGACGATATCACTCAAGGTCTGCCGCGTGTCGAAGAATTGTTCGAAGCACGTAAACCTAAACATCCTGGCATCCTGACCGAAAATGCAGGTTCCGTTCATATCATTGATGAAAACGGCAGCCGTCGCGTTATCGTAACCGGTGATGACGGTCTTGGTCAAGAATATAGCATTCCTTACGGCGCTAAACTGGCTGTAACCGAAGGCGAAGTTCTGGAAAAAGGCGACCGTCTGACTGAAGGTTCTCTGAATCCTCATGATGTATTGCGCATCAGCGGCGTAAAAGCAACCCAACGTTACCTGGTATCCCAAGTAGTTGGCGTTTACAAATCTCAGGGTGTAGATATCAACAGTAAACATATCGAAGTAATGGTACGTCAAATGATGCGTAAGGTTCGCATTGAAGAATCCGGTGATACTACAATGCTGCCTGGTGAATATGTTGATGTAGCAGAATTCGAAGAGCAGAATGCAGAAATGATCGAAGCTGGCAAAGAGCCTGCTGAAGGTCGTCCTATCCTGCTGGGTATTACCAAAGCTTCTTTGGCTACCGACTCCTTCCTGTCTGCAGCTTCCTTCCAAGAAACCACTCGTGTTCTTACAGATGCTGCAATTAAAGGTAAAGTTGACCCGCTGCTCGGTCTTAAAGAAAACGTTATCATTGGTAAGCTGATTCCTGCCGGCACTGGCATGAGCCGTTATCGTGATATCAAAGTAAAATACAATGTGCCTCAGGCGGAAGTTACCTCCACTGACGCAGATCCGGATAAATCCGAACAATAATTAAGCATTATGAGGCACCTCAGATTATTCCTGGGGTGCCTTCTTTTTAAGGAGCAACAAGATGTTAAGCAAAAAATTTCCTGTTCCCTGCCGCGTTGATTATACTCCTTCTCCGTACGAGCCTGATGAAGATGGTGTGATGGATGTAGGCTATAAAAACGTGTTTTAAGTGACGGACGCAAATATCGTCTGGAATGCTGGCGTATGGATGACATGCTGATGCTTACAGTAATGTTTTCTGATAAAGGTTTAGAAGCCTTTAAACGTGCCGACATGTATCTAGTATTGGAAGCAGAGGGGATTCTGCGTTATACTGCAGCAAAGCATCCGTTGCAGGCTAATCGTACTCAGGATGATGTAGGCAATAATGTTTGGGCTATTAACATTATGCTGGCGAATGCTAAGGGTATCTATGGCGAATTGCTCGTAGAATTAAATAGCTATAAATAATTTACACAGCTGCTATACTTAGTATGGCGGCTGTTTTTTCATGTAAATTTCATATAAGGAAAATAAACTGTAATATGGTATCATATACATAGTAAGAGTATTGGCAATAGAGATGAGGTGAACTCCATGAAGGTTTTATTGGCTGAGGATGATTTAAACTTAGGTAAATTATTGAGCATGCTGCTGAAAAAGCAGAACATCAATACTACTTGGGTGCAGGATGGTGAAGCTGCTTATGATAGTGTTTATAGTGATGGCTACGATGTCTTGATTTTAGATTGGATGATGCCTAGGCTCAGCGGTATTGATTTATGTAAAAGATTACGTGATGAGGAATATCAGGGGAAAATATTGATGTTGACAGCTAAGGATTCTACTGCTGATAAGGTGCAGGGTCTTAATGCCGGTGCCGATGACTACCTTGTAAAGCCTTTTGAAATGCCGGAGCTGGTAGCACGCTTGCAGGCCTTATGCCGTCGTCAAGGACAATATAGTGCTGATAATTTGTGTTATGGCAAGTACATCTTAGAGGAGGGTACTTATTGCTTGGCTTATGGCGAAAAACGTGTGGAGCTACGCCCGCGAGAATATAAATTATTAGAGCTGCTGTTACGTAATAAGGGACAGATTATGCCGCGAGAGGTATTACAGGAACGTATTTGGGGTATCGACAGTGATGTTACGGAAAATAATCTGGATGTGCATATCCGTATGCTGCGTAAAAAGATTGCAAAGCTCAACGATGAGGAATTGATTAAAACTATGCGCGGAGTAGGTTATTATGTGGAATGAGCCATTTGAACATTTACGCCGTCGACTGACATTCGTGTATATGATGATTTTTGGTGTTATTATTCTTTTAATTGTAGCGACTGCGTACAGCTTTATCTGGTTTGAAATTATCAGCCACGAAAAAAAGGAATTAGTAGCCCAGGTTTATCATGAGGCGGAGGAATGGCTAGCAAGCGGCGAAAAACCTTGCTCGACTACTTCTCTGCGTGATGGCAGTATGCTGGCTTATTTTGTCGCTCAGGACGGAAAAACAGTTATTTTAGATCAGCTGGGCAGTGCCGGACCGGGACGTGCGTTGCGTCGTCATCAGCAGGATTGGCCTGAGCAACCTGATTCTACACGTTTATTACGTATGCATGGCGATGAAACGGAGCCTTCTAATACACGCTACCGTTATTTGGCAGCGGTGATTAATGTTAATGATAATCATGGTGAAATAGGTAAGCTCTATATGTTTAAGAATATCCAATTCTACTATACAGCTGCCTATAAGACGTTGTTCATGCTGTTCTGTATTGCGTTGATTTTATTTATAGGTGCCTGTATGTTTTCTTATTGGCTGGCAGGTGTCAATATGCGTCCTATAAGTCAGATGTACGAGCAGCAGAAGCGTTTTACTGCGGATGCTTCCCACGAAATGCGTACGCCGTTGTCAGTAATGCGTCTAGCTGTGGATGCTATGAAAATAGATACTGACAGCCATTACAGCAGTTTTGTAAAAGAATCTATCGAGATGTTGCAAAGTGAAATCAAACGAATGAGCAAGTTGGTAGAAATGCTGATGCAACTGGCACGTAATGAAGTGCAGGAGTTTGAACCGAATAATAATACTGATATAGATGTCAGCTCCCTGGCCAAGAAAATAGGTCAGGAAATGGCTTTGCTAGCAAAATCGAAACATATTGTGTTGACTCAGGCTATTGCAGAGGGCATACATTTGCAAGCAGCTGAAAGTCATCTACAAAGTTTAATTATTATTCTTTTAGATAATGCAATAAAATATTCTCCAGAAAAAACACATATTACCTTATTGGTAAAAGCTACGCAGCATGATGTATTGCTAGAAGTACATGATGAAGGTATCGGTATTGCTGATGAGGATAAGAAGAAAATCTTTTGAACGTTTTTATCGAGTAGATAAGGCTAGAAGCCGCAGTCAAGGCGGTTTTGGCTTAGGGCTGTCCTTGGCTATGCTGCTAGTGAAAATGTATCATGGTGTGATTGAGGTAAAAGATAATAAGCCCTGTGGCACTATTTTTAAGGTACATCTACCTTGGAAAAAACAATAAACTTAATTTAAACTTAATCCCCTCTTCATTATTCATTAAGATAGAAGTTATATACTATGCTTAAAATAATAGAGAGGGGTTTTTCTATGCAGAAAAAGTATTGGTTGGTTTTTGGGTGCTAGCCATATTATTACTGTTTTTCAATAATGGGAATTTATTAATTACCGATAGCGTAGAATCTAATTATGCGTTAACAGCGAAAGAAATGGTCTTGAGCGGTGATTGGATGTCACCACAGATTTACGGCCGTTATTGGTACGATAAACCAATTATGTTTTATTGGCTGACAGCTTTGGGTTTTAAGCTTTTTGGCTTTACGGAATTCGGTGCCAGGTTTTTTCCCGGTGTTTTCGGTTTACTGGCCTTAGGTCTGATTTGCTATGCAGGAAAAAGATTATATAACGAGCGTACAGGTTTTATCAGTGGAGTGATGCTGCTTACCAGTGTAGAATTTTTTCTCATCAGTAAGTCGATTATTACTGATTCCGTTTTATTTTTCTTTTTCAGCGCGACGTTGTTGTTTTTCTATTTAGGCTATCGGGAAAATAAAGCTGTGGATTGGTATCTGATGTATATCAGTGCAGCTATGGCTGTTTTAACAAAGGTCCAATCGGTACACTGCTACCGGGCTTGATTATTACCTTGTTTTTGCTTTGGCAGCGTGATTGGCATGTTTTGAAGCGTTGCAGGCTAATTAGTGGCCTGTTATTGTATGCACTGGTGGCTCTGCCTTGGTATATAGGTATGTATCAGATTCATGGCAGCGATTTTATAGGTACTTTTTTTGGTACTCATAACTTTTTGCGTGCTACAGTATCCGAGCATCCCCGTGATAATGTCATTTATTATTATACTATGGTAAATGCTTTGGCTCTGTTCCCGTGGGTAGGCTTAGTACCTTGGATTGTTTACAAGCGTTATAAGGAGCGTAATTTTAAGCTGGCTGAAAGAGAACGCTTTTTACTGTTATGGGCGGCAGTAGTATTCTTCTTTTTCCAATGCATGGCAACGAAGTATATTACTTATACCTATCCTTTGCTTTTTTCCGGCGGTGCTTATCTTTGCTCATATTGCTGATAAATATGGTAATAAATGCTTTAATAATAAATACAAGTTTTTTGTCGGTGGCTTTATTGCTCTTTTATTAATCGTAGCCTGGGTTTTAGTAGGCAAAGGCAAGCTGGTAACTGATACTTTATTTTTATTGCCCTTGAGCGTTATTGTCGATATTATGCTCTATTATGGTTTGTATTTATATACAGAAAAAATATGTCTATGGCATAAGTGTTTTCTGCTTGGTTTTCTATTTGGCTTTGATTCAGAGTATAGCCTTACCGCTGACAGAAAAACGTTCTGCCAAGGATTTAGGTGAATTGCTGTATAAAAAAACAGGTGGCTGAAATTGCCCTCTATGGTAAATATCCTACATCGGCCGTTTTCTATAGTAAAGCGAAGATTGTCTACTTAGTTCATAAGAAAGATGTAGCTAAGTATATTCCCAAAAGTTATTCCTGGAGCAGTAAAAATGTTATGCCTTATACTACTTTAGAAAAAATCCTTATCATTGTGTAGTAGTGCGTGATGACAAACTGGAGGGCTTTTTACGTCAGGAGAAGATTCGTTTTAAGGTTTCGGAAAATGATGGCAGATGGATAATTCTTACAAGATAACTGTATAAACATAAATAGCGTAGAAAAGCTGAAAAAGTGTTAAATTTGTATACTTTGAAGCATTTTTGATTTAATTTAGAAAAATTTATAAAAAAGACTTGCAAAATTTAATAACTGTGCTATAATAACGCACATAAGTAAATATTGAGTGGATGACGTATATGGGAGAAGGCACTGCCTACCGAAGGAGCAAAACTCTCAGGTGCTTTTAATTTGAAAAGCGGAACCGTATGCTGACACAACTCTGGAGAGTCCCTTGAATGGGCGCCGAAGGTGCACGGATATATTACATATCCTTATCTCTCAGGCCAAAGGACGGAGCTAGCTTATGTGTGGGTATTTTTTAATAACCCCTCATATACCATTGACTTTTAAACCAGAGTAGTTTTGTGATACTCTGGTTTTTTTATTTACTTAAATTTGTTCGTTAAATTTTAAAGGAGATGTATTAAGTATGTTGGAAATTTTGAACGCAGTTGATGGTTTTGTTTGGGGTCCACCTTTATTGTTATTATTAGTCGGTACTGGTTTATGGCTGACTTTCCGTTTACGCTTCTTGCAGGTGTTCAATTTAGGCACGGCTTTAAAACTGATTTTTAAAGCAAAAAATGACGGTGATGGTGATGTTAACAGCTTTAAAGCATTATGCACTGCTTTAGCTGCAACTGTAGGTACAGGTAACATTGTCGGTGTTGCTACTGCTATTAAAGCAGGTGGTCCCGGTGCCTTGTTCTGGATGTGGCTGGCTGCTTTCTTTGGTATGGCAACTAAATATGCTGAAGGCGTTTTGGCTGTAAAATATCGTACCGTAGATGCTAACGGCAATATTTCCGGCGGTCCGATGTACTACATCGAAAATGGTCTGGGTAAAGCTTACAAACCGTTGGCAGTAATCTTTGCTATCTTCGGTATCTTGTGTGCTTACTTCGGCATCGGTACCTTTGCTCAAGTAAACTCCATTGTTGAAATTACCCGCATTTCCGCAGGTATCCCGGTAATCTACACCGGTATTGTTCTGACTATCATGGTAACTGCTGTTACCATCGGCGGTTTAAAATCTATCGCTACTGTTGCAGGCAAAGTTGTTCCTGCTATGGCTCTGTTGTACGTCGTTACTACTCTTGGTGTTCTGTTTACCTTTGCTGACCAAGTTCCCGCTGCTATCGCTACTGTACTGCGTGATGCCTTCACTCCTTCTGCTGCGCAAGGCGGCTTTTTGGGTGCAACTGTTATGATGGCTATGCGTAATGGTGTTGCTCGCGGTGTATTCTCCAATGAATCCGGTTTAGGCTCTGTCCGATTGTTGCTGCAGCTGCTAAAACTAAATGGCCTGCTGAACAAGGTTTGATTTCTATGACCGGTACTTTCATTGATACTATTGTTATTTGTACTTTAACCGGCTTGACCTTAACCGTTAGCGGTGTTTGGTGTGGTCCTTTAAATGGTGCGGCAATGACTGAATCTGCTTTCACCATGGCTTTCCCTGAATGGGGATCCTTAATTTTGATGGTAGGTCTGGTGCTGTTTGCTTTCACTACTATCTTAGGTTGGAACTATTATGGTGAACGTTGCGTTGAATATCTTTTCGGCGTTAAAGCAATTATGCCTTATCGTTTAATCTTCATCGGTCTGATTGCTGTAGGTCCGTTCATGAAATTAGAAGAAATCTGGATTTTAGCTGATATCGTTAATGGTTTGATGGCTATTCCTAACTTGGTTGCTCTGTTGGCCTTGACCGGTGTTATCGTTGCTGAAACTAAGGCTTACCAAAAACATTTGGCTGAAGAAAAGCAGCGGCTAAGGATACCGCTTTTGTCAAAGAAGCAGGTATTTCTGAAGAATAAGTAAATAGCTACTAATAAAAAGGATTCTTTTGTGAAAAGAATCCTTTTTTTTATTGCAGAAAATAATGGCTTTGCTATAATGTAGATAAACACTTCATTTACTTTACTTACTTTATTATTTGATTTATGAAAGGTTGTGTTGTTATGAATTTATTGGGTAATATTATTTGGTTTTTATTTGGCGGGTTATTTGCTGGATTATGCTGGTGTTTAGTAGGTATTTTCTGGTGCATTACTATTATCGGCATTCCTTTAGGTATGCAATGCTTTAAATTTGCTGTACTGAGCCTGTTTCCTTTCGGTAAGGATATCGAATACGGCGGTGGCGTAGGTTCTTTACTGATGAACGTACTCTGGTGGCTTTTGGGCGGTTTAGAGCTGGCGGTAGTACACGTTGTTTTTGGTTTGATTTTATGTTGCACCATCATCGGTATTCCTTTTGGTATGCAGCATTTTAAATTAGCTAAATTGGCTATTTTGCCTGTAGGTGCAACTATTATAGAAAGATAAGTGAAAAATATCGATAAAAAAGGCATCCGTTTTTGCGAGCGGATGCCTTTTTACTATTGTAGAATTATTGTAGACCTTTAAATTTATCCCTAGAACGAGAAAACACTCTGCAGGGGATAATGCAGAGTGTTTCTCTTAGGAAAGCTGTTTATGATGAATTTGATGGGAAGGGTGTAGCAAGTTCATCTTTGCTACACTCATAGTATACTATATTGCTATGACAAAAAAGGGCAAACCATTGGCGAAAAAGTGAAATATTTTCTATAAAAAATACGATACATTTGTTGCTTTCTATATGTTAAGTTATATACTTGTTATTATGTAAAATAACACTATATATAGAAAACAAGCTTGTGAAAAAATTCAAATATAAAATGAAATATTTTATATACTGTAAACTAATTAATGAATTAAGTATTTATATAGCTGAAAAGGTTCGGAAAAAACGTTTTATTGTAAACAAAAGTAAAATAATAAGTTACTGCTAAGGTAAGAGTTTAACTAAAAAATAAAATAAAAGTTTTAGCGATATACATATAGTTCTTTAGATTAAGGAAATTGTAAATAATGTAAATAATATTACATAAAAAATAGGGAGCAGTAGAAATAAGATAAATATTAAAAAATTTTTTAAAGAGATTTTGTATTCCTTGAATAGACAGAAGAGCTTTTTGTTTTAAAAAATGTACTTGTATAAAAAACAAAAAAGCGAGAATTTAAGAAAATGTCTACTAAATTATATTACACTTATAAAGAAATAAGCAAAAATGTAACTGAAAATATAAAATATTACACTATCTTTCCTGTTGTAATGGTAGAAAGTGCGTGTTATAATCGTAACATCAATTAGCTGCACATTTTGTAACTGCAGCAGGAGAGGGGTTATGTGATTATGAAATTGAAGAAAATGATGTCTGTTTTGTTGGCCTCTGCAGTGATGATTGGTGCACTGACAGGTTGCGGCAGCGAAAAGAAGGAAGCTGCAGATAGCAATGTAGTAAAAGTAGGTGTATTTTTACCGTTGACCGGTGACAATGCTGCCGGTGGTGAATTAGAATTACGTGGTATTAAACTGGCAAATAAAATTCATCCTGAGGTTTTAGGTAAAAAGGTGGAATTAGTAGTTGCGGATAATAAATCCGATAAAGCTGAAGCTGCGTCTGTTGCGGCCCGCTTAATTGAAAAAGATGATGTTGTAACTATTTTAGGCAGCTATGGTTCTTTCTCTGTCCATGGCCGCAGGCAACATTGTAAAGGATGCTAAGGTTCCTGCAATCGGTACTAGTTGCACTAACCCGCAGGTAACTGCTAATAACGATTATTATTTCCGTGCCTGCTTCATCGATCCGTTCCAAGGCACTGTAATGGCAAACTACGCTTATAAGCAAGGTGCACGTAAGGTTGCAATTGTACAAGAAGTTTCAATGACTACTCCGTAGGCTTGGCTAAATTCTTTAAGGAAGCTTTTTGTGAAATTAACTAATGATCCTGATTGCATTATTGACGTATCTAATTATCAAACCGGTGATAAAGACTTTACCGCAGTTTTGACTAACTTAAAAGCAAAAATCCGGATGCTGTTTTTGCTCCCGGCAACTTTACCGAATCTGCTCTGCTGATTAAGCAAGCACGTCAATTAGGTATTGAAGCTCCGTTTATGGGTGGCGATACTTGGGAAACTCATGAATTTATCGATGTGGGCGGTAAGGATGTAGAAGGTGCTGTCATGAGCACTGCTTTTGACCGTGAAAAAGCTTCTACCGCAGAAGCAAAAGTATTCCTTGATGCGTATCTGAAAGAATACAAAACTGAACCTTCTGCTTTGACTGCAATGGCTTATGATTCTTATCTGATCGCTCTGGATGCTATTAAACGTGCTAACAGCACTGATCCTAAGAAAATCCGTGATGCTATTGCTCAAACCAAAGACCTAGAAGCAGTAACCGGTAAAACTACTCTTGATGAAAACGGTGATGCTATTAAAGCTGCTGTTATTAAAGTAGTTAAGGACGGCAAATTTACCTATCTTGATTATGTAGACGTAAAGAGATAACGGCTATACCCCTTTGATATGCTCCCACTTCCAAAGGATGCGGGAGCATATTTTTCCCATAGGCTGTCGTTGCAGCCTAATATTATGTGTGGTGGTGGAGAAATGGAATTTTTAACTGAATTTTGTGATGCGATAGTTAATATGTCTGCCATAAGCTTTGCACAGCATCTGGTAAACGGTGTTTCCCTGGGCAGCTTATATGCGTTGATTGCTATCGGCTATACGATGGTTTACGGTATTTTATTGATGATTAACTTTGCCCATGGCGATATTGTTATGATGGCCTGCTATTTTGCTTTCTTTGGCATTACTGTATTCCACATTCCTTGGTATCTGACATTTATTGGTGTTATTATTGCGACAGCTATTTTAGGCGTCCTGATTGAACGTACTGCTTATCGTCCGCTGCGTGATGCTCCGAAAAACTCAGTTCTTATTTCTGCGATTGGTGCTTCTTTTTTATTGGAGAATCTTGCTAACTATTTATTCAGCGGTCGTCCGTTGCGTTTTCCTGATATTCCGCTGATGAGCCAGACCTTAGATATCGGCGGTGTACAGGTACAGGCTATCTGCTTGTTTATTCCGGTTATTACTTTCCTCAGCTTAATGGCCTTATTACATATCGTTAACAAAACTAAAACAGGTATGGCTATGCGTGCCGTATCCAAGGATTATGAAATTGCCCGTGTTATGGGTATCAACATTGACCGTGTTATTTCCATTACCTTCGTTATCGGCAGTGCCTTGGCGGCTATCGGTGCTTTTATGTGGGGCGTACGTTATCCTGGTATTACACCGATGTTAGGTGTTATGCCCGGTTTGAAATGCTTTATCGCTGCGGTAATCGGTGGTATCGGCAATATTAACGGTGCCGTAATCGGCGGCTTCATTCTGGGCTTAGGCGAAGTATTTATCGTAGCCTTCTTCCCGCAGTTGTCAGGTTATCGTGATGCGTTTGCATTTATTGTGTTGATTTTAATTCTGTTATATAAGCCTACAGGCTTGCTTGGCGAAAAAACTACGGAGAAGGTGTAATCATGAAGAATAAAAGAAATATCATTCTGACCATTGCAGCTCTTGTGGTTCTTTTCGGCCTTTCCTGCTTTGCTCAGTTCGAATTAGACTCTTATATCCGCAGGGTTATTAACCTGTGTCTGATTTATGCGATTATCGGTCTTTCTATGAACTTGACCAACGGTTTTGCCGGTCAGTTCAGCTTAGGTCAGGCCGGTTTTATGGCCATCGGTGCTTATACTGTAGGTATTTTTACTGTACCTGTGGAGCTGCGTGCCAATGTTTTCTATGCTGTGCCAATGAATCCACTTATTGCCGATATTCAGATGCCTCTTTGGCTGGCCTTATTGGTAGGCGGTGTATTGTCAGCTTTAGTAGCCTTTTTAATAGGTACGCCTGTGCTGCGTCTGCGTGGTGACTATCTGGCGATTGCTACCTTAGGCTTTTCGGAAATTATTCGTATCGTGATTACTAATGCGCAAACTTTTACTAATGGTGCTTTAGGTATCAAGGATATTCCTGCCTTAAATGATGTGCGTTATATTTTCATTGCTACGGCCATTACCTTTATCTTTATAACCTGTTTAGTAAATTCTTCTTATGGCCGTGCTTTTAAGGCTATCCGTGAGGATGAAATTGCGGCAGAAGCAATGGGAATCAATCTTTTTCATCATAAATGTATGGCTTTTATGCTCAGTGCTTTCTTCGCCGGCATCGGTGGCGGCTTATATGCTACATTGCTCGGTACTGTAGATCCTAAAAAACTTCCTCTTTACCTTAACTTATAACTTCTTGTTGATTATCGTTCTCGGCGGTATGGGTAGTATCACCGGTAGTATGCTGGGCAGTATTATCGTTACTGCAGGTCTGGAATTTTTACGTGTTTTCGACGAACCGTTTTATATGTTCGGTACCAGCATTCCGCTGTTCCGTCCCGGCTTCCGTATGGTTATTTTCTTGGTTCTGCTTATGGCCTGCGTTCTTTTCTGGCGTAAAGGTATCATGGGTACTGAAGAATTCACTTGGGATAAATTTATTTCCTTCTGCAAGAATCCTTTCAGATATGTAATGAAGAAGGGAGCTAAAAATAATGGTTAAGACAGCTACTATTTTAAAAACTGATAAAATGACAATGAGATTCGGTGGTGTTACTGCTGTTAACGGTCTTAATCTTGATGTACGTGAGCATCAGATTGTAGCGTTAATCGGTCCTAATGGTGCAGGCAAAACTACGGCCTTTAATATGATTACCGGTGTTTATACACCTACTGATGGTGATGTTATTTATACTAATCCTGGTCAGGAGAATAAGAAGATTACCGGTAAAAAGCCTAGTGAAATTGCTAAATTAGGTATTGCCCGTACTTTCCAGAATATCAGATTGTTTAAAGACTTAACTGTTTATGAGAATGTACTCATAGCTAAACATTTACATCTGAAATCTAATTTTCTGTCTGCTGCTTTACATCTGCCCTGGTACAATAAAGAACAACAAGCCATGGAGGCCGATGTAGAGAAATTATTGAAGGAAGTTGATTTATGGGAGCTGCGTAATGAAAAAAGCCAGCAGTCTGCCCTATGGTCAGCAGCGTCATTTGGAAATTGTCCGTGCCTTGGCTACCAATCCTAAATTACTCTTATTGGATGAACCGGCAGCAGGTATGAATCCTAAGGAAACAGAAGAGCTGACCGAGTTTATCCGTCATATCCGTGATGAATATAATTTAACTATTTTCATGATTGAGCATCATATGAATCTTGTCATGGAGATTTCTGATTGGATTTATGTTTTAGATTTTGGTACTCTTATTGCCGAAGGTACTCCTGCGGAAATCCAACATAATAAACGTGTTATCGACGCATATCTGGGGGTGGATGAAGATGCTGAAAATTGAAAATCTGGTAGTATCCTATGGCGGTATCGAAGCCCTTAAAGGTATTTCCTTAGATGTGCCTGATGGTAAAATTGTTACCTTAATCGGTGCCAACGGTGCTGGAAAAAGCACCTTGCTGCGTAGTATTATGGGATTAGTAAAGCCTGATAACGGTGCTATTACTTATAATGGTCAGGATATTTATGGCTTAAATTCTCAAAAAATCGTGTCCACAGGTATTACTCTTGTGCCCGAGGGTCGACGTGTTTTTCCGAATCTTACCGTATTAGAGAACATGAAAATCGGTGCGTATATGCGTAATGATAAGGATGGCATAGCTGCTGATATCCGTTGGATTTATGATTTATTCCCCCGCCTAGAAGAGCGTAGCTGGCAGTTGGCAGGTACACTTTCCGGTGGCGAACAGCAGATGCTGGCTTTAGGACGTGCCTTAATGTGCCGTCCTAAAGTGTTGATGATGGATGAGCCTTCCTTGGGTTTAGCACCGTTAGTAATTAAGGATATTTTTAAAATTATTCAGGAAATCAATCGTCAGGGAATGACGGTGCTGCTGATTGAACAGAACGCTAATATGGCTTTAAAGATTGCCGATATTGCGTATGTATTGGAAACAGGGCGTATTACTATGAACGGCACAGGCAAGGAATTATTGGAAAATCCTGATATTAAGGCTGCATATTTAGGTAAGACGAAATAAGACGTAACAGGCTTAGTCAACCTTATAATATTTTAGGTCAACCATGTTTTTGAACGTGGTTGACTATTTTTTCTTTGTATATATAATTATGAAGTGAACCTATTCCAAAGGTAACTTTAGGAGGCTAGAACGTGATTAAAATAGAGAATTTAAAGCATTATTATACTGATGCTGATGGTAAAGAGGTTAAAGCACTGGATGGTGTTTCCTTAGATATTGAGCAAGGTGAATTCGTTGCTGTAATCGGTGCTAATGGTAGTGGTAAATCTACCTTGGCCCGTCATCTGAATGCTTTGCTTTTACCTACCGAGGGTAAGGTAAGCATCAATGGTATGGATACGCAAAATGAGGCTGATTTATGGAATATCCGTCAACAGGTGGGGATGGTGTTCCAGAATCCTGATAACCAGATTGTAGCGGCAATCGTAGAAGAGGATGTGGCCTTCGGTCCGGAAAACATTGGTGTACCCGGTCCGGAAATCCGTCTCCGTGTAAAAAAGGCCTTGGCTGCTGTCGGTATGACTGAATATGCTAAGCATGCACCTCATCGTTTGAGCGGCGGTCAAAAGCAGCGTATTGCCATTGCCGGTATTATGGCCTTAGAGCCGCAATGCATTGTTTTGGATGAGCCTACGGCGATGTTGGACCCGCAAGGTCGTAAAGAGGTTGTAGCTACTGTTAGTAAGTTAAATAAAGAAAAGCATATGACTATCGTTTATATTACTCATTATATGGTGGAAGCATTGGCTGCCGACCGAGTAGTGGTGATGAACAAGGGACATATTTGCTTTACCGGTACTCCGCGTGAGGTTTTCAGCCGTGTAGATGAGCTGGAAAAATTAGGCTTAGAAGCACCGTTGGCGGCAAAGGTTGCCAGTGAATTACGTAAAGTGGTGTGAAATTGCCGCAAAATATCATTACAGATGAGGATTTGGCACAAGCATTATGTCAATAAAGCTTTCTAATATTTATCATACATATTCCAAGGGAACTCCTTTTGAGCGTCAAGCTTTGCAGGATGTTTCCGTAAGCATTGAAAAAGGTGAAATTGTTGCGATTATCGGTCATACGGGTAGCGGCAAATCTACTTTTGTACAACATTTAAACGGTTTATTGAAGCCTGATCAAGGCACTGCGACTGTTGATGATGTGGATATTACTGCTAAGGGTGCTGCTGCTAAAGAAGCACGTCAAAAGGTAGGTATGGTTTTCCAATATCCTGAGCATCAGATTTTTGCGGAAACTGTTTTTGAGGATATCGCTTTTGGTCCGCGTAACAAGGGTTTTAATGAAGAAGAAGTGGCTAAACAGGTTAAAGAAGCCATGGACTTCGTCGGTCTTGATTATGCTACTTTTGCCCATCGTTCTCCTTTTCAGTTGAGTGGCGGTCAAATGCGCAGAGTGGCTATTGCCGGTGTAGTAGCTATGAATCCTGATTATCTGGTGCTGGATGAACCAAGTGCAGGTTTAGATCCGCGCAGCCGTAATGCAGTGTTAAGGGAAATTTTAAGCCTGCATCAAAGTAAAGGCATCGCCATTGTTTTAGTAACTCATAGCATGGAGGAGGCAGTAAAATATGCTGACCGATTGTTAGTTATTAATAATGGTAGAAAATTGTTCGACGGTACTCCGACCGAAATCTTTAAAGAACATGGTCCGGAGTTGGTAAAAATCGGTGTTGATGTGCCACAGGTGTATAAGCTGGCTGATTTATTGCGCAGTAAAGGTTTACGTCTACCTGAGGGGATTAAAGATGATGTAGCTTTGGTTAAGGCCATCAAAGTAGCAAAGGGGTGGAAATGATGTTAACAGATATTACTTTAGGTCAATATTTCCCAGGAAATTCCTGCATCCATCATTTAGATCCGCGTACAAAGATTTTAGCAACTTTATTATATATTATTGCTATTTTCTTTGCCTCCAGTCCGCTGTCCTATGGTATTTTAATTGCTTTTGCTGCTATCGTCATCGGTTTATCCCGTTTGCCTGTTATGTTAGTAGTAAAATCTTTAAAGCCGATTTGGATTATCGTTTTATTAACTATGCTGATTCATATGTTTACCGCACCCGGTGAGCATGTTATTTTTACCTGGAAATTTTTGAGCGTTACTCAGGAAGGTCTGGATATGGGCTTGAAAATGGCAGCTCGTCTGATTTTGCTGCTATTGTTCTCTTCCGTGCTGACATTTACCACTTCACCGATTGTCCTGACCGACGGTATTGAAAATATTCTACGCCCGTTCCGGTGCATCGGTGTTCCCGCTCATGAGCTGGCTATGATGATGACTATTGCACTGCGCTTCATTCCTACTTTATTAGAAGAAACAGATCGTATCATGAAAGCACAAACTGCTCGCGGTGCCGATTTTTCCAGTGGCAATATTTTTTAGAACGTATGAAAAATATGCTGCCTTTATTAGTACCTTTGTTTATCAGTGCTTTCCGTCGTGCAGATGAATTGGCTGTAGCAATGGAAGCACGCTGTTACCGTGGCGGTGACGGTCGTACACGTATGCACGAATTAGCTTATGCAGGACGTGATTATGTTGCGTATGCTTTAATTGTAATTTTACTACTTGTCTTAGCTGTAATGCGTTGGGGTTACTTATGCGGACTTTAAAACTTACGGTTACTTATGACGGCAGTTGTTATCATGGTTTTCAAAAGCAGCCAGGTATTGTTACGGTGCAGGGGATTTTGGAAGAGATGCTGGAAAAGCTCTGCGGTGAAAAGGTGTCTATTGCAGGCAGCGGTCGTACTGATGCCGGTGTACATGCTTTAGCTCAGACCATTACCTTTACAACTAACGGACGCATTCCTTGTCCTAATATTATCCGCGCCGCAAGAAGCTTATTACCGAAGGATATTGTTGTCTTAAGTGCGGAGGAAATGCCCGAGGGTTTTCATGCCCGTTTTAGTGCCTGCTGGAAAATTTATCAATATAAAATATTGGTAAATACTCATGATAATCCTTTTATGGTACGGTATGCATGGCAATTGCATGAAAAACTTAATGTAAAAACTATGAATGAAGCAGCGTCCTTGCTTTTAGGTACTCATGATTTTAGTGCCTTTCGTTCTAGTGGTAGTGTGGATGCTTCTCCCATCAAGACGATTTATAGTGCTGTCTGGGGAAAAACAGATGAACTGGTAACCTTCAGAATTGCCGGTGATGGATTTTTATACCATATGGTACGTAATTTAGTCTGGTCCTTGGTACAGGTAGGACTAGGTAAACGCAGCCTAGAAGATTTTGCTGCAGAGCTGAATTCCAGCCGCTGTACCTTTTTAAATGAGCCGGCACCACCGCAGGGTCTTTATTTAGAAGAAGTTTTCTATGAAGATTATAAAACTAGCACGAAAAAGTAAAAAAGTGTAAAAAACTATGCAAAAAAACTTGACTTCAATGTTAGATTTAAGTATAATATATCTACGTGATTTTCCGCTTGATTTCACTAGCCCCGAAATACGGTGAGAAGATCGCAGCTAACTGTATATTTGGAAAATATCTAGGAGGGACATAAGCGATGAAATCTTTTATGGCTAATCCGTCCAACATCGAACGCAAATGGTTCGTTGTTGACGCAGCTGATAAAACTCTGGGCCGTCTGGCTGCAGAGGTTGCAAAAAAGTCCTGCGCGGTAAACATAAACCGACCTTTACCCCGCATATGGACACCGGTGATCACGTAATCATTATCAATGCAGATAAGGTTGTTCTGTCCGGTAAAAAATTAACTCAAAAAATCTATTTCCGTCATTCCGGTTACCTCGGCGGCGACAGCTATGTAAAAGCTGGCGACATGCTGAAAAAGAATCCGGTAAGAATGGTAGAACTGGCTGTTAAAGGTATGATTCCTCATAACCGTCTTGGCAGCGACATTTTCAGCAAACTTCATGTATATGCTGGCAGCGAACATCCGCATGCAGCTCAAAAACCTGAAGTTATGGAAATCAACGTACGATAACATCCGGGAGGGAACAGATAAATGGCAGTAGTTACTTATAACGCAACTGGTCGTCGTAAATCTTCCGTTGCTCGCGTTCGCCTGGTTCCGGTGAAGGCAACATCGTAATCAACGACCGTGAATTAAACCAATACTTTGGTCTGAAAACTTTAGAGCTGATTGTTAACCAACCGCTCGAAATTACCGAAACTAAAGGTAAATATGACGTACTCGTTAACGTAAACGGCGGCGGCATCTCCGGTCAAGCTGGTGCTATCCGTCACGGCATTGCTCGCGCACTGCTGAAAGTTGACGTTGAATTCCGTCCTGCACTGAAAAAAGCAGGCTTCTTAACTCGCGACCCGCGTGAAAAAGAACGTCGTAAATACGGCTTGAAGAAAGCTCGTAAAGCTAGCCAATTCTCCAAACGTTAATCGTTTCCGAATTGTCCGGCACCAATCACAAATCGCAACAAAACCCCGCAACCTATGGTTGTGGGGTTTTCTAATGTTGTTGTTATTGCTTTTTACGGTAATCTTTGACGATTATAATGGCCAAGACCGAGAAATACAATGGCTGCAAGAATATCGATTACCTGCCAATCACTACGTTTAAAGCCTAGATTAGCAAAAAAGAGAAAAATAATCAGCATATAAATGCAGGCTGTTTTTAGATTATTGCTCTGCCAGTACTTCAGACAGCCATAGGCACTGAATAATATGACGGATATTTTCATGGTTTTATAAGCACTATAGCCGGGTAAGCCGAATATTGCCGTATAAAGTAAAAGAAATGCTATATAATAAGATAGCTTTTTGAAGTCGAAGTCATATTTCCAGAAAATCATTGCTGGTATGACGAGCATTAATAATGTAAGAACCAGACCGAAAGTGTGCATACATACTCTCCTTAAAAACTATTGTAATATTTGTAAGTTACTAGCTTAATAATAATAATATATCTTAATAATAATATATCTTAATATTTAACTTTATGATAACATATTTATAAGCAGTAGACAAATATCTGAATTTCATAAGAAAATAAATACAGAAGTCATATAAGGCGAGCCTACATTCCGATTAAGACAATATGCAAGCATTTTACATGCTTTTTTGCTTAGATTGTAAAATATTTTGCAAAATGTCATTGCAACAACAATGCTTTATGTGGTAAAATATCATGGTATAAAAATGTGAGGAGGTAAGCCTTGTGATTGAAACTATCTTGATAGTTCTTGAAGTTATCGTTTGCATAGCTCTCATTGGTGCAGTTCTGCTGCAGTCTGGCAAAGGCGGCGGTATGGGCAGTACTTTCGGTGGTAGTGACGGTGCTTTCTTTGGCAAAGGCAATGACTTAGATAGCTTGATGGCTAAAGCTACCATTTATCTGGGTGCAGCATTTGCCGTTATTACTTTAGCGCTGGCGAAAATCAACGCTTCGTTCATCATGTTAAAAAAGAGCGTAACTGCGCTCTTAATTTTTAAAATTTTTTTTATAAAAGAAAGGGGTTAGGGTCTTGAATTATTTAATGATCTCTATCGTTGTTGGTATCATTGCTCTGGCAGTTGCTTTGATGCTCAGCAGTGCAATCGGTAAAGCTCCTGCAGGCAACAGCCGCATGCAAGAAATTGCCGGTTACATCCACGAAGGCGCTATGGCGTTTCTGTACAGAGAATACAAAGCTTTGTCTGTATTCGTTATCGTAGTTGCTATTATTATCTCTATGTTCTTATCTCCGCTTACTGCTGTTTGCTTCGTAGCAGGTGCTGTTTTCTCCGTATGCGCCGGCTACATCGGTATGACTGTTGCTACTAAAGCTAACGTTCGTACTGCAGAAGCAGCTCGTCATGGCATGCCGGAAGCTTTGAAAATTGCTTTCTCCGGTGGTGCAGTTATGGGTCTGGGCGTTGTTGGTTTAGGTATCTGCGGTGTTGCAGTTGCTTACATGATTTTCCATGATATCGACATCGTTACCGGCTTTGGTCTGGGCGCAAGCTCCATTGCATTGTTCGCTCGTGTTGGCGGCGGTATCTACACCAAAGCTGCTGACGTTGGCGCTGACTTAGTAGGTAAAGTAGAAGAAGGTCTGCCTGAAGACGATCCGCGTAATCCGGCTACCATCGCTGATAACGTAGGCGATAACGTAGGCGACGTTGCTGGTATGGGTGCTGACTTGTTCGAATCCTATGTTGGTGCAATCATCTCCGCTATTACCCTGGGTGCTGTTGCATATCCTGGCGGCGAAGGCGTAATGTTCGTATTTGAACTGGCTTTTTGCTGGTATCATCGCATCTTTGATCGGTGTTGCTTTTGCTCGTAGCAGCAAATCCACCAATCCGCAAGCTGCTCTGAACCATGGTACCTATGTTGGCGGTGCTATCGTAATCGTTGCTGCTTACTATCTGTCCACCACCATCTTCGGTAACACTGCTGCATTCGTAGCAATTGCTTCCGGTCTGGTTGTGGGTCTGTTAATCGGTAAAATCACCGAAATCTACACTTCTGCTGATTATGCTTCTGTTAAGAAAATTGCTCAACAATCCGAAACCGGTCCGGCTACCACCATCATCTCCGGTTTGGCTGTAGGCATGTATTCCACCTTCCTGCCGATGATCTTCATCTGCATCGGTGTAATCCTGGCATTCTTCAGCATGGGCGGTGCTAAAGACTCCGGTATGGGTCTGTTCGGTATTGCTCTGGCTGCTGTTGGTATGCTGTCCACCACTGGTCTGACTGTAGCAGTTGATGCTTACGGTCCTATCGCTGATAACGCTGGTGGTATCGCAGAAATGTCGAACTTCCTCCTGAAGTTCGTGAAATCACTGATACTCTGGACTCCGTAGGTAACACTACCGCTGCTATCGGTAAAGGCTTCGCTATCGGTTCTGCTGCATTGACTGCGCTGGCTCTGTTCTCTGCATATGCTCACACCGTAGGTCTGAAAGCTATTGACCTGCTGAACCCTGTAACCTTAATCGGTCTGTTCGTTGGTGCAACTCTGCCGTTCGTATTCGGTGCTATGACCATGGAATCCGTAGGTAAAGCTGCTTACCAAATGATCGAAGAAGTTCGTCGTCAATTCCACGAAATTCCTGGCCTGCTCGAAGGCAAAGCTAAAGCTGACTATCAAAAATGCGTAGACATTTCCACTGCAGCTGCTCTGCACGAAATGATTATGCCTGGTGTTATCGCTATCGTTGCTCCTCTGCTGATGGGCTTCCTGTTTGGTACTGAAGCTCTGGGCGGTTTGATCGGCGGTGCTCTGGCTTCCGGCGTTCTGGTTGCTATTCTGATGGCAAACGCTGGCGGTGCTTGGGATAACGCTAAAAAATATGTTGAAGCTAGCGGTAGAAAACATACTCCGGTTCATGATGCAACCGTTGTAGGCGATACCGTTGGTGACCCGTTCAAAGATACTTCCGGACCTGCAATGAACATCCTGATCAAACTGATGACCATTGTTGCTCTGGTATTCGCTCCTGTACTTGCTGCTAACGGCGGTATGCTGCTGGGTCTGTTCAAATAATCTTATTTGATGCTTAATAAACGCTCTCTCTTTTTTAGAGGGAGCGTTTTCTTTTTGAATTTCTTGCAAATTATCCCCTTAACACTGTATCTTTGAAGAAGTAGGCAGGAGTATGTGATATAATATAAGCATACTATTTATAAAAAAAGGAAGTGCGCAGGTTGCAAGGAGCAGAAGGTTTTGAATTTCAAGGAGATAATGGGAAAGCAGTTCTGCTTTTGCATGGTTATACAGGTTCTGCATCAGAGATGCGGCCGTTAGGCGAATATTTACATAAGCAGGGCTATACAGTTTTGTGCCCTTTATTACCAGGACATGGCACGACTGTAGAAGAATTAAAGGAAACTACTACTAAAGATTGGTTAGCAGCTGCCCGTGCTGCTGTATATAGTTTACAAGCAAGCTATCAGATAATTTATGTAGCCGGCTTATCCATGGGTGGTCTGCTGGCTATGAAAATGGCCGCTGAAGAAGCAGTACAAAAAGTTGCTATCTTGGCGGCACCTATTTACGTACGTGATAAAAGAGCACCGTTTTTACCCTTGCTACGCTTTTTTATCCATTATGTGCCGAAGAGAAAACGTGATTATCGTGAGATGAGCAAATACTGCCAATGCTATGACAAAATGCCGACTAAGCCACTTAGCAGTTTATTTGCCTTAATCAAGGAATGCAAACAATCTGTACTTACCAAAATCAGGATTCCTGCTCTGGTATTACAGTCAAAAATAGAACATACAGTAAATCCTAGCAGTGCAAAGTTTATTTATGACCATCTTGGCACTGCTATAGGGAAAAAGAAATTAGTCTGGTATGAGCATAGTGGTCATATTTTAACCTTGGATGTGGAGCATGAAGCTGTTTATAGAGAAATTGCCGGCTTTTTTGCAAAAGCAGATTGATTTCGCAGGAATTAGGAAGGTATTTAGCGAATATGGATAAGAGCCTTTTAGTAAATAATGAATATAGCTGGTGTTTTGCCTGCGGTAAGGATAATCCGCAGGGACTGCATATGCAGTTTGAGCTTGATGAAGATAAATGTGTGGCACATTTTACGCCACGCAGGGAGCATCAGAGCTACAACGGACGTATGCATGGAGGTTTAGTTGCTGTGCTGTTAGATGAAGTAACAGGCAACTATCTGTTTTGTAAAGAAGGCAAGCCTGCTTATACTGCCAAAATGGAAATACGTTACCGTCAGCCTTTGGTGATCGGGGAAGAGGTAATCTGCATAGGCAGGGAAATCCGCCGTAAGGGACGGATGGTAGAGATGCAAGGAAGCATCTGTAAGCAGGATGGCACAATCTTGGCAGAATCTTTGTCCAAGATGATGATTGAAGAATAAAGGTGTTTATTATGCAAAGTAAAGATGTGAGAGAGAATATTTTAAATTTTATGCGTGATACAGGTTATGCACCCATGACCTCCGAGGAGCTGATGGATGCGTTGGCAGGTACTTGCAGCCCGAATAAATTTTGGCAGGAGCTGTTGGCCTTGGAGCAGAACGGTGAGATTATCAAAACACGCTTTGATACCTATGGCCTGCCGGAAAAAATGGGCCTGGTAGCCGGTCGCTTTCAACTGACAAGCAAAGGCTTCGGCTTTGTTATTCCGGATAACAAGGGTGACAGACCTGATGTGTTTATTCCGCCACGTGCTTTAAACGGTGCGATGAATAATGATAGAGTATTGGCACGCATTGATAATGATGCCCATGGTAAAAAGCCTGAGGGCGAAATCTTGCGTATTATTGTCCATGCGAATAATAAAGTAGTAGGTGTATTCCATCAGAGTGGCGAATTTGCTTTTGTTACTCCTGATGATAAGCGTATCGGTCAGGATGTTTATGTAATGAAACGCCATTTCAACAATGCCAAGGACGGTCAGAAGGTAGTCGTAGAAATTACCGAATGGCCGCAGAATAACCGTAAGGCAGAAGGTAAGGTAACTGAGGTGTTAGGTAATCTGGGCGATGTAGGCTTGGAAATCCTGTCCATTATCAAACAAAATGACCTGCCGTTGACATTTCCTGAAGAAGTGCTGGATGCTTCCTACAAAGTGCCTAAAACTATT
>VOFG01000603.1_pt1 | contig 46000 bp, 61 predicted proteins | sample 5384171 | NCBI WGS metagenome assembly VOFG01 (sample SAMN12384726, study PRJNA508395) | human gut metagenome | isolation source: healthy gut F | host: Homo sapiens
GCGGCTACAATCTGCAATGGGCATGGTCCAGCGGCCATCTGGCGGGCAGTTACGATAGAATCAGCAGGATATTGCGTATCGCTACGCAATATCCTGCTGATTTTACGGCATTTCTCTGGCTTCCTTCTTGGTCTCCATGGATATACCGTCAGCTGATCGCCGGCGGCTGCCATAGCCAGCAGCACCTCCTCCGGGCCGTGATATCCCTTTCCCGCAGCTTTCGCCCAGCCACACGCCGTCTTCCCGCCTTCCGCAAATTCTCCGGCAGCACCTTACCGTCTTGCACCACGGGGTCTGGAGCAGCTCCTGCCGGGGGCTGCATGGACAGATCCGCCGGTGTCACCTACCGCTGCATGGCCGTCGGCAGGAACGTCACCGTGCCGTTGTGCTCTAAAATGGCGGTCTGATCGGTTGAGGTCAAAATACCCCCGATACCCGGCAGTACATGAGAAATTCGTTGAGATCCATCCGCTCGCCGCAGTTTTTCCAGATGACACCGCTGTCCAGGATCAGCGGCTTGCTTTATGATGAACCGCCGTGCCCTGGATAGACTTGTTGGTCAGCAGGGCGATGCCACGAGATCCATACACCACCATGGGTCTGGCTGCTGTAGAGCCCAAGTAGCCGGAGAGCAGGTAGCTGAGGGCGCAGGCGGCCATGGCGAAATAGACCAGATCCGCCGGAGCCGAAGAGCTCAATGCTGAGGATGACGGAGGCGATGGGGCAGTTCACCGCGCCGCAGAACACGGCCACCAGGCCGATGGCGCCGCCGCAAAGCCTGTGGGCAGGCCCAGCCAGTCCGCCAACACGCAGCCGAAGGTCGCGCCCACGAAGAACGAGGGCACCACCTCGCCGCCCTTGAAGCCGCAGCCGATGGTGACGGCGGTGAAGGCCAGCTTCAAGAGCCACGCCCAGCTGTCCGCCTGCCCATGTCATGGCTCGCTCGATCACATCCATGCCCGCGCCGTTATAGTCCGTGGTGCCCACGGCAGCACCGTGGCCAGGCCACGATCACCGCGCCGCCCACGGCGGCACGGGACGAAGCCGTTTTTCATCCACAGGCGGCCGCGTGCTCCGTGATATGCAGCCCGCGGCAGAAGAGGATACTCACCAGAGCGCAGCCGAGAGCCAGCACCGCCACAAGCCCAGGGTGGCGCCAGGCCAGGGCGGGCATGGCCACCGTGAAGCGGGTAGGCTCCACGCCCATGAGGAGGGCGATGTAGTATCCGGTCAGAGAGGCGGTGAAGCAGGGCAGCAGCCCCGCGTAGTACAGTACGCCCACGCTGATGACCTCCAGAGCGAACACCGTGGCGGTCAGCGGCGTGCCGAACAGGGCTGAAAACACGCCGCTCATGCCGCAGAGGGTGGCCAGGGGCAGGTCCTTCTCCCCCAGGTGCAGCAGCGAGCCGGTGCGGTAGCCGATGCCGCCGCCGATCTGGAACGCCGCGCCCTCGCGTCCTGCGCTGCCGCCTAACAGGTGGGTGATGACGGTGGCCACGAAGATCAGCGGCACCAGGAGCGTGGGGACGCTCTTGCCGAAATGGACAGACTCGATCACGGCATTGGTGCCCGCGCCCTCCAGACGGCACAGCCTGTACAGCAGGGCGATGACCACGCCGCCCAGCGGCAGCAGGTACAAAACCCAAGGGTGCCCCGTGCGGAGCTGCGTGGCACAGCCGACGCCCAGGTGGAACAGCGCGCCCACAAAGCCGCCCACGCCGCCCACCAGCGCGCCCACCGCCAGCCATTTCAGCAGCGCGGCCACATACAGGCCGATATGGGCCATGCGCTCCTTCAGTCCTTCTCCATGTCCCGTCCGCCTCTTTTAACACGTTCTCTTTGCAGTCGATTATTGTATCATCTGCGCCGCGCTCTGTCAAACCCCGTCCGACTTTAAATCTTTGGCGCAGGCTGAAAAATTTTGAGTTTATCTCACTTTTTTTCATTTTGCTGTTGATTATGGCGCGGCGATGCCGTATACTATATATTACCAAACTGGCAAAAAAAGGCAAAGGAAACCCCAACAATATACAAAAGGAGGAAAACCACATGAAATACGGTCGGCCATGATGCCCGAGCCTGTTCTGGAGGAGATCCGCGACGAGATGATGAACTACCGCGGCAGCGGTATGTGCGTCATGGAGATGAGCCATCGCTCCAAGGTGTTCCAGCAGATCATCGACGAGGCCGAGGCCGATCTGCGCGAGCTGATGAACATCCCCGACAACTACAAGGTGCTGTTCATTCAGGGCGGCGCCACCCTGCAGTTCGCTGCCGTGGCATGGAACCTGATGAAGAACGGCAAAGCCGTGTACATCGAGACGGGTGCCTGGTCCAAGAAGGCCATTGCCGAGGCGAAGAAGTATGGCGAGGTCATCGTCGCCGCCTCCTCCAAGGATAAGAATTACAGCTATATTCCCGACTGCTCCGATCTGGATATTCCCGAGGACACCGACTACGTTTACATCTGCGAGAACGAGACCATCCACGGCGTCACCTGGAACAAGCTGCCCAACACCCGCGGTCACGTTCTGGTGTCCGACCAGAGCTCCATGTTCCTCAGCCGCCCTGCAATGTCTCCGACTATGGCCTGATCTACGCCGGCGTGCAGAAGAACGTGGGCCCCGCCGGCATGGTGGTGGTCATCATCCGCGAGGATCTGATCCGAGGACATCGACCCCAAGATGCCCGTCTACATGAGCTACAAGACCCACGCCGACAACGGCTCCATGTACAACACCCCCAACTGCTGGGCGATCTACTGCTGCGGCAAGGTATTCAAGTACCTGCTGGCCAAGGGCGGTCTGGAGGAGATGAAAAGCGCAACATTGAAAAGGCCAAGGTGCATGTATGACTTCCTGGATTCAGTCCAAGATGTTCAAGGGTGCCGTGGAGCCGGAGTTCCGCAGCCTGATGAATATCCCCTTCGTCACCGGCGACCGAGCTGGACGCCGAGGTGGTGGCCGCCGCCAAGGCCGCCGGTTACGACAATCTGAAGGGCCACAAGAGCGTCGGCGGTCTCCGGGCCTCCGTCTACAACGCCATGCCCAAGGAGGGCGTGGAGGCGCTGGTGGACTTCCTGAAAAAGTACGAGGCCGAGCATCAGGCGTAACGTCTGTCTCGGGGGACGCAGGTCCGGAAAACCGGACAAATCGCCACATTCCGACAATAAAACGTATCATCGAAGGAGATTATTACCATGCGTATTCTTATTACTGACGGTATGGATAAGACCGCGATGGCGGAGCTGCGCGAGCTGGGTCACGAGGTCGTCGAGCAGTTCTACGAGCCCGACCAGCTGGGCGCTGCCCTGCGTGACTTCGACGCCGTGGTGGTCCGCTCCAAGACCAAGGTCCGCGCGGCACAGATCGACGAGGCCAAGGGCAGCCAGCTCAAGCTGATCATCCGCGGCGGCGTGGGCGTTGACAACATTGACGTCAAGTACGCCGAGGAGAACGGCATTGCCGTCCGCAACACCCCCGGCGCCTCCTCCCAGTCCGTGGCGGAGCTGGCTATGGGCCACATGTTCTCCTGCGCCCGCTATATCTCCATCGCCGGCCACACCATGCGTGAGGATAAGTGGGAAAAGAAGGCCTACGGCAAGGGCATCGAGCTTCAGGGCAAGACGCTCGGCATCGTCGGCTTCGGCCGCATCGGCCAGCATCTGGGCGTCATGGCAAAGGCCATCGGCATGAACGTCGTCGCTTACAGCACCACCCGCCGTCCGGAGGTGGAGGCCAAATTTGGCATCCCCTATGTGACGCTGGAGGAACTGCTGGCCCAGTCCGACTTCATCTCCCTCCACGCTCCCGCCGCACCTGGCGCTCCCCTCATCAACGCCGATACCATCGCCAAGATGAAGGACGGCGTGGTCATCATCAACACCTCCCGTGGTGCCAACGTGGACGAGGATGCCCTGCTGGCTGCTCTGGAGTCCGGCAAGGTCCGGGCCGCCGGTCTGGACGTCTACGCCGACGAGCCCACTGCCAACGCCGCTCTGTACAGCCATCCCTTGGTGTCCTGCACGCCCCAATCGGCGCTGCCACCGTCGAGGCTCAGAAGCGCATCGGCACCGAGATCGTGGATATCATCCGCAGCTTCTGATCTCCCTATTATGCAAGAAAAGAAGGGGTATGGCAGAGCCATACCCCTTCTTTCACCGTTCGTAAGAATGCAGCCTGTGAGCACCGCTCACAGGCTGCATTTTCGTTTCTCTATTTACGGTCGTTTCCACCAGCTGCCGCCGCCTCCAACGCCGCCGGAGTCCTCAGCACCGCCGGTATCCGGCGTGGTGGGATCTGTCGGATCCGTGGGGGGGTGTCGGTGTGGTGGGGTCGGTAGGTGTCACCGGTGTGATGGCCTTCTGGTGCGCCGGGCAGATATCATCCTTGGGATCGTTGGGCGTAGCGGAGCCGTCCAGCACCTTCAACAGGTACTCATGGTCCCTGGCCTTGATATCGTTGAACAGCGCCCGGTTCCAGTCCAGCACCGCCACCTGCTTCACCTTGTCCTTGGGGCAGTACTGGGTGGCAATGTGCTTCCCCTCGGTGCAGTAGTCCACCAGCTTGTGGACGTTGCAGGTCGCCGTGGGAGCCGTATCCGCCGCCACCGTCACGGTGCGGACCCGGCTGCCCCGCAGATCCTTGGTGCAGGCATCCGTGGCCAGCAGACCGCTGTCGGAGCACACCGTCACCTGCGTCAGGCCGGTGCAGCTGTCGAAGGCCTTGTCCTCCAAATCAGTATGGATCTCCCGCATCACCTGCTTCCACAGCTGCGCCGAGCCGTTGCCCATACCGTAGGACAGCTCATCGTTGGACTCATAGCCCGTCCATACCGCAGCGCAGTAGTAGGGGCTGAAGCCCACGAAATAACGGTCCCGGTTGTCATCCGTGGTACCGGTCTTACCGGCGATGGTCATGCCGGAGAAATATGCCTCCGTACCGGTACCGCTGGTGATAACGCTCTCCAGTATGTCCCGCAGCAGATAGGCGGTAGTCTCCTTCATGGCGCTGTGGGCGGAGGTCTCGTTCTCCATGACGACATTCCCCTCGGAGTCCTCCACCCGCAGCCATGTCCGGGGCTTGGTGTATACGCCGTCGTTGGCGATGGCAGCATAGGCCGCAGCCATCTCCTCCGTGGTGACACCCACGTCGTAACCGCCCAGGCCCATGTTACCGGACTGCTGGCTGTCCCGCTGGGTCAGGGTGGTGAAGCCCAGCTTCTCCACCATATAATTATAGGAGGCCGCCGAGCCGTAGCTCTCATTGACCCGCACGGCGCAGGTATTCAGAGACTCCACCAGCGCCGTCCACACGGTGGTCAAGCCGTAGAAGCCGGAGTGGGAGTTCTTGGGCCATGCGCCGTAGCCGTCCAGATCCCGGACGGGATAGTCATCGATGGCGGAGGCAGCGGTGATGGTACCGTCGTCCAGCGCCGGGGCATAGTCGGAGATGGGCTTGGTAGCAGAACCGCACTGCCGGGGCTCCGTGGCCCAGTTCCAGCCACGATCCACCGTCTTGGCGCCCAGGCCGCCCACCATAGCCACCACGTTGCCGGTGGAATTGTCCACCAGCGTGATAGCCGCCTGCAAGGGCTTGCCGTAGTCGTCCGTATACTCCACCAGATCGCTGTTTTCAAAAACGCTCTCCGCAATGGACTGGAGCTTGCTGTCCTGCAGCGTATAAATCTTATAGCCGCTGCTGTAGATCTTGCTGACGGCCTTCTCCTGTGCCGTGCGGACGTTGCCGTTCTCGTCGGGTGCATCGTCCTCCAGCCCCAGCTTCTCCACCAGCGCCGCCGCCACATCGGAGATGACCTGATCCGTATAATAGGAGTTGTTGGCGGTGGACTGCACAGTGGGCTTCTCCGGGGTCTCCTGATCCTCCGTAGGCTCGGTGAAATTGCCGAGATTCGTATACCCGTCGCTGAACTGGACCTCCTCCGCCGCGGCGGCATCATAGGTGGCCTGATCGATCTTCTCCTGACCGAGCATCTCGCCCAGAATGGTCAGCTGCCGCTCCCGGTTGTTCTCACGGGTCCAGTCGCTGAGCAGAGGATCATACATGGAGGGATTGTTGGTGATGCCGATGAGACAGGCACACTCCGCCAGCGTCAGGTCCTTCACATCCTTGTGGAAGTACATCCGGGCAGCCGTCTGCACGCCGTAGCACTGCTCTCCCAGATAGATGGTGTTGAGATACATCTCCAGGATCTGGGACTTGGAGTAATCCTTCTCCAGCGCCAGCGCCCGGTAGATCTCCGTGATTTTCCGCTTCACCGTCACCTGATTGTCTCCGGTGACGTTTTTCAGCAGCTGCTGGGTGATGGTGGAGCCGCCCTGTGTGCCGCTGCCGGTCAGGGTCCTGGTGATGGCCCGCAGGGTCCCCTTCCAGTCCACCCCGTGGTGGGTCTCGAAGCGCTTGTCCTCGATGGCGATGGTGGCATCCTGCAAATACTTGGGGATGTCCCCGATATCCACCCAGATGCGGTTTTCATCGCTGAACAGCGTCTGATACATCTCCCATGTCTCGCCGTCCGTCCCCAGACGGTACAGCTCCGTGGATACCTTCCGGTCATATTCGGACATATCCACCTCTACGTGGCCCTTCAGGGACTTATTGATGTAGGTCATGAAGATCCCCACAAAATGGCCATGGTCAGCACGCCCACCAGCACGATGGTGCCGATGACGCCCCAGACCCTCTTGGCCCGTCCCTTCCCTCGGTTTTTCCTCTGATGGGCGCTCTGCTCTGCCTTATCACGGTCGTTGGAGTGTTCTTTCATGGACAGCGCACCTCACTTTCTGTTTCGTTGTTCCGGCCGCCGGGCGGCCTCAGGCTTTTTATACGGCTTCTCCCTGCCGCTCTGCTCCGGAAGGTCCCGGCGGCGGCAAAAGCACATATTAAACCAATATAAGAGTTATTTTACCACACCTGTCAACCGATAAAAATACCTTTTTGCACAAAAAACGCAATCACCGTATCCTTTGACCCGGCACATAGGTTCCGTTTTGTGCTGCTTTTCCAATTTTTGCGCGGAAATCGGCAGCGCCGCCCTCTTGCAATTTCTGTGGAAATCCGTTATAGTAGGGGAAGATCAACCTATGCAGGAGGTATTTTCTCATGAGCGATGAGTTTGGCCCCAGCTTTATCACCCTCACCGACGAGGACGGCAACGATATCGAGCTGGAGTATGTGGACGCACTGGAGCACGAGGGGCAGACCTATATGGCCTTCTTCCCCGCCGTGGAGGACGAGGCGGACGAGGAATCCGAGGACTACGGTCTGGTGATCCTGAAATCCGTCACGGAAAACGGTGAGGAGCTGCTAAGAACGCTGGATGACGAAGCGGAGCTGGAGAAGATCTACGAGCTGTTCATGGAACAGCTGCTGGCCGACGAGGAAGAAAATTCCTGACCATTTCTGCGAAAACCCCTTTTATTTTTCCCGCAGGTCTGTTATAATAAGGCCATCGCCGAAAGGCGAGGTCCCGCAGGGATGTGACGGGTCTTTTTATCCTCACATTTTGTTATAGGGGATGTCGGATCAGTATGTGGATCGCAGGCCTCCCGGCTGCCGTCTGCGGCTGGAAGTTGGAAGCGGTAAAGCACGCTGGAGACAACCCACCTGCTGAAACGGTGCAGGTTATAACTTGGCCCCCACGCCCGGCGGGACAACTGGTAAAAGCCCGGTCAGTTCGGAAGACCTCCGGAGCTGACCGCTTTTTTCGGCCTATGGCCGGATAATTTCCGTTTCCCCTTGCACAGCAGACAGATTTCCTGTATAATCATGATTAACTTTACGAAGTCGGGTCGTAATGACCCCTATTTTGAGAGGATGAAACAACTATGAGCGCATCAAGAGAAAAAGAAGAACCGGCAGGAGGTCGCCGCCAGCGGCGTTGTGGATCCCAAGACTGCCCGTCAAGCTCAGGAGCAGACCAAGGAGCGCCGCTCCAACCGGCTCTATGCCATCATCGCCATCGCCTTTGTGGTGGTCGCCATTGGCCTGGTGGTGTGGAACTCCAACATCATCCAGCGTGGCACCACTGCCGTCACGGTGGAGGGCGAGTCCTATTCCGCCGCCGAGGTCAGCTACTACTATCACAATGCCTATAACAGTATCGTCAACTCCAAGTATGCCAGTCTCTACGGCATTGACAAGAATACCTCCCTGTCTCAGCAGAGCCTGAACGACACCGCCAAGATGATGTTGCGTGTCAGCGAGGACATGACTTGGGACGCCTACTTCCGTGACGCCGCCAAGAAGAGTCTCATTCAGCTGACCATGCTGAAGAAGGTGCCGCCGAGAAGGGTCTGACCTTCGACGACGATATGCAGAAGGAAATCGACAGCACCTTGGAGACCTTCTCCACCTATGCTAAGAAAGCCGGCTACTCCACCAGCGCTTACCTGAAGCTGATGTACGGCAACAACATGACGATGTCCACCTTCAAGAGCATTCTGAAGGACACCGTTCTGGCCTCCCACTATCAGCAGGACTACATCGACAGCCTCACCTACACCGACGAGGAAGTGGAGACCTACTATAACGAGCACAAGAACAACTTCGACGTGGCCGACTACGAGTACATCTACTTCAAGGGTACTGCCGACTCCACCAAGGATGCCGACGGCAACACCGTGAAGCCCACCGACGAGGAGAACGCCGCCGCCAAGGAGGCTGCCTCCGCCAATGCCAACGCCGCTCTGGAGGCCGTCCGCAACGGTCTTTTTGATGGAGAAGGCCGCCGACAACTACGATAACGGCACCAACACCGACCGTCCCACCGGTACCTACAGCGGCGACGCCGTCACCGCGTGGGTGTTCAACGAGGAACGTCAGGAGGGTGATCTGACCCTCATCGAGAGCGGCGACAACTACTATGTGGTCCTGTTCCACAGCCGTGGCCGCAACGACTACAACACCGTGGACGTGCGCCACATTCTGTTCAGGGTGGATACCTCCGATCTGGACAGCAAGGCTGACGACTATCAGGAGAAGCTGGACGCCCGCAAGGCCGAGCAGAAGGAAGCCGCCGAGGCCGCTCTGAAGAAGTGGGAGGAGGGCGCCCGCACCGAGGACAGCTTTGCCGAGCTGGCCAACGAGCTCTCCGCCGATACCGGCTCCAACACCGCGGGCGGCCTTTACACCGAGGTCTATAAGGGCATGATGGTCACCGAGTTCAATGACTGGTGCTTCGATGCCTCCCGACAGCCCGGTGACACCGGCATCGTCTACAACGAGGGCAGCTACACCGGCTACCATGTCATATACTTCGTGGGTACCGACGCCCCCTATTGGCAGGTGCAGGTCCGCAACGCCATGAAGAACGCCGACTACACCCAGTGGAACAACGCTCTCGTGAAGGACATCACCGCCACCGAGGCCTCCGGTATGAAGTACCTCGTCTGATGAATTCCCGAAAAAGACCCCGAGGCCGGTCTTTTTTTTGATACCGTCTGGAAGCAAAGGAGCCTATTTATGCACGAACAGTTTTACGCACCGAGATGGTGCTGGGCCAGCCGGCGCTGGAGCGCCTGCAAAGCGCCCATGTGGCCGTGTTCGGTCTGGGCGGCGTGGGCAGCTATGCCGCCGAGATCCTGGCCCGCTCCGGCGTAGGCGAGCTGACGCTGGTGGATCAGGACACCGTCAGTGTCACCAACATCAACCGCCAGCTCTGCGCCCTCCACTCCACCGTGGGCCAGTCCAAGGCGGAGGTCACCGCCCGCCGTTGCCGGGACATCTCCCCCTGCGCCGTCATCCACCCCATCTGCGCCACCTACGACGCCGCCCATCGGGAGGATTTCTTCTCCGCCCGATACGACTACATTGCCGACTGCATCGATCTGGTGACCTGCAAGCTGGACCTGATCCAGCAGGCCATGGACCGAAGTATCCCCATCCTGTCGGCGCTGGGGACCGGCAACGGACCCCACCCTGCTGCGGGTAGCGGATATCTCTCAGACCAGCGGCTGCCCGCTGGCCCGTGTCATGCGGAAGGAACTGCGCAGCCGTGGCATCCGCCACCTGAAGGTGGTGTTCAGCCCGGAGCAGCCCGCCGCCACTGCCCAGGGAGGCCCCCCCCGGCCGCCGCAGCGTCCCTGCCAGTGTGCCATGGGTCCCCTCCACCGCCGGTATCCTGCTGGCCGGCACCATTGTGCGGGACCTCATCGGATGAGGGCGGCGACATCGCCGGACTGCTGATCCGGCAGGCCCTGGAGTCAGGAAGGTCTGTGCCGTGGCATCTGCGGTCCAAGATCGAGCAGGGGAAGGTGACGGAGCTGCTGCTGTGGGCATTCAGTCCGAATTTCAATTGGCAGCCCCGGCGGACTGCCCTGGCAGCGGACGCCCTGCTGCTGGATTTTACGCCGAGGGCTTAGATGCGCCCCTCTGCCGAATTTCAATTCCCTCTATGAACAGCTGGGGAGCCCCCTTTTCTCTCCAGTCCCGGCAGCTGGACCCTGCATCGGATGCCTTTACGCCGACGAGAGGGCCGGTGGGAGGAGGCTGGCCCTGCATCGGCTGGAGCCGCTGCCGCTGCTGGCTGCCCACTACGGAGAGTTCCTCTACGCCGAGGGCGAATACACCGCCGCCATCGAGGTGCTGCGGGACGCCTACCGCTCGGCATCGGACGCCGGCTACCCCCTACCTGATGCTGTCCTGCCGGGCGTGGATGGGCAACTGCTACTCGGATCTGGGCCGCATGGAGGAGATGCTGACCCACTACTCTGTAGCGGAGCGTCTGGCAGAAGCCTTGAGGGATACCGGCAGCTTGTCTGCCCTCCGCTACAATGTTGCCTCCACTCAACTGGAGCTGGGTCAACCGGAAAAGGCCCTGTCCTACTTTGCCTCCCTCCCCCGCCCCGGCTTTCTGGACCTGCACAAACTGGCCATCTGCCACGAGCAGTTGGGCCATCGGGAGCAGGCGCTGACCGCCGTCCAGCAGGCGGAGCCTATGGCCTCCGGCGAAATGGAGCAGCGGATGCTGGCGCTGGTGCGCTATCGCCTGGAGCACCCGGACTACCTCCACGACGATACCTACGGCACCCAACTTCTGGACTGCTTCCAGCGTCTGCGAGACACATATCCTATGGGCTTCACCCGCTTCCACCTGCCGTGGGTGCTGGCGTGGTACAAGGCCAACCGTCAGTACCGTCAAGCCTGCCGCCTATTGGAGGAGTTTCCTGTAAAATAGCATTTTTACCCCATTAAGAGGGTCATCACGGGAATAACTTTCCCATGATGACCCCCTTTTCTTTTGTAAGCAGCTGTGGGATAATCATAACAGTGAGGTGAACGCCATGAAACAAACTCTCTGGACACGGAATTTTACCCGCATCACCGCCGCCACGACGCTGGGCGCTGCCGGCGGCATCATCAGTCAATTCGCCCTGTCCTTTCTGGTCTTTGACGAGACAGGCAGCACTCTGGCCTCGGCGCTGGTGGTGGCCATTCAGCTGATCCCCATGGTGCTGCTGCCGCTGGTCGTCGCCCCCATGATGGACCGCCTGCCCCGCAAGCCCTTTCTGGTGTGGGGCGACCTGCTCAACGGCTTGTGCTACGCCGGGGCGGGACTGTTCCTGCTGCACAGTGCCTTCTCCTACACCGCCTATCTGGCCTTTTTCCCTGCTGGTATCGTGCCTTGCAGCCTTCGATGGGCTGGCCTACAACAGCTTTTACCCCTGCTGCTGCCGGAGGGACAGGAGGAGCGGGCCTACACCGTCTCCGCCATGCTCTATCCCATTCTGAAGGTCCTCATGATGCCGCTGGCGGCGCTGCTGTACGACACCTTAGGCGTGGGACGGCTGCTGCTGATCAAGGCGCACTGTCGGTGCTGGCCGCCCTCATCGAAAACCGCATCCATGTGCAGGAGAGCCGCCGGGATCAAGAGCCGCTGCTGTCCCTGAAAACCTGGTGGCGGGACATCGGGAGGCCGCCGCCTATCTTCGGCAGGAGCACGGCCTCCACGGCCTCTATGAGTACATGGCCGTCACCCACGGCATGGCCATGGGCTATTCTCCCCTGCTCATCGCCTTCTTTCGCACAGAGCCGGGCTTCACCACCGCCATGTACTCCTTCTTCTCCGTGGCGGGTTTGCCGGGCGCACCATCGGCGGCGCCGTCCGCTACCGCTACTCCCTGCCGGGCGAAAGCGATTCGGCTTCCTGTTCGGGGTGTATCAGACCTACGAACTGATGGACGCCTGCCTTCTGTGGCTGCCATATCCCCTGATGCTGGTGAACCGAGCCGTCTGCGGCTTTCTGGGCATCCAGAGTGCCACCATCCGGCAGGCGGCGGTGCAGCGCTACATCCCCGACCGGCTGCGGGCTCGGCTCAATGCCTATGAGTCCATGCTCTGCACGGCGGCGGGAGCGGTGCTGTCGCTGGCCATCGGTGCTTTGGGCGAGGTGCTGGACTATCGGCTCTGCATGACCATCTGCGGCTTGATCGTCATGGCGGTTTGCTGGCTGACGGTATTCCTGCGGCGGCGTCAGGTGCAGCTGGTGCTGACTGACCGCCCCGGCGAGGCCCAGCCCGATACACTTTCATAACGCTCCATTCTAAAAAGAAGGACCGAAAGGCAGAGCCGTTCGGTCCTTCTTTTGCTCGATTCCATCAGCGCCGAAGGCGCTTGCCGCCGTGACGGGCCACCGCCTCGTCCCGCTTGCCGGAGGTCTGCCGCCGCCCGGTCTCTGCAGGCCGCTGTACCTCCGCCGCAGGCTCAGGCGCTTCCGGCACAGGCTCAGGTTTCGGTATCTCTACCGCAGGCTTAGGCACCTTCACAGGCTCAGATACCTCCGCAGACGCAGGCTTTTCCGGCAAGGTGGGGACTTCCTCCGCCATCGCCGCAGCCTGCACCGATTCGGTGGGAGCTTTCTCTCCGCATTCGTTGCCAACATCTCCCGGTGGGGGATCCTTCCGTTTTCTTTCCCTTTCGGCGTCGCAGGGGAAGATGCACAGCAACGCCAGCACCACAGCAGCCCCCAGCACCAGATACAGTCCCGGCGGTCCGGCTGATATAGCCGGACACATAGCCCAGCCCATCGATGCCCCACAAGGGCTGCCCCAGCACATTGTCCCAGTAGACCGGGGCTCCCTCCACATAGAAGAAGCGCCGCTCTGTGTCCACGGAACCGATGACGCCCCCCTCCAGCGATAGGTCACTGTCCGTGACGTAGGCGATGGTGTCCCCGGCTGCAAGCGTCTCCGGCTGCTCCTGCCGCACGTACAGCAGCGCCCCGGCGGACCACGGAAGCCCCCTCCATGTCCGCCGGTACCACATAAGGCGTGATGCCGAAGGCTCGCACCCCCATGAGCCCCGCCGCCATCAATAGGATGCACAGGGTCAAAGCGTCGCCAGTACGCCGCATATTCCTCTGAAAAACTTTCTCATGTTGTCTCCGCTCATTTCCACAGGCTGCCGCATAGGTGTTTTTTATCATCTTACCATGTTCCCGCCCCAAAGACAAGCCCTTTTGCTATCCTCCTACCCCTTTCGCAGCTCCTTTTCCAGCTTCTCCAGCGCCCGCTTTTCGATGCGCGATACATAGCTGCGGCTGATGCCGTATACCGCCGCCACCTGCCGCTGGGTTTTGGGGCGGATGCCCCTCCAGCCCGTACCGCCTCCGGATGATGTCCGCCTCCCGCTCCGTCAGGCAGTCCCGCACCAAGCACCGCAGCAGCAGCTGCTCCTCCCGATCCTGCAGATCCGACAGCATGGTGTCGTCGGCCCCCACCACATCCAGCAGATACAGCGAGCCCCCTCCTTATCCGTGTCGATGGCGTCGGACAGGGACACCTCCCCTGCAGCTTCCGCTGGGAGCGGAAGTACATAAGGATCTCATTTTCAATGCACCTCGACGCATAAGTAGCCAGCTTGATGCCCCGGTCTGCCCGGAAGGTGTTGACGGCCTTGATGAGTCCAATGGTGCCGATGGAGATCAGATCCTCCTGATTGTCCGCCTGTGTATAGTATTTCTTGATGATGTGGGCCACCAGCCGGAGATTGTGCTCCACCAGCCGGTTCCGGGCCTCCAGATCCCCCCCTGCGCCCATCGCTCCAGACACGCCCGCTCCTCCTCCGGCGGCAGCGGCCGGGGAACGAACCAGGATTCCCCGTCAGACGCAGGGACAAAAACAGGCTGTTGGACAGCAGCAGCAACGCCGCAGACAGCATACAGATCCCTCCTCTTCTGCCAGCCTATGCCCTCAGAGGAAGTCCCTATGCTTGACGCAGCGCCAGAAGTGGGGTACAATACATCGCAAAATAATTAAAACGTTTCTATCTCCATCAAATTTTCTGGAGGATTTTATGGGTTTCATCTATCAGGAGGCCAATGCATACGGCGTAGAGGCCTTGGTGGCCTTGGAGCGCCACTATACCCCCACGGAGGAAAAACTGCACCGCCGTCACAGAGGCCGTCCGCATCTGCGACACCTACGGCATCGAGCGGGAGCTGGTGCCGCAGGTGCGCCATATCGCCGCCGCAGAGGAGTACCTGCTGGAGCACCTGTCAGAGGACGAGGAGACGCTGCAATTCCTGTTCACTCCCTTCTCCGGCGGCAACACCTGTCTGGCATGGTTTCTGGTCTGGGATTATGTTCGCCCCGGCGGCGAAAAAGCTTATAAATATACAGGCCACACACCCCAGCAGCGGCTGCGGGACATCATCTCCGCCGTGGGCCAGTATCAGGAGGACCCGCTCCCCCCGCCGCAGCAGCTGGACACCATCTGCGACCTTATCGCCGTGGAGGTCACCTGCGATCACGACCACACCACCCGCACCGAGACCCCCGCCACCTGTACCGAGGACGGCTCTGTCACCGTCATCTGCGATGACTGCGATGAGGTACTGTCCACCGAGACGCTGCCCGCCACCGGTCACAGCACCGTGGTGAAAAACGCCAAGGACGCGACCTGCACCGAGGCCGGCTACACCGGCGATAAGGTCTGCACCGTCTGCGGTGCCGCCGATCCCAACGCCAACAGCGGCGGCAATACCGGCAATAACGGCACCGACAGCCCCAACACCGCTGACGGAGCCGCCATGGGTCTGTGGCTGAGCCTTATGACCGTGGCCGCTCTGGCCGGAGCCGTTCTGGTGGCCGGTAAGACGCCCCGGGCCTGATTCCCCCCTTCGCAGCGCTCCTCTTAGGCGATAAAAGCCCTTGGCGGCACAGCCCTTGGCGGCACAGCCCTTGGCGGCAAAGCCTCTTGGCGGCACAGCCCCTTGGCGGCGTAGCCCCTTGGCGGCGTAGCCCCTTGGCGGCGTAGCCCCTTGGCGGCGTAGCCCCTTGGCGGCGTAGCCCCTTGGCGGCGTAGCCCCTTGGTAGCAAAGCCCTTCGGCGGCAAGGCCCCTTGGCGGCAAGGCCCCTTGAAATAGTGCATCTCTTTTCTGTAAAGGCGGAGGGGGCCCGGTAGGGTTCCCCCTCCGCCTTTTGCTGTTCCGAAACCACCCGGCTTCTCCGCCGTCGCCTGATTTCCCGCTGCTTCCTGATTTTCTCGATACCGTTTCATCTTCTGATACGATTCGATTTTTGCTGCCACTTTTCCCTGATGCCGCCACGCTGCCAGAATCGAAAAATCCGGAGCGGCTCTGTGACCCTTCTGCGCCCCAGTATTTTCCCCATGCGAAATATTCAAAAATTCATGCTCCCAGCAGGAAAATTTTTCCGAAAAATCATTGCTATTTCTCCGGATCTCGTATATACTGGGAGGTGTATAGGTCATTCCTCCCTGCGCCGCAAGCAGGTGAGCTCTCCTCCTGTACAGCCGCATCCGGCGGCAAGCAGGCGGGGGAAGGCAAAATTGCCTTCCCGCCTGCTTTTTTACGGTTTTCAGTTCTGCCGGTATTCGTTTTCCAGAGACGATATCATGTCGGCATTTTCTTATTTCCGGGGGCATTATCCGTCTGGTGCTTGGACGATTTTTTTATCCTTTGCCAAGATCACCGAGGTGATGAGCGCCGTCAGAGGGACCGCCAGAATGACGCCGATGCTGCTGGCGATGCCGCTGATGACCTCCGTGGCCATATAGGGGAGCTGATGAGCTGCCGGGGATCCAGCCCCAGCGAATACAGATAGATGATGAAGGACAGGCCGCTGCCCAAAAATGCCAGGATCAGGGTGTTGGTCATGGTACCCACCATATCCCGGTACCGATATTCATACCGGAGCGGAACAGAGCCCTACCGTCCCGGTCCGGGGCCACGGTATGTACCTCCGTCAGCGCAGAGGAGATGCTCATGGCCACGTCCATCACGGCGCCCAGCGCACTGATGACTACCCCGCCACCAGCAGGCCCCGCAGGCCCAGAGGCGTACCCGTCTGCCGCAGCTGCAGCAGCGGCTCCACATCCGTCAGCCGCAGACCGTCGATTCGCAGAAGGCTCTGAGACAGCAGGCCGAACAGCAGCGCCAGCGCCGTACCGGCCACCGTACCCAGCGCAGCACACACCGTCTTGCGGCACACGCCGCCCAAGATCACCATCGTCACCACGGTGATGTAGGCGCACACCAGAAACACCGTCAGCAGAGTGGACGCTCCCTTCATCAGCAGGGGATCAGGATCCAGAACAGGCACACCAGCGTCACCGCCAGCGCCACCAGAGACTTGGCTCCCACCTTGCCGCCCACCAGCACCGTTGCCAGCAGGAACAGGCCCACGATCACCGCCAGACCCACCGCCCGGTCATACTCGTACACCGTGGCGGTGTGGCTGCCGTCGCTATAAGTGGAGATCAGCAGCACCGCCCGCTGCCCCACCTTCAGGGGCTGGCCGTACAACGGGCCCACATAGTTATACACCTGCATGGTCTCGCCCTTGTACTGACCGGAGCGCACCTGTGCCAGCAGCAGCTGCTCCCCGATAGCCGCCGTCGGCCACGGTATCCGCCTCGGTGCTGTCCGACAGGATATCCGTAACGACGCCGGTCTCGTACTCGGCATATTCATCCCCTCGGGGCTGGGGCTGCTCAAAGGTCACAGACGCCATCCGCACGACGATGAACAGCACCAGCGCCGCCGCCAGAATGACGCAGCTCCACCGGTTCCTGCTCCACCAGCCCCCGGCTGTCAGCCGGTCCGCATTCCCCCTTCTTCCGCTTCATGGGCGTTTCCTCCGTCAATGATATTTGGTTACAGCATAGCAACTTCCGTCCCTGATGTCAATAGTGTTCACTAGTCAGCTACATCTGTCAATATACTTTGCATATATTATACAAACTTATTGCACGTTTCTGACAAAATCATTGAAAAAGGGGTAGCCATTTGGGTAGCTTTATGATAGACTGTTACCATCGGTCAAAGGCGGTATGTACGGCCAAAAGCGGCGTACACGGTTTTGACCGGCGGCACTATACACGAAAGGTTTGTCTTTGCTCAACGGTATCCCCACAGTCTGCCTGTTTCAGCTGATCGGAGCCCTTGACGCTGCCTCCGTGCCAAAAACAGGATAGCTTGTGGAAGGTCGTCTGCCCGCCGGATGCGGGTCAGGCGGCTTTGTACTATCTCCGGGGGACGGAAGGACAGAAGCAGGCCGCCGTGTAAACGTGTAATATTGAACAGGAGGGATCTCATTGAAGAAGCGAGGACTCAGCAGTCGGATCATGTCCGTGCTGCTGTCGCTGATGATGCTGCTCTCGCTGCTGCCCACAGCAGTTCTGGCAGACGAATCAGCGACAAAGACCTACACCAAGGTCACGTCCGCCGATGAACTGGTCAGCGGCAAGTACGTGATGGTAGCCAACAACGGTTACGCCCCCGATGTGCTTGACGGCACATGGGTCACGGCAGTGGCCGTGACAGCTGCCAACGATCAGGTCATTGATCCCACGGGCGGCGTCTGGACGCTGACCGTGGACAAGAATGGTACCATTCTCAGCGACGCCAACGGCAAGGCCATTGCTCCCAAAGGCGGCAACAACAATGGCATTAAAAACGGCAGCTACCGGTGGGCCGTGGATTTCGATGCCACCGACGAGACCTTTACCTTCGCCGGACAGGGCGATGATACGGTCAAGCTGGCCAGCAATGCCAGCTCCCAGAACAAGTTCAGGGCTTACAAAAATGAAACCATTACGAAGTCTCCCGGCGGCTACCCCTGCCACTTCACCCCTATAAGCTGGGCGGCGGGCTGGAGCAGGTAGCTGCCCCCACCGGCACCGCCTCCGGCGATGTGAAGGTGGGCGACACCGTGGCCTTTGCCTGCAAGACGGCGGATGCCACCCCTGCGGTACAAGGTGGATGACGGCGCCTATCAGGACTACACCGGCCCCGTGACCATCACCGCCTCCTGCACCATCACCGTCAAGGCTGTGAAGGACGGCATGACCGATAGTCAGGAGGTCGTGTTCACCTACAAGGCCTATGACTTGGTGGACAAGTATGTTAAGACCGCTGCCCTCACCGGCGGCGACAAGGTGGTCATTTTCAACGCCGGTAACGGCTACGCCGTCAGCTCCACCGTGATGGGCAATTACTACCTGACCCCCGTGGCCGCTACGGTGGAAAATGATGTGCTCACCGCCAACGCCATGGATGCGCTGGTCTGGGATGTCACCGCCAACGACGACGGCACCTACACCCTTTACGCAGGGCGGCAAGACCCTGACGCTGGGTGAAAACAGCGGCAAGTACAATCTCAACGTGGCCGCCAACGGTACCACCCGCTGGGATGTGGAGACCTGCAATGCCGAGAACGCCTCCTACTACCTCTCCGGCAGCGGCGTCACCGGCCAGTACGGCAAGGTCTACCTGGAATACTTCGCCAAGTTCACCGAGTTCTCTGCCTACTGCACCAGCACCGACCGGCTGAAGGAAGCGGACTTCGGCATGACCTTCTACAAGCTGACGCAGGAGAAGCAGTACGTGGACGCCACCCCCGGAGCCTGATCCGGAGGAGCCCGCCACCGTACCCATCCGCACGGCGCTGGAGGGCGCCACCGACACCGAGTTCACCGTCAAGGGCGTCGTGACGCTGGTGGACGGCCAGAACTACTATCTGCAGGACGCTACCGGCGGTATCTGTCTGCGGCTGGCTGCCAAGACCGACGAGATCGCTCTGGGCGACACCATCATCGGCACCGGCAAGCGGGCCGAGTTCAGGGGCATGGCGCAGCTGGGCAGCGGCACCTTCGTCAAGTCCAGCGGCCTGACCCTGGACGCCAAGCCCACCACCATCGCCGCCCTGACCGCCGACGATGTGTGTACCTATGTGCAGCTGAAGGGGCTGGAGATCACCGAGATCTATGACAACAACGGTCAGTACGCCAACCCCAATGTCACCTTCAAGGATGCCGACGGCAAGACCATCCAGCTCTATAAGGCAGTTCTGCCCAAGAACGGCGACAGCTGGGCCTTTGCCGTGGGCGACAAGGTAGATGTTACCGCCGCCGTAGGCACCAACAACGGCACCTTGCAGCTGCGGAATACCGTTGCCGACGAGATCCGGGCCGCCGGTTCCGTCAATGACCCCATCACGGACGGCATGATCCCCGACGGGGCGCTCACCGTCAAGGAGGCCGGGGCCATCACCACCAAGACCGAAAATGTCTCCGTGGTGGGTCAGGTGGTGTATCACTACGGCAACGCCTATAACGGCGCTGCCAGCATCAGTTCCATCATTCTGGAGGACGTCATCGGCGGTGAGATCTACGGCTTCCAGGTCTATGATTACGCCAACCACGCCAACTATAAGGTAGGCGACGTGGTGAAGGTCACCGGCACCGTTAGCCCCTACGGCGGCGTGCCTCAGATGCAGTCCCCTGCCATGGAGGTGGTAAAGGCCGGTGTGGAGGCCATCCCCGCACAGGAAATCACCGTCTCCCAGATGGGCGCCGACTATCTCAGTGAGTACGTCTACATCAAGGACGTGACGCTGGGCACCTACAACGCTTCCGGCAGCACCCCCGTCACCGACGCCACCGGCAGCACCAAGCTCTTCAGGGTGTGCCGCTGCCCGCCAATACTACTGAGGCCGACGTCACGGCCCTGTATGCCTGCTGCTCCGCCTACAACGGCACCTATCAGCTCCGCAACGGCGCCAGCAGCGATTATGTCACCCATGTGACGCCTCCCAGCCCCGGCCAGCTGCCTCAGGCCGGCGATGAGGTGGTCATCTACAACCAGAGCGCTGAGGCGGTTCTGGCGGAGCAAAATGACAACACCGACAGTCCCGCCATCAACAAGGCGGCCGCCACCATTGCCAACGGCAAGGCTGTCTGCTCCAACGGCGCCGTGGTCTTTACCGTGGAGCGCAGCGGCGAGTACTATCGCTTCTACAACCAAACCTACGGCTATCTGTGCGCCAACGGCACCGGCAACAACGCCTTCTATTCCCTCACTGCCAGCGAGGACGCCGACTGGCTGGTCCGGGAGTGCTCCGGCAACGTGGGCGGCTACGAAATGGAGAGCCGCACCGCCAAGTATAACGGCAAATACAGCCAGTGGCTGGAGTATTACAGCGACAGCTTCAAGGTGTACAGTATGTATAGCTCCACCGGTGATCTGGACTACACCATCTACTCCTTCTCCTTCTACCCCGTGGCGGAGGGGACGGAGCTGACCGGCGGCATCGTGAATATGCCCGCCGTGGTCATCGACCACCTGTATGACGCCTATGTGGGGCAGGCCTACACCTTTAGCTTCACCGTGGATGCTCCCTTCGGTGTCAAGGGCGACATGACCGCCACGCTGGCGGGCGAGGCCCTGACTGTCACCGAGGAGGAGGGGTGTTTACACCGTCACCATCCCCGTGGAGAAGGTGACGGGCGACAAACTCACCGTAACCATCAGCGGCGTGGACAATCAGGGCAAGGCCATCACCCGCACCGTCGAGATCCCCGTGAAGGACGAGCCGGTGTTCTCCGATCCCATGCCCATGCGGGGCGCTCAGACCGGCAGCGACAAGCGGCCCGCCATCTCCGTGGCGCTGGCCAATGCCGGGACGGAGCCCACCATCACCATGACGGTGAACGGCAAGACCGTGGATGCTGTGTATGCCGATGGTCGTGTCACCTACACGCCTGCTGCCGACCTCACCGACTACTGCACGGAGGTGGTGGTCACCGCCAAGCGTACCGACGGCAAGGAGGCCAGCTTCAACTGGTTCTTCACCGTGGGCAAGACCCAGTATCAGCTGTACTTCGGTCAGCTCCACAGCCACACCCAGTATTCCGACGGCTCCGGTACGCTGACCTCTGCGCTGGACTACATCAAGAGCATCCCCGCCAGCGCCAACGTGCAGTTCGTGGCCTTCACCGACCACTCCAACTACTTCGACTCCAAGACCAATGCTAACGTGGAGGGCGCTCTGTATGACACCTCTCTGGTGAAGGATTCCGACGCCAACCACAGCTGGAGCACCTATAAGAGCACCATCGATGCCTTCAACGCCGAGAACGCCGGTTCCATGGTGGCGCTGGGCGGCTTCGAGATGACATGGTCCGGCGGCCCCGGCCACATCAACACCTTCAACACCCCCCGGCGTGGTCTCCCGCAACAACACCACCCTCAACAACAAGACCGACGACGCCGGTATGAAGGCCTATTACGCCCTGCTGAGCCAGAAAGAGGGCATCGACACCATCAGCCAGTTCAACCATCCCGGCACCACCTGCGGTAACTTCAGTGACTTCTCCTACTGGGATCCCGTCATTGACAGCCGTATGTATATGGTGGAGGTGGGCAACGGCGAGGCCAGATCGGCGCCGGCGGCTACTATCCCAGCTATGAGCAGTACATCGTTGCGCTGGATAAGGGCTGGCACGTCGCTCCGTCCAACAACCAGGACAACCACAAGGGCCGCTGGGGCAATGCCAACGACGCCCGTGACGTTATCCTCACCGACAACTTCACCGAAGATGGCATCTACGAGGCCATCCGGGCCCTGCGGATGTACGCCACCGAGGATAAGAATCTGGAGCTGGGCTACACCGTCAACGGTCAGGTGATGGGCTCCAGTATCACCGAGGTCCCCGAGAAGCTGAATCTTGAGGTCACCGTCAACGATCCCGACAAGAGCGACTCCATCTCCAAGGTGGAGGTGGTGGTCAACTCCGGCAAGGTGGTCCACACCTGGTCCGACCCCGCCGAGCTGAATCAGGGCAGCCTGTCCGTGACGCTGGATCCGGATTACAGCTACTATTTCATCCGTGTCACCGAGGGGGACGGCGATCTGGCGGTCACCTCCCCCGTGTGGGTGGGTGAGAGCCTGAAGCTGGGCATCTCCAACATGGTCTGCGGCACCGCCACCCCGTCACCGACGAGGAGCTGACCCTGACCACCACCCTCTTCAACAGCGAGGACACCGATGCCACCATCAAGTCCCTGACCTACACCATCGGCGGCACCGTCATTGGCGTGGACAAGGGCGAGGGCGACAAGGGCTACACGCTGGGCAAGAGCAGCACGCTGGATGTCTCCTTCCACTACACCCCCCACTGCCGCCCGTGTGTTCACCGTTCAGGTCACCGCCGTGGTGGAGCAGAATGGCAAGGAGTACACCTTCACCAAGACCATTGATCTGGATGTGCTCAATGCGGATGCACTGGTGTACATCGGCATCGACGCCTCCCACTACAACGAGTATGTGGCGGGCAACTATAAAGGATTCCATGGGCAACTTCGGCAATCTGGCCGCTAAGTACAGCGTCCGGACCGTGCAGCTGAACTCCAGCGAGGAGCTTATTGCCGCCTGCAGCAATCCCAAGTTCAAGGCTCTGATCCTCACCGCTCCCAGCCGCCGTCTGGAGGCCGCTCAGGCCGACCCCAAGACGTACAGTGCTGACGAGCTGGCGGCCATCGACGCCTTCAACGCAGCCGGAGGCACCGTCATTCTGGCGGGCTGGTCCGACAACTACGAGAACTACGACGTCATTCAGAGCAACCCCGCCATCAAGCACATGGCAGCCACCCAGAATGAGGTGCTGGCGGCCCTGGGCTCCAGCCTCCGCATCAGCGACGACGCCACCTATGACGACGTTCGCAGCGCCGCCGACGGCGTGGATAAGTGGCGGCTGTACTTCAGCTCCTACAACATGGACAACCCCTGATGGACGGCGTAGAGGTCGATCCCGACCATCCCTATGACAAGCTCTACACCGAGCGCTTCAGCCACTACGGCGGTGCGTCCATCTATGCCGTGGACGCAAGCGGCAATGCCACCTCCACGCTGCCCGCTGCCGTGTCCCCCGTGGTGTATGGCCATGCCACCACCTACTCCGTGGACGTGGATCAGGACGGTCTGGGCGGCGCCGGTACGCCCAAGTACACCTTTGCCGAAAACGACAGCCGCCTGATGGTCATGGCTACCGAGCAGTTGGAGGGCCGTGGCATGGTGGTGGTCTCCGGTGCGGCCTTCATGTCCAACTTTGAGGTGCAGGCCAGCATCAGCGACAACGGCTCCGGAGAAGAACTACTCCAACTACAAGATCTGCGAGAATCTGCTGCGGCTCATCAACCCCATGCAGATCACGCCCATCGCTGAGGTGCAGGCCCAGACCGAGGACGGCTACAAGTACACCATCGAAGGCGTTGTCACCTCGAATGCCTCCGGCTATGACAAGACCACCGCGTTCTTTGACTGCATCTACGTGCAGGACGAGACCGGCGGCATCAACTGCTTCCCCGTGGCCGGCGACTTCAAGATCGGCGACCGGGTGCGTGTGTCCGGCACCACCAGCTCCTATCAGGGTGAGCACCAGCTGGCCGTCACCGATATCGTCAAGCTGGGCGAGGGTGAGGCCGTGACCCCCAGAGAGGTCACCTCCACCCAGGTCAACGACGGCTCCGTGCTGGGCCAGCTCATCACCCTGAAGGGCTATGTGGTGGGCATCGAGATGGCCAACGGTCTGGTGCAGACCATTCTGGTTCGTGACAGCGCCGGTGTGGTATCCCGTGTGTTCATCGACGGTTACATCTGCCCCAACGACGAGGTGAAGAACCTGGAGCTGGGCTGCGAGATCTCCGCCACGGGTCTGGCCTCCTACGACAACACCTTTGTGCTGGCCGACGGCACCGCTATGGCACCTCGTATCCGCATCAGCAACCGTGCCGACATCATCTGCAACGCCCACACCCACCAGTTCGGTGAGTGGGAGATCACCACTCCCGCCACCTGCACCGGGGACGGCGTGGAGACCCGCACCTGCCCCTGCGGCGAGACGGAGACCCGTGTGCTCCCCGCCACCGGCCATACGGATGCGGACAAGGACGGCAAGTGTGATACCTGCGGCGCTGAGCTGGAGCCTGTGAATCCCGGCAAGCCCGATCAGCCCGCCGATCCCACCAAGCCCGCCACCGGCGACGAGAGCCGTCTGGTGCTGTGGGTCTCCCTGATGGGGATCACGGCCATGGCCGGTGCGGCTCTGCTGGTGGGCAAGAAGCGCCGTGGATAAGGGAAAACCTTCCGACGCATGACCACCTGCCGCAAGGCATAAGCGCATAAACGAAAAGGCGGGACCCGCACGGGTCCCGCCTTTTATCTGCCGTCTGTGGGCCATGTTGCGCCGCCTGTGGGCGTGGTGCGCCCTTGTTAGAATCAGCAGAGGGTCTCTCCCGTGGGAAAGGCCCTCTCCTGCCCCACTCCATTGTCTTGCGCCGAGAGAGACGCCCGCAGCATACAGAAGAGCGCATAAGGGGAAGGGACACGGGGTGCTTCCGTGTCCCTTCCCTTATGGCATTTTCTGCGCCCGTCAGTCCTTATGGCACTGGCCGTGCATGGCACAGTGGGCGCAGCCGGCCCCGCAGGAGGACTTCCCCTGCTTCTTCTGCCGGATCAGGCTCCGGACGATCAACGCTACGATGACGATCAGTCCCACACAAATCAAAATGGTGCCTACATTCTCGCTGATCCATTGCAGCATGGAAACTCACTCCTTTTCTGACATACTTGGAACATTCAAGATACTTGCAGCATCTTCAGACATGGACCCGAAGGGGCGGCGTGGGTCCCGTCTCCCGAAGGAGGGGTAGCCGGCCGGAGCCCTCCGTATCCATGGGAAAGGCTGGGATAAGGCGCTTACACCTTGGCGCTGAGCTTGGTGGCCTCCTTGTAGGGGCGGACCAGCATATAGACGATCATGGCCAGCGCAGCCAGAGCAGCGATAAGGCCGATGATGTTCAGGCTGCCGGTGAAGGCGTTGCCGAACTGGTTGATCATCAGGCCGACGAGATAGGCGAAGCCGCACTGATAGCCGATGGCGAACCAAGTCCACTTGGGGTTGTTCATCTCACGCTTGATGGCGCCGATGGCCGCGAAGCAGGGTGCGCACAGCAGGTTGAACACCAGGAAGCTGTAGCCGGTGATACCGGTGAAGGCAGCAGCGATGTTCTGGTACACGGGGCCGTCGCCGCCGCCATACAGGATGCCCAGCGTACCCACGATGTTCTCCTTAGCCACAAGACCCGTGATGGAGGCCACGGTCGCCTGCCAGTTGCCCCAGCCCAGAGGCGCGAAGATCCAGCAGATAGCGCCGCCGATGGCAGCCAGGATGGAAGAGTCGATCTCGGACTCATCCAGCATGCGGAACGTGCCGTCCACCCAGCCGAAGTAGGTGGTGAACCACACGAAAATGGTGGACAGCAGGATGATGGTACCGGCCTTCTTGATGAAGGACCAGCCACGCTCCCACATGGAGCGCAGGACGTTGCCCAGAGTGGGCCAGTGGTAGGCAGGCAGCTCCATGACGAAGGGAGCCGGATCGCCCGCGAACAGCTTGGTCTTCTTCAGGAAGATGCCGGAGATGATGATGGCGGCCATGCCGATGAAATAAGCGGAGGTGGAAACCCATGCGCTGCCGCCGAAGATGGCGCCGGCAATCATGGCGATGATGGGGACCTTGGCGCCGCAGGGGATGAATGTGGTGGTCATGATGGTCATGCGGCGGTCCCGCTCATTCTCAATGGTACGGGAGGCCATGATGCCGGGTACGCCGCAGCCCACGCCGATGAGCATGGGGATGAAGGACTTACCGGACAGGCCGAACTTGCGGAACACACGGTCCAGCACAAAGGCAATACGCGCCATGTAGCCGCAGCCCTCAAGGAAGGCAAGCAGTAAGAACAGCACCAGCATCTGCGGAACAAAGCCCAGCACGGCGCCGACACCGGCCACGATACCGTCAAGGATCAGGCCGCTGAGCCAATCGGCTGCGCCGGCAGACTCAGACCGCTCTCCACCAGAACAGGCACGCCGGGGACCCACACGCCGTAGTCGGCGGGATCGGGGGCGTCAAAGCCGTTCTTGTTGAGGTAGGCCACGGCGTCCACATAGGTGACACCCACGGTGCTGTCCTTGTCGGCACCCTCAGGGATGGCGTCGTAGTAGGCGGTCATGGTGTTGATGGCCAGCGTCTCCTCATCCTCCACATCCACGGTAGCGGTGGCGTTGCTGTTGGCGGTGAAGCCGTTCATCTGAGCAATGACGGCAGAGGGATCAAAGTCATCGGCCTCGGGGTCGATCTCGATGCCCAGAAAGGCCTCCACAGCCTGCAGGGATGCGGTGTACTCGTCGTTGACCTCGTTATAGGCCTTGGAGCCGATACCCAGCAGGTGCCAGCCATCGCCGAACAGGCCGTCGTTGGCCCAGTCGGTAGCGGGGGCGCCCACGGCCACCATGGCGATCCAGTACACAAGGAACATCACCAGAGCGAAGATGGGCAGGCCCAGCCAGCGGTTGGTGACGATCTGGTCGATCTTATCGGAGGCGGAGAGCTGACCCTTGCGCTTCTGCTTGTAGCAGCCCTTGATGATCTCGGCGATGTACAGATAGCGCTCGTTGGTGATGATGCTCTCGGCGTCGTCGTCCAGCTCCTTCTCGGCAGCCTGAATGTCCGTCTCGATGTGCTGCATCACGTCGGCGGGGATGCTGAGCTTTTCCAGCACCTTGTCGTCACGCTCGAAGATCTTGATGGCGTACCAGCGCTGCTGTTCCTCGGGCATGGTATGTACGGCGGCCTCCTCGATGTGGGCAATGGCATGCTCCACGGGGCCGGAGAAGGTGTGCATGGGGACGGTCTTGCCGTTCTTGGCAGCCTCCACGGCGGCCTCGGCGGCCTCCATGACACCGGTACCCTTCAGGGCGGAGATCTCCACCACCTGGCAGCCCAACTCACGGGACAGTTCCCCGGTGTTGATCTGGTCGCCGTTCTTGCGGACCACATCCATCATGTTGATGGCGATGACCACGGGGATGCCCAGCTCGGTAAGCTGGGTGGTCAGGTAGAGGTTACGCTCCAGATTGGTGCCGTCGATGATGTTGAGGATGGCGTCGGGCCGCTCACCGATCAGGTAGTTACGAGCCACCACCTCCTCCAGCGTGTAGGGAGACAGGGAGTAGATGCCGGGCAGGTCCATGATGACCACATCCTCGTGCTTCTTCAGCTTGCTTCCTTCTTCTCCACGGTAACACCGGGCCAGTTACCAACAAACTGGTTAGAACCCGTCAACGCATTGAACAGCGTAGTCTTACCGCAGTTCGGGTTGCCCGCCAGGGCAATTTTGATCTGCTTATCCATTGATGCTTGCTCCTTTTGGTTTGATTTCTCTAACTTATCACTAACAAATTGGGGAAGCTTACTCGACCTCGATCATTTCGGTGTCGGCCTTTCGCAGGCTCAGCTCATAGCCACGGACGGTGACCTCCATGGGATCGCCCAGAGGGGCTACCTTGCGGACAAATACCTCGGTGCCGCGGGTGATACCCATGTCCATGATGCGGCGCTTGACAGGGCCCTCGCCGTGGAGCTTTACCACCTTGACGGTCTCGCCGATCTTGACCTCACGCAGTGTTTTCATACTTTTCTCTCCTTTTTTGTCAAATCATGATCTTCCGTGCCATCTCTTCACTGATGGCGATACGGGATTCCTTGATCTTCACAATGATATTGCCGCCCAGCGTAGCCACCACCGTAGCCGTACCGCCGGCTACAAAGCCCAGATCCTCCAGATGCTTCTTTACTTCCGGGCTTCCGCCCACCTTCCGAATGAGATTCTCCTCGCCGGGGTTGGCCAGTGCCAAAGGCATCATCACATCATTCCTCCCAACCAAACGGTTAGCACCTGCTAACCTCTGTGCCAAAATTAAGGTTAAGTCGCCCTAACCATCGCCTAAGTTTAACCGCTCTAACCTACTTTGTCAAGGGAATTTGGAAAATTTTTTCTCTCCTTGCATTTTTTGGTTAGTCTGTGTTAACCTATAAGAAATATCCGAAAAAGGTTGGTGCAGTTTGCCATGAAGATACAGAAATCCTCTCAGGACTATCTGGAGACGATGCTGATGATGCAGCAGCAGCACGGATACATCCGCTCCATCGACGTGGCGGAGCATTTGGGCGTGACGAAGCCCAGCGTGACCTACGCCACCAAGCGGCTGCGGGAGAACGGCTACATCACTATGGACCGGGAGGGGGTTCATCACCCCTGACGGACTCCGGCATGGCCATTGCCGCCAGTATGCTGGACCGGCATCACACGCTGACCCGCTTCCTCATTACTCTGGGGGTGGATCCCAAGGTGGCGGAGGAGGACGCCTGCAAAATCGAGCACGACATCAGCGACGAGACCTTTGCCGCCATCTGCGCCCACGCCGTGCGGCACGGCGAGAAGAAATAAGCGCACACGAATACGCAGCAAAAGGCGGGGCCGGACAAGTTGTCCGGCCCCGCCTTTTTTGTGTTGGGGCGAAACGGCGTGCAGGTGTCAAAGGTCGCAGGCGCTGCGGCGGCTGGGGCTGCGGGCAGCTGCATGGTGCAGCGCTTGCGGGGTCACTGCTCCATCTGCCGGTACAGGGCGTTCAGCGCATCGGAGAGAGTCCCCACCCGGTCCATAAGGCCCTCGGCCACGGCCTCCTCCCCGTAGACGATGCTGCCCACGTCGTTGGCCATGTCGCCGCTGGCGAGCATCAGCTGGCGGAAGCGCTCCTCGGTGATATGGGAGTGAGCCGCCACAAAGCGGGTGATACGGTCCTGCAAGCGCTCGAAATAGTGGTAGGTCTGAGGGCGGCGATCATCAAACCGGACATCCGGATGGGGTGGATGGTCATGGAGGCCGAGGGGGCCATCAGCGTCACCTTGCCGGCCACCGCCAGCGGGATGCCGATGGGTGGCCGCCGCCCAATACCAGCGTCACCGTGGGCTTGGTCATGCCGGCGATCATCTCTGCGATGGCCAGCCCCGCCTCCACGTCGCCGCCCATGGTGTGCAGCAGCACCAACAGGCCGTCCACCTCCTGAGACTCCTCGATGGAGGCCAGCAGAGGCAGGACGTGTTCATATTTGGTGGTCTTTGTTCCGGAGGGGGCCTGCCCGTGGCCCTCGATCTGGCCGATGACGGTAAGGCAGTGGACGGTGCCGTGGTCGTTGGTCACCACGGAGGAGCCAAGGTCCACGATCTGGCGGACCCGGCTGTCCTCCTCTTCCTCTTGTGCGGGCTTGGTGGGTTCTGTGTTCATGGCTGCGCCTCCTTTTCTTCCGCCTTAGTCTGCGCCGGTGGAGAGCGGGCTATACACTCTTGTGTTTCAGGTGGTACTGCAGTATACTGAGGTCATATAAGGAGGTGCGACACATGAAGCTCTATTTCAAGCAGCGGTTTTTCTCGTGGTTCGACAGCTACGATATCTATGACTACGACACCGGCGATGTGGTGTATACGGTGGAGGGGCAGCTGGCCTGGGGTCACTGTCTGCACATTCTGGACGCAGGCGGGCGGCACATCGCCACGGTGAAGCAGCGGGTACTGACGTTCCTGCCGAAGTTCGACCTGTATCTGGGAGACGCCTGCATCGGCACCATCTGCAAGGAGTTCACCATCGTGCGCCCACTGTTTACGCTGAACTGCAACGGCTGGCAGGTGCAGGGGGACTTCATGGGCTGGGAGTACGAGATCACGGACGGGCAGCGGCAGGTGGCCGCCATCTCCAAGGAGCTGCTCCACTGGACGGATACCTACGTCATCGACGTGGCCGACGGGCGGGATGGGCTGTGCGCCTGATGGTAGTGCTGGCCATCGACGCCGAAAAATGTTCCCACAACAGCTGAGAGGGCTTGCAGTTTTCTGCGAATTCTGCTAAAATAGGATGTTCAGATACCAATTCACAAAGGAGTTTTCACTATGACCTATACGTATATCCCCCAAGGGCGTCTGTTCCCGGAAGATGACGGTGGAGCTGAACGACGACCACACCATTCAGGCCGTCCGGGTAGAGGGCGGCTGCAACGGCAACCTGCAGGGCATCAGCCGTCTGGTGGTGGGCATGGACGCTCAGGAGGCCATCCGCCGGATGAGAGGCATCAGTGCGGCTTCAAGCCCACCTCCTGTCCCGATCAGCTGGCCACAGCGCTGGAGCAGGCATTGCAGCAGGGTTAAGCGCCATGTCCCAGTTTTTTGAGCTGCACTATCACCTGCCGGAGGATCCGGCAAGGCTGTTTGACGTGGCCCAGGGGCTGGCGGGCCGCCGCAACATCCTGAAGCGGGGCGGGACCGTCAAGGTCAAGCCCTTCACGGAGACCTGCCGCCGCCTGCTGTTCCAGTGCATCGCCTTTGCGGTGCTGACGGCGCTGACCGCTGTGCTGGTCTGGGCCTTGCATGCCAAGCTGAAGGTGCTGTTCTTCCTGTGTCTGGTGATGTCGCTGGTGACCTTCTGGACCTATCAGGCAGGCCGCATGGGCTATCGCAAGTCCTGGACGCAGTTCCGGGAGGGCAACCGTCCCGACGGCACCGTCACCTTCACCGCCTCCGGTATCCGGGAGTGGAACGCCTCCGACCACACGGAGCGGTTCACATGGGAGCAGTGGGACTGGTGCATCATCAGCCGGGAGGTCATTGTGCTGACCTTCCACCAGCCCATGCTGGTGCTGCTGCCCCTACACGCAGGAGTCCGAGAGCACCGTGGTGCAGGCCCTGAACGCCTTCGGCAAGCAGGACACCATTTACAAGGTTTGACGTGCTACTCCCCGGCGGAACCGCCGGGAGAAATTCTTCGCAAAAGCAGGTTTTGTCTATTTTCTAATACACCGGAAAATCTTCCCCGTTGACTTTGCCGGGGAGTGTTTTACAATGGGGCGTATCGCTTGTATGTTTCGCAATTTGGGAGGTTTCCATGCACATTTTGATCACTGTACTCGTCTGCTTTTTTTCGCCGGGATGGGGGCCGGTCTTGGCACCGGCTTCGCCGGATGAGCGCCGCCGCCGTCATCAGTCCCATGCTCATTACCTTTCTGGGCATGGATCCCTATATGGCGGTGGGCATCGCGCTGGCATCGGACGTGCTGGCCAGCGCCGTATCTGCCTATACCTACGGGAAGAACAAAAATTTGGACATTCGCAATGGGCTTATTATGATGGCCAGTGTGCTGGCCTTTACCGTGGTGGGCAGCTACATCGCCAGTATCGTCCCCTCGGCCACCATGGGGAGCTTTTCTGTGGTAATGACCTTCCTGCTGGGTGTGAAGTTCATCCTCCGGCCGGTGATGACCACCAAGGAGGCCATGCAGAGCGTCAGCGCCAAGAAGCGGGCGGTGCAGTCGGTGGTGTGCGGTGTGATCATCGGCTTCATCTGCGGCTTCGTCGGGGCCGGCGGCGGCATGATGATGCTGCTGATCCTCACCTCCGTGCTGGGGTATGAGCTGAAGACTGCCGTTGGCACCAGCGTATTCATCATGGCCTTCACCGCACTCACCGGTGCGATCTCCCACTTCACCATCGGCGGCGCGCCGGACTGGACGGTATTTGCGCTGTGCGTGCTGTTCACGCTGATCTGGGCACGCATCGCCGCCGTGTTCGCCAACAAGGCCGCCCCCAAGACCCTGAACCGCGCCACCGGTGTGGTGCTGGTGGTGCTGGGAGCCGTGGTGCTGCTGTTCAAGCTGGTGGGGTAAGTAAAAACATCTGCCGCACAAGCCTTTTTCGTCAGATAAACGGGCAGAAAGAGGGCCGCCGTCCAGAGGGACGGCGGCCCTCTTCTGACCGTCGGCTTCCCCTTGGCGTTTTCCTCATGCGGGAAACCGGAAGCTTTTTGTCCTTTTTCGTTTTCCCTGTTATTTTCTGGAAGAAACCATTGCCTTTTCCAGACATTGCGGTGTATAATGAGCTGAATGTTTTACGGATCCCCCCGACGGACCCGCAGGAGGATACTATGGAACGAAAAAGCTGCTGATCGCAGACGATTCGGAGATGAACCGGGCCATTCTGGCCAATATGCTGGAGCAGGATTACGAAATCATGGAGGTCTCCGACGGCAAGGAGGCTCTCGCCGCATTGCAGATCTATCGCAAGGACCTGTCGGCTCTGCTGCTGGACGTCGTTATGCCGGGGATGGACGGGTTTCAGGTGCTGGAGGAGATGAAGCAGCGCCAGTGGCTGGAGGATGTGCCGACGGTGATGATCTCCGCCGAGACGAGCAGCAGCTACATCGACCAGGCCTTTGAACTGGGAGCGGCGGACTACATCAACCGCCCCTTCTCCGCCACGGTGGTGCGGCGGCGCATCATCAACACCATCCTGCTCCACACCCGGAGGCAGGAGATGATGGACATCCTCACCAGCCGGGTCTACCGGCAGGAGAAGAGCAGCGAGGTGATGCTGTCCATCCTGAACTTCGCCGTGGAATACCGCAACGGCGAGGGCGGCAGCCATATGTCCGGTGTGGAGTACCTGACGGGTCTTCTGCTGCGGCGGCTGCTGGCGGTGACGGAGCAGTACTCCCTGGCCCCGGAGGATGTGAACCTCATCTGCACAGCGTCGGGCCTGCACGATATCGGGAAGCTGCTGGTGCCGGAGGATATCCTGCAAAAGCCCGGCAAGCTGACGGACGAGGAGTTCGCCATCATTAAGACCCACACCAAGCTGGGGGCGCAGATCCTGTCGGAGCTGCCCATGCACCGCAACGAGAAGCTGGTGAAGTACGCCATTGAGATCTGCCGGTGGCACCATGAGCGCTGGAACGGCGAGGGGTATCCCGACGGACTGGCCGGGGATCACATCCCCATCGCCGCACAGGTGGTGTCGCTGGCGGACGCCTATGATGCCCTGACCAGCAAGCGCAGCTACAAGCAGGCTTTTTCCCACGAGAAGGCCGTTGAAATGATCCACAACGGCGAGTGCGGCAGCTACAATCCCCTGCTGCTGCGCTGTCTGGACGACGTGTCCGACACGGCCAAGCAGGGCATGAAGGATGCCGGACAGACGGTGGCGCCCCCTGCGGCGGGTGGTGGAGGAGCTGTATAAAGGACAGGATCTGTCCGCTGCACGGATGACCCAGCAGCTGGAGGATGCCTATGCCAAGCAGGACTTCTTTACCTCCCTCAGCGATGAGCTGTGGTTCGACTATACTGCCCAGCCCTCCTCCCTGCACCTGTCCCGTGGGCTGGCGGAGCAGACGGGTTTGCCGGCGGTGATGTTGGAGCCGCTGCAAAGCCCGACGTTACAGATGTATTTGGGCAAGGAGCTGACAGAGGGCCTTAAACGGCAGTTGGAGGGCCTGACGCTGGAGGAAACACGGCTGGATCTGACCACGAAATTGCGGCTGCGGGGGCGACTGCGCCGGTGTCAGCTATCGGTGCAGATCACGTGGTCTGCCCGGAAGCAGAGGCGCTGCGCCGCTCTGCTGGGGAAAGTCACCGACATTGAGGACCGCAGCCAGTGCATCGAGCAGCTGCGGGCGGAGATACAGCACGCCGAAACGCCTCAGACCCTGTCGCAGCCTACCCTGCCGATATCGGCCAGCAACGGCGTGATCCGCATCACTCACCATCAGCTGTCCCATCTGTTCCACACCTATCAGCCACTGTTCGAGACGGTGCGGCTGGTGGATCCCGGCATCTGTATGCAGGTGACACCGGGGCCGGACGGACCCATCGTCCGGGAGAACGACTACTGCTATGCCATGTGGTGCAAAAAGCAACGCTGTGAGCGGTGTATCTCGCAGGATGCCGTGCGTACCCGGCAGATACAAAACAAGGTGGAGTCCATCGGCAAGGATATGTACTACATCATCGCCGTCTGCATCGAGGTGGACGGGACCCCGTATTCACTGGAGTGCATAAATCCCATCCGGCTGGACAATGGCCCCGGCGGACAGGAGGAGCACCTGCTGAACCAACTGCTGATGCGGAACCGGCAGGTATACATGGACTCGGCCACCCAAGTCTTTAATCGGCGCTACTATGACGAGCAGCTGCGGGAACTCAGCGGCGAATATGCTGTGGCTATGATCGACGTGGACAACTTCAAGCAGGTCAATGACCGCTTCGGCCACGCCGCCGGAGATGCCGCCCTGTATCGCGTGGCCCAGACGATGCGCTCCCTGCTGCGGAGCAGCGATGCACTGGTGCGCTACGGCGGCGACGAATTTTTTCTGCTGTTTCAGAGTCTGCCCCGTGCCGTGCTGCACCAGAAGCTGGAGGTTCTGTGCTGCGCCGTGCGGGAGCTGAAGCTGCCGGAATTTCCCGAGCTGCACCTGACCATCAGCGTGGGCGGCGTCCACGGGCAGGGGCGGGTGCGGGACCTGATCTTACAGGCGGATACCGCCCTTTATGAAGCCAAAATCAAAAAGGACTGCGTGGTGGTCTATGAGGAGGATGCCAATGAAGCTGAATGAATTTTACGTGGCCGTGGACGGCAACTATGAGGACGCCATGGAGCGCCTGCAGAATGAGATGTTCGTGGGGAAATTCCTGCGGATGCTGCCCCGTGACGGCAGCATGATGCTGCTGGAGAAGGCCATGGCCGACGGGCGGGCCAACGATGCCTTCCGGGCCGTACACACCCTGAAGGGCATTGCCCTGAATCTGAGTCTGACCAAATTGGCTGCTGCCTGTTCCCAGCTGACGGAGGCGCTGCGGGGCGCAGACACCATCCCCCAGCAGGCCCGTGAGCTGCTGATCCCCGTCCGGCAGGAGTACGCCCGCATTCGTGCTGCACTGGAGGAGCTGGATGCGTAAGCTCCCCATGATGGGCTGCTGCAATCGGAAAATGTGACCCCCAGCGGAGGCTCTGCCTCCGCTGGGGGTCTTCAGCATAACCATGCGGGAAAAGAGACATGCTCTTGTAGGGAAGCCCCGGTAAAAAACTATACCTTCAGGACGAAATGGCTTTTATGGAAATCCAGAAGGCCGTCCTTTTTCATTTTCCCCAGCTCCAGCGACAGGCCGCTGCGCTCGACCGCAAGGTAATCCGCGAGCTGCTGGCGGGAAAAGGGAATGTCAAATTCATACGTCCCGAGCCGCTGCGCCTCTGCGGAAAGGTAGGACATCATCTTTGCGCGCGTCGTGCGCTGGCCCATGTGCGTGAGCTTTTCACCGAACCGCAGGTTTTTCTCGGCGAGCTCACCGAGCAGGTTGCGGATGATGCGGCTGTGGTGGGTGCAGGCGGAGGGGCAGACGTTCAGGATGCGCTTGACGTTCATGAGCAGCACCGTGACGGACGTCTCCGCCGCCACGCTTACGTTCAGCACCGAACCGGGTGCGCAGGCATAAGCTGCGGCGAAGGTCTGTCCCGGCCCTGCCTTGGAGAGAATATTCCGGTTGCCCCAGATATCCTCCTGAAGCACCAGCACGCTCCCCGCCAGCACAAGGCCGATCGACTCGGCCGCGTCCCCGGCGCGCAGCAGAAACGCGTCCTTCGGAAAGCTCCGCTTTTCTGCTCCCCAGACAGGTGAGCATGGCGGTGAGTTCCTCCTCCGAGACACCGGAGAAAAGCTGAGAAGAACGGAGCACCGGGAAAAATTCTTTCATAAAAATCCTCTTTCGTTGAAAATTCAACCGACCTGTTGATTTTATTCTATTATAATCAGGTCAAAAAAACAAGGACGCATGATCATGAAAAGAAGGATCATTGAAATCGACCGGGAGAAATGCAACGGCTGCGGCGCCTGCGCCGAGGCCTGTCACGAAGGCGCCATCGGCATGGTGGAGGGCAAGGCCCGCCTGCTGCGCGATGACTACTGCGATGGTCTGGGCGACTGCCTGCCCGCCTGTCCCACCGGGGCCATCACCTTTGTGGAGCGGGAGGCAGCTGCCTATGACGAGCAGGCGGTGCTGGCCAATAAGCAGAAGAAGATGCAGGAAAAGATGCGGAAGGAGGGTACTCCCCTGCCCTGCGGATGTCCGGGGAGCCAGTCCAGAAGCATCCGGCACACGGAGACCCGGCAGGCGGAGACCGTCTGCGCCGAACCGGTCAGCCGGCTGTCCCAGTGGCCGGTGCAGATCAAGCTGGTCCCGGTGCGGGCGCCGTATTTTGACGGGGCCAAGCTGCTCATTGCCGCCGACTGCACGGCCTACGCCTACGCCGCCTTCCATGAGCGGTTCATCAAGGGGCATATCACGCTGGTGGGCTGTCCGAAGCTGGACGGCGTGGATTACGCCGAGAAGCTGACGGAGATCATCCGCAGCAACGACATCCAGAGCGTGACCATCGTGCGGATGGAGGTCCCCTGCTGCGGCGGGCTGGAGCACGCCGCAAAGACAGCATTGCAGCAGAGCGGAAAATTTATTCCGTGGCAGGTGGTGACCATCTCCACCGACGGAAGAATCCTGGACTGAGGAAACACACTCCGATACCGGAAGCATCCCGGCAGGCGGCGTTGAAGAGGGTCATTCGTCTGCAGTCACAAAATGACGGTCGAGATTTTCCAGAATCTCTCCCCAGCCAGCTGCACCGATCCGATCATACCTGCCGGGAGCTTCGCCGTAATCGCAGATATTATCAAAGAAATGGATGGATTCGCCCTCCCATTCATCATACAGGTCATCATCCAGTTACAATCGTGCAAGCGCCGAAACGAGCCGTTCCATCGACGCAAACGGAGTTTTTTCCGGACTTCACCTCGCACCTAATTTTGCGATATATACACCCACAGGTATCGTACCAATGCTTTGCTGCCCTGCCAATCAGCGCGGCGCAAGCCATGCAGACAGCCGCAGCCAAAAGCGCAATGCCCAGCGTTTCCCATAGCCACGAGAGTTCATATAGGATCTTCATGCGATCATCATCTTCTGTTCGTTAAACTGGAAGTTGTCATATTCCCATCACATAGATCTGGCAAGGATTCCACTCATCCCATAACGTAGGGGAACACTTCCAACTCCTTAAAGCCCAGAGAAATGTAGAACTGATTTGTTTGATCATATTCTTCGTATTTCCCCATTTCAACAGTTTTTACCTGAATAAATGAATAGCCGCTTTCCTTCAAGCTATCCTTTGCACACTTAAATAGCGCTTTTCCGATTCCTTTGCGATGGTATTCTTTCAGTACGCCCATAACCGCAAGCTCAACCGTATCTTTCCCCGTCTGCTTGAGATACAAAAATCCCACGGCTTTTTCATTTTCTTCAGCACAAAGAAAGTTCTTCCCGCACTGTCGCGGATATATTCTTCTCGTGCCTCAGGGATTCCAAACCATTCAGGCAGTTCTTCCAATATATTTCTGGTTATTCTCTTTTTATCCACATCATTTGCTATTTGAATAATATGCATGTCAAAAGTTCTCCTCCCAAAATTCAGCTTTGTCAGCCCCTTAAAGTCCAAGTCCTTCAACCCACGCCGCAAGCTCCTGATGCCCGACACTGCCCTTGAAGACCTTGCCGTTCATCGGTTTTGAGCCTTTGCAGCTTGGCGCAGAGCCGCTGCACGTTGCCGGATCGAATGAAGCGCTCGTCCAAGATGACCAGATTACGCTTCAAAGCCAGTGTGCGTTCCATATCAATGGCAGCTATGATTGCCGCAGCCGTGGTCGCCGCAGGTGTGACCAGCTTCGCCATGCGTGTGGTCATGGTGGTCACAGTGAACATTGGGATCGTAGCCCAGATTTCCGCTGAGCAATGCGCTCACCGCTGCGTCAGCGTCCCCGCTGACACCGCCGTAGAGCTTGATGCCCGCCTCGGCCAGTGCTGCCTGCGCACCGCCGCCGATGCCTCCGCAGATCAAAGTGTCCACACCGTGCTGCATCAGGAAGCCTGCCAGTGCGCCGTGACCGCTGCCATTGGTGTCAACGACTTCCGCATGAGTGATTTTGCCGTCCGCAGCTTCATAAAGCTTGAACTGTTCGGTATGGCCGAAATGCTGAAAAATTTGACCGTTTTCATAGGTAACTGCAATTTTCATGATGGAATCTCCTTTGCAATTTTTGTTGGATTTTTCTGTGTTGGCTCTTTGCGTCCGGCAGCAGCGGCCGCAGTTGGCTGCCTCCTGTCCTCCGCAGATGCGGTAGTTTCCCCCGGTGATGTGCAGCGGTTTCCCGTGGACAAGACACGCTGCGATCTTGCGCCGTGCGCTTTCGTAAATCTCCTGCACGGTGGAGCGGGAAATGTCCATTTGTGCGGCACACTGCTCGTGGGTTTGCTGCTCCAGGTCAACTAGCCGAATGACCTCGTATTCGTCCAGCGTCAGCAGAATCGGCTCGACATCCTCGCCCCCGTTGGGGCAGAAGGTGTCAACTTGTGGTACGCCACAAATCCGGCGGCACCGTGGCGGTCTTGGCATGGACACGCCTCCTTTATTTCCGGTATATGCCGATTATAACGCTTGGGGCAGAAAAAAGCAATCTTCTTTTCAAAAGCCACTGCAATTTCCGTCCTCATATAGATACGGACTGATATTCGGAATCGAAAGCTACGTGTGGGCCATGTTCGTATTCTCAGATCATCTGCATTTGACAGAGCTTCGCAGGGCAAGATGAATTTGCTTGGATCCCTTATGGGTTTAGTTTTCCATACAAGCCGTTCACGGGTGGTTGTCCACCTATGAACGGCTTGTAAATTCTCACCCCTACGGCATATTATGCCAGCGCAGGCAGGGCCACCCGCAACCCAATTCCGGCAAATCGGTATCTATGGGCAGACGAAGCTGTAAAGCACATTCTTGAAAATAGGCCGTACACCGGGTGCGCTGTAAACTTCAAAAGTACAACGGTCAGCTTCAAGGTTCACAAGAAGATCTACAACCCCGTAGAGGAGCAGCAAATCATTCCGAATATGCAGGAGCCGATCATCTCCGAGGAACTGTTTGACCGTGTACAGGAGACCCGCCAAAACCCGCAGCAGTTCAAATTTTCTGCATAGAGCAGAACACGGTGCAGCCCCTTTTCAGAGACTGCACCGTATCCTGCATAAAAACTTCGTTATCCGCCCGTCACAAATCTCTGACTGGCTTTTTACATTTTCTTATGATTTCGACTACCGGCAGCCGCCACATGGTGGCGCACGCAAAGGCTCCTTTTTTCACGGCAATCTGCCGCTTCTCAGTTCTTCAGGCTCTGCAGCGGAGCGGGGATGCCCGCCACGGGCGATGAAATCTGTGCTGGCGGCTTCATGGACCGGCATCACCGGCGCAGAGCCCAACAGGCCGCCCAGTTCCACCATGTCACCCACATCCTTCCCCTCCACGGGGATGATGCGGACAGCGGTGGTCTTGCTGTTGACCATGCCCACCGCCGCCTCGTCAGCGATGATGGCGGAGATGGTCTCGGCAGTGGTGCTGCCGGGCACGGCGATCATATCCAGCCCCACGGAGCAAACGCAGGTCATGGCCTCCAGCTTATCCAGCGTCAGGGTGCCGTCCAGAGCGGCGGCGATCATGCCCTCGTCCTCCGACACCGGGATAAAGGCGCCGGACAGTCCGCCTACATGGGGAGGACGCCATGACGCCGCCCTTCTTCACGGCGTCGTTCAGCAGCGCCAGCGCCGCCGTGGTGCCGTGGGTGCCGCAGACGGACAGCCCCATCTCCTCCAGGATCCGGGCCACGCTGTCTCCGATGGCGGGGGTGGGCGCCAGCGACAGGTCTACGATGCCGAAGGGGTATCCAGCCGCCGGGATGCCTCGGTGGCCACCATCTGGCCCACACGGGTGATCTGGAAGGCCGTCTTTTTGATGGTCTCCGCCACCACGTCAAAGGGCTGACCCTTGCAGGACCGCAAGGCGTGGTGTACCACGCCGGGGCCGGAGACGCCCACATTGATAACGCTGTCGGCCTCACCCACCCCATGGAAGGCCCCGGCCATAAAGGGGTTATCCTCCACGGCGTTGCAGAACACCACCAGCTTGGCGCAGCCCAGCCCGTCGCGGTCACGGGTCAGGTGGGCTGTCTCCTTGATGACGCGGCCCATCCGGGCCACGGCGTCCATGTTGATACCGGCCCTGGTGCTGCCCACGTTCACACTGGAGCAGACGAAATCCGTCTCCGCCAGTGCCTGTGGAATGGCTCGCAGCAGCAGCTCGTCGCCGTGGGCAAAGCCCTTCTGCACCAGGGCGGAGTAGCCGCCGATAAAGTCCACGCCGCAGGTCTTGGCGGCCCGGTCCATGGCGTGGGCAAAGGGAACGTAGTCCTCCGTGTCGCAGCCGCTGGCCACCAGCGCCATGGGGGTCACGGAGATACGCTTGTTGACGATGGGATACCGAACTCCCCCTGGATCTCCGCGCCCGTCCGCACCAGATGCTGCGCCCGGCGGCAGATCTTGTCATAGATTTTCTCGCAGCAGCGCTTGGGATCCTCACTGACGCAGTCCAGCAGGGAGATGCCCATGGTGATGGTGCGGATGTCCAGATGGCGCTTATCGATCATGTCGATGGTATCAAAAATGTGATGTATACTCAGCATGGCTCCCCCTCTTACAGCTTGTGCATTGCGTCGAAGATGTCCTCCCGCTGGATACGCAGAGACAGGTCACGGGCCTCGCCGTAGGCGCTGATGTCGGTCCGCAGCTGCTCGAAGGAACCCTGGCACCCTGCCAGATCCACCACCATCATCATGGTGAAGTAGCCCTCCATAATGGTCTGACTGATATCCAGGACGTTGACCCCATGCCGGGCCAGTGTGCCGCACACCCCGGCGATGATGCCCACCTGATCTTTTTCCTACCACGGTCACGATGGCTTTCATATTTTTCCACTCCGTTCTGTAATTCTTCCGTCAGCTTGACATTTCTCTGTCCAGTGGACAGATATCTGACGCTTTCCTGACACATTATTATACCGGATTTTTCCCGGACTGACAAGCGTTTTTTCCCAAATTGGATGCTCTCCGTCACGACCGGTAAAGCCCCCGGCCGGATGTCCATCCGGCCGGGGGGCTGATTCGATTTTACGTCAATCCGTCTGAACCGATATTTTACATCGGCAGCTTCCATTCCCCCTACACACCCAGCCGGGTCCAGAGTCGGTCATACAGACGCAGCGTCTCCGTGGGGAGATTCTCATAGATCTCGCAGCGGTGGAGCACCTCCTCCGAGGGGGCCATGACCTCGTAGATCTCCGGGTCCAGCGGCTCCTCGTTGACCTCCTCATAGTAGGCCGGGTACTGCTCCAGCGCCTCGCCGTTGGGGGAGGCGTACCAGATGTAGTCCATGTTGGCCAGATTGGCCTTTGTAGATGCGATGAAGTTGATCCACTCCTCCGCCTCGGACATATGCTGGCTGCTCTTCAGGACGCACATGGCATCCACGAACCAGTTGCTGCCCTCCTCCGGGATAACGAAGGCCAGGTCCTCGTTATTCTCCAGCATGGTCAGGTAGTCGCCGGCGTAATACATAGCCATGGCGGCATTGCCGCCCTCCATCTTCTGGAACACCTCGTCCATGACGAAGGCCTGATACACGCCGCTGTCCTTGGCCTGTTTCAGCAGGGCAAAGGCCTCCCTCCAGCTGGCTCTCGTCGGTGGTATTGATGCTGTATCCCAGATACAGCAGGGCCGCCGCCAGAGCGTCACGGGAGTTGTTGATCATCAGCACCTGTCCGGCGTACTGGGGGTCGAACATGGCGCCCAGCTGGTGATGGGCTGAGAGACCATGGTGGTGTTGTAGATGATGCCCAGCGTACCCCAGGTGTAGGGGACGGTGTACCGGTTCTCGGGTCGTAGCTGAGGTTCTTATAGGTATCGGCAATGAGGTCAAAGTTGGGGATGTTGGCTGTAATCCAGCTCCGCCAGCATATCCTCCTGGATCAGCCGGGCGATCATGTAGTCGGAGGGAACGATGACATCGAAGTCGGCGCCGCCCATCTTGATAAGGGAGTACAGCGCCTCGTTGCTCTCCGCCGTCTGGTAGTTGACGCGGATGCCGGTCTGCTCCTCAAACTCCGTGATGAGGGACTCGTCGATATACTCGCCCCAGGAGCAAACGTTCACCACCCGGTCGGACCGGGCCGGAATTGGAATCGGAGCCGGTGACGATCAGCGTCACCACCAGCACGCAGGCTGCCAGTCCCGCCCCCACACGGCGCAGGGTCTTATGGAGCTTGCTGCGGTTTTTTGGGGGTGGGGGGCCGCCGGGGCGGTGTGGTGCGCCGATTTCAGGCGGTGGTCGGCGCGGCTCTCCCGCAGGTTCACGACGGCCCAGCAGCACCAGCACCGTCACGAACAGCAGGGTGGAGATGGCGTTGATCTCCGGGCTGACCCGCTTCTTGGTCATGCCGTAGATGGTCATGGCCAGCGTGGAGGGAGCTGGTACCGGCGGTGAAGTAGCTGATGATGAAGTCATCCACAGACATGGTGAAGGCCGTCAGAGCGCCGGAGACGATGCCGGGCCTGATCTCCGGGATCACCACACGCCAGAAGGCCTGCATCCACGTGCAGCCCAGATCCTGCGCCGCATCGATGAGGTTGCGGTCCATCTGGCGCAGCTTGGGTCCCACGGACAGGATCACATAGGGGATATTGAAGCAGATATGGGCCAGCAGCAGCGTGCCGAAGCCCATGGTCAGGCGCTCCGGCAGCACCACCAGTGACTGCCACGAATTCATCCACCCGGCGAAGGCGCCCCAGCCGTTGAAGAACACCACGAACAGCAGACACAGGCTGACGCCGGTGACGATGTCCGCATTCATCATGGGGATGTTGTTGACGGCGTTCACCGCCGCACGACGGCGGCGGCTCATGGCGTACAGGCCGATGGCGGCGAAGGTGCCGGCGATGGATGCCACGATGGTGGACAGCAGCGACACCAGCAGCGTGGTATAGACGCTGTTCATAATGAGCCGGTTGGAGAGAAGGGACTCGTGTACCACTTCAGGGAAAAGCCCTTCCACACGCTGGAGCTGTTGCCGGCGTTGAAGGAGAACACGATGAGGATGATGATGGGGGCATAGAGAAACAGGAACACCAGCGCCATAAACAGCCGGTCGCCAAAGCGATTCTTCTTCACATCATCACCGCCTGTTCTTCGCCCTCGCCGAAGCGGTTCATGACCACCATGCAGATGACCACGATCACCATCATTACAAGGGAGATGGCCGCACCCAGATAGGGATTGTACGCGCCGCCCATATACTGCTGTTCGATGAGATCACCCAGCAGCATTTTCCGTACCGCCGCCCAGCATTTTGCTGATGGCAAAGGTGGACACGGAGGGGACGAATACCATGGTGATGCCGGAGAGAACACCGGGGAGGGACAGGGGCAGGATCACCCGCCGGAACACCTGAACGGAGTTGGCACCCAGATCCCGGGCCGCCTCGATGAGACTGTGGTCCAGCTTGACGATCACGGAATAGATAGGCAGGATCATGAAGGGCAGGTAGTTATACACCATGCCCAGCACCACGGCCCCTTGGGTATTGATCATCCGGAAAAAGCTGATGTCCGTTCCGAAGATGTTGTTGTACAGGGCAATCAGCCCGATCTTCCGGAACAACTGATTCAAAAGACCGTTGTTTTCCAGAATTGCCATCCAGGAATAGGTCCGCAGCAGGAAGTTTATCCACATGGGCAGCATAATGAGCACCATGGCCAGCCGCTGGAACCGGGGGCCCTCCTTGCTCATTTTGTAGGACACGGGGTAGCCGATAAGCACGCAGATGGCGGTGGCAATGAGGGCCAGCTTGAAGGAGCGGGTGAACACCACGGTGTAGGTGCCCATTTTGGCGAAGTTATCCAGCGTAAAGCCGCCGACAGAGGTGGAAAACGCGTAAATGACCACCATGATGATAGGGGCCACCACGAACAGCGCCATCCAGATCACATAGGGGATGGCGAAGCGGGAAAGACGGTTATTCTTCATCCCCGCTCTCCTCCTCATCCGACGAAAGGGTGGCGTCGTCCAGCTCATCGTATTCCTCAGAGAAGGAGGAATAATCGCCGAACATACCGGAGTAGGCACTCTTTTTCATGACGTGGATGCCGTCTGGATCGATCTTGATGCCGATGCGGGCGCCCTCAGGACAGTGGTCCGTGGTCTGGATCAGCCACTTGAAGCCCCGGAAATCCACGATGATGTCATACTGCATTCCCTTGAAGGTCACGGAGGTGACGGTGCCGGTAAGCTGGCCCTGCTCCACGGGGACGATGTCGATGTCCTCCGGCCGGATGACCACGTCCACCGCCTCGTTGGGAGCGAAGCCGCCATCCAGACAGGGGAAGCGCCGACCGTACATCTGCACCACGTTGTCCTCGGGCATAATGCCGTCGATGATGTTGGACTCGCCGATGAAGTCCGCTACGAAGGCGTTCTTCGGCTCATTATAAATATCCTCCGGCGTTCCGATCTGCTGAATGGAGCCCTTATCCATGACCACGATGGTGTCGGACATGGTCAGAGCCTCCTCCTGATCGTGGGTCACATAGATAAAGGTGATGCCCACCTGCTGCTGGATCCGCTTTAATTCGATCTGCATATCCTTCCGCAGCTTCAGGTCCAGCGCCGCCAGCGGTTCGTCCAGCAGCAGCACCTTGGGGCGGTTCACCAGCGCACGGGCAATGGCCACCCGCTGCTGCTGACCGCCGGAAAGGGCCTCCGGACGCCGGTGCTCAAAGCCCTTGAGACTGACGGTCTCCAGCATCTCCATGACCCGCTCCTTGATCTCAGCCTCCGGCAGCTTCTGCATCCGCAGACCAAAGGCAATGTTCTCATACACGTTCAGGTGAGGGAACAGGGCGTACTTCTGGAAAACGGTGTTGATCTGCCGCTGATAGGGCGGAACGTCATTAATCCTCACACCGTCGAACAGGACGTCTCCCGACGTAGGCGTCGCGAAACCTCCGATGATACGCAGCGTGGTGGTTTTACCGCACCCGCTGGGTCCGAGAAGTGTGAGGAACTCTTTGTCATTGATATAAAGGTTAATGTGATCGAGAACCGGCTCGTCGTCGAATGCCATGCAGAGATCCCGCAGGCGAATCAACTCTTTGGACATGTATCCTCCCCCATTTCATAAGGCCGTTTCCCACCCGTTTTCCGGTGGGGGCCTGAAAAATGCCGCCTCTTCTCTCTGTTAAGGGGGGACCCTGTTTCTTTGAAATTCGGCAATTCAGAATCATAGCGGAAAACCCTTGAAATGTCAAGGAAAACGCCCAATTTTGTCGGGCGTTTTTCAAAAAAGATATTAAGAAGGTGTTTCTGGGAAATATTTCTCCCGGAAGGGGACGTTTTCCACTGTAAATTCCTGCCCCTTCAGGTAGTTCAAAAGACCGGCGTCGGTTGGAAAATCGAACCGCAGCTTGTAGGAGTACAACGCCTGCCGGGTCTCATGATAGCGGCGGTTCACATCGCCCTTGCCGTACTTGCCGTCCCCCAGCAGGGGGCAGCCAATCTCCGACATGGAAACGCGGATCTGGTGGGTGCGGCCCGTCAGCAGACGGCATTCCACCAGAGACAGCCCGCCCCGGCTTTCGAGAGTCCGGTAAAGGGTGACGGCGGTCTTGCCGCCGGGCACCGGCTTGTGGAAGAACCGAACCTCCTTTTTGGCCTCGTTTTTCAGCAGGAAGCCCTCAATTTTTCCCTCCGGCTGCTTGGGCCGGCCCACGGTGATGCAAAGGTAGGACTTTTCCAGCTCGTGGGCCCGGATCTTCTCGTTGATGATCCGCAGGGTCTCCGCGTTCTTGGCGGCGATGACGATACCGCCGGTGTTCCGGTCGATCCGGTTGCACAGCGCCGGGGCAAAGGCATTTTCCCACTTGGGATTCCATTCCCGTTTCTGGTAAAGATATGCCTGAAGTGCGGTACCTACAATGGCCGTGAGGTCAAGCAGGTCAAGTCCGTGGCCGCTGGCAAATAATGATCGTGTGTCCTTGACAGGCGGGA
>VOFG01001018.1_pt1 | contig 46000 bp, 85 predicted proteins | sample 5384171 | NCBI WGS metagenome assembly VOFG01 (sample SAMN12384726, study PRJNA508395) | human gut metagenome | isolation source: healthy gut F | host: Homo sapiens
CGAGATTTATTTAAAAAACCAGGGATATGACGTATCTCAGCAGGCGATGAACGAGGTCTGGCGGTCATTGAAAAGAAGAAATTGATCTGCAACGTAGATATCATGATGCCGCGCATGGACGGCATTACGATGATGATGAAGGTGCGGGAAAAGGGCTATGATTTGGTGATTATGCTTTCCGCCAAATCCTCAGAAGAGGTCGATAAGATCATGGGCTTAAATATGGGTGCTGACGATCACATCACAAAGCCGTTTACGCCCCTGGAGCTTTGGCACGTGTCATCTCCCCAACTGCGGCGCTATAACCGTTACCGTGAAGCGACTGCATCGGCTGAACCGGTCAAGGATACTTACCATGTGCTGGGCGGAAACAATTGAACGAAGAGTATCGTGGTGAAGTTCGTTGATGGTGCACCGGTGCGCCTGATCTCTCCATTGAGTTTAAAATCCTGTTTGCTTTTGATGCGCAATCCCGGACGTGTTTTTCCGCCAGACGAAATTCTACGAACGCATCTGGAATGAAAAAAAGCGGTCAATACTGACACGATTATGGTTCATGTCCGTAAATCCGAGAAAAATGAGAAATCGATCCGAAGAATCCGAAAATATTTAAAGGTGGTGTGGGGTGTTGGTTACAAAATGGAAAACAGTAGTCCAAAGGCAAAAAGCGTTACAGTGATGCTTGTCATCCCTCCTGTTCTTTGACGCTCTGTCTGATGGCGTTTCTGCCGTTCTTTCAAACGCGTGCGGCCAGCGAATTTTCCACTCCGCTGACGGAAATGTCCTTTATCGAACAGCTTTATCAGAGTAACTATATTCAATATAAATACTTGAAAGAAAAAGACCGATCAGAAAAACTGGTCTTATTCGATCTGTATCTGACGATCGACTATCTGGGGAGCCAAGTGAATCAGGTGATCCTGAATTTTCTGCCTCTTCAGCCACTTATCAGATTGCTGGCAGAATCTCTTCCGACGCTTCGTCTGACACCCCCGTTTCTGACGGTGATCTGGAAAGAAGCCCTGTATAATGTATTTCTGTCACAGATTGATGAAATGAAGGCGGGTGCAGAGAAACTGACGCAATATGTCGATTACTGTGCACAGGATACTGCTTCCGGTACGCAAATCGGAAACAGCAGTGTTTCTGAACTGACTGCGCTTTTAAACGGACAAACCTCGACAGAGCATCCGTCCCTATATTTATTATGCAGTTATCGAATATGATGCCGCCGGACATGTCAGCAGCTGCCGCGCTTATTTTTGGCGACGAGTCCGACAGCCTTTTAAAAAAGCTGGAAACTGCCGGAAGAGAACAGTATTTTCAGCAGTTTTCTGATGACTCCGGCAGCCTTTGTTAGATTTCGATTCAGACTCTGGCCAGACTTTACCGTTACCGTGTTTCCGCTTTCGGTCCTTCGAATATGCGGATCATTTATGCCATCACCCAGCAGCAGTATCAGAAGATTCTTTCTTCCCAGGATCTGTTCATGAGCGATACCAATTACGATAGCCTCCAGTATCAGAGCTATTGTGCCGCCGGGGTTCCCCACGATGCTGATCGGTTTTTGCTGCAACATTCCTGTTCGGTGGTTTATGGTTCTCTTGTTCGAAAAAAGAGGTTACTGTATCCGCAGCTTTTCCATCTGCCAGCTTCCGATCGAGATAGCAGCAGTGCTTCTCTGTCTGTTTTTCAGGTGCCTATTTCCTGACTCGCCTGATCTGCGGCGTTCAGCATGGACAGCTGTTTCGAACCTGACAAAGCATGTTCTTTCCCCGCTGCATTTGTCCGGGACGCTGTATCTGTTTTTGGCGATTGTTTTTTTCCTTTGCTTTTTTCGCCGCCTTTCTTCTTGGTACGATTGCAGCAGGCTGTCTGCGCAGCAAGCAGGAGTTTCGCGAGCACAGCCTGATAATCCGCTACTGGCGCAGGATTATGAATGCCTGGAAGCCGGTTCTATCAGGAGCTTGTCAGCTTCGATATCGGCACAGACGCCGAGAAAATGATTTCCAAATTGGTCATCGTCAATTTTATTATCCTGTTTGTCATTACGTTTTTCTGGGTATGGGGCTTTTGTTCCACTGTTGATTTACTCCCTGATTATCTATTTCCTGCTCAAAAAATACGTCTATGACATACAAACCAAATATCAGAACCTCCTGCGTGCGACCAGCTCGATCGCAAGAGGGGATTTCGATACCGCTTTTCAGAAGACTTCGGCGTTTTCGAAAGCTATAAAAGAGCTTTTACAAATTCAGACTGATTTCAAGAAAGCGGTAGACGAAGAGGTCAGAGCCAACGGATGAAGTCGAACTGATCACCAACGTATCTCATGATCTAAAGACGCCGCTGACTGCAATCATTACCTATATCAACCTGTTAAAGGAGGGACTTACCCCAATACAGCAGCAGGAATATCTCGATACGCTGGACAAAAAGGCGCTCCGCTTAAAGGTACTGATCGAAGATCTGTTCGAAATCAGCAAGGCAACTACCAATAACGTTACCCTGCATTACGACAATGTCGATATCTGCAACCTGCTTCGACAGTGCTATCTGGAATATGAAGCCCGCATGCAGGAAAAGAATCTGACATTCAAATTTCAGCTGCCGGAAGAAAAAGTAATTTTACGGCTTGATCCGCAAAAAAGACGTTTCGTATTTTTGATAACCTTTATACCAACATCAGCAAATATGCCATGCCATCCACGCGCGTCTATGTTACCGTGACCGACAGCGCATCGAAACGCAGATTGCGATCCGAAACATTTCCCAGATGGAGCTGACCGTCTCCGGAGAAGAGCTGACCGAACGTTTCGTCCGCGGAGACGGCTCCCGCAACACAGAGGGAAGCGGACTTGGTCTTGCCATCGCAAGAAGCTTTACTGAGCTGCAGCACGGCACAATGCAGATTCTTCTCGATGGCGATCTGTTCAAGGCGATTCTGACCTTCCGCAAGCCGGGCGCTGAACCGATCGATAACCGATCGGAACACCTGGATACCGCATTCTGCAAACGCCAATTTATCTGGCAATTTAAATTGCCCCGACGCTGCAGACAATCCTGCAGAGGGTATCGAACCACCTCCGATTTATCGCCCAAGCCGATGGAGAAGCGATAAAAAACCTTCGCAAGCACGGACAGAAAAAAGTAACAAAGAGAACGGAAAAACGGTCACTCAGTCCAACACTGGAAGAGTGACCGTTTTCGATTCCGCACAATAGATTGCACGCGTTACAAGTCAACGAAAAATCATAACTCCCGTAATTTTACTGTTTTGGCAGCTTTCCGTTTATGATCGTCCTTCATCGCAGCGTAATGCTTCCGTGTGGTATTGACATCCTTATGTCCCAGAACGTCTGCAACGAGGTAAATATCCCCGGTTTCCTGATACAACGTCGTGCCGTAGGTGGAACGGAGCTTATGGGGCGTGATCTTTTTTGTCGTTGTGACGAGAGAAGCGTATTTTTTGACCAGATTTTCCACGCTGCGCACCGCCATGCGCCGGTTCTGCAGGGATAAAAATAATGCATCCTCGTGACCACTCATCGGAATCATATGTTTGCGTTGATCAAGGTAGGGAGAAGTGCTTCCTCCACCTCTTCCCCAAAATAGACGACGTCCTCGTATCCACCCTTGCGTCGCACCTTGATTGCGAGATTATCAAAATCTACGTCGCTGATATCCAGACCGACACATTCCGACACACGAATACCGGTCCCAGCAAAAGTGTCAAAAGCGCAAGATCGCGCACCTTCGTCTTATCGTGGAACTTCATCTGACTTTTTGGTCATTTTGGTGCCGTCCTCCACCTGATCAAGCAGAATTGCGACCTCGTTGGGGTCCAGACGCACGATTTCCTTGTCATGGAGCTTCGGCATTGGCACTAAGGACGCAGGATTGCTTTTAATCTGTTCGTCCCGGAAAAAATAATTATAAAACGAGCGCAGGGAAGCGAGCTTGCGGCGTTTCCCGCGTTCATCGTTGGTATATTCCGTGCCGTCGTCTTTGACATAATACGAAAGATATTCCAGATATTCCTCGATATCCGCCTTTGTGATCTGATCCAGAACTGACAGCGGAAACTCCGTGATATCCATCTTCGAAAGCACGCTGTTATTTTTTGTGCAGAAACTCAAAAAAGACACCGAGGTCATACGCATAGGCAAGCCGCGTGCGGGGGCGCGGTCGTCTGTTCGATTCCACGGAAATACTGGCGACAGAAGCGCGGCAGCTCTTCCTGCAGCTTTCGCAGCTGGAGGATATTTTCCTTTGCAGTTTCATCATGGTAATTGTTACTGTTTTTCATGTACCCTCCATTCCGCAAGACCACTCTGAACCGCGGTGAACATCCGATCCTTCACACCCGGATTTTCCAGGTTCAGCTGACGCAGCAGCTGCTTGACATATTCTCTGCGAGTATGTCCATCTGCAGGGCAGGGACTTTTGACAACCGGAACATCATGCTTATGGACAAATCCGATCACATCCGCTTCCTTCATATAAACGAGCGGACGGATCACCGTCAGATTCATCCGATCCAGAAAAGTGACAGGGGCAAACGTATGGAAGCGCCCTTCATAAATCAAAGACAGCATCAGCGTCTCCACGACATCGTCCTTGTGGTGTGCATAAAGCAATTTTGTTGCAGCCTGCCCCACGGATCGCTTCATTTAATGCGCCTTTCCGCATTTTTGCGCACAGTGCGCAGGGATTTTTTTCTTTCCGTTGGTCAAATACGATCGAAGCGATCTGCGTCGGCACAATTGTATACGGGACATCCAGCTCTTTACAGAGTGCCTCTATTTTGCCCAAATTTAAGTTTTCAAAGCCAAGGTCGACAGTTACCGCATGCAGTTCAAAGGGATGCGGATAAAAGCGTCTGAGGGCGCTCAGCGCATAAAGAAGCGTCAGGGAATCCTTTCCACCGGAAATCCCGACTGCGATTTTGTCTCCGTCCTGAATCATTTCATAATCGTCGGCGGCTCGCCGCACCTGGCTCAATACCTGTTGTAACGTCATGCTGTTTCCTCGTTTCATAGTTACCGGCGTCTGCACGCCGGAATGGTTTTCTCATCCTGATTTTCCTTTTTGACAGTATACTATTTTTTTCTTTCTTTTTGCAAAGAAGCAGCAGTGATTCCTACCAGATTTGGATCGATCTGAGGTTTCTATCGGGATTCGCCTTGAAAAAAAGTGCTCGACAGAGTAATCTAATAGAATATCCAATCATGATAAAAGTGCAGGTGCATGCAGGAAATCAAATGTCCCAAATGCGGCGAAGTCTTTCAGGTAGACGAATCCGGCTATGCGGCGATCGTCAGACAGGTCCGTGATAAAGAATTTGAGAAAGAGCTTTCCGAGCGTAAAGCGCAATATCTTTCTGAAAAAGAAAAACGCTGTCCTTCTGGCGCAGACCCAGACGAGACAGGAGCTGGCGGAGGAAATTTCCGGCTGCAGGCAAAGCTTGCGGCAGCAGAGAGCGCACGGCAGCTGGCAGAGGCAGACGCCCGTTCCCGGCAGGAAAAGCTTTTGTCTGAACAGGAAAAGGCTCTGTCCCAAAAAGGATGCTCAGATCAGCCTTTAAATGCCAAAATCACATCTGTACAGGAAACTGCGGACAAGGATATCGCCCTGGCGGTTTCCAAAGCAGCTGCCCAGAAAGAAAAGCAGATCAACGAAATGGACCGGCAGATTTATGACCTGACCGGTAGAATAGAACATGCAAAACAGGAAACCCGGCTTCGAGAGCAAAATATTAAGGAGCAGTACGAAGAGCGCCTCCGCATGAAGGACGAGGAAATCGCCTATTATAAGGATTTCAAGGCGCGCCAGTCCACCAAAATGATCGGAGAAAGCTTAGAGCAGCACTGTGAGACAGAATTCAACAAGCTGCGCGCAACCGGTTTCCAGAATGCATACTTTGAAAAAGGACAACGATGCCAGAACCGGCAGCAAGGGCGATTATATTTATAAAGAAACGGATCCGGACGGAATCGAATTTATTTCCATCATGTTTGAAATGAAAAACGAGATGGATGAAACCGCAACGAAAAAGAAAAATGAAGATTTTTTCAAGGAGCTGGATAAGGACCGGCACGAGAAAGACTGCGAATACGCCGTTTTAGTGTCCATGCTGGAGCCAGACAGCGAGCTGTATAACACCGGCATCGTGGACGTTTCCTATCGATATCCGAAGATGTATGTGATCCGTCCGCAGTTTTTATCCCGATGATCACGCTGCTGCGCAATGCTTCCCTGAATGCGCTGCGGTATAAGCAGGAGCTTGCTGTCATCAAAAATCAGAATATTGACATTTCCCATTTTGAGGAAGATATGAATGATTTTAAAGAGAAATTCAATCGGAATTTCCGTCTGGCGAGTGAACGGTTCCACCGCGCAATCGATGAAATCGACAAAACGATCGACCATCTTCAGAAGACAAAGGAGGCCCTGCTTTCTTCTGAAAACAACCTGCGGCTTGCAAACAACAAGGCGGAAGATCTGAGCATCAAGCGCCTTACGAAAAACAACCCGACGATGAAAGCGAAATTGACGAGCTTTTCTTCGCATGACGGAAAGGAGAGTACCTGATATGAAATTTCGCTGGGAAAAAAAATATCTATACTGGGGCGTAACAGCACTTCTGGTTGTAATCGGCGGGCTGCTCGCCTATTATCTGATCTTTCACGGCGGCAACTTTAAAGATCATCTGCAGAATCTGCTGCACATCTGCATGCCGATTCTGGACGGCTTTATTCTGGCATGGCTGATGTGTCCGCTGGTAAACGCCATCGAGCATTTTGCATTGTATCCCGCCAGAGACTGGCTGATTTCCCAAAAACCGTCCTTACAGAAAAAAAGAAACAGCTGACCAGCTATTGCCGCGGCATTTCGATCGTCCTGACGCTGTGCTTTGTCCTGTTTTTGGTGTACGGATTTTTCAGAGTTGTAATTCCGCAGATCATTGGAAGTATCCAGAGTATTGTCGGTCAGTTCCCCAGCTATGTAAAAAAAACGTCAGTGACTGGGCAGAAAAACTGCTTGCTGATAATCCAGACATCGAAACGACTGTATCCGATCTGATCGATCATTATTCGACAGATCTTGAAAACTTCCTCAATAAAACCATGATGCCTCAGATCAATGCCATCGTAAAAACAGTCTCCCTAAGCATGTTAAGCTTTGCGAAGGCAGTCTGAACCTCGTTATCGGACTGATCATTTCCATCTATCTGCTTGCCAGTAAGGAACGCTTTGTCAGCCAGGGGAAGAAGCTTTTATACGCTTTCTGGGATACCAGACAGGCTAATGTAATTATGGAAGACTTCCGTCTGATCGATTCCACCTTTGGCGGATTTATCAGCGGAAAAATTTTGGATTCAGCCATCATCGGTGTTCTCTGCTTTGTTGTTGTCAGCATCATGAAAATGCCATATCCAATGCTGATCAGCGTCATAGTCGGCGTTACCAACATTATTCCGTTCTTTGGTCCGTTTATCGAGCCGTACCCTGTGCATTGCTTATTTTAATGGTCAATCCGATGCAATGCCTGTATTTTATCATCTTCATCTGGATTTTGCAGCAGTTTGACGGCAACTTCCTTGGGCCTAAGATTCTTGGCGATTCCACCGGTCTTTCCGGGTTCTGGATTATTTTTTCCATCACCATCTTCAGTGGTCTCATGGGTGTACCAGGCATGATTCTCGGGGTCCAATTTTTGCTGTTTTTATGCGCTGATCAAGCGCTACGTCAACCGCAGTTTGCAAAAAAGGGCATGTCCGATAAAACAGAAGAGTACCAGACACTGGATTATGTCGATGTCCAGACCGGCAGCTTTATTTCCAAACCGGAAGATAAACCCGCAAGACACCGTAAGAAACAGTTTTCGTTCCGGAATTTTAAAGAAGATTTGAAGACGTTTATTCCGCACCCTGCAGAACATCCGGACGAAAAAGCGCAAACAACTTCGGATAACGCTGCGCCAGCCGTAGAATCCAATCGAAAACAGAAGATTCGAGTTCGGAACAAAGCAAAAATAATCCGGCTTGTTTTATTGTTATTTTATTCACAATGTTTGTAAATTTAAAATAAACCTCAGAAGGATGATTACCTATGAAATTTGTTATTCAATGTACTACACAGGCAAGCGTTACAATCGACCAGAAACTATATTCTGAAATTGGAAAAGGCTTCCTCGTCCTGATCGGAATCTGTGACGAGGACACAAAAAAACAGCAGACAAAATGGTTCGCAAGCTGATCGGAATGCGGATTTTTTTCGGATGAAAACGGAAAAACGAACCTCGCGTTAAAAGATGTCGACGGACAGCTTCTTTTGGTTTCCCAATTTACCCTGTACGCGGACTGCAAAAAGGCAACCGGCCATCCTTTGTCAAAGCCGGATCACCACAGCATGCAAACGAGCTTTACGAATACATCATCGACGCCTGCAAAAAGGAAGTTCCCGTCGTGAAAACCGGCGTATTCGGTGCGGAAATGGAGGTCGCGCTGATCAATGACGGACCATTTACAATCATTCTGGATTCAAAAGACCTGGCGTGAGCATATCAACATTATAAAACGGATTCCAGATATGTGATATATAAGATGGTATATAATTGGTAAATAATAAGACATAAATTGCAGATATTTAAATATTTAAATTGCAGATTTTAATTATAATTGGAAATTACAGAATCTACGAAAAAAGCGAAAAACCCAGGAGGCAATCATCTGAGTCAGCAGATATATGCCTCCTGAACTCATTTTTATCAAACCCCCGCAAAGTTTAACGAATTAGTTAGCACCGAAGCAAAACGTATTTTCTGCGAAATCACGGAAAGCGGTGCTAACTATTCGTTAAACTTGGCTTTTGCGAATAGTTGGATGTCTCAATCAAAACCTCTCTCTCTGAATTAAACTGCCTCTAATTTCCGCTTCTGCTGCCCGAACCGATCCACTGTATATATTTTTATAAACATCAATTCATTTCTTTGCGGCTTTTAGATTCTTGCCAAAAGTTCCGCCGGTGTAAATGCTATAACTTTGCTCTTCATAAAATCCTTAAGATTTCTTGTAACAATATAGTCCGCATGGACAGACTCCGCAGTTGCACTTTGAACAGCATCCTCAAAATCCTTCCACTTCATTGCAACAGCCCCTCTCCAAAACGGCAGGACTGAAATCAGCAAATTCAAAAATCAGGTTTAATTTTCGAAATACATCTTCAATTTGATCTGGTGTCAACTGTTTTCGCATAACATACATCATATTCACATACGTTAAAGTCGAAAGATATCCCTTTGCCTGTTCTGTTTCACATAATTTCCATATCATAGAAGAATCTTTTTACAAATTCCGGTCTGCTTAGAAGCACATCTAAAATGATATTTGTATCAACCAACAAAACCATATTTTTTTCCCTCAGGCTTTCTTCCTTAGCTTCATCCAAATCGTAATCTTCCTGTAAAATTCCGGTGAGGGAATCTGTCAAATAGGATACCGTCGCATCTTTTTGGAATAAATCGCCCAACTTCTTTACCATTTTTTGTCACAATGATTTCCTGTCCAGACATCACCATACTAAGATATCTTCCAAAATTATTCTGCATTTCCGTCGCAGTTGCAGTCTCAATCATCATATCAGCACCTCCCGTAACAAGTCTTTCAATATTAGCTAATATTATTATATTCTATTTTAACTATTTTATCAATTACAGTGCAACAATATTCCCCACCAACCGATGTACCTGCTGCCTGGTTGCAATCGGGTAGATTTCCCGCATGTGCGCTGCGATTTTTCTCCGGAGGAAGCCGCTGACTCTGTATAAGCGCTTGTCACATGATCCCGTCCCCAGAGATGCTCCGGCGTACAGTAAACAGCGACAGGCCAGCCGTAGGCTTCTCCCTTTTTGTTTTTTCGCTGGCGAAAATCTCTGACACAAAGATAAGTCTGCATCTGAAGCGCCGTAATCACGCCATCAAAGCCTTTTTCACCGCCCTTTCCAAAACCGGCTTTTTTCTTTAACTCACTGGAAAAATATTCTGCTTCGGCATTTTCTTCTAAATAGAAATCCATGATTTTCTTTTGCCGGATGGACGCCTTTTCATCATCCCAAAGCGCATCAAAATCATATCCGTCCCGCCTAAAGTTTGCAAAACATGGAAACCACTGCTTTGAAATAAAACCCGCTTTCTTATCAAAAATTTTCCATAGGCGACTTTACCGCTTCGGGCAATGATCTCACGCCATTCCCAGGGATCGCTTTTGGGATCGCCGCTCCACCAATATTCCGGAGCAGTGTGCTCTTCCAGTGAAAACCCTGAATCTCATTTTAAAAAGCGGCAAAAATCCCACCTTATTGATATATTCCACTGCTTCATCGACTGCATGGATACATTCCGGGTTCCTCCCGACTTACCCCATACATAATCCAATTCCCGCTTTCGTTTCCCATTTTTCCTTTCATTTCTGCGCACGCTTTTTACGCATATCGAGTTTGTGTCAAGTGCGCGCAGACACAAATCTCTCGATTGAATAATTTTTCTTTTCAATCTTTATTTCCCGTTTTTAATTTGGCTTTTCAGCACCTAAGATTGCGATATTTTCTTCCTTTAATTGCCAAAACCAGATATCGTCCAGTTTTGACGCTCCCTCCAAAAAGGATTCCCGCCATGTCCGGTATTCTTCTCCATCTACAGGCTCCATATCATAGTTTCCATCCCAGCCGGCAGGCAGCAGATAATAAACGACACCGTCTTGATCTGCATCGATATCGTCCGGAAAAACTTCTCCCTGTTCCTTCGTCTTTGCCACGCTTTTATCCCATGCATCTGCTCCGCCACAGATTTCATACTGATCAGTTTTCGGCATTATAGCGATATAGAAAATATGGCCAGAATTCTCCGGCAAGTCCCTGATTATGCGACCATTGTGCTTCAATCACTCCATTGTCATAACAGGTCAGCGCCGGAAACTCACACAGCTCCACATGAGTGCCGTTATCCCGGTAACCCCAGATATATTCTACCGTATCCGCCATCGAAGCACCTGTCCAGTTAAGCAACAGCTCTTCTTGTCCATCGCCATCTACATCGTACAAAGCAAAATACGTGCTTTCCTGTCCATAGGTATCCGGCACTCCATGATCTGTTCCCTCAATTTTTCCGAAACAATATGCATCCCACAGGATTTTGCCAAACGCTTTTGTCTGTTCCTCTGCCGAAAAAGGCTCTGCCCCATAAACTGCAAGAACGCCATAATAAGTGCCTACGGTTCGCATCGGCAGTATATTGCCCGACGTCCTCAATTCCGTATCTTAAAAGAAAATAGTCCAGATCATGGAGCACCTTATAGAGTTCATTCGCATACTGCATCTCATGCGTTATCTGCGCCATTCGCGTCAGATCCATCAGCTGTTGTAAATCTGCTGCCAGGGCTTCATTTTTCACAAAGGACTTCATTTCGGAAATCAAATCGATAAAATCTGCCGCGTCAAAGTTATTCGTCACAATTCCAGGCCGTATAGGTTTCCGCAAATTCCTCTTCTGTGATATTTTCCGCTTTCATAATGACATCCTTCGGATAGATCGCCTGATGATACCACCAGCCCAGCTGAATGTCGCCTTTGCAGTCAAAATACTGCCAGTATGGGCTTTCTTTATCTGACAGCTTTTTAAAGAGGTTGTCGTTCAGATATGCGGATTCCATTTGAAGATTTGCAACTTTGATATTTTCCCTCAGTCTGAAATTTCCGTCTCCGGCATCCCATCCAGCGTTTTTTCCCGCATGGCAAGGACTTCTTTTTTGAGGGCCTTACGTTGTCGGAAGCCGACTTTATTTCCGCTGTTTCTGCATCCGCGTCAGTCTGCTGCATCACGGTTTCCGGAACGCCTGTCTGGGATTCCGTGAAATTATTTTCCGGTACCGCAGATACAGATTCCGAAAAACCTGCCTGCTGCCCGCAGCCGGTCAGGGTAAAACATAATAAAATTGACAAAACGTATTTTCTGAAATTTTTCATAATGGTCTCCCGCTCGGATGTTTCTCCATCCATGCCATGATACGCCAGCAGCTCATTCCATCCAAAAACAGCGGTTTGAAACTACATCACAAATTACAAACCGCTGTTATTCCTGACAATAGACCGCTCACAAAGCATACATTCTATTGTTTCACTTTTGTTTTACTGCTCTTTTTGTTCAAAATGTAACTGTTCCGTACCCTCACAGTTACGTGCAAAAATCCATTCCAAATCGGCTGTGCCGATAGGCTTTTTGCCTTCCAGTTTAAATTTTCTTACGGTCAGCGCAGTAAATGCGCAGACCTACTGCTCTTTTGTTCAAAATCTTCAATGATCTGCGTAATCAGCTTCACAGTTCCATCAATGCCGAGAACCGAGCTGTTTAGACAGAAGTCGTAGCTGTCTGCGCGTCCCCACTTTTGGAGGAATAATAGTTGTAGTAACTCTGACGCTGTTTATCCTTCTTGATCATCATGTCTCTTGCCTTGGACTCGTTTAAGTCAGGATATTTCTTCACCAGACGTTGGATTTTCGTCTCTTCGTCCGCGTAGATGAAGAAATGCAGGCAGTTTTTCATGTCGTGCAGCGCATAGTCTGCGCAGCGGCCAACCAATACGCACGGACCTCTTTTGCGATGCTCTTGATCGCATCAAACTGTGCCAGAAAAACTTTATGGCTAATCGGCATATCCATAAAGGTGGATGTATTGTAGCCGAAAGAATAAGTATCCATGACCAGATTGTAAAGGAAAGAGTTGGTCGGACGTTCATCATGTGTCTTAATCATCTCTTCGCAAAATCCGCTGTCCTTGGCGGCTCTGGATAACAGCTCCTTGTCATAACATTTGATGCCGAAATGCTCCGCAAGCTTTTCCCCGATCTCACGGCCACGGAACCAAACTGACGTCCAATCGTAATCACTGTATTCATAGCATCACCCTCTCTTCGTTGTTGATACTGTTATTATATACAATTCCCCGTGAAGAATTCAACTATTTTTTCGTCGTTTCCACCACAATCAACTGATATGGATGTAGAATCAGGTTGTCACCAATTCTCGTCACCTGCGGCAGATTGACAAAAACCACTTCCTCATAATCCTCTTTTAAGGTCAGGAAACGCTCTGCCGGGCTTTCATTGCAGATTACAGTCAGACACTGCTTACCGAGACAACGCTTAAATGCAAAAATCTTTTTCCTGATCCTCGTACATCGGTTCAAACGTACCATAAGTCAGTAAATCACGGTATTCCTCCGACTTGCGGAAGCACAGCAAGCGCCTGTAAAAATTCAATACAGAACCGTATTCCTTTTCCTGCCGCGCCACATTGATCTCAGGATAATTCGGATTGACCTTCAGCCAGGGTTTTCCGGTTGTAAACCAGCATTTTCCGCGTCACTCCATTGCATCGGTGTTCTGGCGTTATCACGACTTTCCCGCGCACAGCCAGCAAACGCCTTTTTCTTCCGGGAATCCACAGGCAACTGCATAACGATAGTTGTCCAGCGTCATGATATCATCAATATCTTCCAATTCGAAGGGACAGTTTGTCATGCCGATTTCCTGTCCCTGATATAAAAACGGCATACCGCGCTGCAGTACCTGCAGACCGGCAAGCGCCGATACACTGGCAAAGCCGTAATCCTCGTCCGGAATATAGATCGTCGCACCACGCGCCATATCATGATTTTCGATGATATTTGCCTCAAATGCAATGTCCCCGAGCAGCTTCTGGTTGACAAACACATCCTGTTTCCATTCGTCCGGGTTCATGTTCCGGTCAAACTCACACTGACAGGCTTTTTTATAGCTCTGGATCGGATCAAAGGCAAACATCGTGGAAAAATATCCGTCCTCTCCGATAAATTCTTCCAGCTGCTCCCTGTCGACCTCGAACACCTCTCCGACCGTAAACGCATCGTGGGGCGCAAAGCAGCGTTCCTTTAATTCTCTTAAAAAGACGCCAATGCCATTTTTCGTCCCGCCGTCACGCTTCTGCATCCGGGTGATGCTGTTGGTTAAAAAAGCCTCTGCCGTCCGGCCCGTCCACCGGAAGATCTTCCCAGGTCAGGTCTTTTTAATGTTGATGATGGCGTCAATCCGGAAGCCTGCGATGCCGCGGTCAAGCCACCAGTTGACCATCTTGTAGATTTCCTCTCGCAGGGCAGGATTTTCCCAGTTTAAATCCGGCTGCTCCTTGGCATAGGCATGGTAATAATATAAATTCTCCTGTCCGGGCAGCTTTTCCCAAACACTGCCGCCAAAATAGCTGCGCCAGTTGTTCGGCTCTTTTCCGTCTTTTCCCTCTTTCAGGTAAAAATAATCGCCATAAGGACCTTTGGGATCTGCAATTGCTTTCTGGAACCAGGCATGCTGATCGGAACAATGATTGACCACAAGATCCATGATGATCGAGATGTTTTTCTTTTTGGCTTCTGCGATCAGACGATCCATATCCTCCAGCGTACCAAAACGCGGGTCGATATTCTCATAATCGGAAATATCATAGCCGTTGTCTACCATCGGGGACGGATAGACCGGAGAAAGCCATAAAATATCAACGCCGAGCTGTTCCAGATAAGGCAGCTTCTCGATCACACCGGCGAGATCTCCGACACCATCCCCATTTGTGTCTAAAAAGCTCTTCGGTAAATCTGATATCCGACCTTTTCATGCCACCATTTTTTCTTCATTTGTCCTCATCCTCCTGTTTCGGATCGTTTTTATTCCAAAGCTCTGCTCCCTCTGTAAAGAAAAATGCCGCCATCTGGGAACGGGAAGAAAACTCCTGCGTTTCCAAAAGCGCTTTTACTTCCTCCCGGCTGTAAAACGTGCGGAAATTTCTTCATTGTCAGACGTATGGTCTGAAAAAACTCCGTCTGCCTCTACAAAGGCAATATAGGTTTTCGTATCGGAAAAACCGACTGCAGAATAGGAGGGCGGCAGGATCTTCAGCACTTTTTTCACCGAAAGTCCTGTTTCCTCATACAGCTCCCTGCGGATACAATCCTCGATCGTTTCCTCTTTTTCCTGCATCCCGGCGCATAGGTTGAAAATCGTTTTATTGATGCTCATGCGAAACTCCCTTAAAAGGAGCATTTTCCCATCCTGGAATGCCACAATAGAGACACCGCTTGCCCGTCTGCCAAGATCCTGCACATCTTCCAGCTCTTTTCGGCTGACGATTTCGTAGGTTTTAACCTTCCTGCTTTATTTTCATGGACAGCTCATAATTTTTCAGATATTTGCCGTCCCGCACCTTTTTCATGCCAAGAAATTTCATGCCTTTTTCCCTGCCTGTCTGATCGATTTTGGTTATCGCTGTACCCCTGTAGGTTTCAGCCCCTTTAACTGCTCTGCCAGTGTGCCTTTGACCTTTTGCGTGTCAGCTCCACCAGTCCAAAGGGCAGTGATGTCCACGACGCGAACCGGGACCGGATCCTTTCTTTACAAAGGCTGCGCAGCTCCTCCAACAGTTCTTTTGCCGCCTGCCGGTCCTTCTGATTGATAAAGTCTATCAAAATAATACCGGAAAGATTGCGCAGTCGAATCTGGCGCGCTGTTTCCTGCGCCGCTTCTCGATTGATCAGGGCAAAGGTCTCTTCCACATTTTTGGAGCCATCATATTTTCCTGTATTGACATCGATCACCGTAAGCGCTTCTGTTGGTTCGATGACCAGATATCCGCCGGATTTTTAGCCAGACGCGCTTCACAAGCGCTTCTTCCAGCTTCCCGGCAAGCCCGTAGAGTGCAAACAAATTCGGTCGGCTGTCCCTGTAGAACGAAATTTCCGGGCATTTCGTGCCGCCCGGCAGCTCCGGAGTTCTTTGCCCAACTGCTCTACGGAATCCGCTGCAACGGCAGGCAATTTTTCTCTATACCGGATGCACCGCTGCCGTACAAATCCTCCAGCGCGGTATAGACGAGGGTTTCATCTGTCACGATCTTATCCGGCAGCTGCTTATGCGAGAGAAGCTCTATCAGCCAGCCGGGGCGTTCCTCCGAAATCATGGAAAGACCGTCCGGCTTCTGCCGACGCTTAAAAAGCTTCTGCGCCTTATCGAGAAGAGCGCTTGCCTCGCGGCAAAAGGGCTGTGTCCGCAGGCTTGGAATTCCACCCATCGCCCGCCGCAGTCCGCACCACAAGAGTCATTCCATCCGGAACGGTTACACTTTGCAGCACTTCCCGGAAATGGTCTGCTGCTTCCCCGGGCAGCTGCCTGGAATACCGCACGCCGTGTCCGCCGTCCAGAACGACTGCTGCCAGCCGCCCTTCCAGGCTGATCTTCGCTGTCAGGGCAGGCTCTTTTGTCTTTAATGCATCGCGCATCACCTGTACCAAAATCTCATCGCCTGCCAGCAATCTGCCATCCCAGCGGCGGTTCGTCAGCACCGGGCCTGTGCTTCTTTGAAAGGCAGGTAACAGGCCTGTCCACCGGCGATCTCCACAAATGCAGCGTCAATATTTTTTACCACATGCTTGACTTTTCCGACGTAAATATTTCCCAGAAGCGACCGTCCCTCCAGATGGGGATGAACCTCTGTCAGTTTGTCCTTTTCCAAATAAAAAGGAAGTTAAAACCGGTTCTGTATGTTCCTTTAAAACCGCTCTTGTAATCACGCATACGCTGCTCAAAATGCTTCTCCTATCGCATCCAGCGGAACAAAGGAAGGCTCTTCTTTCGTTCCCGTATTCATCCAGGTTTCCATGCGCACGGTCTGTAGCTCAATCTTTGGCACTTCCAGACCTGCGAGGGAAAGGACTGCATCCGTTACGAACTCCGGACGGATATTTCCGCCGCTGCTTGCATCTACCATAAATACCAACGCGCCGTCGTCGATGTGACAGTCATAAATACCGGACCGAATATCGACCTCCGCCGTGCTGCGCTTGGTTTCCTTTGTAATCCAGAGTTCCTTTTTGGAAAGCAGCCCGTCCACCGCGCTCTGACAGCCTGCAAAGCTCTTTTCGGGATCTTTAAATGCTACTGCATAGGTTGCCGCAGCGACGCTCGCCATCGCGTTTCCCGCCTTTTCCGGCAGCATCTTTACACTCAGGATATCGATTCCGTAAGGACATGCCTCCTGCAGGCGCTCCTTAAAATCCTCTGCGCCATCAGACGAAGCGATTTCCACGTCCATATATTCGCCCACGCTGCACAGTCCGACCCAGCGGCGCAGCAAAGCTCATGACCTGATGCGGATTAAATCCATGTGTATACACAACATCCAGTCCGGCTCTGCGGATTGCTTTCTGGAAAAAGCGCAGCACATCCAGATGTCCCGTAAAACGCAGCGGACCATATCTCGCAAATTTTACACGTACCATCATACCGCATCCCCTCCTCTTTGTTCGAAACAGATTCCGCCGCCGAAGCGCGCAGCGCCGCAGCCCTGACACTGCATCTTACAGTTGGGCGTTACGACAGCCTCCGCTGCACGTTTCCATTCCCGCAAAAGGAAGGCTCTGTTTACGCCGCAATCCAGGAAATCCCATGGGAAAACTTCCTCATCGCTGCGCGTTCTTGTCGTATAAAAGTCCATATCGACATTGCACTCCGAAAGCAGTCCACCCAGGTCTGATACTTGAAATATTCGCCCCAGGCATCGTAGATACAGCCTTTTTCATACGCTTTTAAAATTACGTCGGCAACCTTTCTGTCGCCGCGGGCAAACACGCCCTCCAAAACGCTGACGTCCGCCTCATGCCAGTTGTATTTGATCCGCTTCTGGTTGAGCTGTTCACGCACCGCCTGCTTTGTCAGCGCTGCCTTATCCAAAAACTGTTCCTTCGTACACATCGATTGCCACTGAAAGGGAGTGAAGGGCTTCGGGATAAAGAAGGAGGTACTGGAAACGATCTGTACCGGCCCGTTTCTCTTTTTTCTTTTGGAACAACCTCATAATAGAGGGCTGCAATCTTGTTGGACAGTTCTGCGATGCCACGGATATCTTCTTCTGTTTCAAAGGGCAGCCCCAGCATGAAATACAGCTTCACGCGGCTCCATCCGCCCTCAAATGCAAGTCCTGCGCCCTTTAAAATCACTTCTTCGGTCAGTCCCTTGTTGATGACATTTCTCAGGCGCTGACTTCCTGCTTCCGGTGCAAAGGTCAGGCTGCTCTTTTTCACATCCTGTACCTTTCCCATAACGTCTAAAGAAAAACGCATCAATTCGCAGAGAAGGCAGGGAAATGTTCACTTTTTTCTCCTGACAGGTCGTCATCAGGAAGTCTACCAGCTCTTCCAGATGGGAATAGTCGCTGGAACTCAAGGAGCTCAGGAAATTTCTTGCTGACCGGTACTTTCCAGCATCGTCGTCGCATAATGTTTGAGTGTCTCAAGGCTCTTTTCGCGCACCGGGCGATACAACTGCCCAGCCTGACAGAGAAACGACAGCCGCGGATACAGCCGCGCTGAATTTCCAAAACGACACGATCCTGTGTCGCACGGATAAACGGAACCACCGGTTTCTCCGGATACGGCGCATGGTCGAGATCCATCACGATTTCCTTTGTGATCTTTGCGGGCCCCTCCCTGGTCGGGACAAAAGATGCGATCGTCCCGTCCTCTTTATAGGATACTTCATACAGGGACGGCACGTACATGCCGGGCACTTCCCTCGCCGCGCGCAAAGAAATTCCTGACGGCTGCCGCCTTTTTTTTTACTTCTTTATAAACGTCCAGCAGCTTCCGGTACGCAGTTTCTCCCTCTCCGATGTAGAAAAGATCAAAAAATTCCGCGATCGGTTCCGGATTGTAGCTGCAGGCCGCCGCCGATCACGATGGGATCTTCTTCGGTACGGTCTTTTTGCAAGCAGCGGAATCCCGGACAGGTCCAGTACCTGCAGTACGTTTGTATAACACATTTCGTACTGCAGCGTGATGCCTAAAAAGTCAAAATTTTTCACCGGCTCGCTGAGATTCCGGGGCAAACAGCGGGATCTTTTTCTCACGCATGATTTTATCCAGATCCAGCCACGGCGAATAAACCCGCTCACACCACACGTCATCATAACGGTTGAACATATCGTAGAGAATCTGGATGCCTAAATGGGACATGCCTATCTCGTATACGTCCGGAAAACACATGGCAAACCGAACCATTCCCGGTGTAAGTGTTTTCATAACGGAATTGACTTCCCCACCGACATAACGTGCAGGAGAAGAAATACGCATCAGGATGTCATCCCCGAGGGCAAGCCTTCGCTCTCTGCCATTTGAAAGTTCTTCTGCACCGATACAGCGCTGTGCCAGCTGCCGTGCCGAAAGCCCTTCGATATTTGATGTCAATCTTTTCATTTTTCCCTGTTTCCTTACCATTTTTACCTGCTGCCGGTGTGACTGTAAAATACCCGGTACGGGTTGTTTCCGCAGCCAGAATATAGAGCCCCGATGGCGCAGACTTTTCCCATTTTGAAAATGGACATTATGGTATGATTATAGGGTATTTCCGGCTTCGTTGCAAGGCTAATGCAGTGCCTCCACCGTAGAATTTCCAATTACAGAAGTTTCCAGCTGCCTGTTTATCACGGCAACTGCACTCTGCCCCTTCCAGTCAATCTGATTTTTATCCAGATAGATCACGCAAGCAAACAGAATCAGGCTGATTGCCAGCCGCAGCCCAAACATAGGCCCCTTTATGCCCCTGCTGCCGGATTCTGTCATATTCTGCCAGTTCCAAACCATCGTCTCCATACAGCATTTCACTGTTTTTACCAGTTCCGTACAAAATATCTTCCCGATTTTTTACCTTCATCCGGTTTAAATTCTGTTCCTGCCGAAGGTATCTGGTCAGCTCCAGCTTTCTTTCCGCATCTTCCATGGGATCCATCCTTTCCGCTTTATAGTTTACATAATATTTTTATGTAAACCATTATAGTGTAGAGTATTCTATTCATCTGTATGATGGCGCATCTGAAAAATAATCCGCAAAACCGGAAAATACATGTACCGAAAGTATTCCATTGTCCTAAAACAAAATTTGAGGAACCAAAACGGCGCCGAACCCTTTTTGCTTTCAAAGGATTTGACGCCCGGTCTTTTCTCTTTTTTTATCTAAATTTAATGCGAAGACGCACCTGCCGCGCTACGCTGCTTTCCGATACATTTTTATCGGTTTGCCAGCTCTGTCGTAACCTCTTCCCAGGTCACGCCTTTTTCTGCCATCAGCACCATCATATGATACAGGAAATCTGCAATCTCATATTTGATTTCATTCGGATTGGGGTTTTTGGCTGCGATGACGATTTCCGTCGCCTCTTCCCCGACTTTCTTTAAAATCTTGTCAATGCCTTTCTCAAAGAGGTAGTTGGTATAGGAGCCTTCCTTGGGATGCTCCTTGCGGTCCTCGATCACCGCAAATACCTCTTCAAAGACCTTCATCGGATTGTGTGCTTCCTGCTTGCTGCTGCGATTCTGGATTTCGTTAAAGAAACAGCTGTAGGAACCGGTGTGGCATGCCGCGCCGACCTGTGTTACTTTTTGCAAGGATTGTATCCAGGTCGCAGTCCGCGGTCAGAGAATGCACATACTGATAGTGTCCGCTGGTTTCTCCCTTTAACCAGAGCTCGTTACGGCTTCTGCTGTAATAAGTCATACGTCCGGTGCGCAGCGTCTGATTGTAGGCTTCTTCGTTCATATAGGCAACCATCAGCACGGCATCGGTTTTTACATCCTGTACAACCACCGGAACCAAACCGTCTGGTATCCCTTTTTCAGATCGGAAAAGGCATAGGCCGCCCCTCTGTCCTCTACCGGAATTTTATTTTCCCGGCAAAAGGGCTTTGATCGCGGAAATCTCTGTTATGTTTTCATTGACCAACTTACCGGAAATACCGCTGATATTGGCATAGGAAAGCACCTCGATGAGCTTTTCCAGGGAAACCTCCGGCAAAAGGTTACCACCGGAACCGGAGACATCAGCGCAGCCTCCGCCGTTGCACCGGGACAGAACAAAATACGTTGGAGGTATATTCCTTTAGCAGCTCCTTTTCCTGTTCCAGAAGCGAAATATCTGCAACGCCTGCTGCGATTTTTTCTTTGCCAAATTTCAGGGAGACCTCTTTTGTCAGCTCCAGCTGCACCGGATCGGCATAATCCAGCATCACCTGCTGGCAGCCTGCATATAACAGTTTTTTCACATCCTCCATTCGGAAAATATGTCCGCTTCCAATTACCGGAACCGCTGTATTCTGACAGATTTCCGCAGAACGTCCAGATCCTTTTCATGCTCTGCATCGTTCTCCGAAAGCAGACCGACATAAATTGCATCGCATTCGTTTTCGCTGTAGCTCTCCGCCAGCGCGACAGGCATTTCCTCGATTCTGCATGTGCCTTCTCTGTCCTGATACGCGACCTCATTTTTGAGGTACATGCATGCCATAAATTTTTTTGTATTCATTCTGATCCTCATTTCCAGACAGCTGTTCTGCATCCGGTCCGGTTCAACCGGAAGACTGCCCGATATGTATTCTGTATGTTACAGGCTTCCCTTTGTGGAAAGCACGCCGTCTAACCTCGGTTCGTTGGATACTGCCATATCAAGTGCCTTGGAAAACGCCTTAAACATCGCCTCCGCAACATGATGTCCGTTGATGCCGTCCAATACCTTGATATGCAGGTTCATATCTGCACTATAGGAAACGGCATAGAAAAACTCCCGGATCAGCTGAGTATCCAGCCCGCCGATCATCGGAACATTAAATTCGTAATCAAAATTGAAATAGGGACGTCCGCACAGATCCACTGCGCACGCAACCAGCGCGTCATCCATCGGCAGCAGAAAATATCCGTAACGTTTGATTCCTTTTTTGTCTCCGACTGCCTCAGCGATCGCCTGCCCGAGTACGATTCCCGTATCCTCTACGGTATGATGTCCGTCCACAAACAGATCTCCGTCCACTTTTACAGATAAATCAAAAAAATCCGTGCCGTGCAAAGCCGTCCAGCATATGGTCGAAAAAAATCCGATGCCGGTATCAAGATCCGCGCTGCCGGTGCCGTCTAAGGAAAGGGTCAGTGCAATTCTGGTTTCTTTTGTATCGCGTTTTATACTCGCCGTTCTTTCCATCATCAGTCCTCCTTTTCAAAACGGACACGGATGGAATTGGCATGCGCCGTCAGCCCCTCATTTTCTGCAAAGCACTCAATATCCTGATGGATCTTTTCCAGCGCCGGTCTGGAATATGAAATGATGCTCGTCTTTTTCAAAAAAATCATCTACATTTAACGGGGAGAAAAAGCGTGCCGTCCCATTTGTCGGAAGCACATGGTTTGGACCTGCAAAATAGTCCCCAAAGGCTCGGAGGAATACTCCCCAAGGAAGATCGCTCCTGCATTACGGATTTTTGTCATCATGGCAAAGGGATCCTTCGTCAGGATTTCCAGATGCTCCGAAGCGATCTCATTGGCAGTGTCCGCTGCCTCATCCAGAGAATCTACCAGCAGAATATAACCATAATTGTTGAGGGATTTTTCGATGATCTCGCGTCTTGACAGGTTTGCAACGAACCTGTCCACTTCAATAGAAACCTGATCCGCTAAAGTCTTACTGGTGGTGATTAAAATGGCACTGGCCAGCTCGTCATGCTCTGCCTGGGACAACAGGTCTGCCGCCACATAACGGGGATTTGCCGTTTCATCTGCGATCACCAGAATTTCACTGGGTCCTGCGATGGAATCGATGCTCACATAGCCGAAGCATGCTTTCTTTGCCAGGGCGACAAAAATATTTCCGGGGCCGGTGATTTTATCTACCTTCGGGACGCTCTGTGTGCCAAACGCCATGGCTGCGATGGCCTGTGCGCCGCCGACCTTATAGATCTCATCCACACCGGCGATATGTGCAGCAACCAATGTACCAGGATTGACCTTTCCGTCTGCTCCGGGAGGGGTTGTCATGATGATACGCCCACGCCCGCAACCTTTGCCGGAAGCACGTTCATCAGTACGCTGGAGGGATACGCAGCCTTTCCACCGGGCACATAAACGCCGGCAATCGCGATGGGCAGAATCTTCATGCCGAGGATCGTCCCGTCCGGTTTTGGGTCAAACCAGCTGTTTCTCAGCTGTTTTTCGTGGAATGCACGGATATTTGCCGCACTTTTTTCATAACCTCCACAAAATCTGCATCCACCTTCTGATATGCCTCGTCGATTTCTTCCCGGGTTACGCGGATGTGGGCTGCATCCATTTTGCAGTGGTCAAACTTCTCTGTATAGAAAAGAGCGCCTCGTCGCCGCCTTTTTTCACCGTTTCAATAATTTCCGCCACAGCACTTTCATACTGTCCGTAGTGGTTCGGGCTTCTCTGAAGCAGATCCTCCAAAAGTCCTTTCTTGCTTTCTGCCGTCAATTTGACAATTCTCATCGGTTTTCCTCATTTCCGCCGCCTTGGCTTATGCTTCCTCCAGCTGTTTACGCAGCCTTAAAATAATCTCCCGGATCCGTTCCGATTCCATTTGCATGCTTACCTGATTGACGATTACGCGCGCAGACAGCTCACAGATTTCCTCCAGCACGCCCAATCCGTTTTCCCGCAGGGTCGAACCGGTTTCCACGATATCGACAATGACATCGGACAATCCCACAATGGGACCCAATTCAACAGAACCGTTTAATTTGATGATGTCGACCGTCTGATGCTTTTTTATTGTAAAATAGTCCTTTGCGATCACCGGATATTTGCTTGCTACACGGATTCTCTCATGATGCTGCAAAAGCTCCCGCGCCGATTCCGGACCGCAAACGCACATCCGGCATTTGCCAAAGCCAAGATCCAGCACTTCATAACCCCGTCTTCCCTCTTCCAGCAAAATATCCTACCGGTCACACCGATATCTGCGGCTTCCCGTATTCCACATAGGTTGGCACATCCGGTCCCTTTGCCAGGAAAAATTTCAGTTTTAATTCTTCATTGACAAAAACAAGCTTCCTGCTGTTTTTATCCTTCATCTCTTCACAGGTAATTCCAACCTGCTCCAAAAGAGACAGCGTTTTGTCTGCCAGACGCCCTTTTTGTCAGGGCGAAGGTCAGGTATCTATCTTCTGCCATTTTCATGTCCCCTATTTGGTGTTCTAACATCGTGCACTCTATGATTTCAACTGCTCGCAGCTTCCGTCTGCATGAATGAGCATCGCCTCTCTGCGCAGTCTTCCTCTCAAATCTGCCCGCCTGCAGTCCTGATCACAGGCAACCGGGATCAGCTCTGCAGAAACACCTGAAAGCCGCAGCTGATTTGCCTTTTCAGTGCTGCATCATAGCTGTCCGGTGTATAAAACAAAAGGCAGCCATCCAGACCGGTATGCGGCTTTTTATTTTGTCTCGAAAGGGCTTCCAGAACATCATCCACAACGACGACAAATCCGATGGCAGGTGCATTTTTCCCAAAATAGGAAAGCAGCTTATCATAGCGTCCGCCTGTCACGATGGCATCTCCGACACCATAGGTATATCCCTTAAAAATCACACCGGTATAATAATTGTACTGATTTAACAGCCCGAGATCAAAGGAGACATATTTTTTCTGTTCCGTATTTTTAAGCACCTCATAAAGTGCCTCCAGGCGTTCAATCGCCTGCAGGGAACGTTCATTATCCACCTGCATTTTCGCACTTTCCAGATCCTGCGTCCCTTTGACAAGATCCGCAAGCCCCAAAAGCACCTGTGCATAATCCTTGCGCACTCTTTTGTTCCTCTAAAAGCTCCCTAGCACCGAAATAGTTCTTGGCGGAAATAAAGTCGCGCAGCTTTAATTCCACTTCTTCGTTTAAGCCTGCCTGTGCGCAGATCCCCTTAAAATATTCCACCTCGCCGACTGTGATCTGCAGATCGGTCAGACCGCAGTTTTTCAATGCTTCGACGACAAGGCTGATCATCTCGGCATCTGCCTCCACAGATGGCTCCAGCATCAGCTCCGCGCCCATCTGGGTCACTTCTTTAATTTGCCCTGCAGGTTCGACGTATTCGTAAACGTGCTTCCGCTGTAGGTAAAACGAAGCGGTGCGGTCTCATCCATGAAATATTTTGCGGCGCATCTGGCACAGGACGGTGTAAAGTCCGGACGAAGCGCCAGGGTATTGCCTTCCTTATCGAAAAATTTATACAGCTGAGAAGACGGCGTCGTGCCGATCTCCTTACTGTAAACATCAAAAATTCAAACGTCGGAGTCTGAATATCCTGATACCCGTACAAATGGATCGTATCATGCAGCTTTTTTCTCCACAAAAAGCTTACGCGCATATTCTTCTCCGTAAACATCCCTTACACCCTCCGGTGTATGAAGCAAGGATTTATTCATCGTTGGATCTCCTTTGCACTTTATCATGCTACCGTATTAGCATATGAAATCCTGTATAGGATATCAGATTTTTAAAATGCTGTCAACTCAAGTTCTTTGCCGTCCAGCACACATTTTATCAGCTCGTCGCTGTCATATTCCAGTTTCAGGGAAAAAAAAACGGACGGTTTTCCTGCAAAAGCTTAAAAAATACGCGGTCACCTTCCCACAGATTTAAGCTTTCCAGCCCTTGATCAAAACCCATTCCAGATCACCCTCCCGGGCAGTTATAATCCAGGGCCCTCCCAGCCATCTGCTGTATACAGGCACATGTACTGCGTTTCCACATCCTTTAACGCAAACGTTACGATTCCTCGAAATCGATAGGAGGTCAGTGTCAGACCGGTTTCTTCCTTTACTTCCCGAAGCAGGCAGTCCTCCGGACTTTCATAGGCAAGTGCATGTCCACCGACGCCGATCCATTTGTCCTGATTGACGTCATTCCTTTTTTGACACGATGCAGCATCAGATAGCTGTCGTCTTTTTCCAGATAACACAGCGTCGTCATTGTCCCGATCAGGGAATTTCTTTCTTCTCTGTTCATATCATTCCTCCTAGCTCTCCGGCCGATCCTCCAGGTCCTTTTGTAAAAGATCGAGATACGGAACAAGAAAACCGTTTTTTCTCGGCAGGAAATACTCCGGGTTTAACTCGTCCAGCCGGAAGCTTTTTGCGCCCGCCCTCCTGCGCCCGATCCCAGAAATAGCGCAAATGTGCGTAGGGGAGATAATAAAACTGTTCCCTGTGCGAATAGTAGATCAGAAAAAGCAATGCCCTTCTGTTTTTCAAACCGATCCATAAACGCTACCTGATGCCTGTGAATGTTTTGCAGGGCAAAGGTATCCTGGGCACATTCCTTTGCATCGAAGCAGACCGGAATGCCCTGTACAACCCGATATAGTCTACCGTACTTTTTCTGGTCAAATATGCCAGCGTGATATGCCTGTGCTCCTTGTCGATTTTGATCGGTGTAATCGGGGTCGGGATCTTCTGGATCAATGCCAGATTACTTTCCAGATATTTTTCATTCGTGCGGTTGATCAAATCCTCCAGTGTTGATCCCCGCAGTCCTCTTGAGTTCCAGGTTGCCATGTGATTGTTCCATCTTTCGTTATAGTATAAAAAGCCTGCGATACGGCTGCGTACAGTCACGGCTGCCGCCAGGCTTTTTGTTCTCGTATAGGAAACTTCGTTTCCATACGATAAAAATGCTCCGCAAGGATGCGCACTCGGCGCAGAGGTAGATGGTTGCCGAAGCAACCGCGCCTCGGCGCGAGAATGTGCCAAGGCACATTCTTTTTTATGTGGTTTAGGCTGTATTCCTGCCGCCAAAAGCAGCTTCTGAAAATCCTCCGGCAGCGGACAAGTGATGCCGCCTATCGGTAAAATGCCAGAGGCAGCGTCCTTCTGGCGGATCTGCCATGCATGCAACAGCTGTCTGCCGATTCCGTAGGTTTGCTTCAGGGTTCGATTGACTGCTTCGTTTCCGTATTGCGGGTCGCCCAGTAAGGGATGCCCTGCCCATGCAAAATGTGCGCGGATCTGGTGCGTCTTGCCGGTAAATAACTCTGCCTGGGCATAAGTGACCGTCCCGATGCCGGGAAGCTCCAGGCAGGCGAGGGGTTCGATCCCTGTTTTGATTTCGTCCGCGCCCTCCGCTGGCTTTGTTAAAATTTTAACCTGATTTTTTTCGTATCCTTCAAAAGATAACCTGTCAAAATCTGTTTTTCCTTTACTTCCCCGAGCAAAAGAGCCGATAATACTTATGAATCTGCTTCGGTTCCGGATCAGCCCTGTGAGTTTCTGCGTTCCCAAAAGGCTTTTGCCGCATAACAAAAGTCCGCTCGTGTTTCGATCCAGACGGTTGCACACCGACGGATGGAAGGTCGCCAACGCTTCGGCGGTCAATTTTTTGAGACAACAAATATCCGATCAACCATTCGTTTGCAGAAAAATCCGCCACAGACGCCTTCTGGGAAAGCACGCCAGCCGGTTTATCCAACGCCAGAATATCTTCGTCCTCATATAAAATGCGAATATTTTTCAGCTTCTCAAATGCCAGAAGATATTCTTTTTGTTTCCGCCCCTGCCGCTTTTTTTTGCGCGCTGTAGTCTGCAGGATAGGTGCCCCGAACTTTTCCAGCGTTTCCTCTGCCAGAAACAGCTTTACCTCATCACCGATTAAAAGAATTTCCTTTCCGGTACATTTTTTCCCGTTCAGGACAATATTTTTTGCGCATCATCTTGTAAAAAAGCTGACTCCGGCTTCCTTCATATATTTATTTAAAAATTTGTCCAGCCGCTGTCCGGCTTCATTTTTGCCCGATCGTTACTGCACGCATCCGCTTTTCTCCTTATAGACTGATCGCAAATAAAAGTGCTTTGATCCGCGCTGTCCGCTCCGTTTCTTCTTCCGTGTTATCGCCCGCAGCGGATGCCTTTTCCAGCTCGTCCAGCCGATTTAAATACTTCGGCAGCTCTTTAAAAATCCGGATATGTACCTCCGAAAGCTGATTACGCATAAACATACCCTCCAGATGCTTCTCACAGCCCTTTATGTCTGCGAACGGATCCGCCATATAGCCGATCAGCTCCACCCCGGATAATGCCATATGCTGTACCTGATAAGTACGTTCGTAGCTGGTAAATTCCAGATCGGTAAGGCTTTCCGCTGTCCTGATTTTTTGCAGAGATTTTGCGGTAATCCGATTCGGAAATTTCATGACAGCGAAGCAGGGCGATCAGGTTTGCCGCGCCCGGCACGCCGGAAGACAGCCAAGCACCGCAACGATCGTCAAAAGGTTCTGGTTAACCGGTCGACCAGATGCCCATTGCGTATACTGCAAAGAAATGGCAAACAGCACAAGCGTTTTGCAGATGGACATTTTTTTGTTCCAGGCAAGGTATCCCTTCTGCCCTTTTATTCTGATTCTTTTTCTTCTTCAATGACTTTTCCTTTCTCTCTCATTTTTCTGTACCAGACAGATGACCGGATCCTGCGGCAGCAGCCGTGTCATCGCCCAGAACGCCTGAATCGGCAGACTGCAGACGGACATCGGACGGTTTTGCTGCTGGCGCGCAGCGCATCCTTGACCACCCGATCTGCCTCCACCATCGTATACTGTTTCATCGCAAGCGTGGATGCATAGTGCTCCGCCACTTCGAAAAATTCTGTTTTAACCGGTCCAGGGCAAACCGCCGTCACATAAATCTGACGTTCCTTCAGCTCTGCCCGAAGCGCCTTGGAAAAGCTCAAAACGAACGATTTTGTCGCCGCGTAGACGGAAAATCCCGGCTGGGGCAAAATGCCGCACTGCTCGCCAGCTGAATGATCCGGCTCTTGGCCCGCATATAGGGCAGACACCCATAGGTTACTTCCAGAAGCGCCCGACAGTTTAAATCTACTTCGCCGGTCTGTTCTTTGATCGGAACCGCCGTAAAATCTCCCATCATGCCGTATCCGGCGCAGTTGATGAGCATGCGCACAACCGGCTTTTCTTCCGCAAGGCTCTCTGTCAGCACTGTCATATCCGCTTCGTTTGTCAAATCAAGCGGCAAAATCTTTACGGTATGCTGCATGCTGGAAGCGATTTCCTTTAACCGGCTTCCGCGTCTTGCGATCAGCCAGAACTCGTCCACGGAATGCAGTCCCCGATCCAGCTGCATGGCAAATTCCCGTCCCATTCCGCTGGAAGCACCTGTAATCACCACAATATTCATAGTTTCCCTCATTTCTGCGCACGTTTTTTTGCCCATGTCGAGTTTGTATCCAGTGCGCCCAGACACAAATCTCGAGATTGAAAAAAATTTTTCAATCTATTGTCTCCTTTGCGTCTGTTTACACGCCCAGCTGCGCTTTTTCTTCTTCCGTCAGCGCGCGCCAGCTTCCTTTTGAAAGCGTCTCATCCAGGACGAGGCACCCATCGACAGACGTTTTAAATACACGACTTCGTTGCCAACTGCCTGCAGCATCCGCTTGACCTGATAACCGTCCTTCTGTGATCGTCAGAAGCAGTCCACAGTCGGTATCCGAAAGCAGTTTTGTCTTTGCAGGCGCAGTCGGCGTTTCGTCCCCGATCTCAACGCCTGCTTCCAGCTTTTCGCACATCTGGCTCGTCACCGGCTTCTTCGTATGCACGAGATAAGTCTTTGGCACATGCTTTACAGGGGAAAGCAGCCTATGCGCAAGCGCCCCGTCGTTTGTAATCAGCAAAGCCCCTCTGTGTCCTTGTCCAGCCGTCCAACCGGGGAAAGATCTTTTCCCGGAGCGTCCACAAGCAGGTCAAGCACCGTCTGATCGTGATGATCCCGCACCGCGGTCACAACGCCTGCCGGCTTATGCAGCATATAATAAAAAATATTTCTGATAGGAAAAGCTGTGTCCATCCAGCGTAACCGTATCCTTTGTTTCGTCCACCTTCTGTTCCGGTGATTTTGCGGTTTCCCCGTTTACGGTTACCCGTCCTTTTTTGATAAATGCCTTCACCTCGCTTCGGCCTGGCTTCCATTTCACATAAATATTTGTCCAGTCTGATCAAAATGTTCCTCCCGGTCTAATTTTTTCTGTTGTCCACATACTGTTCAGTATACTATACTCTGAAAGTCTTTGGTAGAATCAATGCGCAGAAAGCTGTTTCTCTTTTTCTTTTTGAACCCTTTCTATCCTGTGTCTGTTTCTGCTGCGCTTTCCTGCGCAGGCCGGAGCGCTCGCCGCCAACGGTCTGACACTCTGGTTCTCCAAAATGATTCCTGCTCTGTTTCCGTTCATGATTCTGTCCGGTCTCTTTCTTTCCACCGGCTTTTCCAACCTGCTCGCACGCCTGGCAGCGCCCGTTTTGCAGCCCGTTTTCCAGACAACTGACGCTTGCCTGTTCTGCATCCTGACCGGATTTTTCTGCGGATTTCCGATGGGTGCGCGAGTCTGTGCACAAAGCCTTCAGCAAAGAAAATTTCCCGCCGGAAGCTTCCTGGCTGCTCGCCTTTATAAACAATATCGGACCGGTCTATTTTTCCGGCTATGTCCTGACGCTGTTTCCGGTGCGTACTCCGCTGACGGTCTGGCTTGGTATGTATCTGCTGCCGTTTCTGTACGGAATTGTGCTGCGGTACACGCTCTACCGCGATCTGCCGACGCAAAGTGTCAGGCGCGTCTTTGTCCCGACTTCTGTCCGCTGCCAGGCAAACACCCCAGCTAGCCCTACAGGTACGCCCCTTTCATCCGCCTGCCTGCTGTCCGCCCTGCATGAATCGATTCTGTCCGCGATGAACGGCATCGCCCAACTTGGCGGATATATGGTCTTTTTCAACCTCTTAAATCTGTTCCCGACAGTCTTTTTGGCAGCTTATCCGGCATTTATGCGCACGCTGTCCCCGCTGCTCGAGATCACCAACGGGCTGTCTATGCTTCTGCCATCGGAGCGGCTCTGGGCGTATATCGTGCTGCCGTTTGGCGGGCTGTGCTGCATCGCGCAGACTGCAAGCTGCATTCACAAAACCGGGCTGTCGCTGAAATCGTACATCTTTCATAAACTGATCCTGACGTTATTGACAGCAGTGTGGTATCTGGTGCTTCCGGTGTAGACGGTGCACGTGACAGGTGTGTCACAGACTGCTCCGATGAATGCGGCACGCCAGAGGATACAGTACAGTGCTCACTGCCTGCTCGACCCGCCGAGTGCGCATCCGCGTAGAGCGTTTTTATCGTATAGAAACGAAGTTTCCTATACGATAAAAAAAGACTCCGGCGCACGCCGAAGTCTTTTTTCCAGTTCTCTTGATAACAGAATTTTTACGCAGCGCGCATTCTGTTGTTTCCATATGATATTTGATGGGATTGGATTACATGACATTCAGGTCATCGCCCACGTTTCCTGCTGCATCCATCTCTTCTGTGCCGAGCTCTTCATTCTGCGCATGGAACTCTGCACGGTTTGTCTGTACCACGTCATTGATCCGGTTTAAGTCGCTGACCAGGTTGCTGTAATGGGTCTGGGAGACTTCTACCGCATGCGCAATGATATCCTCCACCTCGGCGAGCTTCTGGTCGGTATACTGCATGATAGAATCCTTGATCGCATTGGCTTCCAGCGTTGCATTGTCCACGATCTCCTGTGCCTGGCGAGTTGCAAGCTGTACAACCTCATTTGCCTGCGCATAAGCCTGCTGCATGATCTCATGCTCATTGATCAGCTCGGTCGTATGCTCGGTTGCCTCGTTGATCAGCGCCTGCGCCTTTTCGCGCGCATCGTTTAAGATCGCTTCCTTATTGCTGATAATTTTCTGATACCGCTTAATCTCTTCCGGCGTCTTCTGACGCAGCTCGCGTAAAAGATCGTCGATCTCGTCCTTGTTTACGATGATCTTCGAGTTGGAAAGCGGCTGGTACTTACAATTATCAATATACTCTTCAATTTCATCAATCAGCTGTTCGATTCTGCTGCTCATCTTTTTCCTCATTTCCGCATATGCTCAGTTTTCTCTGGCATGTCCGAACTTCTCATAGACAAGCCGTGCGACAAAAAGGCGGCACGCACTGTGAAATATCTCCGTTGAAGCTGGCAATTTCCTTGACGCTGGAAGAGCTGAGATAAGCGTATTCCAGACTGGTCGTAAGAAACATCGTATCCAGCTTGTCTCCTGAAAGCTTCCGGTTGGTCTGAGCATTCTGCAATTCATACTGAAATCCGTAATCGCGCGCAGACCGCGCACAACAACCGTCACGTCCTTACTGGCGGCATAGTCAACCAGCAGACCGCTGAAAGATTCCACCTTGACGTTCGGCAGATCTTTTGTCGCTTCTTTTAATATTTTAACACGTTCCTCAACAGAAAACAATGGAGTCTTTACTTTATTATTCAGCACGCTGACCGTCAATTCGTCAAAAACGGACGCGGCGCGGCGGATAATATCCAAATGTCCATAGGTTACGGGGTCAAAGCTGCCCGGATAAATTGCTGCTTTCATTTTTTTCTTCCTTTGCCAGAAATACATGCTTATTTGTCTTATAGCATTTTTCTTTTTTGATTGAAAATCCGTATTCTTCGGCGAACGAAAAGTCACGGTCAAGTGTCGCTTCGATCACGATCAATGTCTCATCCGTCACATACGGCATTCTGGAAAGCGCCGCCAGCACGGGCTCTTCTAACCCGGACTGATACGGCGGATCCATGAAAATCACGTCCGCTTCCTTTTCGTGAATCGAGGACAGTGCACTGACAACGTCCTGTTTTAACAGGGTCGCACGGTCTTCGAACTTTGTAAAATGAAGATTTTCCGCGATACATTTGGCAGGCTCCCTGCCGTTTTCCACAAAATAGGCATGCCTTGCACCCCTGCTGATCGCTTCGATTCCGATGCCGCCGCTGCCGCTGCACAGATCGATAAATACGCTGCAGGGCAGATAAGGCTGGAGCATATTAAACAGAGTTTTTGATCCGATCCGTCGTCGGCCGCGTATCTAAACCCTGAGGGGTTTTCAAAGGAAGACTTCTGGCTTCTCCCGCAATTACTCTCATAAATTTCCAATTCCTCCAAAATCAGGTCAAAAAAAATGTTACTGTTCACACGCGCCATTCGCAAAAGCGCATCTTCGATGCTTTCCGCTGCTTTGCAGCTTTTTTGCTCATAAATGGCGCTTTCGTACCCTTCTGAGTTCAGATTTTCGTGCAAGCACGGAATCTGACTCAGAAGGGTATGAGTGAACTGTAACAAAAAAATATCTGGATTTCAGCATACTGCATTCTATCCGCTTCGTCAAGCTCTGACCTTCGTTCCTTTGGAATCCCTGTGCGCAGGGTTTAAGTGGTTCAGAACAAGTGTTCTGCTCTTGTATTCCACACTCGTCTCATCCCCCGGCTTCGTATAAAAATACCGCTTCAATCTCATCGCCGTCCGACAGCTTCATTCCACGCACGCCAACTGCGTTTTTCTTTTTCTCCGGGATTTCTTCCACCTCGAAGCGCAGGAAAATCCGTCCTTTGACTGCAAAATAATGTATTTCTGATCCTGATAAACACAGACATTCGCTACCTCGTCGCCCTCCTGCAGCTTTGTCGCCGCCACGGTACGCTTCATCACATCGAACTCGCCGCCGTCTACCATCTTTGTCATACCCTGTTTTGTCACAAACAGCAGACGGTAGAGATTCAACTCACTCTGACCGACTGCCAACAGGAGCTGTTCCCTGGTCGAATCGAAATTGCTCACGTTGTCGAGCGGAATTGCCTTATCGCGGAACTTGCCAAAGGGCAGATCGGACACCTTGACCGTATAAAGCTGTCCGGTATTGGTAAACAGACAGATCCTGCCGGTATTCTTTACCAGAAATACAAAACGGTTTTCCGCAAATGCCGCTTCCTGATTGCGTTCGAACGTCGCAACGTCTACGCATCTGGTATAACCGAACCGGTCAATCAGGCAGTAAGCCGGCGCTTCCTCGATTTTTTTTCTTCAAAACAACTTCCTCACAGTTATCGATCACCGTGCGGCGCTTCTGCGAATATTCTTTCTTGAGCGCATCCAGCTCGTTGATGATAACCTGCGCCATTGCGCTTTTCCGTTCCAAAATATCCTCATACCGGTAAATATTTGCAATTGTCTCTTCGTGCTCTTTTGATCAGGGCCTCAATTTCCAGACCGATCAGCTTATACAGACGCATATCCAGAATCGCATTCGCCTGATTTTCCGTAAAGCAAAGCTGCGCCGCCATCACGGAAGCCTGTTTTGTTTTAAATTTGATTCCCTCCGTCACGCCGTCCACCAGGCACGCCTTTGCCATCGTCCGGTCGCGTGAACCGCGCAAAATCTCGATAATTAAATCGATCACGTTGCAGGCTTTGATCAGGCCTTCCTGAATCTCGCGTTTTTCCTGCTCTTTTGCCAGCAGTCTCTCATATATTTGCGGCGGTTGATTTCAAACTGGAAATCGGTATTTGCCTTGATGATCTGTTTTAAACCGAGCGTTTCGGGACGTCCGTCGGAAATCGCGAGCATGTTCACGCCAAAGGTATCTTCCAGACGTGTCTTTTTATACAGCATACTGATAAAATGATCGACGTACGCATCTTTTTGCGTTCGATCACAATCCGGATGCCCTCTTTGGACGGCTGGTTTGAAATATCCACGATATCCGTCGTCTTTTTGCTCTCCGCAAGCGCTGCGACGTCCGACAGGAACTTACCGATGTTCGCGCCGATCATCGTATAGGGAATCTCCGTGATGACAACGTTTGTCCTGCCGTTTTTGCCTTTTTCCGTCTCCACCTTGCCGCGCAGCTTGATTTTGCCTGCGCCGGTTTCATAGATGGAAAGCAGCTCGTCTTTGTTCGTCACGATACCGCCGGTCGGGAAGTCCGGTCTCCCTGCATGTAGCGCATCAGCTCTGCGGTCGTGATGTTTTCATCCAGCATATATGCCTTTACCGCATCGATGACCTCGCTGAGGTTGTGCGGCGGAATGCTCGTCGCCATGCCGACTGCGATACCCTCAGAACCGTTGACCAAAAGGTTCGGGATGCGGCAGGGCAGAACGGACGGCTTCCCTTTTCCGTCTCATCAAAGTTCGGGATAAAGTCCACGACATCCTTATCCAGATCTTCCAAAAAGGCGTCCTGGGTCAGCTTTTTCCAGGCGCGCCTCCGTATATCGCATCGCAGCCGCACCTGTCACCCTCAATATTGCCGAAATTGCCGTGTCCATCGATTAACGGCTGTCCCTTTTAAATTCCTGCGCCATAACGACCAGTGCTTCGTAGATCGAGCTGTCGCCGTGCGGATGATATTTACCCATCGTATCACCGACGATACGCGCGCTCTTTCGGTACGGTCTGTCATAGCGGATTCCAAGCTCGTACATATCGTAAAGCACGCGGCGCTGTACCGGCTTTAAGCCGTCCCGCACGTCCGGCAGGGCACGCGCCACGATAACGCTCATCGCATAATCGATATAAGATTTCTGCATCAGCTCGGAATATTCTGTTTTTATAATTCTGTTGTTATCTTCCATTTTTTCTGCTCATTTCTGCGCACGCCTTTTGCGCATGTCGAGTTTGTGTCAAGTGCACGCAGACACAAATCTCGCGATTGAAAAATTTCATTTTTCAATTTTTTCTTCCTTATATCAGCTATCTGCCCGGTCAGATATCCAGTTCTGCATCTGTCGCATTGCGGTAAATAAACGCGCGGCGCGGCAACCTCAGTTCCCATCAGCATTTCCGTCACTTCAGACGCCATTCTGGCGTCCTCGATCTCCACAAGCTTCAACATTCTCGTCTCCGGATCCAGCGTCGTCTCCCACAGCTGCTGGGCATCCATTTCGCCCAGACCTTTGTATCGCTGCAGATGGAACGGTCCCCTTATGACGTTTGCGGTAGCGCTCCAGTGCCTTGTCATCGTAAAGATATTCCTCTGCACCCCTGGACGGCATCGCCTTATACAGCGGCGGCATTGCGATATAAACGTGTCCTTCGAAAATCAGCTCCGGCATGAACCGGTAAAACAGCGTCAGAAGCAGCGTGGAAATGTGCGCGCCGTCCACATCGGCATCCGCCATGATGATGATCTTGTCATAACGAAGCTTCGTGATATCGAAATCGTTGCCGTAGCCTTCTGAAAAACCGCATCCGAACGCATTGATCATCGTCTTGATCTCAGCGTTTGCCAGCACCTTGTCGATGCTCGCCTTTTCTACATTCAGAATCTTACCGCGGATCGGCAGAATCGCCTGATACATCCGGTTTCTCGCCATCTTGGCGGAGCCGCCCGCAGAATCTCCCCTCTACGATAAAAATTTCACATTTCGATGCGTCCTTCGACTCGCAGTTTGCCAGCTTTCCGTTGGAATCAAACGAAAACTTCTGCTTTGTGAGCAGATTGGTCTTGGCGCGCTCCTCGGTCTTACGGATCTTTGCCGCCTTTTCCGCGCAGCCGATGACAGCTTTTAACGTCTCTAGGTTTCTGTCAAAAATCTGGTCAGCTCTTCGCCCACGACCTTTGCCACAACCTTCGCCGCATCCTGATTGTCCAGCTTAGTCTTTGTTTGTCCTTCAAACCGCGGATCAGGATGCTTGATCGAAATGACCGCCGTCATGCCGTTTCGCACGTCCGGACCGGTGAAGTTCTGGTCTTTTTCCTTTAAAATATTGAGCTCCCGCGCGTAGCTGTTGATGATCGTCGTAAACTGCGTCTTGAAGCCGGTCAGATGCGTGCCGCCCTCCGCATTGTAGATGTTATTGCAGAATCCCAGCACATTTTCGTGGAACTCGTTGATATACTGAAACGCACCCTCGACAGAGATTCCGTCGCTTTCTCCCTGAAATGAGATGACGTCCGTCACCGCCTCGCAGGACTTGTTCATATCCTTAATAAATCCGACAATACCTTCCGGCTCGTGATAGTCCAAAATCTCCGGCTCTGTCCCTCTGCAATCCTCGAAGTGAATTGTCAACGCAGGGTTTAAGTACGCCGTCTCGTGCAGGCGGCTTTTGATATCGTCCTCTTTAAATCTGGTTTTATCAAAAAATCGTATCGTCCGGCAGGAACGAAATCGTCGTTCCGGTCTCTCTTGTACGTCCAACGACCGGCAACAGTCCATTGACCAGTTCGGTCGTTGGATTGCCGTACTCATAAGTGTCCTCGTAGACATTTTTTCCGTCTTTTACACGCACTGTCAGATGCTTCGAAAGCGCATTGACGACGGAGGAGCCGACGCCGTGCAGACCGCCGCTGGTCTTATAGGCGTTATTGTCAAACTTACCGCCTGCATGCAGGGTCGTGAAAACCAGACGCTCCGCACTGATTCCTTTTTCATGCATCCCGACCGGGATACCGCGTCCGTTGTCCGAAACGGTCGCTGAACCGTCTTTTTCCAGAATTACGGTGATTTTGCTGCAGTAGCCAGCCAGATGCTCGTCCACAGCGTTATCCACGATTTCATAAATCAGGTGGTTCAAGCCCTTCGTGGAAACGCTGCCGATATACATGCCCGGTCGTTTCCGCACTGCCTCCAGTCCCTCCAGCACCGTAATGCTGGAAGCGTCATAGGTTGTATTTTGTGCCATCTATCTGATCCTTTCTTTCCGATTCCAAACTGCCCAAATTTCTGTCATAAAAATAGAATCCTGCTTCGCAGGATTCTCCGCCTGCGGCGGGTCGCGCAAGCGACATAATTCCACTCCGCCAAAGTGCGATCCTCGCGGAGCGTTTTTTATCGTATAGAAACGAAGTTTCCTATACGATGAAAAAACTCCGTTCACGGATCGCCCGCGAACTGTAAAAGTCGAATTACTTTCGAGAGTATATAACACATATGTTCGATTTTGGGAAGTCCCGCTGCGATTTTTGCGCCACGATTCTACATCCGTCCGGTTCACACCGCGCGTTCTGATGCAGCGTTGAAACAATAGAATGCACGCTCTGCGAGCATTCTATTGTCATGAATAAGCGCTGCGCGCGTTTCCAAACAGCTGCTACATCGTTCCCATTGCCCGGGCCGCCAGCCACACAAAAGCAGATGCAACGGATAAAATCCGTAGAAGAACCATTTCAAAACCTGCCGTCCTTTTTTCGCCCGCTCCCCATTGTATCCATATAAAATGCACAGTCCCGCCAGCGCCGGACCTGTCATTGAGAACAAAACGCGCACTGCGCCTTCCGGAAACCCCAAAACGCCCTCCGCCTGCGCCACAGACGCTGCTTCGTTGATTCCGACAACCGCCGTCACGAACAGAAAGGCTTTCTGCAGTTTTTCCGTTCCTGCCCCGACCGGTCAAACAACAGCGTAAACGCCGGGGCGAGCGCAGACCAGTCTGAAAATACCGATAAAAAAAACAGCCCTGCGATCTGCAGCTGCCCTTTTCCCCGCCGGAACGCTTCTCCATGGAACACGCACAGGATCAGAAAGCTAAACAACAGGGAAAACATCATATTCAAGACTGCCGCCTCTCTGTTAAATGCCAGAAAATAGGACACCTGGGACACCAGCGCAAATACAAACAGCCGTTTTGCATACGCACGTCTGGACGAGGTTTTATAAAACCCTCCACCAGAAAATAACACATCACCGGCGCAGTGAAATAGCCGATTCCTTTCAAAAATTCCGCCGGATATGTCCCCGCCGTCAGAAAAACATGGCTGAAATGATTGAAAAACATCGTCAGCATCGCGATCATCTTGATCGCGTCGCGGGTCAGCCCCCGGCTTTTGATTTCCTGCATTTCATTCTCCCTTTTCTCAGATACGAAACCGCACAGCTGCAAAGCCTGCGCCGACTTTGCATGCCGTACGGTCAGATCGTCCGATAGTCGATCGATTTTTCAAATAATCCGAATTCCTTTTCCGGAAGCACCACGTCCCCGGAAAGCACCTGATCTGCCAGCTCTCCTGCAAGCATCAGCACATCAGAATCCTGATAAATATCGCCTAATCCAAAATCCAGGTCACCGCTTTGGCGAATGCCGAAAAGATCCCCCCTACCGCAGCTTTAAATCCTCATTGGCAATAAAAAAATCCGTCGTTGGAGTGATTTAATACATCGAGACGTTTATTTTTGCACCGCTTCCATCCCCGGTCATAAAAATGCAGAAGCTCTGCGCATGACCTTCTTCCGACACGTCCCCGCAGCTGATGCAGCTGTGCGAGTCCGAAGCGCTCTGCATTTTCCACAAGCATTACTGTTGCATTGGGAACATTAATCCCAACCTCGATAACCGTCGTCGATACAAGGACATCGATCTGCCCTGGCTCCGAATGCGTCCATAATTTCCTGCTTCTGTGCTGCCTTCATTTTTCCATGCAAAGCAGCCACCCGAATCGAGCTATTCAGGGCAGCTTTTAATTTTTCCGTATAATCCGTGACATTTTCCAGTCCGTCTGCGGAATCCTCTCCGGCTTCTACCATCGGACAGATTACATAGACCTGATGCCCTGCCTCCACCTGCGCTTCGAGAAAGGCATAGGCTTTTTTTGCGGAAGGACGGATCTACGACGCAGTTTTTAATCGGCAGACGGTTTTTGGCATCTCGTCCAGCACAGACACTTCCAGATCGCCATATAATACGATCGCCAGCGTCCGTGGAATCGGTGTCGCGCTCATGACGAGCACATGTACGCCCTCCCCCCCTTATTTGCCAGGCATTCTCTCTGCCTTACGCCAAACCGGTGCTGTTCATCTGTCACTACCAATGCAAGATCGCGATACTCCACTTTGTCCTGAATCAGCGCATGTGTCCCGATAATCACGTCCGCATCACCGGATTTGATCCGTGCATACGCCTCTTTTTTCTGTTTCGACGTCATAACCGGTCAGCAGGATCGGCTTTGTACACAGTCCGTACTTCTCCGTCATCTCTGTCAGTGCTTCAAAGTGCTGTACCGCCAGCACTTCTGTCTATGCCATCAGGCACCCCTGCCTGCTGTTTGCACTGCACACCAAAAGCGCCAGAAAAGCAAGAATCGTTTTACCGCTTCCCACGTCCCCCCCTGAACCAGTCGGTTCATCGCCATATGTCCTGTCAGGTCTGCTTCGATCTGCTTCCAAACCCTCCGCTGGGCTCCGGTCAGCTGATACGGAAGCGCTGCAATCAGGCGGTCCGTATCCTCTGTCGGCTGCAGCGGCCGATCGATTAACAGCCCTGCATTCTCTTTTTCTGACGCTTGATCTGAATCAGGAAGGCTAAAAAATTCATCGAAGACCAGACGTCTTCTGGCCATCACAACATCCTCCTGACTTCCTGGAAAATGGATTTTTTCCATTGCTTCCCGGAATCCGATCAGACGGTATCTGCTCCGTATTTCTTCCGGAAGATAATCCGGCAGCTCCAGCTCCTCCAGCGCCTGCCGCACACATTTGGAGATCATATGGTTGGTCAGTCCGCTCGTCAGCGTATATTTGGGCTGCCATGTCCCGGCAAAGGGTTTCATAATCGCCCTGTGAAAACACCCGGGGCTGTTCCATGAAAAGCATCCCGCCTGCGCCTGCCTGTACCATGCCGCGAAATACGTGCCAGCTGCCGCCTGGAAGCGCTTTCTTCAGATACGGCATTCGAAACCAGGTCAGCTTCATTCGTCCGGAGGCATCTCCTGCCTGCGCATGGGTGATGACCATTCCTTTTGCCCGCACCATCGACGGCGTACCAACAATACAGGCTCTTACCGACTGTACTTTGCCGGTGCACAGCTCTCCAACCGGAAGCGCCTCCTCATAATGATCATAGCCTCTCGGAAAATAAGAAATCAGATCCTTTATCGTTTCAATATGAAGTTTCGAAAAAAGCGCAGTGGTCTTCACCCCTACGCCTTTTATCTCTGTAATCAAATGACTGGCTTCCATTATGCCTCACTCTGCAGAAACAATATAGTAGTAAATCGGCTGTCCGCCATACTGCAGCTCTACATCACACGCCGGATATTTCTCCGCCACCTTGTCGCGGAGCGCTGCAGCGTCTTCCTCTTTGGTCTCCTGACCATAATAGATGCTGATCAGCTCCATATCCTCATCCATCATGCTATCGATCATGTCTTTCGTAACTGTTTCGATCGCCTGTCCGACTGCAAGGATCCCTGCATCTCCGATCCCCATGTAATCGCCCTGATGGATTTCATGATCGTCGATCACCGTATCTCTGACTGCATAGGTTACTTCACCAGTGCGAACGGTTTCGATCGCTTCTGTCATCGCCGCTTCATTTTCTTCCGGACTCAGATCCGGTACATAGTTGATTACTGCGGTAATGCCCTGTGCGATTGTCTTGGTAGGAATGACAACGATTTTCTTGTCCTCCGTCATATATTTTGCCTGGTTTGCAGCCAGAATGATATTTTTTATTATTAGGGAGAACGTAAACGGTTTCTGCGTTTACTTTTTCAATGGCATTCAGCACATCCTCAGTGCTCGGGTTCATCGTCTGACCACCCTCGATGATATAGTCTACGCCAAGGTCTTTTAAGATCGCATTGATCCCTTCACCTACAGAAACCGCGATAAATGCCGCTGCCTTTTTCTCAGCCGGTGCTGCAGCTGCAGCCTCCTGCTGCTCGCTTCTGTGCCATCTTCACAACCTTTTCATGGTGCTCCAGGCGCATGTTGTCGATCTTCATATTGGAAAGTGCACCATACTTCAATGCCTTCTGGATCGCAAGACCCGGGTCATTGGTATGCACGTGTACCTTAACCACATCGTCATCTGCCACAACTACGATCGAATCGCCGATGGATTCCAGATATGCCTTAAAATCCATCTCCTGCTTGATGTTAAAGGTCTTGGAAAGCATGATGATAAACTCTGTACAATAGCCGAATTTGATATCGCTCTCTTCCAGAACGGTTTCCTGGCTGCCTGCAAACGGCCCCTGCAGGAGCTGTGGTTTCTGTTACCGTCCAGTCGATCTTTGCCTAAAAACGCTTCATAAGCGCCCTTTAATACCTGCATCAGACCCTGTCCGCCGGAATCCACAACGCCAGCCTGTTTTAAAACAGGCAGCATCTCCGGAGTCTGGCTCAGTACATAATCTGCGCGCTCAATGATATCGCCGATATATTTTTCCAGGTCGGTTTCCCCCTGCATCTGCCAGCTCACGAGCCTTTAAAGAAGCACTCTTGGCAACGGTCAGGATCGTGCCTTCCTTCGGCTTCATAACTGCCTTGTATGCAGTCTCTACCGCTTTCTCACAAGCTTCTGCAAGCAGCGGAATATCGATCGTATCATAATCGCGGATCGCTTTGGTGAAGCCTCTGAACAGCTGCGATAAAATGACGCCTGAGTTGCCTCTGGCGCTGCCTCTAAGGAAACCGGATGAAATCGCCTTTGCCAGGGATTTCATATCCAGATCATTGTTTGCATTCATCGCTGCAACGTCTTTTGCCGCAGACATAATGGTCAGTGTCATGTTCGTACCTGTATCACCATCTGGAACAGGGAACACGTTTAATTCATTGATCCACTCTTTCTTACTCTCCAGATTCTTAGCACCTGCTAAGAACATCTTTGCAAGCATCTTAGCGTCGATCGTATTTACAGCCACAGTTAAGTCCTCCTTAATCAATCACTCGCACACCTTCTACAAAGATGTTGATTTTCTCTATCTCAATTCCGGTAAATTCCTCTACCTTATATTTTACATTGCTGATCAGATTGTCCGATACCGCAAGAATGCTCACCCCGTATGCCACGATAACGTGGAAGTCCAGTGTCAGTTTATTATTATTCAGTGTAACTGCAATGCCCTTGGTAATGCTGTCGCTCTTCAACAGCTTGACAAGACCGCCCTTCACTGTAGCGCCCATTCCAACGATGCCGAAACACTCCATCGCCACTGTTCCCGCATATTGACCAATCACTTCATTATCAATCGTAATATTGCCCATATGGGTCGTCATAGAAGAACCCCTTCATGTGATAACCTCCTTTTTCCATGAAAATCTAAGGCTATTATAACCGCTTTCCTGCAAAAAGGAATAACCATTTTAATTTTTAAAAATTTGATGATTTTTTTACTTGCCAAATGTATTTAATTCTGTTATCATACTGATGTTGTCAGTCAAACGACGAATATAGTTTGAGGAGGTGCAATCATGGCAAAATGCGATATTTGTGGCAAAGGCGCTCATTTCGGTAACAACGTAAGCCATTCCCATAGAAGATCCAACCGTATCTGGAATTCCAACGTCAGAAGCGTTAAATGTAAAGTCAACGGTGGTGCACGGAGAATGCACGTTTGCACAAGCTGCTTGAAGTCCGGCAGGGTTGAAAGAGCTTAATTGAATCAGAAACATTGAAAAGCTACTCTGGGTTTTCAGAGTGGCTTTTTGTCATGGCGACGAGGAAAAGGACAGACCTGCGAAGCAGGGATGTTCCAAAAAGAGCCTGAACAAAAGCCGTTCTTTTGGGTTTTTGCTCAGGCTCTTTTTTTTTAGCAACAATAGAATGCACGCTCTGCGAGCATTCTATTGTCATGAATTACAGCCGCCGCTCTGCGGCGGTCTGTCCTTTTCCGACCGCTGATCATCCACCGGCCGGAATGTTTTTTCACGGGGCCGGTGGATGATCTTAATAATCTCAGCTCCTTCCATTCCCATTCCGGTCAAATCTCTTTTCAGTTCCCGCTCTGTCACAACGATCGTTCCAATGATAACGACGCACTGCAGTGTACACACAATTCCCCCAACATTCCCTACGCAGTTGTTCCCTTTTCCGAAAACACACGCCAAAACAATTACCGTAACCGGAAGCATTATAAGCCCACTGACATACCAGAGCTTCCCACAGCAGTGATGCGCGTATTCCCAGGTCTCTTTATTTTTCATAGACATCGCCGTCCGGTATCCATATATCCCGTTAATCTCCTTCGGAGGCTTTTTCTGAAATCTTTTTTTCCAATAAAAAACCATCGTAACCGGAATCAGCAGATCCATCACCAGCATAAAAATCCAAAAGCCCATAGTGCCTCCCTTTCCCTGTGAAAAAAATCACTTCACAAAAATGCTGTCATCTCCATATCTGCCGATATGGGACGGCTTCTTCGGTGAATAATAAAGCTTCCCCAGCACCTCTTCCGGGCTCGAATCCGTCTGATAACGTCCATACAGGGTTTTGGCAAGCTCCGTCCCCGTCAGCATGTCCAGCGTGTCCGTATAGGTAACGCCATCCACCTGATATTCGACAGTTACAACATAAATCGAATCCGTATCCACGGTTTCCGTTGCCGCAGAATAGACGTTGTCGTACTTTTTCTATTTTAATAATTTTGTACTCAGATGGATCGATTTCAGCCGTATAGGTGTGTTTCCGGTAAAGATCGACAGCTGCGATAATGACCACCGTTACCAGTACGCCAATCAGGCAGACCGTAAGCACAGCAATCAGAGCTTCCCTGTTTTTTCTCGTTTTGCCTGGAGTTCACACCCCGTTTTCTATTGTCAGAATTTCCCAATCCGTACCTCCCACTCAAAATTCGTTCGGTACATCCATCCCGATCACATAATTGTAACTGTAGGTATGGACATAAAGCTTCCCATCCTGTTCTACGATCAGATCCGGTGCCTTTTTAAGGACAGTCGATCGATCACTTCTCCTGTGTTGCGATTGATCTGATACAGATAATCCGGTCCGCCGTAAAGCCATAGCCGCACAGAATAACATCCCCCTTTGACTACAAAATTCATGGAATTATAGGTCTGGTCTGCGCTTCTCCACAGCAGCTTATCGTTTTCCAGATCATAGGCAAACATAAAACAGGTATTGGATTGCGCGTATCCGTTTCTCACGCTGGCTCCGTAAAAAATCCCATCCTCCAGATATGCATTGTTGCCGTTAATATACCACTGATCCGTCGGATAATCCAGCACATAGATGCAATTTCCCGTACCGGTTTCGTAAATATAGAGCTCGTCGTCCACCCACTGGTACTGGTAATGATCGTCATAAAAAGCTGTTCCAGTCCGTGCCGATCATCGGAAGCGACAAATTTTCGCTGTCATACCAGTCGTTTGCCCAGCTGACTCCGTTTTCCTCTTCCGATAGAATGGTCAACCCGATCGGATCCACCGCATCGCCGTCCGCAAGTATCTCGCCCATTGTGGATATGTCCAGGGTTAGATATTTCGGTTCTGTCGTGTTTTCCACAGCTGCTTCGGTTTCCGGCTTCCGCTTGAGCAGTCGTTTTCGTATTTTGCGTCTCGCCCGTTTCTGACACAGAGTCTTTTGCATCTGCATCCTCTGTGTCCGGCATGGCGCTTTCGTTTTGTATCCCAATACTTTCTGCCATTTCAGTTTTCGTCTCTGCTCTCTGACCGCAGCCCGCCAATACCGGGCACAGCGCCAGAAAAAGTGCGCCTTTTCGTTTGTTCATCCTGTTTTCCTCCTCAAATTGTCATTCTATTGCGAGCATCTTTATGACGTATTCCGTCGTCCCCGCTTCCAGACGCCTTTGCCCGGAAAGAGAAAAGCCGTGGGCTTCATAAAACCGGATCGCGCGTTCATTTTTCTCAAGCACCCACAGATGGTCTGCCCGGTGCTCCTGCTTGGCGTACTCCATCAGCGCCGCGCCGATTCCCTGATTCTGAAAAAATGATCCACATAAAACTCTGCGATTTCCGTCTGTTCCAGATGAATCAGTCCTTTCACAATTCCATCGTCATGCTTATCAAATATGCTATTTGTCTTAATCCTTCTTCCAGTATATTTTTTGCTGCATTGATATCCCTGTCATGATTTGTTCCACAGACAGGACATGTCCATTCCCTTACTGATAGATTTTTCGTCTCTGTATTTTGGTATCCACAGACCGAACACAATTGACTACTGGCATAGAATGTATCTATTTTGACATATTTTCTGCCATTCCACTTGGCCTTATATTCTAACTGTCTTGTCAGCTCATACCATGATACATCACTTATGGACTTTGCCAAATGATGATTTTTTACCATGTTTTTATCTGCAAATTTTCCGAAACTATCACTTGGTTTTCGCTGATAATCTCATGGGATATCTTATGCAGATAATCTTTTCTGGTATTTGTTATTTTTTCATGACATAATGCTATCTTTTTCTTTACTTTGTAGTAGTTTTGGCTTCTTTTTCTCTTTGTGTGCTAACTGTCTTTGTAGTTTTATCAGTTTCTTTTCGTATTTTCTGATAATTTTGGG
>VOFG01001190.1_pt1 | contig 46000 bp, 81 predicted proteins | sample 5384171 | NCBI WGS metagenome assembly VOFG01 (sample SAMN12384726, study PRJNA508395) | human gut metagenome | isolation source: healthy gut F | host: Homo sapiens
ACGTATTATATGGATTCAGAGATATAAGAGTCTGAAAGCCTGAAGACTGATCCAGTTTGAGAATCGGTCCATCCAGAGACAGTCGGTCCAGCAACGAACCAATCCAGAATAGACGATTGAGGTCTTCGAAACCTGAATGGCAACCAGAAAGCCATAGGCTTCAGACCACTATCCAGGATGGTCTTAAAGCGGGTCAGATAGTTCCGATTTATCCAAACGGCAGCCCATATGCATCCAATCCATCTGAAATGAATATTTGATGAGACATCGAAAGCCTTAAAAGATGATGCCATTGTTAAATATCTGGCAAACCATGCCTTATATTTCTGAACTATTTATCAGCGATGAACCGGTGTCCAAAGGGCAACCTGAAGCAAACACTGACCTGAAACTGGCAGATCTATGGTTGAATAAAGAAGAACCAACAGTCAGATTGAATCAAAGTTCAATTTGACCAGAGAAGAATGTTTGATCCACAGATCTTCCATCATATCTTGAGACTCAGAAACACTTCATCGGAACATGTCTGCTTTGAACCAGAAGAGCCAACAACAGCAGGGTTCTGCTCAGGCACTTCTTCACTTCCTGGCGAATGAATTGCAGTTAAAACACTTTGATTTATCCGTTTGCAATTAATTGTACGGAAAGATGTTATTATGGTAAAGAACACATCATGCCATCAACAGGGTTAAGGCAAAACATCCTGAAATATGCTTTTGAAGAATTGAAAGATCAAAGAGATATTCAAAGAAATGATGCACAGAAGGTCAAAGGCAACTGAACATGCTGATGCAGAAGCCGTGAACAAGTCCACACCCAATGTGTCAATGAGCAGAGGGTGACTACTCGATCCATCTAACATCCTGAACTGTTCAATAACAGACAATGGTGAAACAATGAACCTGAAGAACCGATGCATTAAACCAAGCCACTCATGTCCAGTTTGATTGGCATCATGCACGCCAGCATCGCCGAGCAGCAGCAAACCACACAGTCCAGAGCGGTTTCATAAGAAGTTTTGAAGAATTTGGCAGCTTTTTTTACAATGAAACCGTCTGAAGACGAGAGGTGCGATTGTGGTGTACCCCGTGAAACACGCACGTTAGAAAAGTAAAACAAGACTTAGTCTTCATACCCACCTTAAAGTTATGGGCAGAAAAAGATGCTCAGGCACGTGCCATCGCAAGCGAGAAACGATCAGCAAAGTAGCGTCAGCGCCCAACCGGCACCAAATCAAGTAAGACAGTTCGCCAGAAAGCATTCACGTCGATAAATGGTGTTGCATTGTTGATCATCCTTCAGTGTTCGTTTGAATTTAAAGAACCGAAATAACCTTCAGAGCGGATTGTATCCGTGTAGTGATGTCGACAGAGCTGGAAACATCCGGCTGATCGATTACATCTTTCGTCGTTTACACAGGCGGCATCTGCGCACTTTCAGAGCAGGTCATGCGAGACTGTTAAGGTTACGCACGATCAGTATTCCACGCATCTGAACTGTCATCCCATTCATGGGTGTGAAAGCATTGGCGATGCCAGGTATCGGTGTCAACGCGAGACGCTACAGACGCGCCGGCAACTGTTGAACCAAACTTTTATGCCAAGAAAGATGATCACCCAGCGTCGTTGCAGAAGAACCGCGCCTGGCGTTGTTGCTGCTAAACCCCTCTCGTAAAGAACTGTAAAATGATCAACTGTCAGATCCGTCATGTTGGCGGATGCAAGGACTGGCAGACCGTGGGAGAATCTGCATCCGATCCGACTATCGGTCTTACATTTAATACATGAAACGAAAGTTAACTACAGCAGCAGTTCAGTGATGGTCAGCAAGAATAAGTTTGGTTAAAGTATAGTTCGCGCAGACAAGAAAGCCAACCTGAAGTGTTCTTAAGCAGGCCCAGGAAGACCTGAAGTCCAGCTGGTGAAACCAGTCTGAGCCCACCAGAAAGCAACTTAGTTTCAGAACGAAACTCCATGTCTTAAACATGTCACCGCAGTGGTTATGATGGACAGAAAATCGAACTGACAAAGAATGAATTTCGCATTTTGCAGACATTGATGGAGCACAAAGGTGAAATCGTCAGTCGTGATACGCTTATGATGCGTCTGTGGCAGATGGATGATTATGTAGAAGAAAATACGCTGACAGTCAATGTGAACCGCTTGCGAAAAAAAAATTAGACGGCATTGGCCTGCATGACTATATTGTGACAAAGGTTGGCGTCGGCTATCTCTTGCCCTTGGAATAGGAGGTCATATGAAGAAATATTTACAATATCGTCGGGGATATCTATGCATATGGCTGCTTCTTTGTAGTGTTCCAATTCTGGTCCAGTTGCTTTATGGACAGGCACTGGAGAGCATTTTGTATGGCGTTGGTCTGGCAACTGTTTTGGTATTGTTTTTTATGGTGCATGATTTTCTGCATTTTCGCGAGAAAGAAGAAAAAGAAAACAGGTTGCCCAGAATATGGGAAGCCGGGAATTGTGTCTGTTTTGAAACAGAATGATCCGGTAGAAAAAGAGTATCTTGATTTGCTAAGTGAAGCTTACGGAACGCTACTGTAAACAGGCAGAACAAATGCAGAACGCCACAAAGGAAAGACAGGAGTATTATACGACGTGGGTGCATCAGGTGAAGACGCCGATGGCAGCGATGAACATGTTACTGCAAAGGAAGACACACCGGAAAGCAGACAGGCTGCAACTGCAAGCTTTTCCGTATGGAAGAATATGTAGAGATGATTCTTCATTTTACAAGATTAGAGGAATCGGGAACGGACTTTGTTTTTGATGCGTATGATTTGGATGAGATGATACGAAAGACCATCCGTAAATACGCGTCTGTTTTTGTGCAAAAAAAAGATTGCAATTTGTTATGATACGATCTCGGCACGTGTGCTTACCGATGAAAAATGGTTTTGCTTTGTGCTGGAACAGGTGCTTTCCAATGCACTCAAATATACAAATCAGGGAAGTGTAACCATTGCCATGGAAACGCCGGGACTTCTTACTATTCGTGACACAGGAATGGGGGATTGCTCCTGAAGATGTGCCACGCGTTTTGAAAAAAGGATACACAGGGTATAATGGCAGAGCAGACCACAAATCCACCGGTCTGGGATTATATTTATGTAAACGGACAATGGACCGACTGCATCATGGTATTTCATTGACATCAACTGTCGGCGAGGGAACAACCGTTACGCTGGATCTTCGCAGAGAAGAGCGGGTAATAGAATAATTTTTGCTATCTTACAAAAATGTCACATAAAAGCCTTATATGTCACACAATTCGATGGTTGACTTATAGGGCTTTTGTTAAAGCATGCTTGTAAACCAGAAAGGCAGCATACACGCAGTGGATGAACGTTTATGCGTGTAGGACAGGAGGAAAACATGGCTATGTTAGAAGTAAATTGTCTGGAAAAGAATATATAAAACGCGTCTGGGCGGAAATCAGGTACAAGCATTATGGGATGTTTCGTTTTCTGTGGAACAGGGAGAATATTTGGCAATTATGGGAGAATCCGGAAGTGGTAAGACAACACTTTTGAATATTTTAGCAGCACTCGACCGACCAACGAGCGGCAGTGTTCTTTTTAGATGGATGTGATATTACGGACTTGCCGGAAAAAGAAATTTCCAAATTCCGTCGTGACCATTTGGGATTTGTATTTCAGGATTTTAATTTGTTGGATACCTTTTTCTTTGAGAGATAACATTTATTTACCAATGGTGCTTGCAGGGAAAAACCAGAAGCGATGAAGGCAAAAGCAGAACCATTGGCAAAAAAGACTGGGGATAGAGGATGTGTTAGATAAATTTCCATATGAGGTGTCTGGTGGACAGAAACAGCGTGCGGCAGTGACACGCGCACTTATGATGGATCCCAAACTGCTTCTCGCAGATGAACCGACAGGCGCTTTGGATTCAAAGGCGACCGATGAATTGTTACAGGTGTTCTCGGAGTTACATGCGGCAGGGCAGACGCATCTTGATGGTAACCCATTCAACAAAAGCAGCATCGCATGCAAGCCGTGTTTTGTTTATAAAGGATGGAGAAGTGTTCCATCAGTTGTATCGTGGCAACAGTACAAATGAGGAAATGTATCAAAAGATTGCCAACACATTGACACTCTTGACGACAGGCGGTGATGAAAATGAGTAAAGGATTTTACCGCCGCCTGGCGAAAACGAATATGAAAAAGAATGGAAAATATATACTCTTTATATACTCAGCGTGATTGCTGCTGTGGCAATGTTTTATATTATACAATCATTGGCACTGAACCGGGATTTGAGAACATGCTCGGCTTTGATACAATGAATTCTATTTTGATATTTGCCTGTTGGGTTGTCCGCATTTTTCTAGTGATTTTCATGTTATATACGAACAGCTTTTCTCGATCAAGCAGAGAAGAAAAAGAGTTTGGTGTTTACCATATGCTTGGCTTAGAAAAAAACATCTGGCGATCACCTTATTCTGGGAGAGTTTAAGTGTACTTGTGATAGGACTTTTAGCAGGAATCCTTTTGGCATGCTTTTGGATAAACTTTGTATGCAGTTCTGATACGTATGCTAGGTTTCTCTGTTCCGCTGGGCTTTTTTGTATCGCCGCTTGCGATTGGACGTACGGTGGCATTGTTTGTTGTCATAATGGCACTAAATTATTTTTATGATATTGCGCAAATTCATGCGACATCGCCAATCGAACTTTTACATGGAACGGATATGGGCGAAAAGGAACCACGTGCAAAATGGCTGCTTGCCATTCTTGGATTTATACTTTTGGCGACAGGCTATACTATTTCGCTGAAAATAGAAGATCCGGTGTCTGCACTTGCTATGTTTTTGTAGCCGTTCTCTGCGTCATTTTTGGCACATATCTGCTGTTTACAGCGGGGAAGTATTGCGTTACTAAAATTGCTGAAAAAAAGAAGAAAAGTTTCTATTATAAGACAAATCATTTTGTAAGTGATTCCGGTATGATGTATCGTATGAAACAAAATGCGATAGGATTAGCGCACATTTGTGTTCTTTCTACCATGGTGCTCGTGATGATTTCCACGACATCTTCCATGATGTTTAGCATGCACGATATTTTATATACGCGTTATCCGATGCAGAACATGTGTTATGTTTCCGGTACAAGTCGCAGTGATGATCAGAAGATGATAGAAGCCATTCATCAGATGGCGAAGGAAACCGGCTGTGATGTCAAAGATGAGATTTATGCACGCGGTTGTATTATTTATACCCGAAGACATGGAGATGCATTTGAAGCAGATGCGACTGCCATGGAAACGTCTGCTGGAGTTCTTTTTGCATGAATCTGGAGGATTACAATAAGAGCATGCATACAAAGGAGACGTTGGAACCGGGAGAGGTTTTGGTTTATGCGGCTCATGAACGTTATGGAAAAAGACACGATTGAGATTATGGGACAGGATTATCGCGTAAAAGAAGTGAAAAAGGCACCGTGCAATGGAATACTGGCATCTTATATGTCAAGCGGATATTACATTGTTTTCCCAGATGAAGCAGCGGTAGAGCAAATAGCAGAGCACATACCATATCAGTATGATGACTGTTTTAACGAGTTGCGATCATATTATGGTATTGATATTGATGGAGATGCCGATCAGCAAAAGGAACTCTATAAGAAAATACAAACGTATCCATCCACAAACATGAGCAGTTTTTCTGTGGAAAATCGAAACGTGAATGAGAAATCGTTGAATGCGCTTTATGGTGGTTTATTCTTTACGGGTGCTTTTCTTGGTGTACTCTTTCTGATAGCAACGGTTTTGATCATTTATTATAAACAGATGTCAGAAGGATATGATGATCGAAAGAGATTTCATATTATGCAGCAGGTCGGCATGACGCATGAGGAAGTGTCCTCTGCCATTCGTTCCCAGGTGTTGATGGTATTTTTATGCCGCTTGTACTGCCTGTATCCATACCTGTTTTGCTTTTCCAACGATCCGTCGTATGTTGTCACTCTTTAATATGCGTAATACAGCGCTTTTGGCAGGGTGTATGTTTGCTGTTTTGTGATTTTTGGTGCCATCTATGTGTTGGTTTATCTGATGACAGCCCGAACCTACAATCGTATCGTACAGGAGTAAAAGGAAAAGCGTTTCCATTGCATGTACTTGACAGGATATGCTATAATCGAGAGCGGATATATTGTAGCAACGCAAGAAGAAACAGTATAAGATATAGTATAAGATATAGAAAGCATCTGATTTGATCGGACGATTTTTATATATACACGAGTGTTAAGGAGTAAGACAATGGTTAAAGTAGTAAAATTTGGTGGAAGTTCCCTGGCAAGTGCAAAATTTCAGTTTGCCAAGGTAGGAGATATTATCCGCGCGGATGAGTCACGTCGTTATGTTGTGCCGAGTGCGCCGGGAAAACGTAATGCAAAGGATACGAAAGTAACAGATATGCTTTATTCCTGTTATGCATTAGCAGAAGCAGAGGAAGACTTTAAGGGTGCACTGAAAAAATTAAGGAACGTTACAATTCCATTATCAATGGACTGAATCTGACACTTTCTTTGGAAGATGAATTCAAAACAATCGAAAAAACTTTGCAGATAAAGCCGGAGAAGATTATGCAGCCAGCCGTGGTGAATATTTAAATGGTATCATTATGGCAAATTATCTGGGCTATGAATTTATCGATGCAGCAGAAGTGATCTTCTTTTGACGAGAATGGAAACTTTGATGACTATAAAACAGATAAGGCGATGGCAGAACGTCTCTCGCATGTAGAAAAGGCTGTGATTCCAGGTTTTTACGGAAGTGATAGCAATGGTAATGTAAAAGACATTCTCCAGAGGTGGATCTGATATTGCAGGATCGATCGTTTCCAAGGCCGTACATGCCAGCGTCTATGAGAACTGGACGGATGTTTCCGGATGTCTGGTTGCGTATCCTAGAATTGTAGAGGACGCGCAGCCAATCAGAGTGATTACTTACAGAGAACTGCGCGAATTTTTCTTACATGGGAGCATCTGTACTTCATGAAGATGCGATCTTTCCCGGTACGTAAAGAAGGTATCCCGATCAATATCCGCAATACCAATGCACCGGAAGAACCGGGAACCATGATTGTGGAAAGCACCTGTCAAAAGGCAGATTATACGATTACCGGTATCGCCGGCAAGAAGGGATTTGTCGCAGTCAATATCGATAAGGATATGATGAACTCAGAAGTGGGCTTCTGTCGTAAAGCACTGGAGGCATTTGAAGAGAATGGTATTTCCATTGAACATATGCCGTCAGGAATTGATACGATGACAGTTTTTTGTACATCAGGAAGAGTTCGAAGGAAAAGAGCAGCAGGTTATTTCTTCCATCCGTCGCCTGGTCAATCCGGACATTATCGATCTGGAGGCTGATTTGGCACTGATCGCTGTCGTTGGCCGTGGCATGAAGTCTACCCGTGGTACAGCAGGAAGGATCTTCTCTGCACTGGCACATGCCAACATCAATGTTAAGACGATCGATCAGGGTCTTCCGAGTTAAACATCATTATCGGTGTCAGCAACAATGATTTTGAAAATGCTATCAAGGCTATTTACGATATCTTTGTGATGACACAGATCTAGATATATGGATCTTTTAAGGCACCTTTTGATAGGTGCCTTTTTGTTTGTGAAAAATATCCATTTGCGTTTCAGATATACTTTGTGAAAATTCGCCCTTACATTTTTTGCCAAAAGTTGATAAAATATATATGTATATAGGTAAAATGTGTGTAAATTGTCGTGGACTCGATGGAGTTGTCGAAATTGGTGAAAGGATGTGTCAAGATGTTTGAAGTGGGCGAACGAGTAGTGTATGGTCATCATGGTGTATGCGAGATTGTAAAGATCGACACCCTGGATATGCCGAATGTGCCAAAAAGACCGGCAGTATTATTATTTGTCGCCGACGACAGATGGCACCAGCATCATGTATGCGCCGGTTGACAATCCCAAACTTTCCATTCGCCGGGTTATGACCAAGGATGATGTCATGTCATGATCAAGGCGATGCCGCGATCGATATGTTAAACGTGACCAATGACAAGCAGCGTGAGAACGAATACAAGGAGTGCATCCGTAGTCTGGACGGCAAGGAATGGGTTCGTCTATTAAAGACTGTGCGGGAGCGTGGACGCGGACGCATGGAAAAGGGCAAGAAGATGACTGCCTTAGATGAGCGTTACATGAAGATGGCGGAGATGCAGTTGTACTCGGGAGATTTCCGCGGTGCTGGAGATCCCCCCGCAATCAGGTGGAGGGTTTCATCGAAGAACATATGGTAGTCGCATAAAATAAAGAAAGAGTAAACCGCAATCCCCAGATGGAAAAGATCCGTCTGGGGATTTTTGTGACGATTCTGTGAATTTTCAAAATTATTAGCACTCACTATTGACGAGTGCTAATAAAGGTGCTATAACATAATTGTCAAAAGAAAAGACATTAAAACAATGAGATAAGAAAACAAATAGTTTTGATGATATGGAAGGAGCGATGACTTATGTTAATGCCTAGTATTTTTGGAAATGATTTTATGGATGATTTCTTTGTATTCCCACAGGAGAGAAAGACCACACCGACTGCTAAGGCAAACCTGATGCAGACGGATGTCAAAGAAACAGAGACAGGTTACGAAGTGGTGATTGATCTTCCGGGATATAGTAAGGAAAATGTAAACGCGGAATTGAAGGATGGCTATCTGATCATCAGTGCTACAACGAGCACGAATGACGAGGAGAAACTGAAGATGGCAAGTACATTCGCAAGGAGCGTTACAGTGGTTCCTGCCAGAGAAGTTTTTATGTAGGTGAAGATATCACCCATGAGGACATCAAGGCGAAATTTGAAAACGGTACTTTGAAGTTGGATATTCCAAAGAAGGAAGCCCAGCCGAAGGTAGAGCAGAAAAAGACGATCGCCATTGAGTGATCGATGATAGGAACAAAGAGGCTGGCTACAATCCGTAGCCAGTTTTCTTTTAAATAAGAAAGTAGGTGAGTTGGGATGTCTGCCAAGAGAGATTATTATGAAGTCTTGGGTGTCGACAAGAAAGCGGATGAGAGTACGATAAAGAAAGCGTTTCGGCGATTGGCAAAGAAATACCATCCCGATACCAACGCGGGGGGATGCAAAGGCGGAAGAAAAGTTTAAAGAGATCACAGAAGCCTATGATGTCTTGAGTGATAAAGAAAAAGAAAGTTGTACGACCAGTTTGGACACGCTGCCTTTACAGAAGGCTTTCGATCCGAACCAGGCAAGTGGTTTTGGCGGCTCCGGCTTCGGGGGAACCAAGTTCTATCGCAATGGTGATGGCATGGAGTTTCATTTTGAAGGCGGCAATATGGATGATATGGGAGATATCTTTGGTTCCATCTTTGGAGGTGCTTTTGGTGGTGGTGGCTCCGGTTTTGGCGGCGATCTCAGGGCTTTGGCAACCGTGCAATGAAAGGAAAAGATCTGCATGCAGAAATCACCATATCCTTTGAAGATGCAGCCTTTGGCTGTGACAAGCAGATCACGATCTCTCGATCCATCCGGCAGACAGCCGCAGACTTTGTCGGTGCATATTCCGGCAGGAATCGATGAGGGAAGACTGTACGACTTGCAGGAAAAGGTCAGCCGGGCATAAATGGTGGCAAGAATGGTGATCTGATGCTGGCAGTCCATGTGCTCGACAGTAAGGCTTTTCCGTAGGGAAGGCATGGATGTCTATTCGACCATCCGTGTGCCATTTGTAACGGCAGCCCTGGGCGATCTGCCAGAGTCCACACCTTGTACGGCGATGTCGAGTGTCGATCAAAGAGGGCACCCAGTCCGGCAGCAAGCATCCGTCTGAAAAATAAGGGTATCGTCTCCATGCGGAATGCGCAATTCCACGGCGATCAGTACGTGACCGTGGAGGTCGATGTGCCGAGACATCTGAATGCGATGGCAAAACAAAAATTAAGAGAATATGCAGGTGCAGAAAGAGCGTCTGCGTGATAAGATAAGATTTAGGAGGTGAAGCATATGAACATCCAGAAATTTACACAAAAGTCAATGGAAGCAGTGCAGGACTGTGAGAAATTGGCATATGAATATGGAAATCAGGAGATCAAACAGGAACATCTTTTTGGTCGCTCTTTTGCAGCAGGAAAATGGACTGATCCCAGATGATCGAAAAGATGGAGATACAGTTAGAACATTTTAAGGATAATGCCATCCGGCATCTGGAGGCAAGGACAAAAGTCTCCGGGGGCAGGTCTATGTCGGTAAGGACTTAAATCAGGTACTCATCCATGCAGAGGATGAGGCAAAGGCGATGGGGGACGAGTATGTCTCCGTCGAGCACCTTTTCCTTGCCCATCCGTTACCCGAATCGTGCCATCAAGGAAATCTTTAAGGAGTATGGCATTACCAGAGACCGCTTTTTACAGGCACTTTCTACCGTCAAGGGCAAACCAGAGGGTGATGAGGGTCTGGCACAGCAGGTGTCCCGAATTGTCCCGACACTGGATATGGGTTCCTTAGTTGCAGGTGCCAAATATCGTGGTGAATTCGAAGAACGTTTGAAAGCAGTGCTCGATGAAGTAAAGCAGAGTGACGGTCAGATCATTCTCTTTATTGATGAGCTGCATACCATCGTCGGAGCAGGAAAGACGGACGGTGCCATGGATGCAGGAAATATGTTAAAACCAATGCTTGCCAGAGGTGAATTACACTGCATCGGTGCCACAACGTTAGATGAATACCGTGAATATATTGAAAAAGATGCAGCTTTAGAGCGTCGTTTCCAGCCGGTACAGGTCGATGAACCGACCGTAGAAGATACGATATCTATTTTAAGAGGTATCAAAGAACGCTACGAGGTATTCCACGGAGTTAAGATTACCGATGCCGCATTAGTCAGTGCAGCAGTCCTTTCGAACCGCTATATTTCGGACCGTTTTTTACCGGATAAAGCAATTGACTTAGTTGATGAGGCATGTGCCCTGATTAAAACCGAATTAGATTCTATGCCAACCGAGTTAGATGAGTTGAACCGTAGGATCATGCAGCTTCAGATCGAAGAAACTGCATTGAAAAAAGAGGAAGATCATCTGAGCAAGGATCGTTTAGAGACACTTCAAAAAAAATTAGCTGAATTAAACGATGAATTTGCAGCAAAGAAGGCACAGTGGGACAACGAGAAAAGACGGTAGAAAAAGTACAGAAGCTGCGTGAGGAATTAGAATCCCTGAAAAAGAGATTGCACTTGCAAAAGCAGAACTACGATTTAGAGAAAGCAGCAGAACTTCAGTATGGCAGACTCCCACAGTTAGAGGGTAAGCTTGCCGCAGAAGAAGAAAAAGTGAAAAAAGAAGATTTTTCACTGGTGCACGAAAGTGTTACCGATGAAGAGATTGCAAGGATCATCTCCCGCTGGACCGGCATTCCGGTAGCAAAACTGACAGAGAGTGAACGAAACAAAACACTGCACTTAGATGAGGAACTTCACAAACGTGTCATCGGACAGGACGAAGGCGTTACGAAAGTAACCGATGCAATCATCCGTTCCAAAGCCGGAATCAAAGACCCGACGAAGCCAATCGGTTCCTTCCTGTTCCTTGGACCAACCGGTGTTGGTAAAACAGAGTTAGCAAAGAGTCTCGCAGCGAGCCTGTTTGATGATGAAAACAACATGGTAAGGATCGACATGAGTGAATATATGGAGAAATATTCCGTATCACGTCTGATCGGAGCGCCTCCTGGATATGTCGGCTATGAAGAGGGCGGGCAGTTGACCGAGGCCGTGCGTCGCAGACCATACTCAGTAGTCCTTTTTGATGAGATTGAAAAGGCACATCCTGATGTATTCAACGTATTACTTCAGGTGTTAGATGATGGACAGGATCACGGATTCACAGGGCAGGACCGTAGATTTTAAAAATACGATTCTGATCATGACTAACATTGGCTCTGCACATCTGTTAGATGGTATTGATGAAAACGTGATGGTCAACATTTCAGTACCGGAATTTTTGAACCGTCTGGATGAGACCATTTTGTTCAAGCCGCTTACCGTCATGAATGAATCTGACGCTTCTCATGGAGGAGTTGAACGGACGTCTGGCAGACCGGATTCCGACCGGAATTTTTGAACCGTCTGGATGCAGCCAAATGCATTTTGGCAGATGAAGTGGATATGGGCGATACCATTTATATTGATGTAAAGGGGTACAGAATTGACCGCTGTCGTAAAGCATCAGGCATAAAAGAGCACATTTTTCATATACTATAGTATGAAGAATAAGAGCAGAGCCAGTCTTGGCAAAAAAGTCAGGGCTGGCTTTTTTATGAAAAAAAGTATATCCTGACTGGACTTTTGGACTGCTTGTGACGTGTGGCGGACTTTTCTGGCAGTATGCGGTTTATGAAGGATCGGACCCGGTGCGAAAGACTGCGACAGTCATAAGCAATAGGCAGGTATAAAGGCGAGTTTTTTTTATGATGGGAAAAGAAGCAGAACTCTACCCGGATGTTGTAAAAAGGTAAGCGATGCCGGGCATCTGATCGGAAATCACACTTATACGCACGTCAATGTCTGCCGATCTCCGCGGATGAGACAACAGAGGAGATAACAAAGACGAATGATATTTTAGAAGGTCTGACCGGAAAACGTCCGCAATTTTTCCGCCCGCCGTTTGGTTGCAAAAAAATGAGACCTTGGAAAAGCAGACAGGCATGTTCTGGATCTTCTGGGATGTGGATACTCTGGATTGGAGCCTACAGAACGCGGAGCAGGTTTATTGTAAGGTAGTGAAAATGTGGGAGAAAATGATATTATTTTTAATGCACGACGCTTATCCGTCCACTGTGGAGGCAGTCCGGGAACTCATTCCGGCTTTGCAGGAAATGGGCTATACCTTTGTGACAGTCGACCGCCTTGTGGAACCGTGATAGGTTTATGACATACAAGTGATAGAAAATATATATGACAAAAGACTTGTACTTTTTCCCATTATTTAGTATCTTATTAGGTGTGATGCATAATCAGATACGAAATCCTGCATTTTAAAACGGAAATGCAAAGAAGAAATAGGAAATATGCAAGTAAATATGCAAGATTTTATATTTTAAAATGCAATTTCGGAGGAAACATGGATTTATTTGATTACATGCGACAGGAAAATGGAAAAAGGAATCTCCTTTGGCATCTCGTATGCGGCCGACGAGTCTGGATGAAGTCGTCGGACAGCAGCATATCATAGGAAAGGACAAACTCTTGTATCGTGCCATCATGGCGGACAAGATATCATCCATTATTTTCTATGGACCGCCGGGAACCGGCAAGACAACACTTGCTAAGGTCATTGCCAATACGACCAGCGCGGAATTTACATCCATTAATGCGACGGCGGCAGGCAAGAAAGACATGGAGCAGGTCGTGGAAAATGCCAAGAACATGCGGGGCATGTATGGCAAAAGACCATTCTTTTCATTGATGAGATCCACCGTTTTAACAAGGGACAGCAGGATTACCTCTTGCCTTTTGTGGAAGATGGGACGGTCATTCTGATCGGAGCAACGACGGAAAACCCATATTTTGAGGTCAACGGCGCGCTTTTATCCAGATCCATCATCTTTGAACTAAAGCCATTATCCCAGGAGGACATCAAGACTTTGATCCGGCGCGCACTGACCGACAGTGCAAAAGGACTTGGCTCTTATGGAGCGGTCATTGATGATGATGCGCTTGATTTTCTGAGCGATATGGCAAATGGAGATGCCAGAAGTGCACTGACAGCCATTGAACTTGGCGTCCTTACGACAGAGCCTTCTGCGGATGGGAAGATCCACATTACTTTATCCGTGGCGAGTGAATGTATCCAAAGGCGTGTTGTGAAGTATGATAAGAGTGGGGACAACCACTACGACACAATCTCAGCCTTTATCAAGAGTATGCGGGGATCTGACCCGGACGCAAAGTATCTATTATCTGGCGCGGATGCTCTATGCCGGAGAGGATGTCAAATTCATCGCACGACGCATCATGATCTGTGCAGCAGAGGATGTGGGAAATGCAGACGCAGGCTTTGCAGGTTGCCGTGGCAGCAGCACAGGCAGTGGAACGCATCGGCATGCCGGAGAGCCAGATCATCCTGGCTGAGGCTACCAACTATGTGGCATGTGCACCCAAGAGTAATGCCTCTTATCTGTCCATTGATGCAGCCATGCATATGGTGGCAAGCGGACAGACACCACCGATCCCGGTACATTTGCAGGATTCACATTACAAATCCGCCGGTAAACTGGGACATGGCATTGGTTATCAATACGCACATGATTTTAAAAACCATTATGTCGCACAGCAATATCTGCCGGATGCTTTAGCAGGCGCACGTTTTTATGAGCCGACAGATATGGGCTACGAAAAACAGATCCGGGATCATCTGGAAAGATCCGCAGAGAAGCGGAGTAAGAGGAAATGACCTTTGCGGGCGATGACAGCGGTCGGCAAAGTTTATTTAATAAAGGAACAAGCAACAGGAGGAACAAATAGCATGCAAACATATGCAGACATGACAAAAGGAACAGTTGCAGGAAGAACTGACAAAGGTACGTCAGATCTACAAAAGAGTATCAGGACAAGGGTCTGAAACTCGATATGTCCTGTGGTAAACCATCCAGCGGGCAGTTGGATCTGGGCATGGGGCTGCTCAATGCAGTGGATGCAGAGTCTTTGATGCAGGCAGAAAACGGTCTGGATACACGTAATTACGGCGGACTGGACGGCATCCCTGAGGCAAAGCGTCTTATGGCAGGTATTATGGAAGTCAGACCGGAACAGGTCATTGTTTGTGGCAATTCCAGTTTAAATACCATGTATGACATGGTGGCTCGTGGAATGCTTTTGGGTTATTTGGGCCAGAACCCTTGGTGTAAATTAGATAAAGTAAAATTTTATGTCCGGTGCCTGGCTATGATCGTCATTTTGGCATTACTGAGCATTTTGGCGTAGAGATGATCAATGTGCCGATGACACCAGACGGACCAGATATGGATATGGTTGAAAAATTGGTAGCAGAGGATGATGCCATCAAGGGTATCTGGTGTGTACCGAAGTACTCCAATCCACAGGGCGTGATCTACTCTGATGAGACGGTGAGACGTATGGCAGCATTAAAGCCGGCAGCAGAAGATTTCCGTATTTTCTGGGATAACGCTTATGCCGTACATCATCTGTATGGCGCAGAAAAGGGAAAGATCTTAAATATTTTGGATGAATGTGAGAAGGCAGGCAACCCGGATATGGTATTTGAGTTCTGCTCTACCTCCAAGATCTCCTTTGCCGGAGGTGGCATTGCAGCCATTGCAGCATCTGAGGCAAACCTTGCGGATATCAAGAAGTCACTGACTATTCAGACGATCGGTTTTGACAAGGTCAACCAGTTGCGTCATGTCCGTTTCTTTAAAGATGCCGATGGCATTGCAAAACATATGGAAAAACATGCAGAATTTTTAAGACCTAGATTTGAACTGGTACTGGAAACTTTGGAAAGCCAACTTTCCGGTCTGGGAGCAGGATCATGGATCGAAGCCGATGGGCGGTTATTTCATCACATATGAGACAAATGAGGGGCTGCGCCAAGCGTGTCGTTGCACTGGCAAAAGAGGCTGGTGTTGTGCTGACACCAGCAGGTGCGCCATTCCCATATGGAAAGGATCCGAAAGATTCTGTCATCAGAATTGCACCATCTTATCCTACGATGGAAGACTTAAAACAGGCTGCTGAAATCTTCTGTGTATGTGTAAAAGTGGCAACGATTGAGAAACTACTGGAGAACTAAAACGGCATTGTTATCAGATGTGAGTGCTTGTAGAATAGAGTAGTTAAGATGGGATTCTAGGAGGAAAGATCATGGCAAAGACAGTTGGATTTATCGGAAGTGGAAACATGGGCAGAGCCATCATGGGCGGCATGATCGCGGCAGGGCTTTATGCGCCGTCGCAGATCCTGGCATCTGCAAAGACCAAGGAAACGGTTGAAAAAAATAGAAAAGGAACTTGGCATTGTTGCAACGACGGACAATACTGAGGTGGCAAGAAAGGCAGATATTTTATTCCTTGCCGTAAAGCCGGGGGGTATTTGCCACGGTGATTCCACAGATCCAAGGATGTCTGTAAAGAGGGTCAGGTGGTCGTATCAATCGCAGCCGGACAGACACTGGCGTCCATTACAGATCTGTTTGGACGGCAGATCAAACTGGTGCGTTCTATGCCAAACACACCGGCACTGGTGGGCGAGGCAATGAGTGCCGTGACACCGAATGAAAAGATCGGCCCGGAAGAATTGCAGGAAGTCATGGCAATCTTTGAAAGTTTTGGCAAGGCAGAGATCGTGCCGGAGACTATGATGGACGCCGTGATAGGTGTGAGCGGTTCTTCGCCTGCTTACGTGTATATGTTTATCGAGGCAATGGCGGATGCTGCAGTTGCCGACGGCATGCCAAGAAAGCAGGCTTACAAATTTGCAGCCCAGTCTGTCCTTGGTGCAGCCAAGATGGTATTGGAGACAGGAGAGCATCCGGGACTCCTTAAGGATGCTGTCTGCTCCCGGGTGGCACGCCGATTGCAGCGGTAGCCGAGTTGGAAAAATCGGGACTGCGTTCCTCTGTGATCGAGGCACAGCGGGCATGCGTGCAGAAGTCAAGGGATATGAGTAAGAATAAGATTTACTGGAAAGCGGTTTTCGATGGCTAAAGTATGCTGGCGTTGCTATCGCAACGATCGATGCTACTGGAACCAAGAATGTCACTCAATCAAAATGCAAAATTGATGGGGATTAAGAGTCAATCTTTGTGACTTTGTAAGAGTAAAGAGCATCAAAACGAGCGCGTTCGTCAGCAGAACGCGCTTCTTTTATGCATTGCATGAGTGATGCGTATTTGGCAGATGAACTAGTAATGGAGTATCAGCAACACAATTCATAGCCCTCTTGCCAATTCCTTTGGTCTTGCTCAATGGCGGCAGGCACGCTTTCTTTAAAAACTTGGTATCACGAAACCACCTTTATCGGTGCCGACATGGGCATATCAGAAATATCCCAAATAACCTCTAAATAAGATTGACAAAAAATTATCAAAGTAGTATAGTGAGGATAAGTGATAATTGACAGATAATTTGATCTGTCGTCAATCGAGGAGGAAAGAAACATGGGAGAATTCAAAAATTTAAAATTAGACGTAGAAGATGAAATCGCTGTCCTGACCATCAGCCGTCCGGCAGCCCTCAATGCCTTAAATAGTGAGACATTGGACGAATTAAATGTAGCACTGACAGAGATCGAGGCTAGAGATGATGTCAAGGTTCTGATCCTGACCGGTGGTCCTGATAAGAAGGGCAATGAGTTCAAGTCCTTTGTAGCAGGGGCTGATATCGCAGAGATGGTCAACTTTAGCGCAGCAGAAGCAAGAGCCTTTGGTATGAGAGCATCTGTTCCATTTTTCAAATTAATGAATATGCGTCAGGTTACCATCGCTGCTGTCAACGGTTTTGCTCTCGGCGGCGGATGTGAGATCGCTATGGCGTGTGATATCCGTATCGCATCCGACAATGCTGTTTTCGGACAGCCGGAGTGCGGTCTTGGTATTATCCCTGGATTCGGCGGTACCCAGAGACTTGCCCGTCTTGTTGGTATGGGACGTGCCAAAGAAATGATCTTTACCTGTGACAATATCGATGCCAACGAAGCATACCGCATCGGCCTTGTAAATAAGGTTGTCGCAAAAGAAGAACTGATGGCTACCGCAAAAAGCAATGGCTAAGAAGATGCGCAACAAGGGAAGCTACGCAGTCTCCGTTGCCAAGGCAGCAATCAACAACGGCTACGACATGGACATCAAGAATGCCGTTGAGATGGAAGCAAACCTGTTTGGTGTGGCATGTTCTACACATGATAAGACAGAAGGCATGACTGCATTTTTGGAAAGACGCGCAGCAGATCTGACAGACTTCTAAAAAGCAAATTGACAAACGATACATAAAATGACATGAAAAAAAGACCATGGTGCTTTGTAAAGTACCATGGTCTTTTTGACATATCTCTGACATATCTTTTACATCAGTAATTGCAAGATGATCGGACCAGCCACCATACGATAAAAAGGATCATGCCGCCATTGAGAAAATAGGTCCGGAAGCGTGCGCCGGGAGCAACGCTGTTCGGCGAGGTCAGCAGGTGGATCTTTTTGATATTTTTAAAGAATAATACGATGCCTACGATCACCAGAATGATCAGCACAAGTGCATAGAGGCAGAGCAGTAACATACCGCTCAGATGCGACATAAAGATATTGGTCAGGTAAGAGACATCAGCCATCTTTTCGGGATCTGTGGCGGCAAGCGCCAACTGATCCATACCAGACAGTTTTAGAAGTCCCATGCTGACGGCGGAACCGAGGAAGTTGACCAGCATATGCATATAGATGGTGTATTTGACATTGCCAGTCTTGACATAGACAAAGGCAAAAACGCCGCCGATCACAAAGGCATAGGCAAACTGGTTGAGATTGCCGTGGAAAAGTCCGAAGAAGAGGGCGGAGATCAAAACGGAAATGCCCTCGCCGTATTTGATGGTGCGGTCAATAAGCATCTTGCGGAAAAGCAACTCCTCTAAGACAGGCGCAAGCAGCACCATAACAAGGATATTGACCCAGGCTGCATTTGCAAGGGCTGTCTCCACGATCTCATTCGTGACGGTGGAACCCTTGAGATTGCCGACTATATTGGTGATGATATTTCCGGCGATGTTTGCCAGGTACATGCCGGCATAGCAGATGAGAAAGGTGACGATCCACTGTTTGCCGGTCATGGTACAAGGCTGGATGCTACCTTTTTTTGGAACGCGCTTGATGACAAGCATCATGAGCGGCACGGCGATGATATAGGTTGTCAGCATAGAGATCAGAAAACTCAGGGGGTCTGATCTGCGGCGAGCGTGGGCGCCAGATGTGTAAGGGCGAGCGGTGTCAAGGTGCGGACACCGGCAAAAAGAAGTGCACCGATAAAGTAGGCTATGCCGATGCGGGAAAAATGTCTGCGTCTCTGTATTCATATGTTTGTCCTCCGTGTGCTATCTAAAAACTATAAGTATAGTATTACACATTTTGTTTGACGTGTCTATTATTCCGCCCACTCTTAAAATTTCTTAAGATTGTTTGAAAAATTATGGAAGTCCGACCAAGGTAGGCGGGGATATGCTATACTAGGTACAAGAAATCAGATCAAGAGACAGAATGTGCAATTTATGACAGAAAGTATAACAGGCAGACCAGTCCTGTTATAACAGGATAGAAGATCATAGAAAATACAGATTTATCGGTTTTGGTAGAGCCGACCCTGACCTGGTATGAGGCAAATAAGCGCGACCTTCCGTGGCGAAAAAGATAAAGATCCCTATCATATCTGGGTTTCGGAGATCATGTTACAGCAAACCCGTGTGGAAGCCGTGATCCCCTATTACGAGCGCTTTATGACAGCCCTGCCGACCATCGAGGCACTGGCAAAGTGTCAGGAGGACCCACTTTTGAAACTGTGGGAAGGCTTGGGCTATTACAATCGCGTCCGCAATATGCAAAAGGCGGCGCAGACCATTTGTGCAGAATATGGTGGTCAGATGCCGCAGACCTATGATGGAATCGTGGCGCTTTCCGGCATCGGACCCTATACAGCGGGGGGCAATCGCTTCCATCGCCTTTGATGAGCGGGTGCCGGCGGTGGATGGCAACGTACTCCGTATCTTATCGCGCGTCAGTCAGGATGACAGCGACATTTTAAAAGATGCAACAAAAAAGCGCATGACGGCGCGCTTTCCCAGATTATGCCCAAGGAGGCACGAGCCTTTAATCAGGCATTGATGGAGATCGGAGCCTTGGTTTGCATACCCAATGGACAGCCAAAATGTGATCTTTGTCCCTGGCAGCCTTTTTGTCTGGCATATAAAAACGATACTTACGACCGTCTGCCGGTCAAGACCAAGGCAAAACCCAGACGGATCGAGGAGAAAACCGTCCTTCTGATACAGGATGGACAAAAGATCGTTCTGCGGAAACGCCCTTCCAAGGGACTTTGGCAGGACTGTACGAACTGCCCTAATATCGAGGGATATTTGACGGAGGAAGAAGCGCTTGCCTTTGTGCGCGGACAAAATCTGGCTCCCTTGCAGATCGAAACTGCCGGAGGCAAAACATATTTTTTCTCATATTGAATGGCTTATGCAGGGCTTCTTGATACAGGTGGCAGATGTCGACAGTTTCCAGCAGGATGAGGATCTTTCCAAGGGGCCACAGGACTACTTGCTGGTTGATATCGATAAGACCCGAAAGGAGTATGCGATCCCGTCAGCCTTTGATAAATATGCGGAATTTATTGCTTTGCACCGGATGGACTAAAAGAAATACTTTATTTTACAAAAGTTTTGTGTATATAATAAGAGACGGTTGTTAGGAGGAAGAAACATGAAGATAGTTTCCTTTGCCATTCCGTGTTATAATTCGGAAGGCTATATGTCAAAATGTATAGAATCATTGCTCCCGGGTGGAGAAGATGTTGAGATTATTATTGTAGATGACGGATCCAGTGATCGCACGGCGGAGATTGCGGATGCTTATGCCGAGAAATATCCGACCATCATCAAAGCAATTCATCAGGAAAACGGTGGACACGGCTGCGCAGTCAATACCGGACTTGCCAATGCCAGCGGTATTTATTTTAAGGTCGTTGACAGTGATGACTGGGTGGATGTGGATGCCTACGTGAGGGTCTTGGAGACTTTGAAGAAGTTCATTGCAGACGATACGCTTGTGGATATGCTCTTGACCAATTATGTCTATGAAAAGATCGAGGGCGATTATCATCATCAGCGCACCATGTTTTACACCCTGCTTTTCCCGCAGGAGAGGATCGTGGGCTGGCATGATATGAAGCATAACATCAAGGGATTTTCTATTTTGATGCATTCGGTGACCTATCGCACGCAGTTGCTTCGTGATTGTCACTTGGAACTGCCAAAACATACCTTTTATGTTGATAACCTCTTTGTGTATGAGCCATTGCCGTTTGTAAAGACACTGTATTATCTGAATGTAGATTTTTATCGTTATTACATAGGACGTGACGGACAGTCAGTCAACGAAAAGAACATGATCAAACGTATCGACCAGCAGTTGTATGTCAACAAGCGTATGGTGGATGCTTATGACCTGTGGCAGATCGAGGAAGAACATCTGCGTGAGTATATGCTTTCCTATCTGGAGACGATCACGGTTGTTTCTACCTGTATCGGCTATGTATCCAATGATCGGTCAATTTGAAAAAGGTCAAAGATCTTTTGGAAATACATCAGGATAAGGATCCGCGCACTTATCATCATCTGCGCTGGGGTGCACTGGGGCATGCCATGAATCTGCCGGGCAGATTTGGTCGTTACTTATCTGTAAAAGCATACAAGATTTCACAGCGTTTTATGGGATTTAATTAAGAAAAAGCAGTAGCGAAGGATTTTCACTACTGCTTTTTTTTCCCTTTTTAGCGGCTCATCTCAGAGAGGAGGGACTGCTTCATATCATATAATTTCTGTGACAGATCCACATGGATCTTGGACGGGTTGGTAAAACGCTTGTTTTCTTCCCATAGGGTCTCTTTTTTTCCTGATTGCAGATCTTCTGGATCTCCATAACAGGCGGGGGTATCATAGACACGCTTGCCCTGGCAGATCACAGGAACGAGCATTTCTTTCATGGTATAAGACCCACCGGGCAGGGTCGTCTTTTTCCAAGGCTCGTTTGGATCAAAGAGTTTCATGTCCTGATCGGTGTCAAAGGTTTCATCGTGAAGACAGATCGGATCGGCTTTGATCTTTGCCACTTTCCTTATCATAGATACGGAAGAAGGTCTTATTTCCCGGATTGGTCACTTTTTCGGTGTTTTCAGATAATTTGATCTTAGGGATAAAGCCTCCCTGATCATCAGCAATGGCTGCTAACTTGTAGACCCCGCCGAAAGCAGGGCAATCCTTGGAGGTGATGAGGTTTGTCCCAACACCCCAGGAAGTAATGGTAGCCCCCTGACTTTTCAAACTCTGGATCAGATACTCGTCCAGGTCATTGGAAGCGGAAATGATGGCATCGGTAAATCCGGCATCATCTAACATCTTGCGCACTTTTTTTGAAAGATAGGCGAGATCGCCGCTATCCATACGGATGCCGTAATTGGTCAGGTTGATGCCTGCTTCGCGCATTTCCGTGAAAACGCGGATGGCATTTGGAATGCCGGAACCAAAGGGTGTCGTAGGTGTCTACCAAAAGTGTGCAGGCATTTGGATATAGTCTTGCGTATTCCTTGAATGCCGTATATTCATCCGGAAAACTCATGATCCAGGAATGGGCGTGGGTGCCAAGCACCGGCACGTCAAACATCTGTCCGGCAAGTACGTTGGAAGTCCCCTTGCAACCGCCGATGATGGCGGCTCTGGCACCATAAGTACCGCTGTCCGGTCCCTGTGCACGGCGCAGACCAAATTCCATGACGCCGTCCCCTCAGCCGCATAGCAGACGCGGGCAGCCTTGGTCGCGATCAGGCACTGGTGGTTCATGATATTTAAAATGGCGGTTTCAACTAATTGCGCTTCCATGATCGGCGCGATGACCTTGATCAAAGGCTCGCGGGGAAAATGACAGAACCCTCCGGCACGGCATAGATGTCACCGGAAAAATGAAAGTCTGCCAGATAGGCGAGAAAGTCCTCATCAAAGATGTGCAGTCCGCGCAGATAGTTGATGTCGTCCGCGTCAAAATGCAGGTTCTCAATATATTCAATGACCTGTTCCACTCCGGCGCAGATGGCATAGCCACCACCCGAAGGATTGGTGCGGTAGAAAGCGTCAAATACAACGGTGTGATTGTTGTTGTTTTTAAAATATCCCTGCATCATGGTCAACTCATAGAGATCTGTGAGCAGGGTAAGATTCAATGTACTCATGAAATATCCCCTTTTTCTTCTTTTACAAATGGTATAATTGTCTTACATTATAATCCAATTTATAAAAATAAGGAAGAAAAAAAATGAGGGATGGCATTTTGAAAGATTAAGTGGTAAGATTAAAAAGCAAATTCAGAGGGCATAAGAAGCATATGAAAGATCAGAAATTATCTACAATTTTATCGGCCATCAGCATGATATGTGGCATATTGGCACCATGTCTGGTCTGTTATTGGTATGTGGGGATGGTCTTTGCAGTGGCTGCGATCGTTCTTGGGATTTATGTGCAAAAACATTTTGGTAAAAATGGTATGGTCGTGACGGCTTATATATGTGCAGGCGTGTATCTGGCATTTTTATTTTACTTGTCGGGACCATGGGCATATATTATAACATCATCGACTTACACAAATAGATTTGGAGGAGCATCATGGATAATAACGAGCATATGTTTGAAGACGAGACAGAGCAGAATACAGCAGGAAACAGCGGTAACCCATATGGGGGACAGCAGGACTATAGGCAAAGCAATCCATACGGAAGCAATCAGGGAAGTGTCAATGGCAATCCGTATGGCAATCCATATGGAAATCCTTACGGAAATGCCGGTCAGAATAACGGAAACCCTTATGGAGGCAGTGGACAGAATAACCAGTATTCCTACAATAGCAATCCATATACCAACGGGCAGACCGGACCGCAGGTGGGACCAAATGGCAAGAAATTGAGTGTAGGCTTTGGTGTGGCATCCTTAGTCCTTGGTATCATATCCCTGCTTTGTTTTTGCAGTGGTGTCAATGTGATCTTAGCCATTCTGGCGATCGTTTTTGGTGTGATCCAGATTGTTACCTGTGAGAAAAAGGGCATGGCAATCGGTGGTATCGTGACGGCTGCCATATCAGTGGTACTTTAGTTATCACATGGGGGCTTTTGTTCAGTAATGCAGCATTTATGGATATGATGCAGGAAGAAATGCAGAATGATTTTGAAGATGACGAGGACATGCAGCAGTTCTTTGAGCAGTATGGCATTGATATGAACGGAGAAGACGATACGCTGTAATTCGCCGGCAATCCTTGACAAACGCATCTACACTAAGTATAATTTTTAACGAAATATGATTTGACAAATGCGTTGAGGAAGACAGTACGCAGAGGTGAGAACGTCGAGCGAGTCGGGTATGGTGTGAGCCGATATTAGTATCTATCTGTGGAAGATCACTCTTAGCAGCGGACTGAAGGAGTTTATCTGGTAGGAAAGCCGTGAGTCTCTACGTTACAGAGAACATGTATGCAAAGGTGCGGGGCACTTTTAAGTACAGCGTTATAGGTGGTATACGAAACTTTCGTCCTATACGGACGGAAGTTTTTTCTTTTATGCACTGCATTTGTTCAGAATAAGAAATGATAGAAAGGAAGTCGACTATGTACAAGAAAGTCAACACGGAACTCAACTTTGTTGAGAGAGAAAAAAGCCACAGAGAAATTCTGGCGTGACAATGACATTTTCAAGAAATCCATGGAGAATAGAAAAGAGGGAGAGACTTACACCTTTTATGATGGACCGCCAACAGCCAACGGCAAGCCGCATATCGGTCATGTAGAGACACGTACCATCAAAGATATGATCCTCGTTATCAGACCATGAAGGGCAAGTATGTTCCTCGTAAGGCTGGATGGGATACCCATGGTCTTCCGGTCGAGATCGAAGTAGAAAAAGAAGCTGGGGCTGGACGGCAAGGATCAGATCGAAGAATACGGTATGGAGCCTTTCATAAAGCAGTGTAAGGAATCTGTTTGGAAATACAAGGGCATGTGGGAAGATTTCTCCGGCACGGTTGGTTTCTGGGCAGACATGGACAACCCATATGTTACCTATGATGACAATTTTATCGAGTCCGAATGGTGGGCATTAAAAGAGATCGGAACAAAAAGTTACTTTACAAGGGCTTCAAGATCGTGCCTTACTGCCCTCGTTGCGGCACGCCGCTTTCCTCTCAGGAAGTAGCACAGGGCTACAAGTTGGTTAAGGAGCGTTCTGCCATCGTTCGTTTCAAGGTCGTAGGCGAAGATGCCTATTTCCTGGCATGGACAACGACCCCTTGGACATTGCCATCCAACGTTGCACTTTGTGTCAACCCGAATGAGACTTACTGCAAGGTCAAGGCAGCAGACGGTTATACCTATTACATGGCAGAAGCACTCTTGGATAAGGTGCTTGGTCCTTTGTCAGAAGAAGGTCAGAAGGCCTATGAAATCCTTGAGAGCATGAAGGGTAAGCATCTGGAGTACAAGGAATACGAAGCCCTCTATGCATGTGCAGCAGAAGCCGCTGCAAAGCAGAACAAAAAAGGGACATTTCGTGACCTGTGATACCTACGTTACCATGAGCGATGGTACCGGTATCGTTCACATCGCGCCTGCATTCGGTGAAGATGATGCGAGAGTTGGCCGTGAGTATGACCTTCCGTTTGTACAGTTCGTTGATGGCAAGGGCGAGATGACAGAAGAGACACCTTATGCCGGAAAGTTTGTCAAAGATGCAGACAAGGATGTATTGGTCGATCTGGATAAAGAGGGTAAGTTATTTGCCGCACCGAAGTTTGAACATGATTATCCACACTGCTGGCGCTGTGATACACCACCGATCTACTATGCAAGAGAATCCTGGTATATCAAGGAAACAGCCGTAAAGGACGACCGATCCGCAACAATAACACCGTAAACTGGATTCCGGAATCCATCGGTAAGGGACGGTTCGGCAACTGGCTTGAGAACATTCAGGACTGGGCGATTTCCCGTAACCGTTACTGGGGAACACCTCTTAACATCTGGGAATGTGAGAGTGCGGACACCAGGAATGTATCGGAAGCCGTGCAGAATTGGCAGAGCGTGCTGGTGATCCAAAGGCAGCAGAAGTAGAACTCCATCGTCCATATATCGATGCCGTGACCTTCACCTGCCCGGATTGTGGAAAGACCATGCACCGTGTACCGGAAGTTATCGACTGCTGGTTCGACTCGGAGCAATGCCATTTGCACAGCACCATTATCCATTTGAAAATAAAGACTTATTTGAACAGCAGTTCCCTGCACAGTTTATCTCTGAGGCAGTGGATCAGACCCGTGGATGGTTCCATTCCCTGATGGCAGAGTCCACCCTGCTTTTCAATAAGGCACCTTATGAAAATGTTATCGTACTTGGACATGTACAGGACGAAAACGGACAGAAGATGTCCAAGTCCAAGGGCAATGCGGTAGATCCGTTTGATGCATTGGAGACCTACGGCGCAGATGCGATTCGCTGGTACTTCTATACAGCAAGTGCACCATGGATCCCGAAGAGATTTTCCGGCAAACTGGTACAGGAAGGTCAGAGAAAGTTCATGGGAACTCTGTGGAACACCTACGCATTCTTTTGTACTATATGCTAATATCGATGAATTTGATGCAACAAAATATACACTGGAATATGACAAATTATCCGTTATGGATAAGTGGATTCTTTCCCCGCCTCAATTCGGCTGTAAAGGATGTGGATGACAATCTGGCAAACTACCGTATCCCGGAGGCAGCAAAGGGATTGGATGCTTTTGTTGATGACATGAGCAACTGGTATGTACGCCGCAGCCGTGAACGTTTCTGGGCAAAGGGCATGGAGCAGGATAAGATCAATGCATACATGACACTTTACACCTGTCTGGTTACCATCTGTAAGGCAGCAGCACCAATGATCCCGTTCATGACAGAGGAGCATCTATCAGAACCTTGTCAGAAGCATTGATGTAGCAGCGCCGGAAAGTATCCATCTGTGCGACTATCCGGTTGTTAATGAGGCATGGATCGATAAGGAACTGGAAAGCAACATGGACGAACTTTTGAAGATCGTCGTTATGGGACGTTTAAGAAATACAGCCAACATCAAGAACCGTCAGCCGATCGGTCAGATGTATGTCAAGGCAGAAAAGGATCTGCCGGCATTCTATATGGATATCATTGCAGATGAGTTAAATGTCAAGAAAGTGACCTTTTACAGGTGACGTGGCAGACTTTACTACCTATACCTTCAAGCCGCAGCACTTCGTACCGTAGGACCAAAATACGGCAAGTTCTTAAAGGGCATCCAGCAGGCACTTGCAGATCTGGACGGCAACGCTGCCATGGCAGGCTTAAAGGCTGATGGCGTGCTCAGACTGCCGGAGGTAGATGCATCGATCGAACTTTCTGAGGAAGACCTTTTTGATCACCATGACCCAGAAAGAGGGCTATGTGACAGAAAACGATGCAGATATGACGGTGGTATTAGATACCAACCTGACCGAAGAATTACTGGAAGAAGGATTTGTAAGAGAGTGATCAGCAAAGATCCAGACCATGCGTAAGGAAGCAGACTTTGAAGTTATGGATCGATCAAGGTATTCTATCAGGGAGCCGAAAAAAGTCGGTCACATCTTTGCCGAGAACTGTGATACAATCAAGAAAGAAGTTTTAGCAACAGAATCACAGCAGGCGACCAGGGCGAATACAATAAAGAATGGAACATCAATGGCGAGAAAGTTACTCTGGGAGTTTCAAAACAATAATGAGATTGCTGAGAAGAAAGGAGCCTGAGCAGATGGTTCATACTTTTGACAAGAAAGCGTTTAAGAAACAGATCAAGGAAAATGTCAAACTCTTATATCGCAAGGAGTTTGAGGAGGCAAATGATCAGGAAGTCTATCAGGCAGTTGCGCTGGCAGTCAAAGACGAAGTCATTGACAACTGGCTGGCGACCCAGAAGACCATGGAGAAAAAGGATCCAAAGACCGTATATTATATGTCTATGGAATTCTTAATGGGCAGGGCATTGGGCAACAATATGCTCAATCTCTGCTGCTATGATGAGATTTCAGAATGTCTGGATGAATTGGGATTTGATATCAATGTGATCGAGGATCAGGAACCGGATCCTGCACTTGGAAATGGCGGTCTGGGAAGACTGGCAGCCTGCTTTATGGATTCCCTCTCTACTTTGGGATATCCGCATATGGCTGTGGCATCCGCTACCGCTATGGTATGTTCAAGCAGAAGATCGAGGACGGTTACCAGAAAGAAGTGCCGGACAACTGGTTAAAGAACGGTTATCCGTTTGAGATCAAGCGACCGGAATATGCACATGAAGTCCGTTTTGGCGGCTATGTCAGAACCGAGCAGGGCGAGGACGGCAACCGCACTTTATCCACGAGGGATATTCTTCTGTGATCGCAGTTCCTTATGATATGCCGATCGTCGGCTACGACAACAATATGGTCAACACCCTGATGATTTGGGATGCAGAGCCAAAGGAAGTCTTTCGTCTGGATTCCTTTGACAAAGGGGAATATGATAAGGCAGTCGAGGAAGAAAATCTGGCACGCAATCTTGTCGAGGTTCTCTATCCGAACGACAATCATATCTATGGCAAGGAACTCCGCCTAAAGCAGCAGTACTTCTTTGTATCTGCAAGTTTGCAGCGTATTTCTGCCGCTACAAAAGCATCATGACGACATTCGTAAATTATACGAAAAAAAGTCACAATCCAGATGAACGATACTCATCCGACCTTGGCAGTTGCAGAACTCATGCGCCTGCTTTTGGATGAGGAGGGCTTGAGTTGGGATCAGGCTTGGGAAGTGACGACCAAGACCTGTGCCTATACCAACCACACCATCATGTCAGAGGCTCTGGAAAATGGCCGATCGAGATCTTCTCCCGCTTACTGCCTAGAGTTTACCAGATCGTAGAAGAGATCGATCGTCGTTTTGAGATCGAGATCCGCAACCGCTTCCCGGGAGACGAGGGTAAGGTAGCCCGCATGGGTATTATCCGTGACGGACAGGTCAAGATGGCGCATCTTGCCATTGCGGCAGGCTATTCTGTCAACGGTGTGGCAAAAACTCCATACAGAGATCTTAAAGACCCAGTCTTTAAAAGATTTCTATGATATGTACCCGGAGAAATTCAACAATAAGACCAATGGTATCACACAGCGCCGTTTCCTCTTACATGGAAACCGCCTTTTGGCAGACTGGGTGACAGATCATATTGGCAAGGAATGGATTACCAATCTGTCCCAGATGAAGAAATTAGAACTCTATGCGGATGATAAAAGGCACAGCATGAGTTCATGAACATCAAATACCAGAACAAACTGCGTCTGGCAGAATATATCAAAGAGCACAATGGCATCGAGGTCGATCCGAGATCTATCTTTGATGTGCAGGTAAAGCGTCTGCATGAGTATAAGAGACAGTTGCTCAATATTTTGCATGTCATGTATCTTTACAACCAGATCAAGGAGCACCCGGAAAAAAGAATTTTATCCACGCACCTTTATCTTTGGCGCAAAGGCAGCAGCAGGCTATAAGAATGCCAAACTGACGATCAAACTGATCAACAATGTGGCAGAGGTCATCAATAACGATAAGAGTATCGAAGGCAAGATCAAAGTTGTCTTTATCGAAGATTATCGTGTATCCAACGCAGAGTGGATCTGCAGCAGCAGATGTATCTGAGCAGATCTCTACCGCCAGTAAGGAGGCATCCGGCACCGGCAACATGAAGTTCATGTTAAACGGCGCGCTGACCATCGGTACCATGGATGGAGCAAACGTTGAGATCGTTGAAGAAGTTGGCGAAGAAAACGCATTTATCTTTGGTATGAGTGCAGAGGAAGTCATTGCACATGAGAAGAACCGTGATTACAACCCAATGGATATATTCAACAATGATCAGGATATCCGTAAAGTCCTGACCCAGTTAGTCAACGGATTTTGCAGTGGCAGCGATTCTGAACTCTTCCGTGACCTTTACAATTCACTCTTGAATACACAGTGTACGCAGTACGCGGACACCTATTTTGTACTTGCAGACTTCCGTTCCTATGCAGAGGCACAGAAGCGTGTCATGGAAGCCTATATGGATGAGACCGGATGGGCAAAGAAGGCACTTTAAATGTTGCCAATGTTGGTAAGTTCTCATCCGACAGAACGATTCAGGAATATGTGGATGATATCTGGCATTTGGATAAGATCACAGTTAACAAATAGTAAATATTTTTACGCACATATGACAGCGGTCGCTTTCCTGCGGCTCGCTGTTATATTGCGTCTTATAAACGATATTGCTTATGGCGTACGCTATCACAAGGAGCAAAGAGATGAAAACAGGATTGATCGTTGAAGGGGAGGCATGAAATGCGCATACAGCGCAGGAGTTTTGGACATCTTTTTAGACGAGGGGATTCAGTTTGATTACTGCATCGGTGTATCTGCGGGCGCGGCAAACAGTGCGTCTTTTCTGGCAGGGGCAGCGTGAGCGAAACATGCGCTATTACACCAAACATGTCAAGGATCCGCGCTATATCAGTCTGCGCAGTCTGCTGACAACAGGATCCTTATTTGGATTGCAATACATTTATGGAACGATGACAAATGAGGGAGGCGGCGATCCGCTGGATTATGATGCTTATCATAACAATCCGACGGAGGCTTATCTGCCGGCAACGGATGCCGAGACAGGGCTGCCTCACTATTTTAATAAAAATGAGATCCGGCGCAACGAATACCAGCCGATCATGGCGACCTGTGCCCTTCCGGTGGCATGCCGTCCGATTTCTTATGAGGGACATGTCTATTATGACGGCGGGGTATCGGATTCCATGCCGATCGAGCATGCCCTAGAGCATGGCTGCGACCGTTTGATCGTGATCTTTTTCAAGCCGCGGGGCTTTCGCATGAAGCCGCAGGGCGGCAAGATCGCCTATACGCTTGGGCTCAAGCATAAATACCCAAAGATCGTAGAGGATCTCAACCATCGCCACGAAGTCTATAACCGGCAGATGGATATGGTAGACACATTAGAAAAAGAAGGAAAGGTTATGACTTTCTGTCCGTCCGCAGACATCAAGATCGGCACCTACACCACCGACCCGGCGGTAATGATGCAGTTGTATGATAACGGGATCGCGGATGCCCAAAAACAGATGAGTCAGATAAAGGAATTTTTAAATGGAAAATAAATTGTCAAATATTTGGAAGTGCTTTCTGCCGAGCGTTTGTATCTTTGTTTTACAGATGGCGATTTCTTTTGTGGGGATGTTTTTGTCTTTTGTTATAAGGCACACACTTATACCAGTGGAAGTTTTTCGGACTTCTTTCAGGGTTACTACAACGCGGTGACATCAACGGACTTTAACGTGGGCGTTATGTTGGTATATGCCGCTATTGCAGCCGTATTGTTTTTCTTTTGGTACTACAAAAAGTGTGTGATAAGAGTGCAAAAAGGGAGCCTTTGCGCTTTTGAAGGCAAATCCAGCGACCTGTATTGTGGGCGTGATCCTGCTTTCTTTTGGGATGCAGTATCTGTGTACTTATCTGATGAATGTAGTTTCCGTTCTTTTTCCCAACTGGCTGACCCAGTATGAGACCTTGATGGACGGCATGGGCTTGTCAGAGTCACTGACCCTGCCGTTGGTACTCTACACGGTCGTGATCGGACCGATCTGTGAAGAACTGACCTTCCGCGGACTGACCTTTTCTTATGCCAGACGTGTTATGCCGTTTTGGGCAGCCAATGTGGTACAGGCACTGCTTTTTGCCGGTATGCATATGAATCCGTTGCAGGCAGTATATACCTTTTATTTGGCTTAGTGCTTGGATATTTTTGTGGAAAAGGCAGGCAATCTTTCCATGGGCATCTGCCTGCATATGAGTTTTAATGCTGTGGGCGTTTTGAGCGGTGGTCTGGCCCTAGGCGGCAATGGACCGATGCAGTTCTTCTGTATCTTATTTGGCTCTATGGTGGCTACTTATCTTGGCATTTTGTTCTTGAACAAGAATGCCAAAAATATGGCGTAATTTATCATAACTACGAAAGGGAAAGACATGGCATTTGTACATTTACACACACATACGGAGTACAGTCTTTTGGACGGCTCCAACAAGATAACTGAATATGTGGCGCGCGTGAAAGAACTTGGCATGAATGCGGCTGCCATTACGGATCATGGTGTCATGTATGGTGTCATTGATTTCTATAAAGAGTGTAAAAACAGGGCAGCCGGCCGATCTTAGGCTGTGAGGTCTATGTGGCACCGGGTTCCGCTTTGACCGTGAGTTGTCGCATGGGGACGACCGCTATTATCATCTGGTGCTTTTGGCAGAAAATAATGTCGGCTATCAAAACCTGATCAAATCGTTTCCATTGGTTTTGTGGATGGCTACTACTACAAACCGCGTGTGGATATGGAGACACTGGAAAAATACCATGAAGGCATCATCGCCCTGAGTGCCTGCTTAGCAGGCGTGGTACCTCGTTATCTGCAGCGTGGCATGTATGAGGAGGCAAAGGAGATCGCTCTTAAGCACCGTGCCATCTTTGGAGAAAACAATTATTTTCTGGAATTGCAGTGCCATGGGATCGAGGCGCAGGAACTGGTCAACCAGCAGTTGGTGCGCATGAGCAAGGAGACCGGCATTGAACTGGTCTGCACCAACGATATCCATTACACCTATGCAGATGATGCGGCGCCGCATGATGTCCTTTGTGTATCCAGACCGGCAAGAAACTGACCGACACCGACCGTATGCGTTACGAGGGTGGACAATATTTTGTCAAATCCGAAGAACAGATGGCGGCACTTTTCCTTATGCACCACAGGCGCTTGCCAATACGCAAAAAGATCGCTGACCGCTGTAATGTAGAGATTGAATTTGGCGTGACAAAACTGCCGCATTATCAGGTGCCGGAGGGCTACGACTCCTGGACCTACCTCAACAAACTCTGTTTTGAAGGCTTGCAGGAACGCTACGGAGACCGGGCAGAGGAATTGAAACCGCGTTTGACTTATGAATTAGAGACCATCCAAAAGATGGGATATGTGGATTATTTTTTGATCGTCTGGGATTTTATCAATTATGCCAGAACCCATCATATCCCGGTAGGACCGGGACGAGGCAGTGCAGCCGGAAGTCTGGTGTCCTATACGACCGGTATCACCAATATCGATCCGATCCGTTACAATCTTTTGTTTGAGCGATTTCTGAACCCGGAACGTGTATCCATGCCGGATATTGATATCGACTTCTGCTTCAACCGCCGAGGTGAGGTCATTGATTATGTCATTGAAAAATATGGCAAGGACTGTGTGACCCAGATCGTCACCTTTGGAACCCTCAAGGCAAAGGGCGTCATCCGGGACGTTGGACGCGTCATGGATATGCCATACAATTATGTGGATTCCATCGCAAAGGCAGTGCCGGATGATCTTGGCATGACATTGGATCGGCTTTGAAAATGAGCCCGGATCGCGCAAGATGTACGAGGATGACCCGGAGGTCAAGCGGCTGATCGATACGGCAAAACGTCTGGAAGGTCTGCCGAGGCATACGGGAATGCATGCGGCAGGTGTCGTTATCTCCCAAAAACCAATGGATGAATATGTGCCGTTATCGCGTGGCGGAGACGGTACGATCACAACCCAGTTCGTCATGACGACGATCGAGGAACTGGGACTTTTGAAGATGGATTTCCTGGGACTTCGTACCTTGACCGTCATTGATGATGCTGTCCAGTTGGTCAAGAAAAATTATGGCGTATCGCTGGATATGGATCATATTGATTATGATGATAAAAAGGTCTTAGACCTGATCTCATCCGGTAAGACGGAAGGGATTTTCCAGTTGGAAAGTGCCGGCATGAAGAATTTCATGAAGGAACTGCGCCCGGAGAGTTTAGAGGATGTCATCGCTGGAATCTCTTTGTATCGTCCGGGACCAATGGACTTTATCCCTGCCTATATCAAGGGCAAGAACGACAAGGCATCCATCACCTATGACTGTCCGCAACTGGAACCTATCTTAGCCCCGACCTATGGCTGCATCGTATATCAGGAACAGGTTATGCAGATCGTGCGTGATCTTGGCGGGCTATTCTATGGGTCGGAGCGATCTGGTGCGCCGTGCCATGTCCAAGAAAAAGACCCAGGTCATGGAAAGGAACGCCAGAACTTTGTTTACGGAAATGAGGAAGAGGGCGTCAAGGGTTGCATTGCCAACAGGATCAGTGAGGCTGTGGCAAATAAGATCTACGACGATATGATCGATTTTGCCAAGTATGCTTTCAACAAGTCCCATGCGGCAGCATACGCGGTTGTGGCATATCAGACAGCCTTTTTGAAATATTATTATCCGGTTGAATTCATGGCAGCCCTCATGACTTCGGTGCTGGATAATGCAGGCAAGGTTGCTGAGTACATCATGGTCTGCCGGGAGATGGGCATTGACGTCCTACCACCGGATATCAATGTGGGAGAGGGGCAAGTTTGCCGTATCGGACGGAAAGATCCGCTATGGCATGTATGCGATCAAGAGTATTGGACGTCCGGTCGTGGATTTCATTGTGGCAGAGCGTCAGCAGAACGGCGATTACAAGACTATCGAGGATTTCTTAAAGCGTGTCAGTGGCAAGGAAGTCAACAAGCGTGCGGTGGAAAAACCTCATCAAGGCGGGGAGCCATGGATGGACTGGACGGCAACCGCCACCAGATGATCGCGGTATTCCCATCCATCATGGATCGGATTAGCAGTGATAAAAAATCTTCCATGGCAGGGCAGATGACTCTCTTTGACATCGCATCGGATGATATCAAAGAAGAAGTTGAGATCAAGATGCGGATCTGGAAGAATACGATAAGGAAGAATTTCTGGCATTGGAAAAAAGAGGTGCTGGGTGTTTATATCAGCGGGCATCCTTTAGAGAAATATACAGAACTTTTAAAAAAGAACGTGACTGCAGGCTGTCGAGATTTTATGCTGGATGAGGAGACTCATAAGGCGACTGTGGCAGACAGGGCAATGGTCATTATCGGCGGCATGATCACGGACAAGACCATCAAATATACCAGAAACAACCAGACCATGGCTTTTATCACCATAGAAGACCTCTTGGGCAGTGTGGAAGTGATCGTCTTTGCCAGAGAATACGAAAAATACCGAAATCTTCTGAAGTGGACAACAAGGTCCTGATCAAGGACGTGCCCAGGCAGAGGAAGAAAAGAATGCAAAACTGATCTGTACGGAAAATGCATGGATTTGACGAAGTGCGCAAGGAACTCTGGATCCAGTTTGCGACCAAGGAGGAGTTTGAAGCAAAACAGCAGACTCTCTTCGATGCCATTGCCGATATGGATGGGGAAGATAACATTGTGGTATATATTTCTGCCATCAAGGCGATGAAGCGCATGCCGGCAAATTGGAATATTTCCATAAATGAGGATGCTATGGAGAAAATATCACAGATTTTTGGCAGACAAAATGTAAAAGTTGTGGAAAAGAATGTTGAATTTCAAAGAAAAAGATATTAGAATATAAGTCGAGTGAATGGATTAAATTATAGGAGGAAGTTACGATGGCAAAAGAAGTACAGACAATTGGCGTCTTAACAAGTGGAGGAGATGCACCGGGAATGAATGCAGCCATCCGTGCAGTCGTGCGACAGGCGATTGCCAGAGGTAAAAAGGTCAAGGGAATTAAGCGTGGATATGCCGGACTTTTGCAGGAAGAGATCATAGATATGGATGCGCATAGTGTATCTGAGATCATCCAGCGAGGCGGTACGATCTTGCAGACAGCCAGATGCTTGGAGTTCATTGAACCAGAAGTACAGAAAAAGCAGCAGACATCTGCAAGAAGCATGGAATAGATGGATTGGTCGTTATCGGTGGTGACGGTTCCTTCAAGGGAGCGCAGAAGTTGGCAGCACTGGGGATCAATACGATTGGTCTGCCGGGTACGATCGATTTGGACATTGCATATACAGATTATACGATCGGATTTGATACAGCCGTAAATACAGCAATGGAAGCCATTGACAAGGTACGTGATACTTCTACTTCCCATGAGAGATGTTCTATCATCGAGGTTATGGGACGTGGTGCCGGTTACATAGCACTCTGGTGCGGTATTGCCAACGGTGCCGAGGATGTATTGCTTCCGGAGAGATATGATTATGACGAGCAGGCACTTGTCAACCATATCATCGAGGGAAAGAAAAGGGCAAGCAGCATCACATCATCATCAATGCCGAGGGTATCGGACATTCTGCTTCTATGGCAAAACGTATCGAGGCTGCTACCGGTATTGAGACAAGAGCAACGATTTTAGGACACATGCAGCGTGGCGGAAGCCCGACATGTAAGGATCGTGTTTATGCATCTACCATGGGTGCATTGGCAGTTGACCTGCTTTGCAAGGGAGCATCTAACCGCGTTGTAGGTTATCGTCATGGCGAGTTCGTTGATTTTGATATTGATGAGGCACTTGCAATGACAAAGGGAATTGATGAATATCAGTTCGAGATCTGCAATACGCTTTGCAATTCATAACAGGAATGATATGAGGGGTGATGCCGCGTGCATCATCCCTTTTTTGGTTTTCTACCATGCAGAAAGGCAGGAAGTATGATCACAAGCACCGCAAATAAGCAGGTAAAACACATTATACAATTACAGAAAAAGCGCGGCTTCGTCGCGAGGAAAATGTCTTTATCGCAGAGGGCCGCGCATGGTCATTGAGACGCCAAAAGAAATGCTGGAAGAGATCTATGTGGCAGAGTCTTTGAAGATACCTGGGATGGACCAGTAGATGAGATCGTCAGTGACGCGGTGATGAAGGCTATGTCGGATACACAGACCCCACAGGGAGTGCTTGCTGTGGTAAAAAGACCTTCCTATGATCTGGAGGATATTCTTGCCAGGCGCCCGGCACATCTGCTTTTGGTGGAAGGAATTGGATCCGGGAAATCTGGGGACCATGTTTCGCACCGGGGAAGGCGCAGGCGTTACCGGTGCGATCATGCACAAGACGACGGTAGATCTTTTTTCATCCCAAGACCGTGCGCTCGACCATGGGAAGCCTTTACCGGGTGCCTTTTTATGTGGCAGAAGACTGGGAAAAAAGACCTGCATAGGATCTCGGAGGCAGGCATATCTTTATATGCAGCGCATTTGCAAGGAAAGCAAATGTATGATATGTTTGACTATAGGTCTGATTGCGGATTCCTGATCGGAAACGAGGGTAATGGTCTGACGGATGCGACGGCAGCGATGGCGGACGCTTATCTGCGTATTCCGATGGAGGGATCGGTAGAATCTCTGAATGCGGCAATGGCGGCAGGCATACTCATGTATGAGGTCAACAGGCAGAGAAGACAAAAGTAGGAGGACGTAAGAAGTTGCGTATATGGTTCAAACAGTGGAAAGACAGCCGTATGGTGCGGGATCTGGTCATTGAGGACAATTCGGATGAGACGAGAACGCACAAGGTATTTGGCGCACTGGATCAGGCGTGTTATGATATGGATCTGGGCAGACCTTTATGGCTGGATGTTACGGTGCGTGATTTTAAACGCCAGGCAAAAAGCCAGATTTACCAAAGATTGTTTTATGGAAGAAGTTCCGTTTGATTATTTAGAGATCGATGTCATTGAGGAAGACTAGGATGGGTCGAAAAGCAGGGGTAGTTAGAAATGGAAAGCATAATGATGCAGGACGATTCGGTTTTGTCGTGGAATACGGCAATGCTTTTATACAATTCAGCACTGAAAGAAATGGGAACCAAGATTGAGATCTTAAATGATGAATTTCAGCAGGTACACCAGTACAACCCGATTGAATATATTAAGTCCAGAATCAAATCACCGGAGAGTATTGTCAAGAAGCTGAAACGATATGGATACGAGGATTCCATTCAGAATATGATCGAATACTGTAACGATATCGCAGGTGTGCGTATTGTCTGTTCCTTTACATCCGATATCTATCGTCTGGCGGATATGATCGGCAGACAGAGTGATATCACCGTTTTATCCATCAAGGATTATATCAAAATCCAAAGCCGAGCGGCTATAAGAGTTATCATATGATCGTTACGATCCCGATCTTCTTGTCCGATCGCATGGTAGATACCAAGGTGGAGATCCGATCCGTACGATCGCCATGGATTTCTGGGCGAGTCTGGAGCATAAGATCTATTATAAATTCGAGGGGCATGCACCGGCGTATATCAGCCATGACTTACAGGAGTGTTCCAAGATCGTATCCGAACTCGACGAAAAGATGCTCATGTTAAATGAGGCGATCTTAAAGGCAAAAGCGGAGCAGGAGAAAAAGAAGCAGAAGAAAAGTAGAATTGTTTACCCAGTCAACAAGGAAGGTTGACTGGGATTTTTCTTGTCTGTAGCATTGCATATTGTTGTTTTTTGAATACAAAAATAGGTTGAACTGTTGGAAAGAGAATGATACAATAGGGATTGTACTAAAATAAATACATCGCTAAAGCGATGAGGAGTTTATATGGACGAGATGACAGTGAAGGCACTCGCCAAGATCAATATCGGTCTGGATGTGACTGGCGTGCGGGAGGATGGATATCATCTGGTGCGCATGATCATGCAGACGGTGCATATGTATGATCTGGTGACGGTGTCTAAGAGTGCAGAGACAGGCATTTCCATGACGAGCAATGCCAAGTATCTGCCGACCAATGAGGATAATCTTTGTATTAAGGCTGCCAAGTTGCTGGCAGATGAATTTTCCATTACGGATGGTACACAGATCCGACTCAGCAAGAGGATTCCGGTTGGGCGGCAGGCATGGCTGGAGGCAGTTCAGATGCGGCAGCCGTTTTATATGGTATGAACCGGATCCATGGACTGGGACTTACCAAAAAAAGAACTGATGGAGCGAGGCGTAAAAGATCGGTGCAGATGTACCTTATTGCCTGATGCGGGGGACGGCTTTGGCAGAAGGGATCGGTGAGGAGTTGACAGAACTTCCCCAGATGATGCGTTGTCCGGTTTTGATCGCAAAACCGCCCATCTCTGTTTCTACCAAGTATGTTTACGAGCATCTGGATGCGATCGAGGATCCGGTGCACCCGGACATAGATGCCATGATCGCAGATATTACAGCGGGAGACCTGCATACGTTGGGATCCCATATGGGCAATATCTTAGAGGATGTGACTATTCAGAAATATCCGGTGATCGCACAGATCAAGGAGTTGATGCGGCAGAATGGAGCCGTGGTTTCCATGATGAGCGGCAGTGGTCCGACCGTCTTTGGTTTTTTGATGATGAGGAGACTTTACAGAGAGCAAAGCGTGCAGTAGAGGCATCGGGACTTGCCAATCGCGTACAATGCACGACCATATATAATAATAGGAGATAATAGAGAATGAGTGAAGAATTACAGTTGGACATGGATTCCTATTTGCCCCTGCGAGACGTGGTATTCAATACCCTGCGTAATGCGATCCTGCGAGGGATCTCAAGCCGGGCGAGCGTTTGATGGAAATGCATTTGGCAAATAAATTGGGAGTCAGCAGAACACCGATCCGTGAGGCGATTCGTATGCTGGAGCAGGAAGGACTTGCCGTGACGATTCCACGCAAGGGGTTCTCAGGTTGCTAAGATGACGGAAAAGGATGCTGCAGGATGTCTTAGAGATCCGGGATGCTTTGGATGAACTGGCGGTCAGCATGGCATGCCAGCGTATGACACTGGAATTGTTATTGGAACTCAAAGAGTCTATGAAGGATTTTGAGATCGCAACGAGATCCGGGGATGTGCGAAAGATCGTGGAGGCAGATGAGGCATTTCACAATGTCATTTATCGCATGGCGGACAATCCAAAGTTGGAGACTATCGTCAACAATATGCGTGAGCAGACCTATCGTTATCGCTATGAATATGTCAAGGGCAATAGCACTTACAATCAGTTGATCGATGAGCATGCCAAGATCATCGCGGGCTTTGAGAAAAAGGACAGCGAGTATGTCAAGGCGATCATGCATACGCATCTGGAAAATCAGATCGAGGCTGTTCGCGTGGTTATCCGTGAGCAGGAATAAATTTCAAATTATCAGACCATACTAAGAGACAGGCGAGAGCCTGTCTCTTTTTAATGTTTGAGAGGTAGTTAGGATGGAGCAAGGATATAAATTCACAGGAAAGATCGCAGAAGACAAAGGCGCAATGCAAAAGATCTTCGCAAATTGCGACGACATCCTACAGCGGGATATGACGCTGGGAGCAGAGCACGGCATTGACTGCTTTTTACTTTACATTGAGATCACCATGTCGTCCGTTATGTTTGAAACCACAGCCATCGGGCAGTTTTTGACCCGGTTATCTGTCATGCCGGAAAATGAGATTCGGCGGCAGTTGGCAGAAAATGGGCAGGGACTTTCGGACATGGTCTTATATGACACGGCAGAGGAGGCAGCCGCCGGTCTTTTGACCGGGGATGCTATCTTGGTGATCGACGGCTTTGCCCATGCCATGAAGATCCCGGACAAGGGCTATCCGGGGCGACCGTGCGGGACACAGACTCAGAGAAAGTCCTGCGTGGCTCTAACGAGGGATTCAATGAAAATGTCAAGATCAACACAGCCCTTCTACGCAAACGCCTGCAATCCACAGATCTGAAAGTGGAAAATATGAGTCTGGGCGTGCGCACTAACACCCTGGTCAACCTGGTGTATATGGATGGGATCGTGAAAAAGGACTACTGGAGCATGTCAAGGCAAGACTATCTGATTTTGTCATTGATGGGATCCTAGACAGCGGGATGGCAGAGCAGTTGACGGAAGAAACCTGGCTGTCCCCATTCCCCGCAGATCCAGTCGACCCTGCGCCCGGATCGGGCGGTCATGGCAGTCTTGGATGGAAAAGTCCTCATCCTCTGCAATAACTCTCCGGCGGCGCTGATCGTGCCGTCAGACTACAACTCCTTTATCCAGACCGCCGATGACTACTATCAGCGTCCGATCGTGGCTTCCTTTGGCAGGATGCTCCGCTATGTGGCGTCCTTTCTGGCAGTCGCTATGCCGGGGCTGTATCTGGCGGTTACTAATTTTCAGACCGGCATCCTGCCGACGACCCTGCTGATGTCCTTTGCGGCGGCTCGTCTTGGCGTGCCTTTTCCTGCTGTCGTAGAAGTCCTTTTGATGGAACTATCCTTTGAACTTCTTCGGGAGGCGGGCGTGCGTTTGCCGGGAGCCATGGGTAATACCATCGGTATCGTGGGCGGACTCATCATCGGGCAGGCGGCAGTGGATGCCAATATTGTCAGTCCTATCGTTGTGATTGTGGTGGCGTTTACCGCCCTGTGTTCCTTCTCCATCCCCAATGAGGAATTCGCAGGAGCCTTTAGGATGCTTAAGTTTTTTGTCATCCTTATGAGCGCGTGGCTGGGCTTCTTTGGCTTCCTATGGTCCATGTTTGCCATCCTCATTCATCTGGCACTTTTGAAAAGTTTCGGTCAGCCTTATCTGTTACCTTTTATCGGGGCCAAAGGGGATGAGGAGACCAGACGTAAGGACTCACCGATCCGCTTCCCACTGGGAAAAATCTTCTACCGGTCGGTACATGCAAAATGGGACCAGAAAAGAAAATTCCGTCGGAAAGGAGACGAATAGCCATGCAGATGCAAAACGGAAAAATTTCCCTGCGCCAGTATAAAAGACTGCTCTTTTTTGACATGGTCGGTCTGGGACTGGTCATCCTGCCGGATCTTCTGGCAAGACACGCAGAGCGTGCAGGCGGATGTTCTATCTTCCTGGGAGCCCTGCTCGCCAGCCTGTATGGCGGGCTTTTGCTTGCCTGTATGCGGGCGGGGTACGTGATCGGTCCTGGCTCTATCTTCCCTATGGGATCTATCTGCTTTTCGTGGGAGCCTTTGGGCTATACCTTCTGGCAGACCTGGTGCATACCTTCCTGCTGCCGGAGGAGTCCTTTCTCCTGCTCACAGTCCTGATCCTGCTTCTGGTGCTCTATAGCAGGCGCGCCGGTCTGGAAGGGCGGGGACGGACCTTTGAGGTCTTGTTCTGGCCTATGCTCCTGCTTTTGATCATCCTATTGGCACTGGGGGCAAGCAGCCTGCGTGGCATGAATCTTTTTCCCACTGCGCCTTTCCAAAAGGGCTTTGCCTTTCTGGGCTGGTATCCTGCTTTTTGGTCTTTTCCTCCTGCCAGTTTGTCTTTTTATGGGGGATGGTCTGGAAGACGGCGTGGATCAGAAAGCCCAGTGGAAAGGAACCTGTGAGATGATCTGGCTGTCAGCCCTTGTCCTCTTCCTGACTTATGAGATGCTGCTTGGCTCTTTTGGCAGCCAGGCATTGGCGGCGGCGGAGACACCGATCATGATCTTTACCAGCAACATTGTCATTCCCGGCGGTTTTTGCGGCGGCAGGAAGCCCTGGTGGCAGGCGTGTGTTTCGCGGGGCTGATCGCTTTTTTGCGGCAGTGGTCTGCATTATGGGATCTTCTGCATCAAGCGAGGGCTGGGACTGGGAAAAAAAAGCACACAAGAAAGGGGAAAAGGCAGTTGTCTGGCTGTCAGCCCTTGCCATGCTTCTGATCAGTCTGGGACAGTATTATTACGGTAGAAAAAGCGGCGGACTGGTGGTGCTTCTGGCTTGGCTGTCAGCCCTTGCCCTGTGTTTTTTTTTTTTTCCTGATGGAAAGGAAAAAGCGAAAAAGAGGGATGGCACTGGCGGTCCTTTGTCTGGGAATGGTCTTGTTTGGATGTGGCTGTAGTGTGCAGGAACTGGAAAATAAGAGTTTCCCTATGGTCATGACCCTGCGCGCGCGGAGGACGGCGACTGCGTGCTTACCTATAAATATATGACTCTGTCACGGGTGTCGGAAAAGAAAAGACCAAGCAGGGCAGTGATGAACTGACTGTACGGTCATCCTCCGTGAGAGGCGTCATCCGCCGTATGGATGAGAAAAACGGAAAGATCCTAGACCTCAACCATGTCAAAGTCCTTTTGCTGGAGGCAGAATTTCTGGAAGAAAAGGATTTTATGCAGGAACTGGTGGAGATCGGAAACAGCGGTGTGTGGATCTGCCGGGCAACATGATCGTTTTTGTGGCGGAGGATGTGGATGCCATCAGCAATCTGCAAGAAGAAATGGACGAAGATCTGGGGCAATTATCTGGCAGAGATGCTGGAGGGCAATCCCAATTACGAGGATACCAGCGGAGCGACTTTTTAAGAGCCTGATCTGTGACTGGTACAATGGGGCAGCAGTACTATCCTGCCGAGTCTTGGCGTGCAGGACGATCTGCCGGTCGTGGAGGGCTACTATCTCATGCAGACCGACGTCAGTGGAGTCGACCAGATCTTGCGAAAAGTGACCGCAGAAGAAGGCTATGTGGCAGGACTGTGCAGTGGTGCTATTGGCATGGTGGATATGGACGTGGACGGCGGGCGATCCATCTGGAAAATGTCAAAGTCTCTTATGAATATACGGCGACAAACTCCGGTGTCGGCTGTCAGTTGACCTTTCGCGGAGACATCATACAAAAAGGACAGCATTGATCTTTCTGCCCAGAAATTGCAGGAGGCTGCCGCTGCCTATCTGGCGGGCATGATCCAAAATGCATACGAGCAAAAGGGGCTGGATCTTGCCAACCCTATGGACATCTGCGCTGCCATGATCGGATCTTTATGAAAAATACCAGGGGCGGGCAGGGGCTTATCGGAAAGATTCGCATCTGGAAACAATCTGTAAATTCCGTGTCGTGGAATAAGGATTGTATAAAAGAAAAATTTGGTTGCATACTTTGGTTAGAAACATCGGATGGATGTCCGGTGTTTCTAATCTTAAGACAGAAAGAGCAGGAAGCAGATATGTATGCAAAAGGAAAAATATAAGGATCGTGGCAGGACTTTTGATCGTAGGACTACTTGTCCTCATAGGGCAGAGCCGGCATTTGCAGGAGGATTACGCCAGTGAAGTCTTTCGTTTTCATGTGATCGCCAACAGTGATACTGAGGAAGATCAGGCACTCAAATTGCAGGTGCGGGATCGGGGGGGGCTTATGTTTCGGGATTGCTTGCGACAGCAAGCGATAAAAAAGGAGACAGAGAGCATCATCCGTGCGCATCTGAAAGAGATTGAGAAGGTCGCAGGGCAGGAGATCGCAAAAGAAGGTTATACCTATCCGGTCACGGCGGCGATCGAGGATGTGGATTTCCCGGAGAAGTTTTACGGCATTTATCATTTGCCTGCAGGTAATTATACTTCCCTACAGGTGCGGATCGGTCAGGCACAGGGCAAAAACTGGTGGTGCGTCATGTATCCCAATATGTGTTTTCGGGACAATACATATGAGGTCGTGGGAGAGGATGAAAAAGAGCAGATGTACCAGGTCTTTACCTTATATCAGTATAAAAAACTCATCGAGTCCGAGGCCAAGCGCATCCGTTTCCGTTATCTCTGATGTCCGTAAAATGTGCAGATAAAAATGCCATGGAAGAGAAGATAGGAATAGGGTATAATCCTATATGAGCCATCCGGGAAGCACCGGGGCTGACAGACTAAGACAGAAAGACAAAGGATATACCAATGGATAATCGTATTCTTATAGAAATGACAAGTATACAGACCGTGGATGGGCAGGCGGATACCAATCGGCTTACCTACCACGGCAGATATCAGGAAACGGATGGAAAAGCAATCCTTCAATATATGCAGGTGGATGAGATGGGGCGTACCCGCAATAAATTGAAGTCTGGGACGGCGGCTGCCGCATGACGACGACAGGAGATATGGGACGGGTCATGGAATTTCTTCGGGGCAGCGCACAAAGTACGCAGATGCGGACCCCTATGGGATGCATGGATATGGATATTGTCACGCATGTCTATGAATTGGATGTCGTCAAGGAAAAGAACCACACATGCAGATCTTTACTGGTCTATGATCTCCATGTCGGTGGAAATACACTGGCAGAGAACCGGCTGGAAGTCCGTGTGCAACCGGCATAAAGAGAGCAAAGAAAAAAGGCTTGTCCGTATCGGACAAGCCTTTTTGATATGTCTTATTTGCTGGCATTGAGTTCTTTCTGCTTGCGCAGTGCCCAAGCACGAAGCCCCTTTTCTTCTTTTTGCCATCTTCGGATTCTGTTTTTCCGTGCAATCCGCGAACACTTGTGATGTAAAGTCCGCTGACTCTTGCCTTGACTTCCTTCTTTACAGGAATCTCATCAAAGATCGTCGCATCACAGATCAGTGACATGACCTTTGGACCAACCTTGGCCTTAACGATCGGCAACTTGGACAACTTTGCATAGAAAGGTGTCTGTGCGATCACTTGCTCGGCAGACCGGAATCTTTGATCCGTAACTTTTTCTTGTCGATGATAAGCATTGTCACATTCTGGGCGGTTGCCTCCACCTGTGCGTTTTGCTCTTCCTGTTTCTTTTTCGGCACGCTTGCCAAGGAAATACAATCCAATGATCAGCGCAACGAGAATGACCAATACAACAATCAATACAATCCAACCAGTACTCATTCCGTTATCCTCCTAAAAATATCGGAGTCCATTGTAGCATTATTCCCCTAAAAAGCAATGGATGTGTCATATTGGAAACCAGACTTGTGAGCAGTACAAATAGTCATAGGTGAAGCGGATTTAAAGAGTGTGCGCTGATAGGTGCACACTCTTTTCGCAGTGTAATTTTAAAATGTGTATAGAAAGAGAGGAATATTGTAGTGGTTCATCAGTACAAGAACAACGGCTATAATATTGTCTTAGATGTCAACAGTGGCGCAATCCATGTGGTGGATGATGTCACATATGACGTTATTGAGCTGTTTGAGGACAACTCAGCTAAGGAGATTATTGAAAAGCTTGTGGACAGGTATCCACAGACGGAGATAGAAGAAGCAATACAGGAAGTAAATGAGCTTAAGGATAATGAAGAGCTCTTCACAGAAGATACATACAAAGAGCGTATCATAGATTTCAAGAAGCGCCAGACAGTTGTAAAGGCACTTTGCCTTCACATAGCGCACGACTGCAACCTTGCCTGCAGATATTGTTTTGCAGAGGAGGGCGAGTATCACGGCAGACGAGCTCTTATGAGCTATGAGA